>Ga0302326_10010588_pt1 | contig 19992 bp, 11 predicted proteins | sample Palsa_T0_3_FD_202264 | JGI IMG/M metagenome (GOLD analysis project Ga0302326, IMG submission 202264) | Peat permafrost microbial communities from Stordalen Mire near Abisko, Sweden - Palsa_T0_3 | ecosystem: Environmental > Terrestrial > Soil > Palsa > Peat permafrost | place: Sweden: Abisko...
CACGATCTCTCCGGCGACATCACCCGCACCGCGCAGGCCTCCCATGAGTTGGAGCTGCTGATCCCGATCATGCTCGAGACGTTGAAGACGACACATGGTCTGACGCTGACCATGTACCAGACGTTCAAAGCGATGATCGACCAGATGGAGGCGATGAGCGACACGTCTATCGTGATGGGACAGAGCTTCGACAAGTCGCAGAACGACGACTTCTTCTATCTGCCGCCCGAGGCGTTCACCAACCCGGAATTCATTCGCGGTGTGAAGATGTTCTTCTCCCCCGACGGAAAGTCTGTGCGGTTCTTCATCACTCACCAGGGTGACCCGATGACGCCCGAGGGCATCGACCGAGTGGGCGCCGAGCGCACCGCCGCCCAGGAAGCACTCAAGCAGTCCTCGCTGTCGGATGCCAAGGTCTATCTCGGCGGAACCGCCGCAACCTTCCGCGACATGGCCGACGGCGAGAAGTACGACCTGATGATCGCGGTGGTGTCGGCGCTGACGTTGATCTTCATGATCATGCTGATCCTCACCCGCAGTGTGGTGGCGGCACTGGTGATCGTCGGGACCGCAAGCAGCTCGATCGCCGCGTCCTTCGGCCTCTCGGTGTTGATCTGGCAGGACCTGTTGGGCATGCACCTGCACTGGATCGTGGCCGCGCTGTCGGTCATCATCCTGTTAGCCGTCGGCTCCGACTACAACCTGCTGCTGGTCTCGCGGTTCAGAGAAGAAATTCACCACGGACTCAAGACCGGATACATCCGGTCGATGGCCGGCACCGGCACGGTGGTGACGTCGGCGGGTCTGGTGTTCGCCTTCACGATGGCCGCGATGCTGGGCAGCGAGCTGACCGTGTTGGGGCAGTTCGGCTCGACGGTCTGCATCGGCCTGCTGCTCGACACGCTGGTGGTGCGAACGCTATTCATGCCTTCGCTGGCGACAATGCTCGGCCGCTGGTTCTGGTGGCCGCAGGTGGTCCATCCACGCGGCGACCACGCCAAGCCCAAGCCCAAGTCGGCATCCGTCGGGGACGACAACACCGCGCCGCTAGCCGTACAGAAGTCGTGACGGCGCAGGGCTAGACGGTCGGTTCCAAGCTCAGATCGGACTGGAGTTCACGGCTTTCAGCGATCTGCCGGCCTATGTAGTCGGCGACTGCGGTTGGTGTGGGGTGGTCAAAGATCAGGGTGGGCGACAAGGTCAGCCCGGTGGCGGTCTTAAAGTGGTTGCGCAGCTCGACGCCAGTCAGCGAGTCAAACCCCAGAGCTTTGAACGTGGTGTCAGGGTCGATCTCCTCCGGGGCGGGATGGCCTAACACCGCCGCCACCTGCAGACACACCATCTCTACCAGCACGCCGTGTTGATCATCGGGCGGCAGCGCATGTAGTCGTTCGGCCAACGCCGACCTCGACTGGGTGGCATCAACCGCTTCTTCCACCAGACGCCGTCGTGGGCGGCGGGTCAGGCCGCTGAACAACGCCGGCAGCTCGCCGCCTTGAGCTCGGGCGTCCAGTGCGGCGCGGTCCAGGCGGGCGGCGACGAGGACCGGATGATTGACCGCCAGCGCGGCGTCGAACAATTCCAACGCCTGTTCGGTGGTCATCGCGGCGACCCCGCCGCGGTTGAGCCGGGCCAGATCGCGGCCGCTCAAGTGCGCGGTCATGCCACTGGATCGCGCCCACATTCCCCACGCCAGCGACACCCCCGGCAACCCCGCGGCCTGGCGATGAGTGGCCAATCCGTCCAAAAACGCGTTGGCTGCGGCGTAATTACCCTGCCCCGCCGCGCCTACCGTGCCGGCGATCGAGGAACACAGCACAAACATCGATAGCCCCAGATCACGCGTCAGCTCGTGCAGGTTCCATGCTGCGTCCACCTTGGCTCGCAGCACCGCATCTACCCGATCCGGCGTCAGCGACGTGATCACCGCGTCATCGAGCACCCCGGCGGCATGGATCACTCCGCGCAGCGGCGGGCATCGTCGCTGCAGCTGAGCCAACATCTCGACAACGGAACGTCGATCCGCCACATCGCAGGCCAGCACTTGCACCTGAGCACCCGCCCGCGCCAGGTCGAGGGTCAGCTCAGCGGTCGACTTCGAGCGACTCCCCCGCCGACTGACCAACACGATGTGACGCACTCCGTATGCGCTGACCACGTGGCGGGCCAACTCCCCGCCGGCCATGCCGGTGCCTCCGGTAATCAACACCGTGCCTCGGGCAAGGTCATCGGCAAGCGCCGAGGGCATAGTGAGGACCACTTTGCCCGTGTGGCGGGCCTGGCTGATGAAGCGGTAAGCCTCCACCGCGCAGCGCACATCCCAGGTGGTCACTGGCAAAACGTCCAACGCTCGGGCGTCGAACAGCTCGGTCAACTCGTTCAGCATCTCCTGTATGCGGTGCGGGCCGGCCTCGATCAAGTCAAACGCCCGATAGCGCACGGCGGGATATTGGTCGCCGATCACCTGCGTGTCTCGGATATCGGTCTTGCCCATCTCGATGAAACGTCCGCCGCGAACCAGTAGCCGCAACGAGGCATCCACGAACTCGCCCGCCAGCGAGTTGAGCACCACATCGATGCCGCGGCCGTCAGTGACCGACAAGAACTTTTCTTCGAATCCCAGCGTGCGAGAGTCACCGATGTGATCGTCGTCGAAACCCATGGCGCGCAACGTGTCCCATTTACCGCGGCTGGCGGTGACGAAGACTTCCGCGCCCCAGTGCCGGGCCAACTGCACTGCGGCCATCCCGACTCCGCCAGTGCCGGCGTGTATCAGCACTGCTTCCCCGGCACGAGTCGCGGCCAGATCCGCCAGCCCGTACAAGGCCGTCAGAAACGCCACCGGCACCCCCGCCGCCTGCGCGAACGACCACTCCTTCGGCATCCTGACCAGCATGTGCTGGTTAGCTACCGCCGTGGGACCTGTCCCGTCGATCAGCCCCATCACTGCGTCGCCCACGGCGACATCAGCGACCTCGGGGCCGGTCTCGACCACCACCCCCGCGCCTTCTGCACCCAGCACCGGGGCCTGGCCGGGATACATCCCCAGCGCTGCCATCACATCGCGGAAGTTGACCCCGGATGCCGTCACCGCCACCCGCACCTGCCCTATTTGCAGAGGCGCTTGCGGCTCCGGGCAAGGCCGGATCACCAGACTCTCCAACGTCCCGCCCGCACCGGCCAACAACCGCCACGCGGAGTCTTCCGCGGGTAGTAGTTCCAGCAGCGCAGGGGTCGGGGCCAACCGGGCGGTGTGCACACCACCGGAGCGCACCAACAGTTGGGGCTCGCCGGTGGCGACGAGCTCCGCCGCATCGATCACCGTGTCGGCATCGATCAGCACGACGCGGCCCGGATATTCGGCTTGCGCAGAGCGCACCAAACCCCACACCGCTGCGCCGGCCAGGTCGCTGACCGTCTCCCCGGACAGCCCCATCGCGCCACTGGTCAGCACAACCAATCTGCCTGGGTTACCACCAGCCAGCCAACGCTGCAGCACGTCCAGGGCGACGTGGGTCGCAGTGTGCACCGAGCTCACCACGTCGTCACCGCCAAACCCGCACCGCCACACCACCACACTCTCGGCTGCAGCCGTCTCACCGTCAGCGTCGGCAGCCCAGTAGTCATCCCAGGACACCACCGGGAGCTGCCCCAACCCGTCAATTTTGTTGGGCTTCAGCGGTATCGGAGACCACACCACTTCGAGCGGTTCGCGATCGGGGCGCGCTGCTGCCGTGCTCACCGCGGCGCGCAGCTGCTCGCCGGTCATCGGGCGGGTCATCAGCGAGCGCACCGTCAACACCGGCAGGCCCGCCGCGTCGGCCACGTCGATCGACATCGCGCCCGCATCCAGCGCGGAGAAGCGAGCCCGCACCCGACTGGCGCCGCCCGCGTGTAGCGACACTCCCCGCCAGCAAAACGGCAACACGGTGTCGGCGGTGTCGGCGCCAAGCCCAACGGCATGCAAAACCGCATCCATCAGTGCCGGGTGAATTCCCATCCCGTCGACCCGAACGCCGGCGTCGGCGGGAGCAGCGACCTCCGCGAAGAGTTCCGGTCCGCGCCGCCACAGCGCCACCAAGCCGCGAAACGCCGGGCCGTATTCGTAGCCGCGCGCCGCAAGACGTGCGTAGCCGTCCGATATGTCCACGTTTTCCGCGCCATCCGGTGGCCACACCGACAGATCGACCGACGCCTCGGCGGCCGCCACCCCGAGCGTGCCCTCGGCATGTAGCGACCACTCCGCATCGGGTTGATCGCGCCGGGAGTACACCGACACCGGGCGGCAGCCCGCCTCGTCGGCGGCTCCGACGACGACCTGGACCTGCAATCCGACGCCCTGCTGAATCACCAGCGGCGTGGCCAGCATTAGCTCGTCGATGACTGCGCACCCGACCTCGTCAGCGGCGCGGATCACCAACTCCATAAAGCCGGCTCCGGGAAACAGCACCACGCCGCTCACCACGTGATCGGCCAACCACGGTTGAGCTGCCAGCGACAACCGACCGGTCAGCACGACCCCGCCAGAATCGGGTCGCTGCACGACCGCGCCCAGCAGCGGGTGCCCGGTCCCGTCGACGCCCAAGCCGGTCGCGTCGGCGGTCCCCGCCGAGCCTTGCGCCCAAAACCGCCGGCCCTGAAATGCGTAGGTGGGCAACTCGACTCGCCGGCCACCCGAGCCGGCAAACACCGCAGGCCAGTCCACCCGCAGCCCCGTGGAAAACATCTGACCGATCGCACCCATCAGTGAGGCGACCTCAGGGCGGCCTCTGGCCAACAACGAGGCCACCTCAATCTCATTGGGCGACAGCGATTCTTCGATGTGGGCCGTCAAGCCACTACCGGGGCCGACCTCGATGAAGTGGGTCGCACCGCGGGCTTGCAGGCGGCGCGCGCTATCGGCGAACCGCACCGGACGGCGGATGTGATCCACCCAGTACTGTGCTGACCCGAAGCCGGAGTTGGACCCGGCGAGCTCGGCCGTCACATTCGAGACGACCCCGATTTGGGGCCTTCGCACCTCAACTCGCGCGGCGAGACGCCCGAACTCTTCGAGCATCGGCTCCATCAACGGCGAATGAAACGCGTGGGAGACCGACAATGGCCGGACCCGCCGGCCCTGCTGAGCCAACTGCTGCGCAATCGCGTTCACCGCCGGCTGTGCCCCGGAGATCACCACCGATTCAGGGCCGTTGATCGCCGCGATCGCCACTCCGTCGCGCAACAGCTTCGCCACCTCGTGTTCGGCCGCGGCCACGGAGACCATGGCGCCGCCCGCGGCCAACCCCTGCATCAACCGGCCCCGCCCAGCGACCAACATGGCCGCGTCCGAAAGCTTCAACACCCCGGCCGCATACGCGGCCGACAACTCCCCCACCGAATGGCCCATCACGAAATCCGGGCTCAATCCCCATGACCGCAAGACCGCGAACAACGACGTCTCCACCGCGAACAACGCCGGTTGGGCGAACTCGGTGGTGTCGAGCAGATCCTGATCGTCACCCCACACGACGTCGCGCAGCGGCAGTCGCAAGTGCCGGTCCAACTCAGCTGTCACCGCGTCAAAAGCCTCAGCGAACAACGTCAGGTGACGGTACAGTTCGCGGCCCATCCCGATCCGCTGCGAACCCTGCCCGGGGAACACGATCACCGTCTTGCCCACATGCCCCGCCCGGCCCATCACCACGCCCGCATCCGGCTCGCCATCGGCAACGCCGGCCAGACCGGCCAGCAACTGCGGGCGGTCTGCGCCGACCACCACAGCTCGGTGCTCGAACACCGACCGCCGCGCCAACGACCACCCCACATCGACGGGGTTGAGCTGATCATCAGACTGCACGCGGGTCAACAATCGGTCCGCCTGCGCGGCCAACGCCTCGGCCGAGCGTGCCGAGATCACCCACGGCAAGACCGACAATCCCGTTCGACCGGGTCCACCGGAATTCGTCGCGCCGACAAGACTTTCGGTTGCTTCGGCCGGGGCTTGCTCCAAAATCACGTGAGCATTGGTGCCGCTGATCCCAAACGAGGACACGCCTGCCCGGCGCGGACGTCCGTCGGCCGGCCAGCTTCGAGCCTCGGTCAACACCGACACAGCCCCGCTCGACCAGTCCACATACGGGGACGGAACGTCGACGTGCAGCGTCGCCGGCATGACCCCATAGCGCATCGCCTGCACCATCTTGATCACCCCGGCCACCCCGGCCGCGGCCTGAGTGTGAGCCATATTCGATTTGATTGAGCCCAACCAAAGCGGCCGCCCCAGTGGCCGGTCTTGCCCATAGGCGGCTAACAGCGCCTGGGCCTCGATGGGATCACCCAGTTTCGTGCCCGTGCCGTGTGCCTCCACCACATCCACATCGGCGGCAGTCAATCCCCCGCTGGCCAGCGCCGCCCGAATCACCCGCTGCTGGGAAGGCCCATTTGGTGCAGTCAAGCCGTTAGAGGCGCCATCCTGATTGACCGCGCTACCGCGCACCACCGCCAACACCGAATGCCCCAACCGGCGCGCATCCGACAGCCGCTCGAGCACCACAACCCCGGCGCCCTCACCCCACGCTGTCCCATCCGCCGCGCCGGCAAACGACTTACAACGCCCATCGGAGGCCAATCCCCGCTGGCGACTAAACCCCACGAAAACCGCGGGAGATGAGATCACCGTCGCCCCGCCGGCCAACGCCAGATCACACTCGCCCGACTGCAACGACTGCACCGCCCAATGCATCGCCACCAACGATGAGGAACACGCGGTATCCACCGACACCGCCGGACCCTCCAGCCCCAAGAAATACGACACCCGCCCCGAGGCCACACTCGACGCCGAACCGGTCAGCCGATACCCCTCCAAGTCGGTCGCCTCGCTGGAATAGCTCTGCCCGAAAATCCCGGTGAACACCCCGGTCGCCGTCCCCCGCAGCGACGTCGGTTCAATTCCGGCGTGCTCCAGGGCCTCCCAGGAGCACTCCATCAACAATCGCTGCTCTGGATCCATCGCCAACGCCTCGCCCGAGGCGATCCCGAAGAACCCGGCATCAAAACCGGCGACGTCGTCGACAAAGCCGCCCTGCTGCGCATAGGTCTTACCCATCGTGTCCGGGTCGGGATCAAACAGTCCCTCCACATCCCAACCCCGATCGCTGGGAAACTTTGAGACCACATCACGGCCCGCCGCCACGACCTCCCACAGCCCGTGCGGGGAATCCACCCCACCCGGGAATCGGCAGCCCATCCCCACCACGACCACCGGCTCGTCGGCTTTGACCGGAGAAGGCAGCGGCGCTGACCGGGACGGTCCCGACAGCTCAGCCTCCAAATACTGAGCCAGTCCGGTAACCGAGCCGTAATCCCATCCGACCGTGTCGCGCAGCTGCAGACCGGTCACCGCTGCGATTCGATTACGGAGCTCCACCGTCATCTGCGAGTCGAAACCCAACTCGGCGAAGGTGAGATCCGGGTTCAGCGACCGAGCACCCCGCGCACCCAAGATGTTCGCGGCCTCGGCGCTCACGGCCTCCACGACCAGGCGTTGACGTTCTGCCTGCAGGGCGGCCAGCCGCTCGTTGAGCGTCTCGTCACTCGGGTTCTCGGCAATCCGCGTGTTCGACGCCGGTCCGATGTCTGACAATGATGCCGTGTCCGACTGGGCAATATCTGACGGGAGATCCCAGATCGGTTGTGCTGCACTCTGCGCGCGGAGCGCACCTCGCATCAGCTTGCCGGTCGAAGTTCGGGGAAGTTGTTCAGCGATGACAAACCGGTGCGGCACCTTGAATGCGGATAGCTGAGTAGCCAGCCGGCGGTGGATGTCGCGGCTTACCGATTGTTCGTCGAATCGCCCGCTGGTGGGGACGACGAACGCTTGCAACGCCCATGCCCCGGTGGATTCCCGTACCGAGACAACAGCAGCCTCGGCGACATTGGGGTCCTCGATGATGAGCCGCTCGACCTCGGTCGGATCGACGTTGAGGCCCCCGACGATTTCGATGTCGTCCGCGCGGCAGCGATAGGTGACCCATCCGTCCCCGTCAACGCAGACCCGATCTCCCGTGTTGAGCCAGTCCCCGTCCGTCAGAAGATTGGTGGATCGGTTCCAGTAGCCTGCCGCGATCGACGGTCCTCGGACCCACAGATCGCCCTCTGCCTCCGGTTCGGTGCTCGCGCCGTCGGGCGCCACCACGCGAATCTCGTACGGTGGCAAAACCTTTCCGAGGGTCCCGGGGCGCCATTCCTCGACGGTGTTCGACACGAAGGTCTGGCCGACCTCGGTAGATCCAATTCCGTCGAGTATGGGAATACCGCCGAAGAACTCTGCGAGGCGCTCGGCGAGCCGCGTCCCCAGTGCTTCTCCCGCCGACACCGCACACCGGAGCGACCGAAAAGAATCCGGCGAGCAGGTGTCGGCGACTCGTGCCAGAAAACTCGGCACTCCGTACAGAACCGACGGCGCGAATTCCGCGCTCAACTCGGCCGCCAAATCCACACTGAACGGGCCCGGGTTGATTACCGACGAACCACCTGTCGCCAATGGAAACCAGACCGAATTACCCAGACCGTAGGCAAAATACATGTGGGCGATACTCAGCCCGACGTCATGGGGAGTGAGCTGTAGGGCTTTGCGGCACATGGCGTCCACGTACACCAGAACATCGCTGTGCCGATGGATCGCAGCTTTCGGCGAACCCGTGGTACCCGACGTGTAGGTCGCGTACGCGTGCACGTCGCTGCTCACCGGCTCGTAGTCACCCGGCTCGACCCGGCTCGCATCGGACAAGAGCTCATCAGCTGACACCACATTCGACCGCTCGAACCGATCGCAGAGCGCGCCCGACGTGACGATGAGCGCCGGCTCTATGTCGCTTTCTTGAAACGCGTGCTCGTCAGGGTGGGATTCCGGGTTCGCCACGAACGCCAGAACCCCGCGCCCCAGGCAGGCCAGCAAAAGTTCCACCAGTGCCGGCGAATCCGGAAGGCACAACAGAACACGGTCGCCCACGGCAACACCACGGTTTCTCAGTACTTCGCCGAGACGCGCGGCACAGTTATGGATTTCGCCATGCGTCACGATGTGGGGCGCATAGTAAGCGGGCTTATCCAGCCATCCAGCTTCCGATGCCTGTTCGGCCAGCAGCCTTGCCAGGTTCCCGTCCCGCATTACTAGATTGCCTCCCCGACTTCCGGCCGCAACCGTACCCCGCCGATTCCGCGCGTCGCAAAAGTCAGCGGAGCCTCACAATTAGTTATCGATGGCGCTAGGCGCAAAGCGATTTCGATCCTTGAGTGCAAGAGCTGTGACCTGACGTTGTCAGCGCTCGAGACTTCTCGAGATCCCCTCGGTAAGTGCAAATCGATTTCAACTCCCCAAATTTCGGTGTCGTTCGAATCTTGGCGGCGATCGGGTTCATTTACGGAGCATCTTGAAGCACATTTTGAAGAAAGTACTCCGTGATGATAATCACTGGTTGTCCTCCGCTAATAACGCGATACCGCCGAGCGACAATTCTCTGGTCCGAATTCTGGTATCCAGCGAGTGCAAGCCAACTGGGCGGCTGCCCTATCCAGACTTCGGCCGCCTCTTTAAACGTCTCAAGGCAACTAAGGTTCATAATCTCACCAATAGGCCGCTCCGTCTTTGTCAAGCTTGTGGTAATCGCGGGAGGTAGCAAGTCAATAGCAATCAACGACTCCGCAGCCACAAATTGGTGTCCTGAACTCCGGCCCTTGAGTAGGATCTGGCGCTGAAGAATCCGGCCGCTCGGTAATTGTTCTAAATCGGACGTCCTCGGCGCCATATCGTGCACCTGCTGCTCAACAATCTGCACGACGATCTCATCATTAGCGACAATGCCGAGAGTCCGAGTGAGGGTGCCATTGCAAGCTATTAGTATCCGAAGGTCGCGATTGAGCTTTTGAATTTCCTCATCAGGTAGAAAGCACTCGATCGCATCTCGATCAGCCCAGTGTCCGAGTCCGGCTTCCTGGTGAATGTTCGCCATCATGCCGGAACGTCCAATCATGTGTCCTCACAGCTTAGGTAAGGCTCGACGCGCGCTGAAGGTCGGGTCTTGCCGCCGTTGGTTGGCGGAATCGAGCCCTGCGCCACCAGAACGAGACCCGCAGCACGCAGACGTTCCCGTGTTGGTTGCATTGCCACTGACCACCGCCCTCTTGTGCTCTAGGCACAAAGTTTAAGCACCCCGACCGATGTGTCGCAGAACAGCGCGCCCTCGAGCTGGAACTTTTGACCATGCGCCAACGCGGGATGGCCGACCAGCGTCACGCTCGGGCCGGCGGATCCACGTCCCCAGCTACTTCCAAGCACACCGCGAGAGCTCCGGCGCCGACATGCAAAGCGAGGACTGGGCCCAGGTCGGTCACGATCGCCGGTTCAGCACCCGGCAACCGCTCGGCCAGCGCGGCGACCAGGTTCCGGGCGCCGTCGGGGTTGCCGACGTGATGTACTGCGAGCGAAGCGGATCGTTCCCCGACGATCTCGCTCACCCGGTCGATCATTGTCGCGACCGCTTTGTTGGCTGTCCGAACTCGTTGTGCCAGAACAAGTTTACCGTCGTCAATGCGCAGCAGCGGCTTCAGCGACAGCTTGGTACCCAGCCATGCACCGGCACCACCGATGCGCCCGCTTCGCCGCAGGTTGTCCAGCTGCTGCACAACGATGAACCCGTGATTGCGGCTCACCGCTGCGGTGGCGGCTTGCACGACGGCATCCAAGTCGGCGCCGTCAGCTGCGGCCAGCGCCGCAGCGAGCGCGATGAAGCCGGTGTTCATCCCGGTGAATTTCGAGTCGAGAACCCTTACCGCTGAACCGATCTCGGCCGCGGACGTCTCGGCTGCACTCAGCGTTCCCGACAACGCCTTGGAAAGGTGCACGGCGATCACCCCGTCGCCACCGCTGTCGGCCAGCGCCTGCCGGTAGACGTCGGCCAACTCGGCCGGTGTTGCGGCCGCCGTGGTGGCGTCTCCGTATTCGTGGATGTTGTCGGGGATGTCGTCCACGCCGTCGCGCAGGTCGATGCCGTCGAGCAGAATATGCAGGGGGACTTGGCGTATCCCCCACCGCAGACGCAGTTCCTCGGGAAGGCGCGCCGAGGAGTCGGTCACTACGACGACAGGCATGAAGTCAGCCGCGGGGTTTCTCGGCTTCGATGCCGGCCTCGGCCAGCGCCTTGAGCATCAATTCCGCGACGGCCTGGTGCGCTTCGAAATTCCAGTGGATTCCATCGGGATTGCCGCGACCGCTCAGCACCTGTTCGGCGACAGCGGCTTTCAGGTCGACCAGCGGAACGTCATGTTGATCGGCCCATTCGGTGATCGCCGCGACCGTGCCCGGCCGGCCGTGATGGGCCTTCCCGTAGGTGTCGGCGATGTGCACCGACGGAAGCGATGCCACGATCGGGATTCCGGGCCGGTTGAAATCAATTGCGCCGCGGGTCTGTTCGAGGTACTCGACCGAAAGATGAGGCGGAAGAGCGGCTCTGGCCACCGGAGACAGTCGCGGCTGGACCCAACCGTAGCCGTCGCGAGCCCATCGCCGCAGCCACGGCGGACGCACGTAGCGGATCAGCTCGCGCAATGCGGTGGGCAGCGGCGACGGCAGCGAGTCCATGCCGCCGGTCGCGAAGATCACCGCTCCGGCGCGAGGCAACGCTGCCCACGCCCGCGGGTCCTGGGTGGCCGCCCACCAGATATCCCGACACGTCCAGCCGATCCGGCCGATCAGCTCTAGTTCCCAACCCAGCTGTGCGGCAACGATATTGGGCCAGATCCGCGGGTCGTCTGCCGGTAGCCCGCCGCTGGGCCCGTAGTAGGCAAGGGAGTCGGCGAAGACCAGCAGTGTCGGTCGCTCAGAGGACATCGCCGGCGACCTGTGCCGATGCGTTCCACACGTCAAGCCGCCACCGGATGGCGTCGAAATCGTCGGCGCCATCGGGGTCGGCGGTGTGCCCGGACAGCTGTGTCCAGCTAGTGTTGCCCATGCCGCCCAATGCCGGCCAGTTGTCGACCGGTAGCCGCAGCAACGCCGCGGTCAGCGCGGCGATCAGGCCCCCGTGAGCAACCAGCACGACCGGTCGCACCGGTTCGTCCACGGCGCCCCACTCTGGCTCACCGGCGACCAGCTCGGCGATCAGCGGCACGCTGCGGGCGGCCACGTCGACCCGGTTCTCCCCGCCGTGCGGTGCCCACCTGGCGTCGTCGCGCCACGCCAGTCGGGCGCCCGGGGCGATGGCGTCGATCTCGGTGTGCGTCATGCCCTGCCAGTCGCCGAGGTGAGTTTCTCGCAGGCGTTCGTCGACCCGCACCCGCAGGCCGGTCCGTTCCTCCAACTCGATCGCGGTGTCGTATGCCCGGCGCAGATCCGACGACACGACCAGCAGCGGATGGTGTTTGGCCAACGCCTCGGACGCGGTGATCGCCTGGGCCCGGCCCAGCTCAGTCAGCTCGGTGTCGAGCTGACCCTGCATCCGGCTACCGAGATTGAACTCGGTCTGACCGTGTCGCATCATCACCAGCCGGCGCACCGTCATGAGACGTCCACCGTGACCAAAGGACAGTCCCGCCACAGCCGATCCAGCGCGTAGAAATCGCGTTCGTCTTGGTGCTGGATGTGCACGACGATGTCGACGTAGTCCAGCAGCGTCCAGCGGCCTTCGCGGGTGCCCTCGCGGCGGGCGGGCTTGTAGCCGGCCTCGCGCATTTTCTCTTCGACCTCGTCGACGATGGCGTTGACTTGCCGTTCGTTGGACGCCGAGGCGATCACAAAGCAGTCGGTGATGACGAGTTGATCGGACACATCGATGACGACGACGTCGTCGGCAAGCTTCGACGCGGCCGCGCGGGCGGCGACGGTGGCCATTTCGATCGCCTCGATCGCGGCCGTCACGCCTCCTCCGGGGGTTTGCGGTAAAGCTCGCGCTTGGAGATGTACTGCACGACGCCGTCGGGCATCAGGTACCACAGGGGCCGGCCTTCCGCGGCGCGCAGCCGGCAGTTGGTGGACGAAATGGCCAGCGCGGGGATTTCGACCAACGACAGAGCGTCCTCGGGCAAACCGTCGAGGACGCCGCTGAGATGCTCGCTGCCGAGCTCGTAGCCGGGCCGACTGACGCCGACGAATCGAGCCGCCGCGAACAGCTCGTCCAGGTCCTGCCAGGACAGGATGGAGGCCAGCGCGTCGGCCCCGGTGATGAAGTACAGGTCGGAGTCGGGATTCAACGTGTGCAGATCCCGCAGAGTGTCCTTGGTATAGGTGGGCCCGCCGCGGTCGATGTCGACGCGGCTGACCGAGAAGCGGGGGTTGGCCGCGGTGGCGACGACGGTCATCAGGTAGCGGTCTTCGCCGGCGCTGACCTGGCGCCCCTTCAGCCAGGGCTGACCGGTCGGCACGAACACCACCTCGTCGAGGTCGAACAGGTCAGCCACCTCGCTGGCCGCGACCAGGTGACCGTTGTGGATGGGATCGAACGTCCCACCCATCACTCCCAGCCGCCGCTTTTGCACGGTTTGCCAGCTTACTTGAGCGGTGCGGAGCGGGGCTCCAATGTCACATGGGCCACACCAGCACCCCGGCGAACCGATGCTCTGGTTGCCCGCCTCCAAGCGACAACCATCCCACCCGGCTGGCGTTGTCGCTCGAAGGTGGGCACAAGGTGTGCCCGTCGGCCGAGTGGCTCCTGGGTCAGGTGTTGCACATCAAACCGGCAGTAGCTGGTCGATCACAGCTGCCAGCTGCTTGGCAGAGCGGCATTCGTGCATGGTGATCACATCTTGGTAGCGGGGCACTGCCGAATCGCCGCTACCCCACAGGTGCTTGGGCTCCGGGTTGAGCCAGTGCGCGTGCCGGCTGGCGGTCACCATGTGCGCCAACACGTCGGTGGCCGGGTCCCGGTAGTTGGTGCGCCCGTCACCGAGCACCAGCAGCGAGCTTCGCGGCGACAGCACGTTGGGATGTGCCTGAATGAACGAGACGAAGGCATTGCCGTAGTCGCTGTGCCCATCGCGGGTGTAGACGCCGGCCTCCCGGGTGATCCGCTGGATGGCCACGGCCAGGTCTGCGTCCGGGCCGAACATGTGGGTGACCTCGTCGGTGGTGTCGATGAAGGCGAAGACCCGAACTCGGGAGAACTGCTGACGCAGCGCGTGCACCAACAGCAGGGTGAAGTGGCTGAAGCCGGCGACCGAGCCCGACACATCGCACAGCACCACCAATTCGGGACGGGCCGGGCGCGGCTTGCGCAGCACCAGGTCAATAGGCACACCACCGGTCGACATCGATTTGCGCAGCGTCTTGCGGAGGTCGATCGCACCGGCGCGGGCGCGGCGCCGGCGTGCAGCCAGCCGGGTCGCCAGGGTGCGGGCCAGCGGTTGCACGACACGACGCATGGAGCGAAGCTGATCACCTGAGGCGCGCAGGAATTCGACGTTCTCGGATAACTGTGGAATGCCGTACATCTGGACGTGGTCACGGCCGAGTTGCTCGGCGGTACGCCGCTTGGTCTCGGCGTCGACCATTTTCCGCAGCTGTGTGATCCTCTGCGCGGCAAGCGCTTTAGCGATCTGCTCCTGGGTCGGTGTCGGTTCGTCGCCGTACGGAGCGAGCAGGCCGGCCAGCAGCTTGCCCTCCAACTCGTCCAGCGCCATTGATTTGAGGGCCTGATACGACGAGTACGACGGGCCGCGGCTGGAGTTGTACTTGCCGTAGGCGTCGACGATTTGAGCGATCATCGCGACCAGTCGCTCATCCATGTCGGCGAGCTCGGGGTTATCTGTCAGTAGATCCAGCAGCATCTGGCGCATCGCCTCGACGTCGTCGGGCGGAAGCTGGACGTCGGGATCGACGGCGCCCTCCTCGGTGACCACCGCGCGTGTGCCCAGCGCGGCCGGCCACCACAGGTCGAACATCGCGTCATAGGTTTCGCGGTGCTCGGGCCGGCGTAGCACCGCGCACGCCAGACCTTCGCGCAGAATCTCGCGGTCACCGAGCCCGAGGACGCCCATCACCCTGCCGGCATCCACGGTCTCGGACGGTCCGACCGAGATACCTTGTCCACGTAAGGCTTCCACGAAGCCCACCAGATGGCCCGGCAAGCCATGCGGGGCCAGCGGCTGGCTGGGGCGAACGCGGCGGACGGCCATCAGCTGTGCCTCAATTCAGCCGTAGTTCGCCGATGGCGCGTTGCTGATCGGATTGATGCTTGAGCACCACACCCATGGTGGCGGCGATGGTCGCGTCGTCGATGGTGTCCAAGCCGAGCGCCAGCACCGTGCGTCCCCAGTCGATGGTCTCGGCCACCGACGGCAGCTTCTTGAGCTGCATGCCGCGCAGCACTCCGATGATGCGCACCAGCTCCTCGGCAATGTGGCCGGGCAGTTCGGGCACGCGGGACAACAGGATTCGGCGTTCCAGGTCAGGGCCGGGGAAGTCGATGTGCAAGAACAGGCAGCGCCGTTTGAGCGCTTCGGACAGTTCGCGGGTGGCGTTGGAGGTGAGCACCACGAACGGCGTCCGCTCGGCGGTGATGGTGCCCAACTCCGGGATGGTGACCGCGAAGTCGGACAGCACCTCTAGCAGCAGGCCCTCGATTTCGATGTCGGCCTTGTCGGTTTCATCGACCAGCAGAACGGTGGGGTCGGTGCGCCGGATCGCGGTCAGCAGCGGCCGCGAGAGCAGGAATTCCTCGGTGAACACGTCGGTCTTGGTTTGATCCCAGTCATCGGACCCGGACTGAATACGCAGAATCTGCTTGGCGTGGTTCCACTCATAGAGCGCGCGGGCTTCGTCGACACCTTCGTAGCACTGCAGGCGGACCAGACCGGATCCGGTGGCTTGCGCAACGGCGCGGGCCAGTTCGGTCTTGCCGACCCCGGCCGGGCCCTCCACCAGCAGGGGCTTGCCCAGCCGGTCGGCGAGGAAAACGGCTGTCGCAGTGGCGGTGTCGGGCAGGTAACCGGTTTCGGCCAGCCGCCGGCCAACGTCGTCGATATCGGCGAACAGCGGGGCGGGCCGCGCAGGCACACTCACGTTTGTGTTTCTCCTCAGCTATGTCAGGCCGGGCGGGTCTGGCCGTCTCCCCAACCGATCCACTTGGTCGAGGTCAGTTCCGAAAGCCCCATCGGGCCGCGGGCGTGCAGCTTCTGGGTGGAGATGCCGATCTCGGCACCGAAACCGAACTGTTCACCGTCGGTGAAGCTCGTCGAGGCGTTGACCATCACCGCAGCTGCGTCGACACCCTCGGTAAACCTTTGAGCGGCAGCCATATTGGAGGTGACGATGGCCTCGGTATGTCCGGTCCCGTATTCGTTGATGTGGGCGATCGCCTCATCGACACCGTCCACCACCGCGACAGCGATCTCCATCGCCAGATACTCCCGGCGCAGGTGGGCTTCGTCGGGGTCGAGATTCACTGTCACACCGGCGTCCTGGAGCGCATTGATAAGCAGCGGCATAGCCTGGTCAGCGATCGCGGCGTCGATCAGAAGCGTCTCCGCGGCGTTACACACGCTGGGGCGACGGGTCTTGGAGTTCAGCAGGATCCGTTCTGCCATCTCCAGATCGGCGGCCTCGTGAACGTAGACATGACAGTTTCCGACACCGGTCTCGATGGTCGGCACATGTGCGTCGCGGACCACCGCATCGATCAGCCCCGCGCCCCCACGCGGGATCACCACGTCGACCAATCCGCGTGCCTGGATCAGGTGAATGACGGTGGATCGGTCGGCCGACGACACGAGCTGGACGGCATCGGCAGGCAGATCCTCGCTGGTGAGCGCTGCGCGAAGCACATCGACCAGCGCCTGGTTGGAATTCGCCGCCGATGCGCTTCCGCGCAGCAGCGCAGCGTTACCGGACTTGAGCGCCAAACCGAAGGCGTCGACGGTGACGTTGGGCCTGCCCTCATACACGATCCCGATCACGCCGAGCGGAACTCGCTGCTGGCGCAGCGCCAACCCGTTGGGCAGCGTATAGCCACGCAGCACCTCGCCCACAGGATCGGGTAGCCCGGCGACCTGGACCAGCCCGGCGGCGATTCCCTCGACGCGCTGTGGGTTCAGCGCCAGCCGGTCGAGCATCGCGGCTGGGGTGCCGTCGGTCTGCGCCGCACGGAGATCCTCACCGTTGGCCGCCAGGATGCGGTCGGTCTGGGCCACAATCTCCTCCGCGGCGACGCGCAGCGCGTGATCTTTGGCAACCGTCGGCAGCGAGGCCAGCGCACGGGCGGAAACTCGAGCCCGCCGCGCGGCGTCGCGCACCTGCTGGCGCAGGTCGGGAGACGAGAATGCATGCACACTCATTAACCCAGGGTAATCAGTGTCGTGCGGCTCGGTTGACGCGGCTCTATGCAAGACGTCCCAGCCGACCTGGTTTTGGTGCGCCGCTACGCAGCAGGACGTGTCCGATGGTGGCGATCTCTGCGACCGCAGTTACGATACGGCCTTACGTAAAGGGCTAACTCGTCAGCCGTCAACAATCCGAATCGAGACTCGATTGGTTCGCCGTAGTATTGGCCGTCGCTTGGGCGCAGCCGTCGGTGCGCTGCTGGGCGCCGCGTTCCTACCTACGGCCCTCGCCTTCGCCGACAGCTACGAGATCATTCCCGATCCGAATTCCACCGAAGAGATCACCGGATTTTTCGGTGAACCCGCGACTCCTCCTGCGGTCGCCGGAAGCATCCAGGGACAGCAGGTTTTCGAGGTCTTTGACACGACAACCGATAAGACGGTAGGAACCTTCGACGCCGACGAAAGCACCAATCCGTCTCTGTACGGCGCCGCCAACGAGTTACTCCTCGTCACCAACGACCTATCGGGCACCGCGGGCACCGCCACCGGGGATACTCCGCCAGTCGGCTCGGTAATCGACATTCGCGACTACGGCGATGGCTATGGGACCGTTTACTCCGCCCTCGCCTCGCCCGAAGGCGACGTACTCGCGAAAACCTTGACGACGCCCTACGGGACCGAGACCATGCCCGCCTACTATGACGTAGCCGCGGGTCTTGCGGATGACGCCCGTCTTGCCAATGACACGTTCGACGACCAACCATTGCAACTCACCGACGGCTACGACCTCGCTCCCGCCACCGGGGCGACCGAAAACATCACTTCAGTAACCGGGGTGCCGCCCGCTGACATCGCCGTTGAGGGAAATCAGCTATTCAACATTTACAACGCGACCACCGATCAAGTGACGGGCACCTTCGACGGCGACGTGACCAACACGTCGGACGTCTTGCTCAACTACACCGAGGAAATCCTCGTCACCAACGACGTTTCGGGCACGGTAGGTACCGCCGCCGGGGACACGCCGCCGGTCGGCTCCCTGTACAACGTCTTCTACATTCTCGATGACCCGTCGTTCTACAACGTCTACGCCGTGACGCCTACTGCGTCGGGCGACGTCGTCTCTGATACCTTGGTGAGCCGCTACGGCGAAATCACCATTCCCATCTCTTTTTATGACGCAACCGGGGCGATGACCGTCAACTCGTTCACGGTCCCTTCTGACGACGAGAGCATCATCCCGGTGGGCGGCGAACAGATCTCCAGCGTCGACGGGGTTCCGCCGCTGGACTCAAGCGTCCAGGGATACCAGGAATTCGAACTCGACGACGGGTCCGGCAACACGATCGGGACCTTCGACGCCGACGTCACCACCGCCAACGGCTTCTTCGGCAATTCCAGCGAGGCGCTGCTGGTCACCGCCGACTCGGGCAGCGCGGGCACCGCCGCAGGCGATCTTCCACCGGTCGGCTCGGTGTTCGACGTGGACAGCTACGGAGGCGGGTTCGAAACCATCTATTCCGACCTCGTCTCGACGAGCGGCGCGAACGTCATCTCGGAGACCTTCGTGACACCGTTGGGAGACTTCGCCATTAACCCCGCCTTCGACCTTGCCGCAAACGCCGCCGACAGCTCATTCTTTGTCCCCACCGGGCTCGCCGACTTGGCTTCCAACCTTTTCTGACTCGGCGGCACGTCACTTCGCTCGTGCAACCCGCGATGTTTCTTTTCGCCGGTCTTCGATGATGCGACCCAACTCTTGCAGCAGTGACGGCGTACGCAGCACCAGATCTTCGATGTGCTCGCGGGCGATCTGCAGCGCGGTCACCTCTTCCAGTGCATACGCGCCCGACGAACTCGGTTGACGGGTGAGCGTGGTCAGCCCAAGGAATGAACCTTCCTCCAGCAGACTCAGGGGAATGACCGAACCGTCCTCGGTGGTCGTGGTTACACGGATGCTGCCCTCGATCAAAAACGTCATCGCCGTGGGCACTTCGCCGACGTACTGCACGACTTCGTCGGTGCCATACCGGACCATTTTCGCGTGCGGGATGAGTGCCTGCTGATCGGTGAGACTCAACCGCAAGGCCGGCGCCACGACGGTTCGCATCGCCATCTGCACCCGCGCGGGTGTCGAGAACTCGTCGGTGGCACCATCGAGGTGCACCTCCTCCCGACGTGCCGCGTACCAGATCCACCGCAGGAATGTCGCTTTCGCGGCGCCGTCGTCGGCAGGCGACTTCAGCGCGACGCTGACCTGATACTCGCCGGCACCGCTGGTCGTGGCTGTCGGGGCGACATCGGATCTGCGTTGCGGCAGCGCAGTCGCGACCCGTATCAGCAGTCGGCGCACTCGATCGGGCGAGTCGGCCACCGAGAACGTCGTCACGATCGACATCTTGTGCGCACCGGGCGGACGACTCATGTTCGTGAACGAGGTGGCAGCCAGCACCGAGTTCGGCGTGATCTGCAATCCGTGGCCCGTCTGGATATGCACGGCACGCCAGTTCGCTTCCACGATGCGTCCGCGCGCCGCCGGGGTGTCCAGCCAGTCGCCGATCCGGAATGGCTGCTCGAACAACATGAACAAGCCGGACACGATCTGACCAACGGAGTTCTGCAGCATCAGGCCGATGACCACCGAGGTCACGCCCAGCGCGGTGAACAAGCCGGCTACGCGTACACCCCAGACGTAGGAGA
>Ga0302326_10010589_pt1 | contig 19988 bp, 20 predicted proteins | sample Palsa_T0_3_FD_202264 | JGI IMG/M metagenome (GOLD analysis project Ga0302326, IMG submission 202264) | Peat permafrost microbial communities from Stordalen Mire near Abisko, Sweden - Palsa_T0_3 | ecosystem: Environmental > Terrestrial > Soil > Palsa > Peat permafrost | place: Sweden: Abisko...
GTACACAGTTCTCCCTTACAGCGATGTACCCATGACGTCTTGCTCAGGACCCTCCGTTCCGCACCCAATCAGTAAACACCGTGTGCGCTAATCCCGCCTGATTGATACCACCTCATATTTACCTGCGATTTGAAGATATTCCCGCTGCTGCGGGCGATGATATAGTTGCTTTGCCAGAACCGCGGGGGGCCGCATCGGGCTTCCTTGATGTCGGACGGGCACAGAATGGCCTCAGAGCTGCATACATATGTCAGCAACAATCTATGATGACGAGCTCGCTTGGGGGCTTCGAATTGAAAGGTATGACCTCGTTCGCTCAACCCCTTCCCAGTAGAATCCGGGCGCCCGCAGCATACCGTTACTGCAAGCGCCAGATCTGTATTCAGCAGAAGGTAGGAAGGGAATGCTATGGCCGTTTCTTGGTTTGCAGTGAGAGTCCGCACCAGCGCGGAAACTCTGGTGGAAAGCAGTCTTCGCGACAAGTGCGAGGCAACCTTCTTGCCTACCTATATCGAATGCCGCCACTACTGTGACCGCGTAAAGAAGGTGAGAGCCGCGCTTTTCCCGGGCTATTTATTCTGCCGGTTCAATCCGGACCGGCGTCTCCCCATTTTGCAGACACCTGGTGTCCAACAGGTGATAGGATCCTCGAAAGGGCCAATCCCCGTTGACGACAGCGAGATTTTTGGCCTCCAACAAGCCGCCACGCTGCGGTTGTCGACGCGTCCCTGGCCCTTCCTCCGGTGCGGCGAACGGGTGCGCATCGGATACGGCTCCCTGGCGGGCGTGGAGGGTGTTCTGTTGTACGAGAAGGGGTCGCAACTACTCGTGCTTTCTGTCGAGCTCCTACAACGATCGGTTGCCGTGCAGATCGATCGCAGTATGGTCCGGCCGGTGCGAACAATCCCCATCGCCATGAACCCGGCATCGTGCACTATCGCCTTTTCAGGAACCGCAATCGGCGCTTAGTTCCGGGGCCTCCAAAAGGAGTCATGGGACACGCGAGCGACGCGACTTTTTACCTTCCATCGCGAGTCTCCGGACTGCGCGAATAGCCCGATAACGGGATGATTTGACGATTCCTGATTAACCGTCCGAGCTGCGGTCCGCGATTTCGAAACCTGCTGGGCGCCCCGAAATCGGATCGGGTTCTTGCCTTTGGGGGCTCCAATATAGAAGTGCAAGCCCGTTGGTGCCAGTAACAAACCCTCGAAATCCGGCTGGGAGAGCACCGACTTGCCCACAGCAGCAAACATTCTCACCCCGCCTTTGTGATTCTTTATTCAGATATACGCCGGGATCTCATCTGCCGGAAAGGTGCTACGTTCCGAGGTCCCCAGGAGCGGGCGTCAATTAATACTCTCCGAAAAGTTCCAACCGGGTACCCTTTTCAGAGGCCTCCAGTGCCCTCGCTCCGGCGCCTGTTTTGGTCATTGAAGCGGCGTTAAGACATTTATTAGCGATCATCGAAAAACGTAGAAATTTGGACGCTTTGCCGGACCGTGTTTCTTTCGAGAGTTTCGTCTACGGGGCGCAAGCCGGTCAAACGGGTTGCTCCAGCGATTCTCGTGACCGCAAACGGCACATTGGGACAGGCTGGTCGGCGGAGCCAGGCGCGGGGTCGCGATCAACGCAGGACCCTGATGCGTCACGCGAGGCTGAAACCGACGTTGTCGATAGGACTGCTGGCGATTGCAGGTGATTTTGCTTGCCTGCTGCGGAGGCCTGGTATCGCCGGCCAGATGCCCGCTGTTGCTGTCGCCGCATTCGCTTCCAGCCCTCGCTGCAATAGCGCTGGCCTCGATCACAACTTCCGCAGATCGTGAAAAGCGTATTGCACGTGGGGTCAAAGCACCGCCGTACACGGAGGCCCTCCGCAGGCCGATCTGCTGTCATGGCACTGCCCACTTCAACACAATACCCCAGGGATGAGCGGACAGATGATTGGCGCCTTCGGCGCGATGATGTCGCTCGCCCTCGGCCAAAGTCAGAAAGCTACGCTTTCAGATGATTGCTGACAACATTCCCTCTGCGCTCGCTGGTGGTTTAGTAATCGTCGGTTTCTGCTGAAAATAAGGCCCTAGGCTGCTTGGATCAGACCAACTCAGGTATAACAGCAGTCCGGGTACTATCTGTACCATGCGATTTCCTAGCGGTTCTTGTAGAACTGAATGTAAATAATTGGGTCTTGCCACCGATGAATCGCGATTGTACAATCCATACCTAAACAACAAGAGGGGGATCCCGGGATGACGACGAAGCTCGCCCTTTACTCTCAGGACAAAAAGTTGCAGCCCCTGCTGACTTCAGCCCTGAAGCCTCATGTCGATCTGTTATTGGAATCCGACAAGGAGCGGTTCAAAGAGTTCGCTGCTCGTGGAGAAGTCGATATTCTCGTCGTGGATTTCGACAGCAACCACTCCACGTTCGAAGCGCAAATGGCCTTCCTCGGTGAAATCGCTGACTCTTCTATCCCCATCGTGGTCATGACCGACGACTTGCGGCGATCCATGACCACGGAATTCCTGTTGCGCGGCGCTTACGATTGCATTGGCAAACCGCCCTCCCTCCCGGAATTCAAAGTCGTGATACGGCGCGCCTGTGAGCAAGCCGCGCTCAAGCGTGAACTCGACCGAATGCGGCAAGCCGAATCCCTACGACATTGCGACCAATTGATCGGCACCAGTGGCCGCGCGGAGGTGGTTTACGATCTGGTACGGCGCGTGGCCAACCTGAAGGCTACTGTTTTGATTTCAGGCGAGAGTGGGACTGGTAAGGAACTGGTAGCCAATGCCATCCACAATTTGGGCAATCGCGCTTCGATGCCTTTTGTGCCGGTATCGTGCGGGGCAATTCCCGAAAGTCTCATCGAGGCCGAGTTATTCGGCCACGAGAAGGGCGCGTACACCGGCACCAACGGCGCCCGAGCGGGCTATCTGGAACAGGCCGGCGAAGGAACATTGTTTCTGGATGAAATTGGCGAACTTAGTCTGAATACCCAGGTAAAGCTTCTCCGCGTCCTGCAGCAGAAGGAGTTCTGCCGGCTAGGGAGCAGTAAACCCATTCCGCTGAAGGCGCGCATTCTGCTGGCAACTCACCGGGACCTGTCGCAGATGGTAGAAGCCGGGACGTTCCGCTCCGACCTGTTCTTCCGCGTGAATGTGATGCAGATTCACGTGCCCGCGCTACGTGACCGCACGGAGGACATTCCTAAACTGGCGCGCCATTTTCTGATGAAATACTCGAAGGAGTACGAGAAGCCTGTAAACGAGATCCGGCCAAACGCCATGGAACTGCTGGTGGCATACGATTGGCCGGGAAATGTGCGCGAGCTGGAAAACGTAATCCAGGGAGCCGTCATAATGACCGATGGCGATAGTATCGCCCGAAGCGACTTACCCGCGCGATTTCAATCGGAAGAAAATACTTCCAACGATGGCGCTTCCAACGAGCTCTTGTCCGAGACCTTTTGCGGCTTGCTAAAACAGTACAAGGCGGAGCTAGTCAACCAGGCAGTGGTAGATTGTCATGGCAACAAAACCTTGGCAGCTCGCAGGCTGGGCGTCTCAAGAGCGTACCTGCACCGTTTGCTACGCCGTGTTCCCGAGGTGATTCACGACGCATCCGATGTTTCTGCGGGTGCGGCCTAGGGCTTGTAATTCCCGCCAGTCGCCAGCACCCCTGACAGACCCCTCAAGTGGCTGCCACTGCCTTTCCGGTTGTCGTCCATTCGTCTGCGAATCCCGAACTTCTGATGAGCCGGCTGGCTATCTCAAGGAGAAACCGAGTGCGTTCAACTGCAGCCTGCCTGTATACATGCGTTTACAGCACAGGCACCATCGGTTTGCGATGCCCCAGTTTTTCGGCTGAAATGTTCGGACAGACCCGTCTGGGCAACAACGTGCCCTAATCTGAATTTCATCTTTTCGGGCCGTGGCAACACCTGTGCGCCCTTCATGTGTGCCACTATCGTGGATGATTCCGACGTTTTGCCCTGGAAGTCAGTACCGGAGCGGGAGGTTCGGCAATGAGTCTTGAGAGCGCCACGACAATCGAACGGCTCGATCTCGCGCCAAGTCCTGCCGCGCCCCCTGCTATCAGACTGACGCGAGCTCTGTTCTCATTCCCGGTCATGCTCGCGTTCGGTCTGGCACTTATTACCACTCTGACAGTCAGCACACGTTTCAACGATCCGGATCTTTGGTTCCATTTGAAGCTGGGACAAGTGGTTTGGACCACCCACTCGATCCCGTCCACCGATACGTTCTCCTTCACGGCGCAGGGTCACCCCTGGACCGCCCACGAATGGCTGGCGGAATTGGGTATTTACGCCGCCTACCGCGTGGGGGGCTACTCGGGGCTGATGGTTTGGTTCGCCGCCATTGCGTCCACCCTCTTCGTGCTGGTGTATTTCCTGTGCTATCGGCACTGCGGAAGTCCATTGGCGGCCTTTTTCTGCAGTGTGTCCACGTGGTTCTTCGCCACCGTGGGACTGGCCATCCGGCCGCACCTGCTGGGTTATCTCTTTCTAGTGGTCGAGTTGATCCTCCTTCAGGCAGCTTCGCGCAATCGGCGCTGGCTTGGGCTCCTACCCCCGCTGTTTGCAGTGTGGGTGAACTGCCATGGCTCCTACTTCTTCGGAATCGGTGTTCTGCTGGTCTACTGGCTGTGCACTTTCGCGAGGGGTACCTGGGGTGTGGTGGTTGCCAAAGCCGGCGACTGGCACGAGCGCAAGGCGCTGGGCGTCGTACTCCTTCTTGTTGGGGTGGCACTGTGTTGCAATCCGGTAGGTGTACGGTTGTTGTTATACCCGCTGAACGTCGGCCTTCAACAATCCGCCGCCCTAGGGGCGGTGACTGAGTGGCTTCCGCCGGATCTGCGGAGCGGTCGAGCTTTGGGAATGATCGTCGCCGTGGTTGTCGTCTTCGTCCTCTCATCCCGTCGCGGGCTGGAATTGCCTTTGAGAGACGTCTTAGTGTTGGGCGCCGCTTTTGCGCTCTCGCTGCAGCACGTTCGCATGCTCTTCGTCTTCGGAATCGCGCTGAGTCCGGTTTTGTGCGTCCTGCTGGCGCCGATGCTTGGAAGGGACAGCCGGCGAGACTATCCCGTCGCCAACGGATTGTTCCTCTGTGCTTTCCTGGCGACAATCGGCTGGCGATTCCCGTCCCTAGCGGACTTGCAAAGCCAGGTGACCAGGGACAATCCCGTCGGCGCGGTTGATTATATTCGGCGCGCTAAGCTATCCGGACCAATGTTGAATGAGTACGTATTCGGAGACTACTTGGTCTGGTCCTTACCGGAGGAAAAAGACTTTATCGACGGCCGAGGCGACGTTTTCGACTGGAGTGGTGTCCTTCAGCAATACGGACGATGGGCGCTTCTGCAGGAGGACCCAGCGATCCTGCTGGATGGGTATAAGATCCGATTTTGCCTCATTTCGAAGGATGCCCCAATGACACATGTGTTGCCGTATTTGCCTGGCTGGCGCAAGGTCTACGGGGACGATGTAGCCGTGGTGTTCGCACGCTAACCGGATACCGTCAGGAGACCGCTTGCATATCGCAGGATATAGTGGGAAAGCTACCGGACAAAGAGTTGAGGCTGGGGCCGATGGTCGGGGGAGGATTGTCCGGATCGTACGGCTGTGGCTTTCGCGGGCCAGGTCTCTGCGCAGGGCGCAGCCTTATCTTCTCATCGCGCTATGCTCGACCACTTACTTTTACTCCTTCATGAACGTGCTCCTGCATCGTACAGACGAGGGCACCCTGATAAACGGGGCTGTGCGCGTAGCGGAAGGACAAATACCCTATCGCGATTTCTTTGAGGTAATGGGTCCGGGCACTTTCTATTGGCTGGCATTGTTCTTCAAGTGTTTTGGAACGACATGGACGGCAACCCGCATTTCTCTAATGCTGACTTCCGTTGTCACGACGGTGCTGGTGTACGGCCTCGCGCGCCGCTTGCAAACGGGGTTTGAAGCTATCGTCGCGGTGCTTCTGGCGGCGGTTTCCTTTGGTCTGATCTGGCCTACAATCAGCCACCACAGCGACAGCAACCTATTCGCCCTGTTGTCGTTTGCTGCACTAGTTGCCTGGCTCGACCACGACAAGCCTGGACTGATTTTCCTCGCGGGCTTCGGTGCCGGTGTAACAACCTGTTTCCTGCAGCCCAAGGGAGGATTTTTATTCCTTTCCTTTTTGGCGGTGTTGTGGTTCCTCGAACGTAACAAACCAAAATTTTGGCGTTCTCTGGCATGGTTGTCCTTTGGATACGCTACGGTTGCCGCCGGTGTCCTCTCGATGTTCTGGGCGGCGAACGGATTGCCGGATTTCGTTACCGACACTCTTGTCTGGCCGCTCACACGATATAGCGGCGTCAATTCCGTGCCTTACGGCACCGGCCTTTTCGCGTACTACTGGCAGCGGTGGACCGCGCCCCTGGCCTCTCAGTTCGGCCCATTCTTCGGCTACGGCGCAGGGAGTATTCTGCTAGTTCCGCATCTGCTGATAGCCGCATTACCAGTGCTTCTGGTCGCAATTGCCTGCTATCAGCGTAGCGCGGCTTTCTCCCGGACGACGATCCCCTACTGGATCGTTGGTCTCGCGCTGTGGTTGTCGGAACTTCACCGGAAGGACATTATGCACCTTGCATATGGCTCGCCCCTGCTTGTAATTCTTCTCTTTTACCTATCTCAGCGCCTGCGTTCGAGGTGGCGCGTGCCGGCTCTGCATCTGATTTCAATTTGCGCGGTGACACTGGCCGGTTTCAATCTTTTGGTTGTCCTGACCGCCCGGCACGAGATCGGCACGCGCCGCGGTGTGGTGCGTTCGTTTGGCGGCGATTCCGTGATGACTTTCCTCAATTCGCATACTTCGCCGGGGAACACGCTTTTCGCGTATCCATATTGTCCGATGTACTATTTTCTGGCGGCCGAAAAGAACCCCACCCGCTTCAGCTTTCTGCTCTATGACATGAACACCGATTCTCAGTTCGCGGAGGTGGTCCGGCAACTAGAAGAGGCCAAGGTCCGTTATGTCTTATGGGATAAAACGCAGGAAGAGGAGGGGATCAAGTGGGCATATCCACCCGGCTGGGAGCCTCGCAGGAATAACCAGATTATCGAGCCGTACCTTTTGAAAAACTATAGGATTGTGAAGACGGTGGACGACGTTCGTATCCTGGAGCGCAAGCAGGGCGATACTTCAGCCGGATCCGCTCGTTAGGGCACACGCGCGAACACGGCGTACTGTCCTCCAAGCGGAAGCCGGGTAAACGCTTTTTCCATAAAGCCGGCCGTCCGAAACAGAAACGCCGGGAAGAAGAGGAAGTATTGAAGCGCTTCGATCCGGAGGTGCTGATCCTCCAGAAGGCGACACGTCTCCCGGGCGCGCAGCAACTGGGCATCAACGTCCACCGGAGACCGTTTCACGATGGCCTGCGTGAGCGGATTCAGCGGATTATGCTCGATAATGCAGAAGTATCCCCCAGGCTTCAATATCCGCAGTGCCTCGCGAGTGAGCGCCGCGCGTTTCGGTGGAGGAACATGGTGGTACACGCAGACCGCCGTAGCCAGGTCGGCAAAACCATCGGTAAACGGCAGAACATCGTCCTTTAGTTGGCGTCTCACCTCCAACCCCGCACAGCCGCCAAGCATTTCCGGTGAGACGTCACAGCCCGTGGCGACGCCGAAGTCTGCCCTGCCGAGCTTCAAGAGTTCTCCCCGGCCACAACCGATATCGATCCACGTCCTGCCCTCCGGCTCCCATCCATGAAGGCTAAAATATTCCCGCATCAAGAGGAATTTTCGTTCATGGAAGAAGGACTCGTTGGCGAAGCGGTCGCGCAGCGGATCGGCAAGTAATTTCGAATATTCGTTTGCGTATTTATCGAATTCCGGGCTCATATTCTCTCCCCACGGCGCTAGTGCGGAAGCGCCGATACACTCAACGCTGCCGCCGATCCGGCGGCCGAATCCTTGCGCTCCAGAAGGTCGTATCTGTCATCGGCGGCGCTTACCACCCGATAGTGATCCGCCAGATACGGTTCGACGATTAAGTCTTCCCCTGCCGGCATGCGGTAGGCGGGGAACCACGTATGAACCCACGTTGGAAAGGTTCGGTCCACAACTGCGTACTTCGCTCTTGCAGTATCGATGGTTCGAATTGCTTCCCGAAACTGCTGGTCCGTGTTGGTATTGTACAGCAGGATGCTGTAGCGGGTCGGGTTGCTGGTAGCGCTTAAGAAGTTATACATGGGCGAGTAGGGATAGACGAATACGGACTCACCCGGGGACGCGTGTGCTTCCAAATATTCCAGCACACGATCTGTTTGGAATGAAGTATATATGGTTCCTCGGCGAGTGGTGAGTTTGTGATTCGCTAAGAGGGCTGCCATCGGGTTCAGCGAAGCGACGAGAACGGCACACACCGTCACCATCTGCAATACCGGCTTTACCCACCGCCCCCGGATCTGCCGACCATATGAAAACGCCAGCACGATAAGAATCGGCGAGCCCCAAACGATGTGCGCCATGTCCTTCCGGTGCATTTCTGAAAGCCAGAAAGCGCAACCCACGATCCAGTACGGCAGGGTAGTCCGGTCGAAGGCCGATCGCCGGAAGTAGATAACGCAGCCCAGAAGAAGAAGGGGAAGGCCGATTACTACAGCAAATGGCAGCGAGAGGGCACCGCTCACAATCTGGGCCGCGGCTGGCGCAAGCAAAGGGCTCAGAGAAGCCAGGAATCCCGACCGGTAAAACTGGAACATGAATCCGTAGGGGACCAGGTTCGAAGCGGAGTAATGCGTAAATGGCCATATCAAATTGGCGTAAATAAGACTCGGCAGGCCCCCGGCGGACCAAAACAACACCACCGCAGTGATGTTTACGAGCAAAAATCCGCCGAGTAGGGCTGTGAAAGCCGATCGGAAAACCGGGTCCTTTCGAAAAAAGATCGCGAGCAGCAAGACCAACGATAGGAAGAGCAGAAGTCCCTTCGGCAGTAACACCCATGTTGTAAAACCGGCTCCCACGCCAGCCAGGAAGATGGTGAGAGGCCGGGGTTTGTCCATCCAGAATACGAAGGCGGCGAAGGACAGGAGTCCAAACAAATTGCCATCCATATGATGGCTGATAGCGTTCCAGCTATGGTGGGAGACGCCGACGAAAAAGATCAGCGGTGCTAGCTCATTGCCGCCCGGCAGCCTTCGAGCGAGATACAGGAGCGCGAGGGTGATACCAAGGGTCGTGACCAGAAGATCGATGCGGGTGGCTAGCCAGGTCGTGCCTAGCAGCTTGAAAAAAAGGGCCAGCCAATAAAAGGTCCCCGGCCCCATTACCTCGAAGAAATCGCGGAACGGGAGTTGACCCTCGACTACGCGGACGGCTCCCATAATCAAAGTGCCCTCGTCGCCCGCGATCTGCGTAAGCACTCGCAGGAACGGAGCAAAATAGAGGACACTGCACAGCGCCGTCAAGGTATACGGAAATCGTTTGTAAGGCAGCATGGACCGAAAACCAAGCCTATATCCGGATCCGAACAGGCTGCGAGAGGCCGTCCGCCGGCTCGGCGAGCAGGGGTGGATCGAGCACTACACAGCGTTTCGGATCGGTAATCGGAATTGGAAGGTTGCGCAGATCCGCAACCACATAGAGGGGCCGTTGCTTGGATTCTTCGTAGATCCTCGCAACGTAGTTCCCCACCAATCCGACGGCCATCAGGATTGCGCCCGAGAAGATGATTTGCAGACAAACCAGCGAAGTCCATCCATGAATCGCAGTTCTAGCAACCAGGGCGCTAAAGACGCTGTACACAAGATAGCCCACACCGAACAGCATTACAGCGAAGCCTAAATTGGTGCTCAGGCGCAAGGGAAGCGCGGAGAAAGAAGTGACGGCAGTCCATGCAAATTGCAGCATCTTGAATAGGGGATACTTGGTAGTGCCATACACGCGCTCCTCCCGCTGAAAGGGAATGATTACTTCTTTCAGGCCTAGCCAGGCAACCAGTCCCCTCATGAAACGATGTTGCTCGCGGAATCGGCGGATCGCCAGGACGGCGCTTCTGCTGAAGAGACGGAAGTCCCCCACCTCTGGAAGCAGCCGGCGATCCACAAAACGGCGCATGAACCAATAGAACATTGATGCCGTGGCACGCTTCCACAGACCATCTCCAGGGCGAGCCCGCCGCTGCGCGGAAACGACGTCGTATCCCTGCTTCATCAAGAGAAACATTTCCGGAAGAAGTTCCGGGGGATCCTGAAGGTCCGCATCCATCACCACCGCGGCGTCGCCATCGGCGAAATCCAGGCCGGCGGTGATTGCGGCTTGATGGCCGAAGTTCCGACTGAATGTCAGAATCTTGACACGGCGGTCGGCCGCGCTCATCTTAGCTAACATATTTCCGGTTTTGTCGGTGCTGCCGTCGTCGACGAAAATCACTTCGTATTCGGCGTTTAGGTCTTGGACGGCAGGACGTAACCGAGCCATCAGGGCCGACACGCTCGCCTCTTCGTTATGTACAGGAATGATGATCGAAAGCAGCATAGACGCACCTTCCAAGGGCCGAAACTTATTATCCGGTTCGAGGGGATGGGCAATCCTCGGACCAATAAGCAACTGGCTTAAAAGCAAGGCGATAGGTGGCGGTGAAAACCCGTTGTATCGCTTTGTTTCAGCAACTGTAAACGGTAGTAGCCAGTAGGCCCCCGGTTTTAACAGGACTGGTTTTACGCTTCCTCTTCCCTTCCCGGCCGATTCGCAAAAGGAAAAAAGCAGAGAGCCAGGCAGACGATCAGCGATAGTCGAAGGGTATCGCCTGGAAAGAGGCGGACACTAACCAACGCCAGTGCCGCGGCATAGAGAGCCAGCGAAATCCATAGCCACAGCTGATAGGCCTTGGCGTAACGCAGGCGGCCGAGCGGCTGGAATAGCATTCCAACGAACGGGGGATAGGGAATCGGGCCGTAGTGGCCGCTGCTCAGAGGATGGATCTCGGTGCGGACGCCATTCTGCAATTCGGCGATGTGAAGCTCCGCCGCGGGAAATTCGTTCAAGATTCGGCCCATAGCGTAAGAGTTAACGAAGTCGGTGTCGGGGATTGAATGCCCGAGTTGATTCTGCATTTCTACGGCCCGGTAAAATGCCGGGGCCAAGAGCGCCAAGAATAGGCCCCAGCAGATTACATTCGCTTCCTTTAACGTTAAGCGAGGGCCGAGAACGCGCTCAAGCCATCCATGAGACTGTGCAACCATTCGATCAGCCTTTCGCAGTTCGCCAAGCCCAGGGAGTACTCGGCAACCGTTCCCATTTGTGTCGGACAGGGGCTCAATTACCTTCCGACTGCCTCCGCGCTCGGTTCGCGCGTGGCTCCGGAGCCGTACGGAAAAGGCGAGACCTTGGGTGGAGTTTGGTCCGGCTCCACGAGCCAGGCCTTCCGGTCCTTGTAGTAATCCAGCAATTCCCGATTTTCGAGAGCGTCCATATCGCGAGCCCAGATCACTGGCGAGGCGTCTATGTCGGCGGCGTTGTAAACCCATTCGCTAAAAACGTCGTGACCAGCGGCATATCTGACGATTGCCAGTTGGCGGCCAGGTTGCCGTTCCAGGAAATGCTGCACCTGAGTTTTCGGAGAATCTATGGACGGGGTAGCTGCCTTCCAAACCAGCTGAACCAGGAACAGGGCGATGCACATGCACGGAAGGGCACGCACCAGGAAGGCGCCGGCCGGCTGCCCTCCAGGGCGCCAGAGCCGCAGACGTCGCGCAGCCTGAACGAGGATTCCAAATAAGAGAGCGGTGGCCGGGGCCATGTAATGAGGGCGGACAAACACGCAGGCTAGTAGCGCCACAAAGAAGATCGCGGCGGCCAGAAACAGAAAGCGCGGGCGGCGGCCGCGCAGGATATAGGGAAGAGTTAGCAGGGGCAACATCAACACCGGGCCGAGGAAGAAAAACAACACCGTCAGGACCTTAGTGCTAACCAAATCGAAAAAGCCGCGAAGCGTTTGCGCCTTTTGAAAAAGCGGAAGCTCATACGAGAGGTAGAGATCCCGAAGGACTTGGTGGCGATAGACCGGAACGGGCGTCGGCGATTGCCAAAGGTAATAAGGAGCAACGGCGTAGGCAGCCCGATTGACTTGATAAGGCATTGTCGTAGCATTTCCGAAAACGCGCCAGTTGTAATAGGCCATAGCTGCCGCCGTGGGCAGAAGAATCACCAGAACCGGGAGCATTAACTGCTTGGCCAGTGTCCATTTCGGCGGATGCTTTTTCCCAAATGTCCAGAACAGGAGCGATGCCGCAACTACGACACTGAGCACCAGACCTTCGAACGGGCGGCTGTTGGCGAGAATCGCGACTCCGAGCCCGAGGATCAGCGCCGTGTGCACACGAACACGTACCATCAGACGAGGCATCGCTCCCAGCACCAGTGCCCCGCCGGTAGCCGCCACCGCGCCGCCCCAATAGCTGTTCATCCAATAACTGAATATGCCCAGCCGGAACACCGCCAGCACAGCTCCGTAGAGCGCCCAGCCGGGTGGAAACCATCCCTGGAGCATCCAGCAGATAGCCGCGCACATCGTGCCGATGCTGAGCCACACCCCGAACCACGGATGCCCCAGCAGCATTGCGCCGGCGGCTAGCACCAGCCCTTGCGCAGGGGGGTACATGGACATGTATGTTGGCTGGAACTCTTCATGAAAGGTTTCGAAATGGATCCACATCGGAGGGGTCGGGTTGCTAAGCCTGTGGGAAGCGAACGTTTCCCCAGAGAGCAGGAAGCTGAATTCATCGTGTAGGGCGGGCTGAGGGATGGGAGCGATGGGCAGGATCGCCAGCCGGATCGTCAGTGCGGAAGCGCCGACCAGCAAGACAGCCAAAGTCTGGTTTCTCGCGAGGCGCCCCGCCCAGCGTTCGACGGGCCCGGCGATCTTTTTGCCTAAATCCGGAAAGGCAACCGCCAGGAGTAGACCCGTTATCGCGACGGCGGCATTCAACATCAGCAGCCGGACGTCATCGACTGTCGCATTCAGGTTCATGAATGCCGGCAGTGATTGCAATCAGGCAGCCAAATGGTTTGGACGCCGGTGTGCAAAGGAAATGCGGCCGGTTCTAACTGGCGATGCTCAAGTGGTATCGCTGGTAAAATCCCGTGATAATCGACTAACGGTTTCCGAACCGCGATGCGGCGGGGGCCGTCTGCAATCGAGCTTATAATCTAGACATCCGTGCGAGATCGTTCTCTGGTTTACGCCCCCTTGGGGATTGCCGCGGTCGCAGTGACCCGTATCCTTTGCCGGAGCCATCTCCTTTACGACGTGGATTCCGTCAATTTCGCGCTCGGCATGGCGCGCTTCGACCCTGCGGCCCATCAGCCGCATCCCCCAGGCTACTTTCTCTACGTGTGCCTGGGCCGTTTCGTGAATCTGTTTCTGCCGGACCCAAACTCCGCGCTCGTCGCCATCGGTATCGCCGCCAGTTGTGGAGCCGCATGGATGATTTACCTGCTAACCCGATTGTGGTTCGGTCAAAGAGCCGCATGGATGTCGATTTTGCTCTTCCTGGTGTCGCCGCTGTGCTGGTTTCACGGGATCGTCGCCCTTACTTACATTGTGGAGGCTTTCTTTTCGGCGCTGATTGGGTACTTCTGCTGGCGTGCTTACAGCGGCGAAAAGGCATTCCTACTGCCAGCCTCGATCGCGTTTGCTTTGGCGGCGGGATTTCGGCCCTCTGGGGCACTCCTTCTGGCCCCGTTGTGGCTCTTTGCGATACGGCGGGCGCGCGGCACCCGGCTTCTGCTGGCAATCGGAGCAGTCGTCGTTGTGGCCTTCGCCTGGTTCCTTCCCATGACAGCGTCAGCCGGTGGAGTTCGTCCCTATTTCGATGCTCTCCTGCAACTGTGGCGGACCGTTCCGGGCCGAAGGACAACTCTCTCTTCGCCATGGCTGGCCGTGGCCCGGATTCTTACGATGGCCTGGATTTTCGTGTTGTGTTTTGGGACAGCCAGCGTCGTTACCGTCTGGTCGAGGGCCAAAACAGAGGTCAACAAAGTGCGACGAGCGTTTATCTGGGCGTGGATCGTTCCAGGTATGCTCTTTTTCGCGCTCGTGTTCCTTAGCTTTGTCAACAGCGGCTACCTTCTGGTACTGTGCCCTCCGGCGTTCGCATTCCTGGCGGACCGCCTAGCCAGCTTCGTCTCGTCCGGCGATCACCGGCCTGTGCGTTGGGCAGCTGTCACGGTTGGTGTGGCAGCCAACTGCATGTGGTTCTTCTTTGCTCCGCTCTACTGTTCGTACAAGAGCGTGCGCAAGTTCGAAACCGATCTGACGGCAATAACCCAGGATTTTGGAAACAACCTCGACCCGAACACCACGTTGATAGTGGGCTTCGACTCACACTTTCTGGGCTACCGCCACGCCGGTTATTACCTGCCTCACTTCGTCGTTGTACAATACCCGGAGGTAACCTATCCAGGCGGCAAGAGGGTGTTCGCGATGCACGATCGCAATACCGATGTCGTCCGCCACTTACCGGTCGCCCACTGCGAGCGGTTCGTGTTCTACCCGCTGCCCCAAACACGCGAGGATGCGGCATACCTGGAAACGGTACTCGCCAGACTTCCACGTGGCTCTGTGGAGACCGCGACGGTGGGGCGCCGGAAGGTTCTAACCGGATCGGTTTCCTTACTTCCACTACTCTTCCCGGAGACAAGCCGATAAGTTCACGATTGCGGCGGAGTGGCATAAATCGGCGGGCGAGTGCCACCACACCACGCCTCCTTCGGGCGTTCGACCACTTAAGCGAAATCCTCCCGGACTGACAAACGTCATACCGATCAGCGGCCCCGGTGTATACGCCTTCGTACCCGCTTCAACCTATCTGTAAACTCAAGTTGACACTGTTCCCTCCCCTCAGACGCAAGGCATTGCGGCTGTTATACATCGACATTGGGCAATCAATTGCCATTGATGCGGCGCGCGTCCTACGCGACTAAACGAGGAGAACCCATGAAAGATTTTCTAACGAAGCTTTACGTGAAAGTCCAGATCTTTCGCGAAGACAATGGCCAGGACTTGATCGAATACGCCCTGGTCGCAGGGCTAATTGCACTGGCAGCCACGGCAGGAATGAACACGGTCGCTGGCGATATCAACAACGCCTTTACGGCAATCGGCACCAAGATCACGAGCTACACTTAACCGGCGGGTTCCACCCCGACGCTATTCAGCGGGCTCCTGTGGTTGTTGCCGGCGGGTCGGATCGGCTGGCCGTCCCGTTCCTGGTGGGCGATTTCCGTCAGGAACCGGACGCCGCCTTTTGCAAGAGGGTCGCCTCGGCAGTATTACATAACCATGGAGCGATGAGACGCAAAAACGAATCAGAGGAGAAAGTAAGGATGAAGATGCTGCTGTTAAAGCTCGCGGCAAAAGCACAGGTCCTCCGCGAGACCCACGGGCAAGACCTGATTGAATACGCACTGGTGGCGGGCCTCATCGCCCTCGCGGCGACCGCGGGGATGAACTCCGTCGCTGGTAGCATAAACAACGCATTTACTAATCTTGGGACTGCCCTCACGAACTACACTTAGCCCCGGGATGCCCATGCAAACTGTTGTTTGGTGGACAAGTTCGGCGGTGCTCGTCGTGGCCGCGGGCTTCGATCTCCGCACGTGGCGAGTGCCTAACTGGCTAACCATTCCGTTTGTGATAGCTGGAATCGCGGTTCAGATCAATACCGGCGGCCTTTCAGGCGCCGGGCGCAGTATGGCCGGAATTTCGGTGGCATGCCTCTTGTTCGGGATTCCCTGTTTGATTGGCGCCATGGGACTGGGCGATCTCAAGCTCGCAGCCGGTGTTGGAGCATGGATCGGACCAGCCCAGTTCCTCACGGCGTCCGTCTTCACCGCGCTGGCGGGCGGCGTGTTTGCAGTGGGATGGGCACTCTGGCATGGCTCGCTGGGTGCCAACCTGGATTCAGCGGGAGATCTGGTGACACCTTGGCGAGCGCGGCCGTCAGGGTCTGAAACAATCCGGGAGCGGACGGCTACAAGGGCGATCCCATATGCACCAGCCATAGCTTTGGGTACGTTGCTATCGTTTCTGGCGCGATAAGATTGTCGTGGAGCTACGAAATGCCATCTTCGGACGTGACAGGAGCACAGGGAAAAATGTCTGACGAGACGGCAGCACGGCGGCAACCTGAGCCCAAGATCAACCCGCGCATGCAATCGACCTCAGACGTTATTCTGATCTCCCCAAATGAAGGGCATCGCCGGGCGCTCATTCGCGGGCTCGCCAACCAGTCGGCGACGGTAGTCAGCACCTTGGCGTTATACCCCGCCTACAATCATCTGCTCACGGTGATCGAGCAGGATTGCGATGCTTTCATCATCGAAATCGATACCGACACGAATGCGGCGATGAACTTAGTGGAGACAATCTGCGATCGCAAGCCCTCGGCTACGGTGATGGTCTATTCGGCCAGTCAACACCCCGCGCTTCTGGTCAGCAGCATGCGCGCCGGAGCCCGGGAGTTCCTCTCCGGTAGCGTCTTATCACCCGCGCTCGGCGAAGCCTTGCTACGCGCTTCCGCGCGACGCATGGAAATGGCCGACCGGAGAGTGCGCGGGAAGGTACTGATATTTTGGGGCGCCAAAGGCGGCAGCGGGGTTACGACGCTAGCTACGAGTTTTGCCATCGCGCTCCGCCAGGAGACGGGCGGCGAAGTGGCGCTGCTCGACTTGAATCCTCACCTTGGAGATGTCGCCGTGCTTCTCGGGCTTACCCCCCGTTTCAGCATCGCGGAGGCGCTTGCTAACCCGGAACGCATGGACAAGGAGTTCGTTGCCACTCTGATGACTGCGCATCGAACGGGAGTGTCCGTCCTGGCGGCGCCGGATGCGTACAACTCCCTCCGGGCGGACGGCGGCAGCATCGGGAAGCTGGTTGACTTGCTGAGTGAACAATTCCCTTTTGTAGTGATCGACGGCGGACTGAGCCTGGGCGACGGAGCGGGCCCGTTATTTCAAATGGCCAGCACGATTTATCTGGTTACCCAGGCCGACATTCCTTCCTTGCGCAGCAGCCAGCGTTTCGTTTCCTACTTGAGAGCGTATGGCGAGCCGAACGTCGAGTTGGTGCTGAACCGCTTCGAGGGACGGAAGGCGCAATTCGATGACGATCAATTGACCAAGACATTGGGCATCCCGCCGAAATGGAAGGTGCCCAACGATTATGCCGCGGCGCGGCGTGCCGCGGACTCCGGAGCTCCGGTGATCTTGGACAAGGGCGCTATCGCTGAGTCGTTGCGCCGAATGGCCCGCGCCGCGTGCGGCAAGCCTGCGGAGGGCATGAAGAAAAAGGGCTTCCTTTTCGGTAATTAATCGGGAACGAAATGGATAACAGATCTTTCGAGCTGGTCAAGAGCGAAGTACACCGCACACTCCTCACCCAATTGGATTTGGAGAAACTCTCGGCGGCCAGCAACGGCCGCGGCAAGCAGGCGGTAGCGGCCCTGGTTCTGGAAATCGCCGCCAAGGAAAAGCTTCTGCTGAACGCGGCCGAGAAAGACAGGCTCCAGGCGGAACTGCTTGACGAGGTTTTTGGGTACGGGCCGCTCGAACCGCTGCTAGCGGACCCTACTATTTCCGACATCCTGGTAAATAGGAAAGACTTGGTTTATATCGAACGATTCGGCATCCTGCATAAGGTCGACGTCAAGTTTCGCGACGACCGCCACCTGCTGCAGATTATCGACCGGATCGTGGGAGCTGTGGGCCGGCGCATTGACGAGTCTTCTCCCATGGTGGATGCCCGGCTTCCCGACGGCTCGCGCGTGAATGCGATTATCCCACCGCTCGCGCTTGACGGTCCGTCCGTCTCGATTCGCCGTTTCGGAACCACTCCGCTGACTGCTGAGAGGTTGCTCGAACTCAAGACGGTTTCCAACGAAATGCTCCAGGTCCTGTCGGCGGCCGTGCGCGCCAGAATCAGCATTCTGATCTCGGGCGGTACTGGCGCCGGCAAGACTACCTTCCTGAACATGCTCTCCCATTACATTCCTGAGACGGAACGCCTGATAACCATCGAGGACGCGGCAGAGTTGCAAATGCAGCAGGAGAATGTCGTCCGGCTGGAGACCCGGCCGCCTAATGTCGAAGGGGTAGGTGCGGTCCGCCAGAGGCAGCTGCTGATCAACAGTCTTCGCATGCGTCCCGATCGCATCATCATCGGCGAGGTGCGCGGTGAAGAGGCCTTTGACATGCTCCAGGCGATGAACACCGGCCACGAAGGCTCTATGACCACGATTCATGCCAACACTTGCCGCGACGCACTCTCGCGCCTGGAGTCCATGGTCGCCATGGCGAATTTCAACCTTCCCGAGAAAGCCGTCCGGCAACAGATCGCCTCAGCCGTAGGTTTGGTGGTGCAGGTTTCGCGCCTGAGTGACGGCAGTCGCCGCGTGGTGAACCTATCGGAGATTACGGGCATGGAGAACGACGTCGTGACCATGCAGGATATCTATAGTTTTGTTCGGCGCGGTATAGGTCCGAACGGATCGGTGATCGGTTCGTTTCGGCCCAGCGGCATCCGGCCGAAATTTCTGGAAAAACTGCGCGTGGCTGGCATCCTGCTGCCGCAGGAGCTCTTCGAACATGTAACGGAAGTGAGTTAACCGGGCCATGATGATTACAGTTTTTGCGGCAATCTTCGCGGCAGTTGTGTTGCTTTTGTTGGCAGTCACCGGAGCGGGCGCTGCGCAGACGAAGCGAACCGTGGACCGCTTGCAAGCAATTCAGCGCCGGCGCCCTGAACGGGATATGCCGCAAACGCCGCTAGATGTCCGCGTTGAGGACACTTTCAGCTCTTTACCTTGGCTTGACCAGTTACTGCATAAGGTCAATCTTGCGCCCCAACTGCGATTGCTTCTGCGCCAGGCGGACCTGAAGTGGAACGTGGGAAAACTGGTGCTACTCTGTCTTCTGACCGGACTCGGTTGCGGCTATCTGGTGTACTTGCGCACGCATGCCGTAATTCTCGCGGTGGGTATCGTCGCGTTTACCGGAGCTATCCCCTTTTTTTATGTCTTGCAGAAGAGGAAGGCCCGTTTCGATCGCCTCCGCTTACTGCTCCCCGATGCCATCGATCTGATGGTCGCCTGCATTCGGGCGGGTCACGGCCTCAACTCCGCGATAGGAATGGTTTCGAAAGAAGCGCCGGAACCAGTCCGCGGGGAATTTCGTCAATGTTTCGATGAACAGAACTACGGGTTGGAGCTGCGGACGTCTTTGTCGAACCTAATCCTTCGTGTCCCCATCCGGATTATTTCCGCCGGAATCCTGGTGCAGAAAGATGCCGGGGGGAATTTGGCTGAAATCCTCGAAAAAGTCGGCTACCTGATTCGCGAAGATTTCAGGTTACAGCGTCAGGTCGGAGTGCACACCGCGCAGGGAAGGTTGACAGGTTACGTCCTGGCCGTTTTACCCGTTGCCCTCGGCATTGGAATGTACATGTTGAACCCGGGGCAAATGAGCTTGCTGTGGACACGTCCGCTGGGGCTGAAAATGCTGTACGGTTCTATCATCTCGACGACCATCGGTATGCTCATCATACGGAAGATCGTGCGGATACGGGTATGACAAAATGATCCTCATAGCCCTCACTTTCCTGGCTACATTCGGCTTGACGGCAAGCATCGGGCTGCTGCTGTTCCGCCGCGATGCCGTTATGGACAGACTGAGTAACCTCGTTGGGCCGAGAACCGGGTCAGCCGGAGAGTTGTTGCAACCCCTGATCCCGCGTCGCCAGTCCTCCGTCGAAACGATGGTGAAACCGTTTCAGAATATCCTGCCGCGCAGTCCCGCCGAGGTTTCAGTTCTTCAGAGGCGCCTGATCCGCGCTGGGTATCGCGACCAGTCGGCAGTCAACATGTTCTATGGTGCCAAGGTGTTCGTCCCCATCGCGCTTACGGTTGCGGTGACGCTGACGGGT
>Ga0302326_10010591_pt1 | contig 19987 bp, 20 predicted proteins | sample Palsa_T0_3_FD_202264 | JGI IMG/M metagenome (GOLD analysis project Ga0302326, IMG submission 202264) | Peat permafrost microbial communities from Stordalen Mire near Abisko, Sweden - Palsa_T0_3 | ecosystem: Environmental > Terrestrial > Soil > Palsa > Peat permafrost | place: Sweden: Abisko...
CCACGGATTAGGTTCGGAACCAGATCGATAGAGTGCTCCGCCATGGTGTCCACCTCCTGTCGTTGGTGGACACCATCCTCGGCACTCAATCTATAGAGCGCCAGACGGCCTTGGGATGACGCTTACCACCTAACCGAGGTGTCAGGAAAATCAGGGGCAGCTCATTAGGCAACATCGAGCACTAAGTCTTCCGCAAGACTGAAAGGTCGGCCGCGCGCGGCTCTTAGGCGGACGAATGCGCTCTCCGCGCATGACCGATGTCCGTTTTTCAGTCTGCCGGCCTAAAGGCGCCGGGATTTCTCGGCATGTAGCGGTCAGCGGCGAGGGCGCTTTGAGGTCACCGCGGTCCTGAAATCACGCTCACGGTGAATAGCGCAATGGCAATGCCGTACCTGTGCCGGAAGCTAGGTCACTTGCTGTGCGGTCGAGCTTGCATTTCCCGGCGCGGAGTGTCCCGGAGGCGAGCCTCCGCGCGCCAGGCAGAAGGTGATTGTCCAGTCCATCGTCGGAAGGCGCGTGTGAAGGAGCTCGTGGCGGTATATCCCAGCATGTAGGTGATCGTTGTGACGCTATAAAGAGATACTTTGAGGTAGGAGAGCGCCAAATCACGCCGGGTATCATCCAGCACTTCTCGATACGTCGTGCCGCTGTCGACCAACTTTCGCTGAAGCGTCCGGACGCTCATGTTCAGCAAGTGGGCGACATCCTCCTCAGAGGGTTCTCCGTCCGCCAGCTTCGCGGTCAAGAGCTCGCGCACCCGAACAGCAATGCTTCGGATCGCAGTATTGGCAAGATAACGCAGTGCAACTGCGTCGTTGGCCTGGGCGAGTTCCGGATTGCCCATGGCAAGTCGGCGCTCAATAGCGTCGGCGGCGAAAACCATGGCGGTCCTTGGAGCGTCAAATTGCAACGGAGCCCGAAGAATCGCATGGAAATCCGCCGGTTTTGGGGGTGCGGGGTGCTGCAACTCAATGCGAAGGGGCGAGAACTCTCGTCCAATCAGAGAACGGCACATCCGCAAGTAAGCTCCGACTAAACAATCGATTGAGACATCCGGGACTTGTACGGCGGATTCCATGACGAAATGGTACTCACGGCTCCGGCGGAAGACCTGATAGGTGATCACGTCACTCACCCAAAGGCTGTAGCGAATGGATCTCTCGAAGGCCTCCTTCAGCGTCGAGCTGGATGAAATTCCGTAGCTGAGCGCGTGGAAGCTGTTGTTCGTGATGTAGCCAGCCGCCTTCAGGCCGAAAGCGGGGTCTCCCGTAACCTCCAAAGCACGCTTCCACAGGCGTATCGATAGTTCTAGCGGACAGCGGACGTCAGGCCCGTCGAGAGCCTCAATTTCAAAGCCGGCCTCCGCAAGCTCGTCGCGGCTGTCACAGCCCGCAGCATCCATCGCCCGGCAGATCGCCTTGACCCACGCCCCCAAAGTCGTTCGATTGGATTGGGCAGAGAAAGCGTCTGAGCTGTCGTCCATTGCACAGGCGTGCATCGCTTTCTCCCGTGCGTCACCCGCTTTTTGCTAGCCTGAGTAAGTCAGCATGGCCCTGTTCGAGGGGTGCTGTTTCGAACCCGAACGCGTCCGAGCGGAGTATTACCGCTTTCACTGAATGCCCACCTGCGGACGGATCGGGAGTCTTATCGGATCTGGCGATCCGCTCAGTGCGCTTCCAACACATCTATTGATGCTCGCTAAAAACGTGGCTCGCGCCGCACCATGGAGTTCATTTCATTCCTTACTCGGCTGATCCGTTCGTAAACGATCTTCCTCATCCGATTCACGGCCCCTAGCGGCTTGTGCTCCGCAAGCGCGTGCCAGACATTAAAGGACACGGTCTCCGCCATGGCCCTGAGAGCGGGTGTATCGAAATCCTGGGCCGGCACGTGAATAGTTGCTATCTGATGGAAGGGCGCTACGTCCTCCTTCCACTCTGTCATGGTGTCCTCGACGCTCAGTGCGTCTGTCGCTCTCGGCTGCACCAAGAATCTGAAAGTGACATCATGTTTCCTAAGCGTCGCTTTCATTGCTTCGGTTAGAAAGTCAGGACCGGGATCCTTGGGCATCGGATCGAGCTCGTCGGAGACCGGCTTGACGCTCCATTTTACGGCCGACCGACCCGGCCCACTGCCCATGGCAAACGCGGAAGCAGAGAAGTACTGGACCTGTAGGGGATTGGAAATCTTGCCGCTATTTAGTTCCTTAAAGAGATGCGTTCCCTTGAGCCCCAAATCGAACGGTATCGTGAGTTTGGTGAGAAGATTGCCGCTCGCCTTCTGAATCAAGGTCAGGTAAGTACGCGGGTCACTGGTGAAGAAGATCGGATGGTTGATCATTACGAAATCTTGTGTCGTCGCGTCTCGGTCAGTTTCCAGTAGTTTCGGGCCCGGCACACCGAGCAGTTTAATCGCGAGACCGCGGCCGTCGTCGTGGCCGTCAACGAACTGTTTGGGGTTTCCAGAGCCATTGGAGAACCGGAGGTACGCATCGTAAGTCTTACCCGGAACAAATACTCCCTTCGCGAATCTCTCGTCGATAAGCTGCGACACGCGAAATTCGGCTTTCACATAACCAGTGGCTTTCGCGTGTACGTCCCGTCGGGCGGTCCCGGGCTGGTATTGGGCGCGAATTCCCTTTTCCACCTCATCGGCAATCTCTGTCGTTATTGCCTCTTCGTCGGGATGTAGCTTTTCGCCCAAGAGCTCGTCGGCGACCGGGTAAAGGACCTTGATAGGCATGTTATTCCCATCCCTGAAATAACGTTCTTATACACCAAGAGTGCATGGGCACTGCCGTGTTGGCACGCTCAGTCAACAAATTGGCGTGAAAGGCTAAGTGGGGACCGTCGACGATCTCGCGTGCAGCGCAGCTGGCAGTCGTCCGCGCGAGTCCCAGGTTGCCTGGAAGTTGAAGAGCGATGGGCGTGCGGATGCCGTCACTGGATCCGAAGTTTCCGCGGGAATTTGGGACAATACATCTTCACGCTGGCAGATCGACGTGGTTTGGGTGCCAGAGGATCGGCCGTTCGCACCCGTCTCGTCTTAGCGGCGGGCATCCAGTTCATTTCTACAGAATCAAGCTATCTCGACCCCGGAGCGCTACCGGCTAAGTGTTGAGTGCCATTGTCGAACGCGATGTCATATCTACGGATCTATTGCGTATATGTGTAGGGGTATGGTGTGCGGGTTTGCTACGGGGATCGCTGCATTCGCAAGAAGAGCTGGGTAGGGAGCCCCTGACAGGAATGTGCTGTCAAGCCTGACCTTCATTGGACCATTCGGCCGACACGGCTGCGACTACGCTCAAGTAAACATAGACCGACAACGCAAATTGAGGAACTGGCCATCATGAGCACATTCACCCGCACATTCGTCTGCCTCGCGATCGCAGGCTCGGCGCTCGGCGCCAGCTGCGCGAGCGAAGGTCCACGTCCCGTCGAACAGCTAACGCGTGCTCGCACCCTAATCGACGCCGCTGACCGCGGCGGCAGCGCGCAGCGTTACGCCGCAGCGGATTTGCAGCGCGCCCATGACGAACTGGCCAGTGCCGGCAGCGCCGACAGCGCCGGCAAATTCAGCGAGGCGCGCGACTACGCTGAGTCGGCAGCCGCGGACGCTAACCTCGCAGCTGCACGTGGCGCGGCCGGTGAGGCGCAGCATGCCTCCCGCGAGGTGGTTCAGAGTAACAACGCGCTGCGAACCGAGGCGGACCGTGCCGCGGATGCCGCCGCGGCGACGCCCCCACAATCGCTACCGCAGCAGCGGTAACGTCCTTCATTTTTTCGGAGAGCGAACGTGAGCAGATACCTTTGGATAGCGATGCCGGCTCTGGTTCTTTCCGGGTGTGCCTCGGCGCCCCAGCGCAGCAGCGAACTCGACGCCGCGCGAGCCCAGGTGGAGTCTCTTGCCCGCGAACCGCTCGCTCAGCAGGCCGCACCTCAGGATCTGCAGAGTGCGCGCACAGAGCTTGCGCAGGGTGAGCAGGCGCTGCAAGAGAAGCGCCCGATGACAGAAGTCGATCACTTCGCGTACCTGGCGCGTCGCAGCGCCGAGGCAGGACAGGCCCGAGTAGAGGAGATACAGGCTAAGCAGCAGCTGGCGGCTGCGCAGTCGGACCGCAACGCGATCCTCCTGGCGGCCCGCGCGCGGGAGGCTGACATCGTGAGGAGCCAGCTGGCCGCCACGCAGCAGCGGCTGGCTGACCTCCAGGCTAAGAAAACCGATCGCGGCATGGTAGTGACGCTCGGCGACGTGCTGTTCGACAGCGGTCAGGCGACCCTGAAGCCGGGTGCGAACCTGGTCTTGGACCGGCTAGTGACCTTCATGGCGCAGAACCCGCAGACCAAGGTGCGCATCGAGGGCCATACTGACAGCACAGGCTCCGCGGACTTCAACCAAGCGCTGTCCCAGCGCCGCGCCGACGCTGTGGCGATGGCGCTAGAGAACCGTGGGCTCTCCTCCGACCGAGTGACGGCGATTGGGCGCGGCCAAGACTTCCCGGTCGCCTCCAACTCCTCGGCGGCTGGACGCCAACAGAACCGCCGCGTGGAGATTGTGTTCTCGGATGCTACGGGGCAATTCGCCGCGCAAGGCTGAAGATTCACCCGCCCCAACCCAGCGGGGCGTGCCAACCGCGGTGCGTGTTAGCTGCGCGCCCCGAAGTTCTTGATGTCAGGGGTGGACTCCAAAGCGGAACTCGCCAATCTCGGCGCCCGCGGGGCATGAGATATGCGCCTTAGGGGGCGCGAGCGTGAAACACAGCCCCCGATCGTTCGAGCGGGCGGGTCAACAAGTGCTGCTTCCGAGTGTCTAGACCGCCGGGCATCACTCAGTGTCGGCTCGGTCTTAAGGTGACGCAAGCTGCGTGCGGAGCATTGATTCAATCTTCAGACGGAGTACCACGAGGTCATAAGGCTTCTCCAAAAACTCCACAGCGAGTCCCGCAGCTCTGGTTGCCTCACCCGGCGCAGCTGATGTGATGAGAACGGGGACTTTCGGACATTGGGTTGCGACCCATTGTGCGAGAGCGATGCCGTCGAAACCTCCCGGCATGTAGACGTCCGAAAATACCAGGTCTACTGCCGTTCCCGAGCAGAGAACACCCATGGCTTCGATGCTATTCATGGCTTCGATCACCCGATAGCCACTCATACGCAGAAACTCTGCCGTCAGCCAACGCGTGTCGAAATTGTCTTCGGCCACGAGCACCGTGCGACTGCGGGCCTCGGCGGGCTGATGCTGCGATTCCGGAGGCATCGGCGACTCCTTTCGCGCGATTTGAGTTAGAGGGTCATTGTGACGGCGGCAGCTTGGGCATCTGCGCCGGCGGCGCTCGAGTAACACCTTGATGCGGTTGGCCACGTCCTCCGAGCAATAAGGCTTCGTCACGGGCCGCTCCTCACAAAGGCTCTTGAGGCTTTTCTAATTATGGGCAACCCGAAATGCAAGGGCAGTCGGTCGCGACCTACATCGCAAGTAGAGCAGCTCCTTGGGTGGGCGCGCGACGCATTTTCTGCATCGCGAGTGTGGCAGGCAGTATAGGGGGACGGCCGCTGAAGGGAGTGCAAACACGAGGAGGAGGAAATCGTCCGCCAGTGACAGAACCAACCCATATGACTCCCGATGTGAAGGTCGGGGAGTCGGGATAGGCCCTGAACTGACCCATCAGGGGGGGGGCGGACGCTGCGTCGCTGAAATGAGCGGAATGTGCCAAACACTCAGCGAAGGCTGAAATAAAAGCCGACTTCACCGTAGGTCAAATGAACGCTCCGCAGGGCCGCAAAGTGTGGCCGGTGCTCCGCGCTGACGATGCGTATCCCTATTAATCCTTAGTTGCGGTGCGGCCAGAGGAGTACGGCCATGGATAGGCGCGTCCTGCGTAGGAGCGCTGGCGCCGGTGTTTAACAACAATTGCGAGCGTCTTGGAACTGTCAATCTCCGTGTGCTGTCCGTCAAAATGCAGGTTCGAAAATCGATAACGCGATCTTAAGTGCACTGGCGGCCCTTGGCGGCTCATGTGTGGGCGCGCTTGCGCCGGTATTCAGCAACGTGCTTCTTCAGCGGAGCTCGACTCAGCGTGAATTTCTTACGCGAAGCGTGACGCTGAGAGAACAGCTGTACTCCGACTTTATTAAAGAAGCGAGCGAACTGTATGTCACCTCGTTGACCCGTAATCTTGAAGACTTTGGTCGGCTAATTCATCTGTACGAACTCGTAAGTCGTATCCGCCTCATGGCATCCAGTCCTGTGGTGAAAGCTGCGGAGGATTTCGTAAAGCAGATTCTTATGCATTTTGCGGAAGAGAACCTCACGATCGAACAATTGCAGAACATTGCTTTGACATCCAAGGTTCATCCCTTACAGCACTTCAGTGAAGTCTGCCGCGTTGAGCTTCAGGCAATTACCCGCAACATGAAGCTTCCTACGATGTGAACGCCTAATTCGTCATCAACCGGGTTGGTGAATTCGGCGAATTTCGATAAAACCTGTCTCGATCGTGAAAGACATGCGCTCCGATACCGCGCTTTACTCCAAGGCTCCGCCGCTCGCCAACATACTGATCGAAGCCGCGTTAATTCATGCAAGGGCACACGCGTAGCCCTCGCCTTGCAGAGTTCGCCACCTACTAAATAGACGCCATGAATAGAAGAGATTTGCTGATCGCCACGGCCGCAGCAGGTACAGCCATGATGTCGGCTGCATCGACTGGTTTCGCAGAGGCGGCCAAGCTCAAAGCGACAGGCAAGGTCAACATAGTGCTCGTTCACGGCTTCTGGGCCGATGGATCAAGCTGGGACCGAGTCATCCCGATTCTGCTCAACGCCGGACACCGGGTTAGCGCGGCGCAACTTTGCTATAACACGTTCGAAGAGGATGTGGGCATTGCCACTCGATTGGTCGACGCTCAGGACGGCCCGACGGTGCTGGCGGGACATTCCTACGGTGGCGCCGTCATTACAGGCGCGGGGTCGCGTTCGACGAATGCGAAGGCGGTGGTCTTTGTCGCCTCCTGGGCGCCGGACCAGAACGAAGGGCTGGGGGAAGTCAGCTCGCATTATCCCGATCCGGGCGTCGGCAAAGCCATACGGCCCGACTCAACCGGCCACCTGTGGGTGGCGCAGGACTTGTTTCGCGGGGCGTTCTGTGCGGATGTCGATCCGGTCAGGGCGAGCATCATGGCAGCCGTTCAAAGACCCGCTAACGGTGCCCTTCCAGCAACGAAATTTACCGAAATCCCGGCTTGGAAAAAGTTGCCGAGTTGGTACGCGGTGTCGGAAAACGACAAGACGGTCCATCCCGACGCCCAACGCGAACTCGCGAAGCGCATGAAGGCAACAACGACTCTACTTGCCTCCAGTCATGCCTCGCTCGTGTCTCACCCGGACCAGGTTGCGGCGGTGATTCTGAATGCCTGTGCATATGTGAGCTAGACGAAGTACCGGGAGGACATTTCCATGGCGATTCAACAAGGGGCCGATCTCACCGACACTCTTCGGGCTAACCTGAAGCATCGGCTGAGTTCCTCGAAATTCGATCTTGTGCAGGATACCGAGGACGTCTTGTCCACGATCGGTGCAGCGGTAGACGACTGCGGAGGAAAGCTGACTTTCTTTGGGGCGGATCCGATCGCCAGAAGCGTTCTGCGGGTGGGATCAATGCCCGCGATAGCTTTGGCAGCAAAGGCAGTCATGATTGCCAAAATTTGGAAAATGCGAACCGGAAACTCGCAAGACATCCATGTGGACGTGCGCAAGGCCTTGCACCGTTTCGCCGGATTCGGGGAAATGCGCTGGATCAAGATGAATGGCAATTTACCGCTCATCAACGCCGATCCCGACAATCCCCTCACGCCGCTCGGGCCGCCGGAAGATACATTTCTGCCAACCAAGGACGGCGGATTTGTCACTACGAGCAATTTCTATCCTCGGGCGCGTGATCGCGTTTTCAAGCTCTTGCAGTGTATGAATACGCTTGATGCAGTGAAAGCGGCAGTGAAGACCTGGAGTGCCGAGGATTTGGACCAGGCAGCTGAAAAAGCGGGCGTGATATTGACACGCTGCCGGCGCCTCGAAGATGCCCTCAAGCTCGACGTCTATCAGACCCTCAAGGATATGCCGTTGATCCGCATCGACAAAGTGGCGGACTCGGCACCGGTGCCATTCACCGAGCGGCCGACCGATCCGCTGAGCGGCATTCGCGCCCTCGGCATGGCGCACACCGTTGCCGGCCCGTCGATGGGTTCGGCTTTGGCCTTGCACGGTGCGGACGTCTTGAACGTCTGGAGACCGCTCGACTATGAGCCCGATGTGTTTCTGTGGGCCTCACATATGGGAACCCGATCGACCGTTTTGGATATCGATCAGCCAGGACCGCGTGCTAACTTCGATAGGTTGATTCAGGGCGCGGACGTTTTTTACATCAATCGCCGCCCCTCTCTGATCGAGCGTTATGGTCTGGGATATCGGGAATTGTGTTCGAAAAGACCCGGACTCATTCATGCCCAGGCAATCTACGCGACCGAAGCCGGACCGTGGTCCAAGCGCGTCGGCTACGATGTGACTACCGGTGCCGAATGGGGAATTTTCAATCTCGAAGGCACCGACGATGCGCCTCGAGAATCGCAGATCAAGATCGTCAACGACTATGTGTCCGGCTGGCTCGCCACCGTTGGTATTCTGGAGGCCTTGCGCAGACGTTCGATCGAGGGAGGCAGCTATCGCGTTCTGGTGTCACTGACGCGCGTGTCGTTGTGGCTTCTGTCCTTGGGCATATTTGACAAGGACTACATGCACAAGACCATTGGCTCCGGCGATGAACACGCCTTCGTCGATCCGGATTTATTCACTGCAGAAACACCGTGCGGCTCTTATCAGGGGCTGACCGAGCAGGTCTACATGATGCGCACCCCGGGCGTGTATCACACCGTTGTCGTGCCCAGGGGGTCGTCGAAACCCGTTTGGCTCTAGTGTCGAGGTGACATCCAGTCCTGATCCAAATCCCGCGCTGCGATTCTGCATCTACGGGATGGCCTGGGTGGCGTTTTGTCTCATTCCGCCACGCCTCGATGCGCAGATGATAGAGCCCATGCTGCCCTCACAAGCTACGCCTGCGGCACCGTCGACCGGGCAATTGACGGTCGGAGTCAATTTCAATGTCGCGCCGAGTACCGCGATCACGACGGGGGGCTACTATTCACCGCGCCTCGAAGTTCGCGTCCCCTGGCTGCTGGTCGATCACGATCTTGGCTCGGGCTGGGGGCTGGAGGCGGGTTACCTGTATGTCGCAATCAACCTCGGAAGTCTGAATCTTCCCAATGAATCGGAAAATATTGTCCGGCTCGGTGCTACTTATGCACATAGCGTTGATGGGTTTACGTTCGACAATCGCGCGCTTGCAGAGGAGCTGTTCATCCACGGCGGTGAACCGGGGGAGCCAAGTAACACATTACACCTGCGCGACCGACCCCGGTTAACGTACCACCTCAACCCACAGAGCCCGTTCGCGCCCCGTGCGTACGTGTATGTTGAACCGACGTATGATTCACACGCGGGGCAGCTTGTCCGAATGGACTACTCGGCCGGGTTCGGGTTCCGCTTGATGACGCGCGTGACCACGGACATATTCTTCATCCGCGAGACCACGCCCAACCTGCGCGGCGGAGACGTCAACTACTTTGCGCTACAACTGATATTTCGACTACCGAACTAGATAATGTTCGGTGCTCTATGCTGGACAGGCTTCATTACGCGAGGACACCCAGAGACGTGCGGCTCCGGCGATCTGGGCCGCTAGCGCGGCGATAGCTTGCTGGTGGCCGCGTACCACGCTGACATAGTCGCTACCGATCGATTCACGCAGGTGGCTGTGGCAAAATAGCCGAGCGTCAGTCGATTTGTCCGCGAACTCCAGATTCCAGTTCGCGTCGATCAAGGCGTACTGCGCCGGTACGGACTCGAAGCGGCGCACCTCGACCCTCACGCGAAGCACCTGTTTGCCTGGCGGGCGTGCCAATCCTCCGACGTCCTGTGTGCCGAGAGTTCGGACCAGATCCGCCGACAGCGCCGCGCGCAGTTCGTCGTTCAGCGGCGCCGCCCAGCGTTCGCTATCGAGCACGGCGATACGGCCGTCGCCCTGCCGCACCACCAATTGCGGCACGTCAACCTGCGAGGGGATGCCGACCGGCGACACTTCGATCAAGAAAGGCACCGCCGGTGCGACATCACGAGCGTAATCCGGTGCGACCAGGGTGTAGTAGTGCGTCGGCGCGGAAGCGCAAGCCCCCAGAATCAAGGCGGCGATGCTGAGCAGGGTGCAATGAATGGTTCTCGTCATCGCGGGGGTTCCTGCAAGTCTTTAATTTGACTCGGTGGGGGCGTCTGTATCGGCGCTGAGTCGACCCGTCGGCCGCGGATCAACGCTTCCGGATGGCGCCCGAGCAAGTCCGTGAGCGCGCGCAGCGAGCGCGCCGTGAGCTCAAGTTCCTGAAGCACCTGGCCCAGATGCTGCTGCAGCGGGGAATCCTCCGCCAGCGCATCACCCGCCCTCCCAAAAGTTTGTCGCGCCTCGGACAAGGTGACTGTCGCCTCAGGCAGCATTTCGCCGTTGACCTGCTTCAATGCCTTATCAAGTTCTGCCAGGTCATCATTGAGGTGATCGCCAATCGAATCGAGCGGAATCTTCTCTACCTTGCCGAGTATGCCGGATAGCTGCTCCTGCAATTTATCGAGACCGCCGCCCACCGTGGGCATCATCAACGGCTTCGCGTTGACGTCGAAAGCCACCTTGGGCGCGTTCGACACGACGTCGAGCGCAATGTAGAGCTGCCCGGTCAGAAGGTTGCCGGTGCGCGCCTGCGCGCGCAGTCCTTGTTCGACCATCAGGCGCAGGAACAGAGCGGTCTGCTGCTGCTCATCTCCGCTCAGCACCGGGATCTTCTCGCGAACGCGGCCGAGGCGCTGCGGATAGACGACCGCACCCACGATGAACGGAAATCTCCGTTTCTTCGGATCGTAGTCGATGCTGATCGATACCACGCGGCCGATGTTCATACCGAAGAATTCGACCGGCGCATTCACCTCGAGGCCTCTCAAGGATTGGTCGAAGCGCATCTGCAAATACTGGGCGATGCCGTCCTGCGAAGCCATCGCGGTTTGCTGGTCTTTGGCCAGGACGAACGATGCATGATCTTGCGCGGGTGCGAGATCCTCTCCGTGCGGCGTAGCGAAGGCGATACCGCCGGCCACCACCGTTGCCAGCGATTGCGTGTTGAGTTTGAGGCCGTCCGCGCCCAGCGAAACTTCCACACCGCTGGCATTCCAGAAGCGCGTGGCTTTTGAAACGAAGCGGTCGAAGGGAGCGTCCACGAAGATCTGAAGGCTCATGCCGCCGCCGTCGTCGTCGAGTCGAAAAGACGCTACCCGGCCGACTTGCGTGCGCCGGTAATACACCGGCGAGCCGACATCCAGCGACCCTAGGTTATCGCTATGCAGCAGGAAGGTCTTGCCCGGCATACCCGTAATCACGGTGGGCGGGTTCTCCAACCCGACGAATTCCTTGCGCGAAGCCGTCGACTTGCCGGTGTCCAAGCCGATGTAGGCGCCGGAAAGCACGGTATCGATTCCGGATATGCCGCTGGCGCCAATCCGTGGCCGTACCACCCAGAAGCGAGTGTCCGCTCGGACGAAATTCTTCGCGTGGCGGTCCAAAGCCACCGCGACAATCACATGCGATTGATCCGTGGACAGAGCGATGGAGGAAACGCTCCCGACCACTACGTCCTTATACTTGACTAGTGTCTTGCCGGCCTCCAAGCCTGCCGCCGTTTGGAAACTGATGGTAATCTGGGGGCCGATCGACAGCCATGCGTGGATCACCATCGATACGCCGATGAGCGCGGCGACCAGCGGAACCAACCAGACCAGCGAAACGGGCCATCGGCGGCGAGTCACCAATGGATCCCGCGGTTGCGAGGGATTCGTGCTTTCAAGCGTGTCACTCACCATTGCTCTCGTTGTCCCAGATCAATCGCGGATCGAAGCTGATGGCCGACAGCATGGTGAGGATCACCACCGTGCCGAAAAAGAGAATGCCTATGCGCGGCTCGGCGCTGCTCAACGCCTTGAACTGCACCAGCGCGGCGACTAGTGCCACCACCAGCACGTCGAGCATCGACCAATAGCCGATGCATTCCACCATCCGGTAGAGTCGTGCCCGCTCGCGCCTAGCCCAAGAACTGCGCCGGCCGGCGCTCACCAGCAGCAGGCCCAACACCAAGAATTTAGTGCAAGGCACCGCCACACTGGCGATGAAAATGAGCAGTGCTATATCCCAAGCGCCGGCGTGCCAAAACTCCACCACCCCGTTTAGGATGGTGCTATCACCACCGCTGCCGAAACTGCCGGTGTGCATCACCGGCAACAGGTTGGCGGGGATGTAGAAGATCAAACCGGCAAGCAGGAGGGCCCAGGCGCGGTTCAAGCTGCTGGGCTTGCGCCGATACAGCCGCGAGTCGCAACGCGGACAAATGACGTGCGCAGCGCCGGTGTTTACGCACACGAGTCCGCAGGTGCCGCAGCCAACCAACCCCAGCTGATGCGCGCGGGGCGGCTCATTCATGCCGGCCCCTCATCGGCAAGCTCCCACAGCCAATGAGTTCTACGGCTGGCAATGATCGTCACGAGCACCGTCAGCACAGCCGTAGCCCAGATGCCGATGCCGACGACCACATCGAGATAGCTGGACAGCTTGACGATGGCCACAAGCACGCCGAGCAAGAAAACCTCGATCATGCTCCAGGGTCGCAGAACCGTTAGCGCTTTCAATGCCGGCGTGAAAGCGGGCGCGCGCCGGCCCCTCCATGCAAATCCCAGCACCCACCCGAGCAGCACTATCTGCAGCAGCGGCGCCACGATGACCGTCAGTGCTGCAACTATCGCAATCGGCGCAGCCTCACCGTGGGCGAGCGCGGCGACGGATTGCCATAGCGTTGCCTCGTTATGCAGTCCATTCAGGCTAATCCGGATGACCGGATAGACATTAGCCAGCACGAAGACGATGGCAGCCGTGACGGTCAGCGCCAGCCACTGATCGACGTTGAGGCGATCAGCACGGTACAGAATCGCTTGGCAACATTCGCAACGCGCCACCTCACCCTGCTCAAGCGTGACCCGGCGGCACACGTAATCGCAGTCATCGCACACGATCAGTTCGGGGAAAGTCTTCACGAGTCCCCGCCCGACAGTATTTGTCGTTTGAGAGATTGTCTTTCATAAACCAGCATATCTTTGTCAAAATCCTCTTGGGGCCGCCGGCAGTTAGTGCCGCAACAAGTCTGCCAGCACGATGCCAAGCCCGGGCGCGTTGCTCAACTCGAGCCATCCGTTGCGCCACCGGAGAGGCTGCTCGAGCGGCCAATCGCGTTCTCGCCGCCGCCCACTCGGGCGGATCGTAGAGTGCATTCCATCCAGGGAACCTCGCCGATGCCGGCCGCGAGATGCGCGTTGGCGAGCAAGCCGATTCCGTCGGTTCATGTGTGCGGCGTCAAGGTTAGGCCGGCATCGCGTTATATCGGATAACCGGGTTAAGGTGTCGAGCTCAGGTACCGGCTCGCTGGTGGAACCAATCGGGCTTTATGTCTTGGAAATACGTAACCGACGTGAAGGGCAATCCGACGGACGGATTCACGGCGTTGAACATCGGAGGTGGTGATGGCATTTGATGGATCGGCCATTGTGGCGTTACTGGACAGAGCTGCATCGAAGGGCGCACTGCACGGCGTTGCAGCCGTCGTGGTCGACCGGAGCGGCCAGCTGTTTCATCACGCTGCGGGCGAAGCAGGCGAGCGCACGTTGTTTCGCAACGCGTCGCTGACCAAGGCCGTGGCCACGACAGCGGCTCTGCAGCTGGTCGAGCAGGGGCGGCTCAGTCTCGAATCTACCGTCGAGTCAATTCTGCCGGATTTCGGTCAGTTGTCCGTGTTGGACGGTTTTGACGGCGATAAACCGATCCTGCGGCCACCTTCCAGCAAGGCCACGGTGCGGCAGCTCATGACGCACTCGGCCGGCCTAGGCTATTTCTTCCTCAACGAAAAGCTGCTCCGATACCACGCACTGACCGGGGAGCCCAATGCCCTGTCGGGCCTAAGGCGCAGCCTGTCGGTACCTATGGTCAATGATCCGGGCACAGCGTGGGAGTACGGTGTAAACACCGACTGGCTTGGGCTCCTCGTCGAGAAGGTGTCGGAGCAGAGCCTCAGCTGCTACCTTCGGCAATTCGTCTACGGGCCGCTAGGGATGAATGAGTCAACCTTCGCCCCCAGCGCCGAGCAACGCGAACGGCTACTGCGCCTGATGCAACGTCAACCCGATGGCACGCTTGCACCTTCGCCGCACGACTTGCCGCCCACCTCGGAGTGGGACGCTGCGGGCCACGGCTCCTACGGCACAGTGCAGGACTACGGCCGCTTCGTGCAGGCGTGGCTGAACGACGGCGCCGGAATCCTTGGGCCGGACACGGTGCGCACAGCGCTGCAAGACCACCTGGGCCAGCTTCGGCTGCCGGCGCTAATCAAGTCGGTCGTGCCCGAGCTTTCGAACGACGTGCGCTTACTTCCGGTTCCGCAGACGTGGGGCCTGGGCTTCCATCTCGTTCTGGCCGATCTGCCGGGCATGCGCAGCAGCGGCGCCTGCGACTGGGCGGGCCTCTTCAACTCGTACTACTGGATCGACCGCTCCAAGGGCATCGGCGCGGTACTGATGACGCAGCTACTGCCTTTTTTCGACATCCCCGTCATTGAAACGCTCCTGAGCTTCGAGACGGCGGTGTATCAACAAGTGGGCGCGGCGACTGTACCCTCATAGGCTTCGACACACCTTCGTGCGCCGGCGTCGAAGGCATATCCCCGGTTGAAATTTAGCAAGGTCTGTCGGGCCGAGCTCAAGCTCAACGCGATCGTCCACGATATGAAGCTTTCGAACGTCTGAGGCATTCGTTCCAGTCGGAGTACGAAGATAAGGGAGTTAGGTCAGACGCCGTATTGCGGGAGGGGGTATCGGCCGCCGACGGATGGGCGTACTGCCCTGCGTACTTCGTTAGGAGTATCACCGGTGTGATGTTTCATGATGGAGGTAAGATGACTCTGACTAGAAAAGCCCGTCTCTGCCGCGATCGCCGAGATTGCGTCGTCGGTATTCTGAAGGAGCCAACGCGCCCACTTGAGGCGCTCGGTGAGTATGTACTGAGCCGGTGTGGTTCCAAAGGTGCGCTTGAACGCAGGCGTGAAGCTCTGCGGACTCATGCACACCAGGGACGCCAATCTCCCGACTGTTATCCTTTTGCCGAGCGAGACATTGATATGGTGACGCAGCAGATTGATTTTTTCAGGGGATAATAGACCGCGGGTGTGATCATCCCGCTTGGAGGAAGCCAGCCGGGATCTCGCTAGTGTCATGCGCGCGAAATGCAAACACGTTCGTGGCGTCATGCCGAGATGTTCTCGAAAGCCCTCGTTCAGCGCATGAGTCCCGCAACCTACGAAACTCGCAACATCTCCCGCGGTAATTTCGCGATGGGCATTTTGCTCAATGAAGTGTCTAGCCTCGCGTAGCTGTTGGTCGGTTACCGCTCTCCGGCGCTCGAGCAATCGACTATAATTGTGCGGATGCTTTTCCAGCAGGAGTGTCATCGCGTACTCACTGAGACTGTCGATCGATAGGGACGGCGGATTCTCATCGTCGATAAGTTTGTTCAACGACCAGGTCACCAGATCCCAGAGGCCTTTCAGTTCATCAGTGAAGTGCGAGCGCTCGAATAGCACAGGCTCGTCGAGCGAATGTCCCAAGAGGCGAGCGCAGGTCGAATTTATTGCATCCGAATCGATGTGAGTAGAGATGTGTGCGAGGCTGTCTCTGCACTCCACTCGTAACTCCTCGGCTGCCGAGACGGCAGCCGTGTGGCCGGCACTGAATTCGATGAGGTCATCACCCATATGCAACTTGGCGATTCCGGCAGTGCAAGTGAGAATAAGGCAGGACTTATGACGCGTCTCGAAGTGGAGGGTAAAAGGCGACGAATAGCTGACGTCGTATTGGGCGATTTCGCCTAGGTCTGCCCCGTGAATAAGGGTTCGCGAGGGCCTCCCTTTGGTTCCAAGCAATTTGAGTCGATTCTCAGCGTAGATCCCACCCAGGAACTCCTGAACTTCGCCAGAACTTTGGCTGCGAAAGTCCCATACGGACATTCGCAAGCTGCCACGGAAATTCAGCATGTCCAGCGGCCACTTCTTCTGGTGCTTGACGGACCCCAGAGTGCGGGAATCCTGAGGAAGACACCTCGCTTCTCACGCCGCAATATTGACTCTAGGCGCCAAATCGCTACGTTATGCTCACTGATACGAGCCGCTCTGGCGGGCACGCCCTCTTAGGGTACGATCGAGGATTGCTGAACACATTGTTGGGACCACCAAGCCTTGGTTTCCGCTGGTGCGAATCGACGAAGGAAAAACGGGGACGGGAAGCGACTATGCGGAGCCAGAACTCTGTCGGTGATGACCCCGAGCCGATCCGGCGATTTCCAGGAAGCAGAAGCACCTTGGGAAGCTGGGTTAAGGTCATTTGTCGTGCATTCGACGCGGCCGGTGGCGATAGCGCGGCCCGGCTTGCTGAAGTAGGAGTCGACATCAGGCTTCTGGACAGTCCGACGATGCGCTGCCCGCTGACGCTGTCGTTCTATATGTGGGAATGCGCGCTGAACTTGACGGGCGATCCAGCCTTCGGTGTAAAGGCCGCAAGTTACATCAAGAATACGAGCTTCCACGCGCTTAGCTATGGCATTTCGGCCAGTGCGACGCTCAAGGAGGCCTTTGAGCGCTCGCAGCGCTATTGCCGTTTGGTCAGTGATGCCGTCGACTACGAGTTCTCACGACGCGGGGACGAGTACCGCTTCGTGATTGAGCCGACGACCACTGTTCCGGACGAATCCATGGACTGTTTGGTCGCTGCTTATCTCAGGATGTGCCGTTCATTGGTCGGGAGAACGTATTCCCCCCGGCGGATCCACTTGCGGCGACCCCGCCCATCCATCGTAGACGACTTCCACGGGATTCTTCGCGCTCCATTGCAATTCGATGCGCCGCGAACATTGCTGGTGTTCGATGCGCAGAGCATCGAGCGCTCTCTCGGGGACGGCAATCCGGAATTGGCGCTACATAACGATGCGATCGCGCTGCAACATCTCTCGCAAATCGAACGGCAGAATATTCAAGCGCGCGTTCGCGACGTCCTGAGGCATCGCTTGTCGCTTGGCGAGCCGTCCCAGGAAGATATCGCGGAGAGTCTAGGCATGAGCGTTCGCACTCTTCAGCGAAAACTGGGCGACAGCGGCACTACGTATCTGGAGATCTTGGATGAAACTCGCTATGAGATGGCACGCGCTCATTTGAGTTCGCGAAGATACAGCATCAATGACGTGACCCATTTACTTGGGTTCTCCGCCGAGAGCTGCTTTACGCGTGCATTTCGCCGTTGGACCGGGCAATCCCCATCCGAATGGCGCGCTCGCGGACTCGCCTCTCCCCGGACTGCGGAGACCCAGTCGAGTTCCGGGGGCACCCGGGTGTAAGTTACCGCCGGTGCGATACATATGGTCCGGTCGCCTTGTCACTCGCTCCTCTCGTGCAAGCGTCCGGTAAGCTCAGTCTGTCGGCTCCTTTCGCTCGGTCTTGTTCATCTCGTTTCTGATCCGGCTGATACGCTCATAGACGACCTTGCGCATGCGATTGACGGCGCCGAGCGGCCGGTGTTCCTCCAGCGCGTGCCACACATTAAAGGAAAGCGTTTCTCCGAGCTTTTTGCGCTCCGGAGTATCAAATTCCTGGGCAGGAATGCGGATGATCGCCACCTCGTGAAATGGGGCCACGTCTTCTTTCCATTCGTTCATCGTGTCTTCAACACTCAGATCGTCCGACGTCCTCGGCTGGACGAGGAATTTCAGATGGACATCCACCTTATGAAGCGTCGCCTTCATTGCGTCCGTCAGGAAATCATGCCCTGGATTCTGTGGCAGCGGGTCGGAATCCCCTAAAACCGGGCTGACGGCCCACTTGACCGCAATCCGATCCGGGCCGGCTCCCAGACAGAACGCCGAGGCAGAAAAATACCTAATTTGCAGAGGGTTGGAGATCTTGCCGCTGTTGATTTCCCTGAAGAGATTGGTTCCTTTGAGCCCGAGATCGAACGGAATGGTGAGTTTCGTAAGCAGGTTGCCGGTCGCCTTGGTTATCAATGTCAGATAGGTTTGGGGATCGCTCGTGAAGAACATCGGATGGTTGATCATCACGAAATCCTGAGTCGTCGCGTCGCGGTCGGTCTCCAGGATCTTCGGACCTGGAACCCCGAGCAGTTTGATCGCAAGTCCCCGACCGTCGTCATGTCCATCCGCGAATTGCTTCGGATCTCCAGATCCGTTGGAAAAGCGAAGGTATGCCTGGTAGACGGTTCCCGGAACAAAGATACCCTTGGCCAAGTATCTCGGAATCGATTCGTTAACTCGAAATTCGGCCTTCAAACAGCCGGTTGCCTTCGCATGTACGTCGCGGAGCGCCAAGCCGGATTGGTACTGCGCGCGAATGCCCGCCTCGACGTGGTCTGAAATCTGGGCGGCAGTCGCCTCTTCGTTCGGATGCAGCTTTTCACCCAGTAGCGCGTCCGCGGTGGGATAGGGAACACTATTCTTCATATGAACTTCCTGAACATTCAGCTATAGCCGATCATCGCTATCGTCACTTTTGTCTGCGAGCATACCCAGCAATGCGACATATCCTCTCAAGCGCATGTGTGAATCAGGAAATTGTGAAAAGCATTCAGCGGATTCTGAAACGTCACAGATCCTCGGGGTGAGTTTGCAACTCCTCCTTTGGCGGCTGCCGCGTCTAAGGGAACTCTGTACCGCCGAAGACGACACGTAATGTCTCGTCCCGCGGTAACGCTGTTAACTCGGCATGCAATACGATGCGGCGTCTCGACTGACGGTAACGGGTAACTGCGCCCGAATGCCCTCACAGCTTTCGCCGAATGGAAGATCTATTACTAGTCCTAGTGACCGGCCCGGGAAAAACCGGACCACCCGGAAGGTGAATTCTGCGACAAAATCGGGTCTGGAGGGACGGAGGTTTTGTCGTGAAGAAAAAGCGATTTTCAGTGGAGCAGATCACGGGGATCCTCAAGCAAGCCGAGCTTGGGGCGCCTATCGCGGAGCTGTGCCGGCAGCACGGCATCTCTGAACAAAGCTATTACCGCTGGAAGAAGATCTACGGCGGTATGGAGCCCTCCGAGGCGCGGGAGCTCAAGGGGCTACGGGAGGAGAACACCAAGCTGAAGCGCTTGGTAGCAGACCTGTCTTTGGACAAGGTGATGCTCCCGGATGTCCTGCAAAAAAAGTTCTGAAGCCCGTCAAGAAGCGCGAGATCGTGAACTACTTGATAGGCCGCTACGGGGTTGGCAATCGACAGGCGTGCCGCTGCGTGAAGCTGCACCGGTCGATGTATTTCTACCGCAGCCCAATGAACCCTCTTACGGCGCTGCGCCAACGCGCGCGTGAGCTCGCTCATGCGCGCGTTCGGTTCGGGTATCGTCGCATCTACATGCTGCTCAGACGCGAGGGCTGGGATGTCGGCAAGGACAGATTCTATCGTGTTTACTGCGAGGAAAACCTCGGCTTGCGACGCAAGCGGCCTTGGCGGCATGTGTCAGCGGTGCACCGAGTTGCAAAGCAACCAGCGGGGCGACCAAATGAGGTGTGGGGAATGGATTTTGTGGCCGATCAGTTAGCTGATGGACGCAAGATCCGAACACTAACGATCATCAATCTGTTCACTCGCGAGTGTCTGGGTATCGAAGTCGGGTTCAGCTTGAAAGCGAACGACGTGGTGGCTGCCATGAATCGTTTGGAGCATGCGCGCGGGATACCGGCAAGGATCTCGTGCGACAAC
>Ga0302326_10010595_pt1 | contig 19985 bp, 19 predicted proteins | sample Palsa_T0_3_FD_202264 | JGI IMG/M metagenome (GOLD analysis project Ga0302326, IMG submission 202264) | Peat permafrost microbial communities from Stordalen Mire near Abisko, Sweden - Palsa_T0_3 | ecosystem: Environmental > Terrestrial > Soil > Palsa > Peat permafrost | place: Sweden: Abisko...
CGTCGACGGCCGCGGTGGGCTCGTCGAGCATGAACAGGTCGGGGTTGGACACCAGGGCGATCGCGAAGCGGACCCGCTGGGTCTGGCCGCCGGAGAGCTTGTTGGTGTGTCGTTCGGCGAACTCGGTTACCCCGGCCAGCCGCATCGCGTGCTCGACCGGGAGCGGCCGTGGGTAGACCGAGGCGACCATGGTGATCAGTTCGCGCACGGTCAGGTACTCGACCAGCGCCCCGGTCTGCAGCATGCCGCCGACGGCGCCGGCCGCGACCGCCTGGGCGGGCGACTTCCCGAACAGCGTCACCGTGCCCGAATCCGGCCGGGTCAGGCCGAGCACCATCTCGATCGTGGTGGTCTTGCCTGCGCCGTTCGGGCCGAGGATGGCGACGGTCTCACCAGGGGCGATGGCTAGGTCGACCGAACGGACGGCGTGGACGTTGCCGTAGGACTTGGACAGGCGCGAGAGCACGATCCCCGCGCCGGAAGCATCAGTTGTAGCCATGACACAAGGGTCGTCCGGCGCGGGTCCGGCTTGTAGTGCCCTGGCCCACGACTTCCGGATGACAAATGTCAGCCGGGCTGATCCGGGGTCGCGGCGGAGAGGAAGCGGCTGGGACGGTAGGGGGCAAGCTCGGCGGGCTGGGTGCCAGCGGTCAGCTCGGCGGCGATGAGCTGGGATAGGTGGGCGGCCAGGGTGACGCCGCTGTGGGTTACCGCGACGTAGAGGCCGTGGGTGTCGGGCAGCGGGCCCACGATGGACTGGCCGTCTACTGGCATCGGGCGGACGCAGACCTGGTACTCCACGATGCGGGCCTGGTCCAGGCCCTGGACGGTGTGCTGGGCCCGGCGGAGGAGTTCGGCGGCCCAGCGGCGCAGGTCAGGGTCGGGGGTGTGCAGGTCTACCGCTGCGTCCGGGGCCTCGAGGTGCAGCAGGCCGCCGGGGTGCGGCCGCAGGCATATCTCGGGGGTGTGCACGAGCCGGGTCGGACCCGCCGGGCTGACCGGGCCGACCTGCACGACCAGGCCGGGGGCGGTCGCGCCCGGGATGTCCCAGGGGATCAGCGGGATCATGGTCGCGGCACCGGTCAGCGCGGCCAGTTCGGAGACCCAGCGGCCGGGTTCGGTCAGCAGGTAGCCCTCGCCGGGGAACCAGGCGGCTACGGTCCCCGGCTCGCCCAGGCGGAGCGAGGGCTCGAGCTTGACCGCCTCGGCCAGGTCGATGAGGCGGGCGTCGTAGTTCCAGCTGGCCAGGCGGCTTACGCGGGCGGTTAGTTCGGCGCGGGCGACGGGCGAGGTGGCCAGCTCGATGTTGCCGACCAGGCGGTACCAGGCGGCGCCGTCGAGATCCGGGGCCAGGTCGGCCCAGGCCAGCCGGGCCGCGACCGAGGCGCCGAGCACGCCGGCGCCGATCACCACGTAGTGGCGAGATTGGGTCACGGGATCCACCGTACGGGGCGAGCTACGGCCGGAGAGTTGCGACTAACTCTTGCTCATTGGTAATCACAGTTATGGTAACTATAGTTATGAGATGCGAGTCTCTATACGGAAGCCGGACGACATGTTCGACCGGGACTTCGAGTGGGCGCAACTCGTCATGTTCGCAGCCGACGCCAGGCCGGGAGCCACCCTCGGGGTAGTCTCCGGACGCAGACGTCAAGGCAAGACATTTCTGCTCCGCGCGCTCTGCCAGGCCATGGGCGGTTTTTACTTCGCGGCGGAGGAAGCGGCCGATGGCGAATCGCTGCGCCGGGCCGGATCCGACCTCGCCGCGCACCTGGGCGCACCTGCGCCGCTGGACTTCGGCAACTGGCGTGAGGTGGCGGACGCGCTGCTCGCCCTCGGCCGCGACGGTCCCGGGCCCGTGGTCATCGACGAGTTTCCCTACCTGGCCAGGGCCAACGCGTCATTGCCCTCCATCATTCAGAATGCGTTCGGACCGCTGCGACCGGAACGCGAACAGAGCCGGACGAGGTTGCTGCTGTGCGGGTCGGCGCTGTCATTCATGGGCGGGTTGCTGGCGGGCAACGCGCCGCTGAGGGGACGGGCGGGCCTGGAGCTGGTCGTCCCGACCCTGGATTACCTTCGCGCCGCCGAGTTCTGGAATATCTCAGATCCTGTCCTGGCCCTGAAGGTGCACGCCATTACCGGGGGCACCCCCGCCTACCGGCGTGAGTTCGCTCGCGACGATACGCCGACGGGACCCGAGGACTTTGACGACTGGGTCAAGCGCACCGTGCTGAACTCCGCCAGCCCCTTGTTCCGGGAAGCGCGCTACCTGCTGTCCGACGAGCCTGACCTGCGGGACATCGGCCTCTACCACTCGGTTCTCGCCGCCATCGCCGAAGGTAACGACACCCGTGGAGGCATCGCTTCCTACCTCGGGCGCAAGTCGGGTGACCTCGCGCATTCGCTGAACGTCCTGCAGGGCTGCGGGCTGGTTGTGCGTGAGCCAGACGCTTTCAAGGACAATCGCTCGACGTTCCGGATCGCGGAGCCGCTGATCACCTTCTACCACGCCGTGATGCGGCCCATCTGGTCCGATCTCGAGCACACCCGGGACGCCAGCCTCCTGTGGCAGCGTAGCCAGCGCCGCTTCGCCAGCAACGTGCTCGGCCCGCATTTCGAGCAGGTCTGCCGGTACTGGACGCGCCACTTCGCCGCGGAAGAAACGGTCGGCGGAATCCCGGTCAGGGTCGAGACCGGAACCGTCCACGACGTGCGCGAAAGGGCGAACCACCAGCTCGACGTCGTCGTGTTCGGCCTGGCGGATTCCGGACCCGAGCCCGTCATCGCCATCGGCGAGGCCAAGTGGAACGAGGTCATGAGCATGACGCACCTGGACCGGCTGCGTCACATCCGGGGCCTGCTCACGGCCCAGGGTTCTCGGGTCCGGCCGGGTGCAGCCGACGCCCGCCTGCTCTGCTTCAGCGGGTCCGGCTTCACCGACGGGCTCTGGCACGAGGCGGAGCGGCACCCCGACGTGGTGCTCATCGGGCCGGCTGAGCTTTACCGCCTCCGTTCCTAGGGCTGCGGCCTGACTCGCGGGATAGTTCAGGCGGAGTCGTCATCTTCGGCCGCCAGGTCGGCCCAGTAGCGGATCCACTCGCGCTCATGGCCGATGCCGGCCCGCAGTGTCGCGAGCGGGCCGACGGCCTGCGTGCCGCTCAGCGCTTGCTCCAGTTCGGTGTATTCACGTAGTTTCTCGCGGTGCGCGCGGAGCTGCCCGATCGCGATCGGACGGGGATCTGCACCGAAGAACACCTTCAGGAGGCTGATGTCGCGCAGCTCGGGCAGTTCGCTGGCGAGTTCGGCCGACAGCCACGCGCCGAACGCGTCGCGGCCGGCCGGGGTGATGCGGTACAGCTTGCGCCGCCGCCCGCCGTCCTCACGCGTCTCGGTGAGATAGCCGGCCTCGGTAAGACGTTCGGGCTCGGCGTACAACTGCGTGTGCTGCAGCGACCACAGATTCCCGATGCCCGCGGCCACCATGGCCTTCAGATCGTAGGGGGTGGCCTCACCGGCCTGCATGAGCAGGCCAAGAACGATATAGGAGGTCGGCGTCAGCCTGATGTCTTCCAATAGTAAATCCCGGACGGTACACTAGGAACGGTTCACTGCGAACCTTAGCTTCGCGAAGGTTACCCCATGTTCAGGATCGGCGGTAAGGCTTCATGACTAGCGGCCACCAGCTCGGCTTCCGGACCCTGGACCGGGAACTGTCGCCCGTCCAGCTCCCGGTCCAGGGCACCTTCCCCGGATGGCTGGCCGGGGCGTTGCTGCGCACTGGCCCGGCGAAGTTCGAGGCGGGACCGCACGGCTACCGGCACTGGTTCGACGGGCTGGCGATGCTACACCGGTTCGGGTTCGCCGGCGGTGCGGTGACGTACGCGAACCGGTTCCTGGACACCCCCGCCTACCGCGCGGCCCGCGACACCGGCACGATCACCTACAGCGAGTTCGCCACCGACCCGTGCCGGACGCTGTTCAAGCGCGTGGTGACCGCGTTCGTCCCGCCAGAGTTCGGTAACAACGCCAACGTCAGCATCGTGCGATCCGGAGAGGAGTTCCTCACGCTGACCGAGACCCCGCTGCCGGTGAAGTTCGACCCCCGGACACTGGACACGCTTGGCGTGGCGCGGCCGGCGCCGGGGCAGCAGACCACCGCCCACCCGCACCGCGCGCCCAGTTCGGGTGACCTGGTCAGCTTCGCGACTCACTTCGGCCCGCGCACCAGCTACCAGGTCTATGCCCAGGACCCAAGCGGCAGGCGTCACATCATGGCTCGGCTCCCGGCACGGCGCCCGGCCTACATGCACAGCTTCGCGATCACCGAGCGGTACCTCGTGCTCGCGGAGTTCCCGTTCGTCGTGGTCCCGGCGGCGATCCCGCTGTCCGGCCGTCCCTTTATCCGCAACTACCGCTGGCGACCGGACCGCGGTACCCGCTTCCACGTCCTCGACCTGAGCACCGGAAGCAGCCGCGGCACCTACTTCGGCGAGCCCTTCTTCGCCTTCCACCACGTCAACGCCTACGAGCGCGGCAACGAGATCGTCCTCGATGTGTGCGCCTACGACGATGCCGGCATCATCGACGCGCTCTACCTGGACCGGCTGCGGTCGCACGACGCCCGCCTGCCGCAAGCCCGGCTGCGCCGGTACCGGATACCCCTGGACGGCGGGGATGTGACCCGCGAACCGCTCCCCGCCATCGCCCTGGAACTGCCGCGCATCGACTATGGCCGGCGCAACGGCAAGGACTACCGCTACGCCTACGGCATCGCCAGCACGGACGGCGGCTTCCCGGACCGGATTACCAAGGCCGATCTCCAAGACGGCACATCGACCTCATGGTCCGAACCGGGCACCTACCCCGGGGAGCCGGTCTTCGTCCGGACACCCGACACCGAGCAGGAGGACTCCGGAGTGCTGCTGTCGGTCGTGCTCGACGGCGCTGCGGGCACCTCGTTCCTGCTCGCTCTGGACGCCACCGACCTCAGCGAGATCGGACGTGCCCGGGTACCGCACCACATCCCCTTCGGCCTCCACGGCAGCTATTTCCCCCAGCTCTCAGGGGGCTAGGGCTGGCGGCCTAGCCAGGCGGCGAGCTGGGCGTAGGGGGCGGCGTCCGGGGGGACCGGGATGACGGGGCCGAAGGGGATGTCGTCGCCGCGGGTTTCGGGGGGCAGTATGCGCTTGGCTCCGGTCAGGGCGAAGAGGGCGAGCTCGGGGTCGCGTTCGGTCGGCTGGCCGGTGGCCTGGGCCAGGTCCCAGCCGTGGGTGAGGATCTCCTGGACGTAGCCGGCGATCGCGAACCGGCCAGGGATCTTGCCCCACGGGACTTCGACCAGGGCGTCGAGCTTGGCGTCGTCGGACCAGGCCTGCCTGGCCCGCTGGCTGGCCGCCTGGTACGCCGCCAGCCAGCCGTCGTCGGGAACGTCGTCGGCGCGGGCCGGACGGGCGAGCGCGTCGCCGCCCTCGCCGACGATCGCGAACCGGTTCAGGCCGCCGACCATATGGCTGAGCAGGGCGCGGACGTCGTATTCGGCGCAGGGCGTGGGCAGGCCGAGCTGGCCGGGCTCGACCGCCACGACGATCGCTTCGGTCTGGGCCATGGCGCGGCGGTGGATCTCGCGGGGATCGGTCATGGGCTCTGTCGTGTTCGGCTCTGTCGTGTTCGTCATGGGGGTAGCCTGCGGCATTAACCTGACAGGGAACGTCATATTTTAGAGAACATGAAATCGGGTCGGCTGCTGGAGATACTGCTGCTGCTTCAGGCTCGCGGGCAGGTGACCGCGGGTGAGCTGGCGGAGCGGCTCGAGGTCTCGCCGCGCACCATTTACCGGGACGCCGAGGCGCTGTCGTCGGCGGGGGTGCCGATTTATACCGAGCGAGGGCGAGCCGGGGGCATCCGGCTGCTGCCGGGGTACCGGACGGACGTGACCGGGCTGACGGCCGACGAGGCGCGGGCCTTGTTCGTGCTCACCACGGGGGGCGCGCAGGAAGACCTGGGGCTGGGAACCGCGGCCCGTTCCGCCGTATTGAAGGTGATGCGGGCGGTACCTGAGCCGTTCCGGCCGGCGGCTACGGCGACCAGCCAGCGGATCCTGGTGGATCCGGCGGGGTGGATGCGGGCGGCGGAGCCGACTGGGCAGCTCGGCGTGCTGCAGGCGGCGGTTTTTACCGATCGGCGGGTACGGCTGGGGTACCGGAGCAGCGGGCAGCGGGCGCCGCGTGAGCGGGTGGTGGACCCGTACGGGCTGGTGTGCAAGGCGGGAGTCTGGTATCTCGTGGCTGACCAGGTCGGGGAACCACGGCTGTTCCGGGTGTCGCGGGTGGCATCGGCCGTGGCGGACGAAGCGCCGGTGCGGCGGCGGGACGGGGTGGATCTCGCGGAGCTATGGGAGGCACTGCGGCGGCAGGTGGAGGAGCGGCCGACCGGGGTGGCGGTGGTGGCGAGGATACGGCGGGATCGGCTGGATATGTTCCGGCGGATCTGCGCGGCGTATCTGGCGGAGGACGGTGGAGATGGTGCGGCGGACGGCGCTGAGGATGGTGCGGACGGGGGCTCGGACGCAGGGTGGGCGGTCATGGGGTTGCGGTTTGCCGCGGTGCCTGCGGCGCGGACGCTGCTGAGCTTCGGGGCTGACGTCGAGGTGGTATCGCCGGCCGAGGTACGCGCTGACCTAGCCACGGTGGCAGCGGCGGTCGCGGCGCGCTACGCCTAGCTACGCCCGGGTTTCTGTGTACCGGGTTTGATAGGCGCTGGACCGGTGATCGATGCGGACCACGTGGACCACCCTGTCGGCATCGTCGATGCGGTACACGACCCGATAGGCACCGCGCCTAGCGGAGTGGTATCCGGCCAGTTCACGACTGAGCGGTTTGCCCTGCACGACCAGATCCTGGCCGGTGGAGGTGGCCTGCTCGTCAGTCCGGGCGGTGGAGGTGACCTGCTCGTCGTCGGCGAACTGGACGAGCTCGTTGTCCTCGAGGCGGAACGTCGAGTGGCCGATGCTGACGAGATCAGCTTCGGTCAGCAGCTTGGAGGGCACCTTCTGGCCGTTGACATAGATGCCGTTATGGCTGCCTAGGTCGACGATCTCGTAGTTTCCGGTGGGTGTTTTCCGCAATTCCGCGTGGTGCCGGGAAACGTCGAGGTGGGGCAGGACCAGGTCGTTGTCGGGGACGCGGCCGATGCGCATGGCCTGGGCGGGCAGCGGCATCCGCGCCGTGGGGCGGCGGTCCACGCTCGGCGAAGGCCGCCCCGCCTTCTGGGGGTCATCAAGCAAGGCGCCGGTGAGGAATCCGGTCACCGCGGTCGCGACGGCCAGCGGGAGGCCCCGGGGTGGCCCTTCAATCAGGGCGCGGCGAGGCGACGGCGCGAGCGACAGGCGGTAGGTTCTCATCGCTCACTCGCTGACCTGCTCGGCGCGGACTCTCCCCGCCATCAGGCGGCGCAGTTCCTCGGCGTCGATCGCCTCCCCGCGGGCGATCTCAGCCTCGGCCGCACGTATCTCTTCCAGCGCGCCAGGAGTGCTCAGCAGGTCCAGTGTCTCCTCTAGCGCCTCTAGATCCGATACCGCCAGAATCACAGCTTCAGGGCGGCCATTGCGGGTGATCACGACACGCTCGTGGGTATCACGTACCTCATCAAGTACCGCCGACAGCCGGGCTTTGGCGTCCGCTAGCGAAATCGTCGTCATGACCTGAATTATAGTCATGGACTGGACGCCGGGACTGGACGCGGCAGGCCGGGCGCTCGGGGCGGTGTCCGTTCGGCGAAATTGAACAGGTGATGCGGCGGCGCCTGCATCTTTCGGTGCGGGATGCCGTGATGCCCGGCCAGTTGTGCTCGAATATGCGTTTGGATGTGCGATAGACTGTTCGCATGAGTGTTTCGGTGCAGGAGTCTCTGCTGGACCTGGGCGGCGACGATCCGGCGCTTGGCCCGCTCGGGAGCTCGGTGCGACGGACGCCGCTGACCCGCGGCGCGTGGGTGGATTTCTGCCCGGGATGGCTGGCGGGATCGGCGGAGGTGTTCGCTCAGCTGGTCGAGTCGGTGCCATGGCGGGCGGAGCAGCGGCGGATGTACGACCGGGTTGTGGCGGTCCCCCGGCTGCTCTGCTTCTACGGGGAGGACGCGCCGCTGCCCGATCCGGCGCTGACCGCCGCCCGGGAGGCGCTGAACGCGCACTACGGGCCGGAGCTGGGCGAGCCGTTCCGGACGGCGGGGCTGTGCCTGTACCGGGACGGGCGGGACAGCGTCGCGTGGCACGGGGACACGATCGGGCGCGGGCAGACCGAGGACACCATGGTGGCGATCGTGTCGCTGGGCTCGCCGCGGGTCCTGGCGCTGCGGCCGCGGGGCGGCGGGGCGTCGCTGCGGTTCGAGGTCGGGCATGGGGATCTGCTGGTCATGGGCGGCAGCTGCCAGCGCACCTGGGAGCACGCCGTACCCAAGACGTCCAAGGCGATCGGACCGCGGATCAGCGTGCAGTTCCGGCCGGAGGGCGTGCGCTGAGACAATGAGGCCATGAAGGCCGTTGTGTACGAGGGGACCAGGAAGGTCGGCGTCCACGAGGTCGAGGACGCGGTGATCGAGGACCCGGCCGACGTGGTGGTGCGGGTGACGTCAAGCGCGATCTGCGGGACCGACCTGCACATGTACGACGGGCGGACCGGTGCGGAGCCCGGGCTCGTGATCGGGCACGAGCCGCTCGGCGTCATCGAGCGGGCCGGGAGCGAGGTCAGCCTGGTCAAGCCGGGCGACCGGGTGGTAATCCCGACCCATCTGTACTGCGGCATGTGCTTCAACTGCGTCCGGGGTTACACCGCCGCGTGCCTGCGGGTGCGGCCGGAAGGCTTCGGGGCCGCGTACGGGTACGCGGGGATGGGCACCTACCGCGGCGCCCAGGCCGAATTGCTGCGGGTGCCGTTCGCAGACGCCAACTGCATCCGGGTGCCTGGTTCGCCGCTGGATGAGCGGGAAGATGACTTTGTGCTGCTGGCAGACGCGTTCGTCACCGGGTGGCACGCCACCGAGCTGGCGTTCATGCAGCCGGGGTGCACGGTGGCGGTGTTCGGCGCGGGGACGATCGGGCTGCTCGCCGCGTACAGCGCGCTGCTGCGCGGGGCGGCCGAGGTGTACGTGGTCGACCACATAGCCGACCGGCTGGACATGGCGGGGTCGCTGGGCGCGACGCCGGTGTCGTTCGGCGACGGGGATCCGGTCGAGCAGATCCGGGAGCTCCGGCGGCGGCGCGGGCTGCCGATCGGCGAGGAGCAGATGAACGGCGTGCAGAAGGGCATCGACGCGGTCGGGTTCCAGGCCCGGGACCGGGCCGACCCGTCCCGGGAGAACCCGACTCAGGTGGTTTCCGACCTGGCGCGGCTGGTCAACCCGACCGGGCACGTCGCGATCGCCGGGGTCTACGCGGAGAAGGACCTTCATCCCGCTCCAGAGGGAAGCGCGGACGGGTCGCTGCGGGTGCCGTGGGCCACGTTCTTCAGCAAGGGCATCAACGTCGGGTTCGGGCGGACCCACGACCGGCGCTACACCACCTTGCTGCGGGACCTGGTGGTGGCCGGGCGGGCGCGGCCCGGGCAGATCGTCACTCACCACGGGACGCTGGCCGACGCGCCTTCGTTCTACGACAGCTTCGACCGGCGCGCTGACGGCGTGATCAAGGCGATCCTGCGGCCCTGAAACCGATTCGGCCTCCGATGCAACCACCGGCCGGTGAGTGGTGGTCTGGAGGGCTGAAGGGGTGAGCGATGAAGGCGCAGCTGGACCAGGAGTTCCGCGACTTCATGCACGCCCGGTGGCCAGCCATGGTCCGGCTGGCCTACGCCCTGACCGGCGACCAGGGCCATGCCGAGGATGTGGCGCAGACCGCGTTCGCGCGGGCTTACGCGTCCTGGCCGAAGGTCAGGCGGAGCGGGAACCCCGAGGCCTACGTCCGGCGGATCGTGATCAACGAGAACCTGAACCGGTTCCGTAAGCACCGGGTGGTCGAACGGCTGACCGGCACGCTGCCTGAGTCGCTGGCCGGCGCGCTGGCCGGCGCGCTGGCGGGCTCGGGTGCAGCCGATGCCACTCGGCAGTACGACGACCGTTCGGCACTGGTCGCGGCGTTGCAGCGACTCGGGCCGAGGCAGCGCGCGGTCATTGTCCTGCGGTACTGGATGGACCTGACCGAGGCTGAAATCGCCGCTGCTTTGGACTGCTCCACCGGGACGGTCAAGAGCCAGGCCTCCCGCGCACTGGCCACGCTGCGGCAAAGCGCGGAACTGGTAGACGGGGAGCGCTAGTGAGAATCGACGACGAGCACGACCTGAGCGAGCGCCTGGACCGCGCCTTCGAGATGATCACCCCGCGGCCCGCCCCGGTCGACGGGGCCGTTCGGCGCGGTAAGACGATCCGGGTGCGGCGGCGGGTGGCCGCCGCGGTGGGTGTCGCCGCGATCGTGGCCATCGCAGTGATCACGGTTCCGTCCCTGAACCATGGGGCCTTGCCGGCTCCCGCGCCTGCGTCAGGCCATCACCCGAGCCCTTACACGATCACGGTGCAGCCACCCGGTCCGCGCTCCCCCGCCGGGCTGATCGCGTCGGGCACCGTCAACGGCAAGCGCTGGCAGATTAGCGTGGACAAACCTGGCACGCACGGGGCCGGCCCCGGCCGACAGTACACGTACGCATCCGGCCCTGCCTACACCTATGCCTCCGGCTCTGCCGGGGGAACGTCGGCAATATCGGGGATCGGCCCCGCGCTGCGCGCGGACGGCGCGGATCCTGTCGCTTTCGCGGGAGGCGGCAGCGCGCCGACTTCTTCCCTGTACGGGGCGGTCCGGGCGGACGTGTCATACGTCAAGGTCAGCCTGGGCAACGGCACCGTGCTCATATTGCGTCCGGTCACGGTCTACGGCGTCCGCGCGGTCGCCTTCGCCTACCCGGCGAGTGCGGTGATCGACGCCGTCACCGCGTATTCGCGGAACGGCGAGATCGCCACGGCGATCCCGTTCGACGGCCCGGACGCGACGGCCTACTTCGGGATCTGGCTCAAGCCCGGGCAGCACGGCAGCGCCCGCGCCTCGGGCCCGATCGGCTCAGGTACAGTCGCCGGCACCGACTGGTCCTCGGCTGCTCACCTGGGTCCGTGGGGCGTCTGCATCGTGGATACCGGGACTGAGGTTGGCGGATTTATCTGCGCTCCTTCCACCGCTTCTCAGCTGGGCACAACCGTCCTCAACCCGGAAACTGACGACGGCCCGGGGGTGGCCGTCGGGGTCGCCTCGCCGTCAGTGGTGCGCATCGTCGTGCACCGGGCCGACGGCTCCGCCAGCCAGGTGCGGCCGGTGACGATTGGAGACCAGAAGTTCTTCGCGGTCACGACGGTCAAGGGTCCCGGGAAGTTCAGCTGGGCGGCGTACGACGCTTCGGGGGCCCTGGTCAAGTCGTCGGCGGGCTGACGGCGGCGGAGCTGGTCAGCGTGTAAGGGCCAGCGTACCTGCTCAGCGATCTGGCCGAATGGCTGGAGGACCTGGTCGCGCCGGGCCCTCGTACTAGGTCACCCACCTACCTATCTGTCATCGCGTGATGTTCCAGAAAACTCGCCCCTGCGCTTATTCACGGGCCGCACCGCACGCGCGGATAAGGTCGTTTCGTGGACGACGCCGCGCTCTCAGATGCTGCCCAAATCGCGCTCGGCTCTCTTGTCGTGGCCCAGGCTGTCGCGCTCAGCAGGTGGATCGCCGAGTCGGGGCCGCGACCGCTAACCCCGCAGCAGGTGCTCCGCAGGCCTGACATCCCGGTCGCCGCCGCGGTGATCGGGGTGACCCCGCCGCAGCACCCGCGCACGGCGGCCGACGTCCTGGCGCTGAACCGGCCGTGGAACCTCGCGCTGGACACAGGCCTGCTCCGGGCCGGTGGCGGCACGGTGACCGCGGGACCCGCGCTCGCGACCTGGCCACCCGGGGACCCGGAAATCCTGGCGGCATGGCTGCACGGCTTGCTCACCGTTTCCGGCCACGAAACGGGAAGCCCGTGGGACGATTCGCCCGCGGTAGACATCCTCGTATTCCTCACCGCCGTGCAGGAGGCGGCCGCTGGCGTACCGCTCAGGGATGAGCTCATCAAGCAAGCGGCGGAGCTCACCGAGCGCGCCGGCGTGGCCGCGACGGTCTTCTGGCCGGAAAAGAGGATCGCGAACACCACGGAGCGGCTCGCGTCGTTCGGCGCGATCGGCGGCGGCGAGGTCACCCCGCTCGGCCGGTGGGCGGCGGAGCGACTGCTGGACAAGCTCACCGAACCCGAGGCGGAGGAACTCACCGCCGCCGAGCTGATCGCCTACCTCGCGGACTGCGACGAGGACGAGCAGGACGAGGAGGCCTGGGCCTGGCTGGACGCTCAGCCCGATCCGGCGGAGGCCGCCCGGCAGCTCCTGACGGCCGGCGCATCGATGGAACCCCCGCTGCGCTGGATCGCCGCCGACGTAGCCGGGCTGCTGCAAGAAGAGGCTCTGCCGGTGTGGCGCGAGATGACCGCCGTGCCCGGCATGGGGCCGCACGCCAAGTTCGCTCTCTTTACCGTCGGGGCAGGCCCCGAGCCGGACGAGGGTGAGTGGCTCTGGCTGGCCGTCGAATCCGCCGCGGTGGCGCTGGCAGAAAAGGGGCCGGATGAGGCGGTCACGGTGCTCGCGGAGGTCCTCCCAGCGGAGAAGCTGGCGGCGGACGACCTGGAGCACCGCCTGGCCGTGGTCCGGACCAGCGATCATCCGTCAGCGCTGCCGCTCGCGGCCGCCATCACGGACTTCGTCGCGTCCGCCGGAGCGGAAAACCTCAGCGTGAACCAGTGCCTGCAACTGAAGGTCTCGCTTGCGCGCTGGAAGCCGCCGATCTGGCGGACCGTGCTGATACCGGCGACCGCGAACCTGGCCGCGCTGCACCTGGTGATCCAGACCCTGTACGGCTGGGACGGCGACCACCTGCACCTTTTCCAGGTCCGCCGGGCCACGTACAGCGATCCGTCGTTCCCGCTCGAGGAAGCCCGCGATGAGTACGCCATGCGGGTGCTGGCCGCGCTCGACGCCGGGGGCGGCAAGATCACTTACGAGTACGACTTGGGCGAGGACTGGATCCACGAGATCGCGCTGCAGAAGAAGGTGCCGCGAGAGCCCGGCGCCGACTATCCGTTCTGCGCCAAGTACAGCGGCGACTCACCGGTGGAGTACCCGGACTATGACAGCGACGAGGAACAGCAGCCCGAGCCGTTCGACCTCGAAGCGGTGAACCGCCGCCTCGCCGCGCTAGGGAACGGCAGCGTACTCGAAGGCGCGGACCTGGAGGAGTATGCCTTGAGCGGCCTCGGCGACGGGCCGGACGGCTGGGACGACCCGGCCAGATGGGACAACATAGACCTCGAGGACACATTCGACCTCCCGCCTGTGCTCCCGCCGGTCCGCCTGCCCGAAGAGGCGGAACTCGCCGCCCGGGCGAGGCGATCCGCGCTTCTCGCCGACCTCCGGGCTCTTGCCGACGAAGTCCGCGGAACGACGGTACCGACGGCTGCCGTGAACCCTGTCCTGCTCCGGCTGGCTGAAGAAGCCGAGCTCGTGGAAAGGGGCGAAGATCTGGCTCCCGGCGAAGACGCCGGATGGCTGGATGACCTGGCTGACGACGGTGACGCGCTGGACGCCTGGGAGTACGCGTTCGCCGCGGTCCTGGACACCACCCTGGAGGCAGCGGACGATTCAGATCCTCTCGTCCCCGAGGATCTCGACCTGGAGGGATACGGCCCCGCGCTGGTGACCAGGCTGTTTCTGAGCTGGCGGGACGGCGTTCTGATCACCGAGCTGGCCGATGCCCTCAAGGATGCCGCGACGGCCGAGCTGGAGGCGGAGGAGGCCGACAGGCAGTGGCAGGAGTGGGTCGATGCCCACGGTGACCCCTTGCGCCTTCTCCTGGATCAGCTCGAAAGGCTCGGTGCCGTCAGCGTCACCGACCAGGCTGTGCGGCTGGAGCCGCTCGGCGTAAAAGCCGTCCGCTCGAAACTGGAGAGGGACGACCTGTTCGTCGCGGTGCTTCCGGCATCGGACAAGATGACCGCAGACGATCTGGTGCTCGTGCGGATGCATGGCAGTGACGACGACCTCGAGGTCGAGCTGGCCTCATGGGCGGACTCGCGCGGCGAGGAGCAGGCCGCGCGGGAACTGCTTGCCTTCGCGGCAGCCGGAAACGCCGTGACGCGGACCGCGGCGATTATGATCGTGTCCCGGCTCGGCCAGCCCGCTGAGCCCGCCTGGCGTGAGGCGCTGGACCACGTCGAGCTCCGCTGTTATGCCAAGCCGCAGCTCGCCAGGCTGGCCGGTCTCGATGCGGAAGGCACGGATCTGCCTGCCGAACTCGAATCCGATCGAGCGGACATCGCATGGCTGATCGCTGATACGTTCGGCCCGTTCAGTCACTTTGATCTCGGTCAGGAGACGTTGCCCTTCGACTTCGGGGAACTCATCCGGAGGGTCGGTGAGCTCGTGAAGCCGGATGAGGCTTTCGAGGCCATGGCGCGACTGGATCACCCGGACGCCGAGGCCGTTCTCACGATGATCGGCAAGCACGCCAGCGACAAGGCGACCGCCAAGGCCGCCCGGCGGGCCGCGTACAAGGCATCCACCCGCCGAGCCGCCCGCCGTTAGCGCCCCGCCCACGCTCTGACTGAGACGATCCGGAAGCTGCTCGCCAAGCCTGGCGCCGGGTATTGTTCTGCGGGTGCCTATTGAGCGACGGGAGTTCTTGCGGCTCGTCGGCGCGGCCGGCACCGGAGCCGGGCTGGCCGCATGTACGAGCGCGCGCCAGGCCCACGAACCGTCCGGCGGCAACGTTTCTGGACCATCCGCCGCCACGCCGTCGCCGACGGCGAGCCCGCGCGACAGCGCGAGCGGGCAGCCGAGCCGGTCACTCGGCCCGCAGATCATGCACGGGCCGCGAGACCGGCCCCAGGTAGCGCTCACCTTCCACGGCCAGGGACCCGTATCCATGGCCGAGGCGCTGCTGGCCGAGGTGGACCAGGCGGCCGCGCGGATCTCGGTGCTCGCCGTCGGGACCTGGCTCGAGCAGTACCCGCAGATCGCGCGGCGGATCCTGAGCGGGGGCCACGACCTGGGCAATCACACCATGCATCACCTAGACATCGCGGCCATGGACGCGGCAGGCGTCTACGCGGAGATCGCCGGGTGCGCGCAGCGGCTGCGCGCCCTGACCGGATCGGCCGGCCGCTGGTTCCGGCCCTCGCAGACGCAGGACGCCACACCGCTGATCGAGCGGGAGGCCCGCAAGGCGGGCTACCCGACCTGTGTGTCCTACGACGTGGACTCGCTCGATTACACCGATCCCGGACCGGACGCGATCGTATCCACCGTGCTCCGCTTGACGCGGCCGGGGTCGATCGTCAGCCTGCATCTGGGCCACACCGGCACCGTGACGGCCCTGCCCGCGATCCTGCGCGGTCTGGCCCGCCGAGGGCTGCGCCCGGTCACCCTGACCGGCCTGCTGGGCCCGTGATGACCGCGCTGCGGGGCCGGACGGCCCGGCGGGCGGGCGCGCTGGCCGCGGTGCTGACCGCCGCGGCGGCCGTGGCCGCGTGCGGCGGGGGCGCGGGCGGCGGGGGCGCGGGCGGCGGGGGCGCGGGCGCACCCGCCCCGCCGTCGGCCTATCTCGGCACGGTGGTGGACTGGCCGGTGTCGGCCGGGATCGCGGACCTGCCGCTGACCACGGACGCCGACCGGCCGACGAGCCTCGGCGCCTGGCACGGCCAGGTGGTGGTGCTCGCGGACTTCCTCACCTTGTGCCAGGAGACCTGCCCGCTGACCACCGGGAACCTGCTGATGATGGATCGCGCAGTCACCGCGGCGGGGCTTGGCCACCGGGTGCGCTTCGCGGAGCTGACCGTCGACCCGAACCGGGACACGCCGTCCCGGCTGCGCGCGTACCGGGCGCTGACCGGGGCGCCGGCGAACATGATGCTGCTCACCGGCACCCCGGTGGTGATCGAGCGGATCTGGCGGTATCTCGGGGTCTGGTACCAGCGGGTAGGCGAGGAAAGCCCGCCCGGGACCGACTGGCTGACGGGCCGGGCGCTGACCTACGACGTCGACCACGAGGACGCCTTGCTCTACATCGACGCCTCCGGCCATGTGCGCTTCGTCGTGGTGGGCTCGCCCGACGCGTCCGGGGCGCCCATCGCGCCCGCCTTGCGCCGTTTCCTCAGCGCCCAGGGCCGCGCCGACCTCAGCCACCCCGACGCCAGCACCTGGACCGCGGCCGAGGCCCTCACCTCGATTGCCTGGCTGACCGGCCGGCCGATCACGCTCGGCTGACGGGCAGGCGCAGCAGGACCGAGCCGGCGTGGGCGAAGTACATGGTGATGGCCAGGGTCGCGCCGGGCGGCGAGGAGGAGCCCAGCTGTACTGTCAGGGTGGCGGTCGCGGGCGGGGACGCGCCGCCTGACCGCCCCGGGATCAGCAACGGCCCGTAGTGAAGCCAGCGGTCCACCACGGCCGGCGACGGGGTCTCGGCACCGCAGCCGGACAGGTCAGGAAGCTCTCCGACGCTGACCCGCTGGTGGTAGACCCCCACCGGGGCGCCGTCCGCGGCGACCGCGGCGTCGAGCTGATCGGAGGGCTGTCCGTCGGTACTGATCTGCACGCGGGCGGTCAGCGTGCCGGCCGGCCCCAGGCGCAGCGCGGTGGCGCTGACCGTGAGCGGGCCCAGCCGGGCGAGCACTGTCCCCGGAGCCGGAGCCGGGGCCGCGCCCGTCAGCCCGATAAGGACCAGGGCCAGCCCGGCCAGCGTTGCCGCCGTCCGAACGTCCGTCCGGAGAGCAGGGATGCTCATCGGGTGATCCCGGTGTGGCCCAGGGAATAGCGTCCCGGTTGGGGCCATACGCACAGCCCGTGCGGCTGCACTCCCACCGGGATCTTCGCCAGCAGGCGGCCGGTCGCGGTGGAGATGGCGTAGACCACGTTGTCGTAGCGCCCGGACACCCAGAACACCTTCCCGTCCGGGGACAGGTTGCCCATGTCCGGGCTGCCTCCGCCCGGGATCCGCCAGGTGGTGACGATCTTCCTGGTTGCGAAGCTGATCACGGTAATCGAGCCGTTGCCGCGGTTCGTCACGTAGAGAAAGCGGGCGTCGCGGCTCGGGTACAGGCCGTGCGCATCCGGCCCGGTGGGGATGAACCCGGCCACCCGGAAGGTCGCAGCGTCGATCAGCCAGACCCCGGCGTGGTTCTTATCGGCGACGTAGAAGATGCGACCGGCCGGGTCGAGCTTAATGTCCTGCGGCGCGGAGCCGGGCAGGTTCAGGTAGTCCACCACCTTCAGCGTGTGCAGGTCGACGCGGACCAGGCGGCCGCCGAACTCGCACGTGGCGATCAGGTAGGCGCCGATGGCCGCGAAGTCGATGTGATCCACGCCCGCACAGTCGACGTGAATCCGGTGCTCGAGGGCGAAGGTGTGCGGGTCACGGAAGTCCAGGTCCTCGCGGCTCTCCGCCACGACGATGGCGTAGCGTCCGTCGGGGGTGAAGTACATGTTGTACGGATCGTCCACCGCGATGTTAGGGCCGGCCCGCTGTCCGGTACGGGGATTGATCGGGGTGAGGCTGTTGCCCAGGTCGTTCGTCACATACAGCGTTCGCATGTCGTAGCCGGGCACCACGTGCTGGGGGTTGAGCCCGGTCTGGTAGGTCCCTATCACCTTGTAGGTCGCCGGGTTGATGACGGTCATCGTGGAGCCGCCGCTGTTCGGCACGTAGATGCGGTACGGCACCCCGCGCACAGCGGGGCTGAGCATGTTGGCCCCGGCATCGGCGTAGATGTTCGCCGGGTTCGCTACCGGGGGCATCCCCGCCAGCGGCTCCGACAGGTCCGCGATCGGGCTCGCCACCTGCCAGGTTACGGCCGCATTAGATGACGAACGGCCCGGCGAGACGCGGCCCGCGCCCGCTCGGGGCGTCCTGGCCGACGCGGATTCCGCGGAATGCGACGCCGGCCGGAAGATCATCACGCTGGCCGCGATCACGGCCACGACGGCCACGGACACGCCACCGAACCACACCAGGCGCCTCGCCCGCCGGCCTGACGGCCAGCCAACCTTGCCCATGCCGATCCCTCTTCCACGACCCAGCCAGGCGGCGCTCGTCCCGTCCCAGTGCTTGCGGAGTCTGAGATCAACGCCCGACGCAGACCCGCTCCCCTGTGGTTACACGCGAGCCAGGGCAGTAAACCATAGCCCGTTCGGTCCAGATTTGTCGGGTGAGACCGCGGGAATCTCTCGCGACGAGTTGCGTGGCCGCACGTTTTCCGGCCCTCCTACGCGAATGAGTACTCACATTTGAGCACTCATGATTTACTGGCGGGGTGAATCCGACCCGGCTGTTTGTCCTTGGCGCCCTGGCGAAGCACGGGCCGATGTACGGCCACCAGTTGCGGCGAGATGCCCGGATGGACCGGGCCGAGCTGTGGTCCGACGTGCGCCCGGGGTCGCTGTACGGGGCCCTGCACCGGCTGGCCGCGGAGGGGCTCATCGAAGCGCTGCGCACCGAGCAGGCCGGCCACCTCCCGGCGCGGACGGTCTACGCGATTACCGCCGAGGGCCGCCGCGAGCTCCGGGTCCTGCGGGCCGAGGCCCTGCAGGAAGCCGGGCTGCGTCCCGATCCGGTCGACCTGGCGCTGGCCATGAGCAGCGACCTGGACGAGGACACCTTGCGCGGGTATCTGGATGACCGGATCCGGGCACTGTCAGCTCAGGCAGCTCAGTTCGATCACCACCGGGACCGGGCCTGGCCGGACCAGACAGTGGCCGATGACCTGGTCGTGGAGCACGCCCGGCTGCGGATGGGCGCCGAGCTGGCCTGGCACCAGCTCGTTCTCGACCGGATCGGCAAGCTGGCCGCGGGCAGCGAGCACCGGAACCGGTCATGACCGTCCGGCCGCTGCGCGTGCTCGGCGATCCGGTGCTGCGCACCCCGTGTGACCGGGTGCTGCGATTCGATGCCGCCCTGGGCCGGCTGGTCCAGGACCTCCTGGACACCGTGCAGGTGCCCGGCCGGGCCGGGCTGGCCGCCAACCAGATCGGCTCCAGCCTCGCGGTGTTCTCGTACAACCTCGACGGCCAGCTCGGTTACGTCATCAACCCGGAGGTCACCGAGGCCAGCGGCAGCCAGGACGGACCCGAAGCCTGCCTGTCCATCCCCGGCGTCTCCGCGATCCGGCCGCGGGCCGCCTACGCCGTAGTCACGGGCGTTGACCTTCGCCAGGAGCCGGTCGTGGTCGCCGGTACCGGCGAGCTGGCCCGCTGCCTGCAACACGAAACCGGCCACCTGCGCGGCGAGCTCTACATCGACGCGCTCACCGGGCCCGAACGCCGCGCCGTGCTGCGTCAGCTCCGCCAGCGCCTCCCGGCTTTCAATCGCTAGCGTCCAGGGCGGTGGTGCCGTCTTGATCGCGAAGACTTCACAGTCTGGGCGGACTGTGAAGTCTTCGTAAAAATAATTGAAAATGCAACTGGTCAGCGGAAGTCGCGGCTGGGGACGCCAGCCGTCACGCGGAGCGGGCGCAGGGCGGCGGCGACCAAGTTAACGGCGCCGCTGGTGCGCTCGATCCGGCCCCAGATGACCAGCGCGGGAGCCACCGTGGCGGCGCGGCGGTGGCGGTCCCACACCTGGGGCGGGCAGATGACGTTCAGCATGCCGGTCTCGTCCTCCAAGCTGATGAACACCACGCCCCTGGCGGTCGGCGGGCGCTGCCGGTGGGTGACCAGGCCGCCCACGGCCACGTCCGAATCGGCCCGGACCTCCTTGGCTGACGCCACCGTGAGCACCTGCCGCGACGTCAGCGACGCCCGGATGTGGGTCAGCGGATGGGTGCCGTACGTGCTGGTGGCCCACAGGTCGGCCAGCGTCTGTTCGGACGGGGTCATGGCCGGCAGCGGCGGCG
>Ga0302326_10010596_pt1 | contig 19985 bp, 16 predicted proteins | sample Palsa_T0_3_FD_202264 | JGI IMG/M metagenome (GOLD analysis project Ga0302326, IMG submission 202264) | Peat permafrost microbial communities from Stordalen Mire near Abisko, Sweden - Palsa_T0_3 | ecosystem: Environmental > Terrestrial > Soil > Palsa > Peat permafrost | place: Sweden: Abisko...
CGCCCATGCGCTTGGTCATCGAGCGCACGAGCGCGGACTTCATGTAGCCCGACTCGATGGCCGCCTTGACCCCACCCATGTCGAGGATGTTGTCGATCTCCTCCATCGCCTGCCGTTTGAGGTCGTCGACCTTGGAGCGGACGACGATGCTCCCCTCGAAGAGATCGGGATACTCGAGGAGATCCGTCTCGTAGGCGAGGACCTGCTGCAAGCGCAGGGACCATTGCTGGTCCCATGGGCGAGGCAGGGACAGCGCCTCGTTCCAGGTGGGGAGCTGCAGCGCCCTGCACCGCGCGTCGCGGCTCAGCGTGACGCCGAGGGCCTCGATGAGAATGCGCCACGCGTTGTTCTCGGGCTGGGCCTCGGTCAGGCCCAGGGAGTTCACCTGCACGCCGTAGCGAAACCGCCGATACTTGGGGTTCTTGACGCCGTAGCGCTCGCGCGTGATCTCGTCCCAGAGCTCCGTGAACGCGCGCATCTTGCACATCTCTTCGACGAACCGGATACCCGAGTTGACGAAGAAGCTGATGCGCCCGACGGCCTGCTCGAACTCGACGGCGCTGAAGTTCCCGCGCTCTCGCAAGAGGTCGAGCAGGCCGATCGCGTTGGCGAGCGCGAACGCGAGCTCCTGGGCCGGCGTCGCGGCGGCCTCCTGCAGGTGATAAGAGCAGATGTTCGACGCGTTCCACTCCGGCATCTCGCGCAGGCAGAACTCGTACATCTCGGCGATGATGCGCAGGCTGTGCTCGGGCGGAAAGATGTACGTCCCCCGCGCCAGGTACTCCTTGATCAAGTCGTTCTGCGTCGTCCCGGTGAGCTTCTGCACGTCGAGGCCGCGCTCACGCGCGAGCGCCACGTAAAGCGACAGGACCCACATGGCCGTGCCGTTGATCGTCATCGAGGTGTTCATCTTCTCGATGGGAATCGCGTCGAACAGCACGTGAAAGTCGTCGAGCGAGTTGATGGGCACGCCCACCTTGCCCACCTCGGGCCGCGCGATCCGGTCGTCGGAGTCGTAGCCACACTGGGTCGCCAGATCGAACGCGATGGAGAGGCCGGTTTGCCCCTTGGCGAGGTTCGCCCGATAAAGCTCGTTGCTCGCCTTCGGGCTCGAGTGCCCCGAGTACGTGCGGAAGATCCACGTCGGATCGCGGGTGACCTTGCCCTCCTTGTCGACGATCTGGTGGGCGGGGTGCTTTGTCTCGGCCATGCAAAGCTCCTTTTAGCGCGAATCTTGCGAGCCGCCGGCGCCGTTCGAGCCCGTCGGCGCCTTTGCGGCTTGGCGGCTCCCCCTCTCTCGTAGGGCCGTTCAGCAGCCTGCTAAAGCTTCGTCAGTTGCACTTCTTCGAGGTCGTCGTGCCCGTGCAAGCCAGCCCGTAGCAGCATTGCGAGGTCGTCGTGCACGTAGTCTCCGACGTGTCGCACGTGCTGCCCGTCGCCACGCACGTTCCCGCGTTGCCGCAATAGCCGCTGCAGCACTCGGTACCCGTCGTGCAATGGGCGGGGTTCGTGCATCCGGCGTCGGGGACCGAGCACGTCCCTAGGATGTTGCTGGAGCACACCAGCCCGTAGCAGCACGCGGCGGTGCCGTTGCACAAGGTGTCGAGGGTGTCGCAGCTGTTGCCTGTCGCCACGCATGTCCCGGAGTTGCCGCAGTAGCCGCTGCAGCACTCGCTCCCCGTCGTGCACGAGGCCGGGTTCGTGCACCCGGCGTCGGCCGTGATGGCCACGCAGACCCCGAGGACGTTGCTGGAGCAGACGAGCCCGTAGCAGCAGCTGGCCGTGCCTTCGCAGAAGTTCTCCGCCGTGTCGCAGCTGTCGCCGCTCGCAACGCACGTCCCGGAGTTGCCGCAGTAGCCACTGCAGCACTCGCTCCCCGTCATGCACGAGGCCGGGTTCGTGCACCCGGCTTCGGCCGGCGACGAGGCGTCGGCGGGCGACGACGCGTCGCTCTTGGAGCCGGCGTCCGGCGTCGAGCCCGCGTCCGCCGGAGGCGACGCGTCGATGCAGCACTGGGGCGCGTGAAGACCGCAGTTGTCCTCGCAGTCGGCGACGCACGACGCCGACACGCAGCAGGTGCCCGCGACCCCGGGCGCCGAGCTCGTACACGTCCCCGCGGCGCAGGCGCAGGCGTGGCTCACGCCGCAGTTATCGTCGATGGACGTATTGCAGGCGTTGCCGCACGGGTTGACCGCGACGCACGCGTCGACGGTGCCCGCATCCCCCGCGTCGGTGGGCGCCCCCCCGCTGTCCTCGCCGACCGCGGCATCGTCGCCGCTCGCCGCGTCCTGCTCCGACATGCCGTCGTCGCCGCTCGCCGCGTCCTGCTCCGACATGCTGTCGTCGCCGCTCGCCGCGTCCTGCTCCGACATGCCGTCGCCGGCAGTGGCGGAATCCGCGTCCAGCACCGTCGCGTCGTCGGCGCCTTGCTGCGTCGTGGTGGCGTCGTCGACGGGAGGGTGCGCGGCCGCGTCCTGCACGCCCGACCTCGTGCCGGGCGCTCCGCTGTCCGTCGCGACCTCCGTTCCGCCGGTGGAGAGGCCGCAGGCCGCGAGGCCCAGCGTGGACACCGCAATCAGGGAGGCGACGCGGCAGCGGAGCAGACGTTGCAGAGCGGGCACCATCTTTCACGGTATCACGATCCGCCCAGCGTCCAGGCGCCATATCGACGCCGCAGCGCGGGCGCTGACACGCGGCGTCAGGGGCCCCGGGCAGCGCCCGCCCTGGTAGCGCAGCGCCTACCTGTAGGTGACGTCACAAGCTCGCGAACGCGCGCTCGTACTCCTTGGAGCTCTCCTTTCAAGCCCGCGCCAAAGGCGGTCGGTTGACCTGCTTTCGGGTCTTCTCTTCCTGGTTCGGCGGATTGGGCTGGCCCTTGCCCGTGGCGATCAAGCTCCGCAGGCTGCTCTGGATGTACGAGCCCCAGGCCTTCGAGCAGGCGCCGTAGCACTGCTGGGCAGGATCCAGGCCCGCGTGGGTGAAGCGGACCTCGGTCTTGTCGCCCTTCCTCGCGATGTCGAACGTCACGCGCGTACCGTTCCACTCGCGCTTGTCTTCGATGAAGCCGAGGTAGCTGTCGAGCACGAGCCAGACGACCCTCTTGCCGGCGGAAAGCTCGGTGACCCTTTGCTTGCTGTAGTGGACGTCCTCGTACCGGTACGTGAACTCACCCCCGAGCTCGCCCGTGGGGCCTTCGATCTCTCCGGACCACCATCCACGCACGTTGACGATGGCCTCGAAGGCCTCTTGCGGGGTCTGATCGACCCGGATCGTCGTCGTGAAGTCTCGGTTCTTGTTTGCGGATTCGCCGTTCATGGGTGACCTGCCTTTCACCCTGACGACGATCGCGCCGGCCCGGAATCTACATCGCCCTCACCGGGTCTCGTCGATTTGCCGGCGGAGGAAGCTCTGCTCGCTCTCGTTGCCCGTGAGCGCGAGCGCGCGACGGTAGTCGTCGCGCGCGTCCTGGCCCAGCCGGCGGCGAAAATCGGCGCGAAGCGCGTAAAACAGGTGATAGCTCGCGAGCGGCGCCTCGAGCTCGGTGAGCGCGGCCAGGCCTTCGCCGGGTCCGTCGTGCATGCACACCGCGACCGCCCGGTTGAGGGCCACGACGGGCGAGGGCGCGAGCGCGAGCAGCTCGTCGTAGCACCGCAGGATCCGGGTCCAGTCCGTGGTCTCCGACGTCTGCGCCGTGGCGTGGCACACGGCGATCTCGGCCTGCAAGACGTAGCTGCCGCGGCCCCCGAGCCGCCGCGCGCGCTGCAGCGCCATGAGGCCCTCCTTGATCGTCGGCCGGTCCCAGCGCGAGCGATCCTGCTCGGAGAGCATCAGGAGATCGCCGCGCTCGTCGGTGCGCGTGGCCGCTCGCGCGAAGGAGAACGCGATCAGCGCAAACAGGCCGAACACCTCCGGCTCGTTCGGTAGCAGGTCGCCCAGCGCGCGGCCCAGGCGCAGCGCTTCGGCCTGAAGGTCAAGGCGCATAAGCGGCCCTTCGCGCGTCGTGTGTCCTTCGTTGAAGATGAGGTAGACGACGGCCAGCACCGAGGCCAGCCGCTCGGCCAGCTCCGCGCGATCCGGCACTTCGTACGGGAGTCGCTTCTCCTCGATCGTCTTCTTGGCGCGAGTGATCCGCTGGGCGATCGTCTTCTCCGGGCAGAGAAATGCGCGCGCGATCTCGTCGGTGGTGAACCCGGCCACCACCTTGAGCGTGAGCGCCACCTGACTGTCCAAGGTGAGCACCGGATGGCAGCACGTGAAGATCAAGCGCAGCTCGTCGTCGCCGATCGTCTCGAGCGTCTCCGGGGCGACGACATCGTTGTCCACGAGCCACGGCGCCTTCTTGTCGACGATGCGCTCGTGGCGCGCGGCGTCGCAGGCGTAGTTCTTGGCCGCGGTCGTCAGCCACGCCGCCGGGTTGACCGGCACGGCGCCCGCGCGCCAGCTCGGGAGCGCCGCCAGCACGGCCTCCTGGAACGCCTCCTCGGCGGCGTCGATGCTGCCGAGCATGCGCACCAGCGAGCCCACGACGCGACTCTTCTCGCGGCGGAAGACGTCGCCCAGCGTCTGACTCAGCTCCTCCACAACTCCCGGATCTCCACGGCGCCGTGCTTCACGAACTCGCTGCGCGTCGCCCAGTCGACCGCCTCGTCCAGGCCCGCCATCCGCAGGAAGAAGAGGCCACCGATGACCTCCTTGCTCTCGAGGAACGGGCCATCGAAGACCGCCCGGCGACCGCCCGCCGAGGCCACGCGACGCCCACGTCCGGGCTCGAGCAGGCGCACGCCGCCGCGAAATCGATGGGCGGGAAAGCTGTCGCGCGTGCTCTCGTCGATCCTGTCCATGACGTCGATCCAGGCCTGCTCGCTGGGCGCGTTGCCGAGGACGGCGAAGGCGAACACGCGCCCCGGCTGGCTCGTCTTGTCGGGCTGGAGCCTCCCCTTCATGAGCGGGCGCACCTCGAGCTCGGCGCCCGGCGCCACGGGGCACTCTTCGGCCAGCTTGACCGCGGCATCGAGTCCCTCGGCTTCGAGGACGTGGTAGCCGCTGAGGGCTGTGTCGCCAAACGGTCCGGCGTCGATGCGAGGCTGCCGTTCGCGGCTACGGACGCGCCGGCCTTCGGACGAGGGACGCAGCCGCTCGCCGTCGAGGTACGCGGAGACCGCGCGTAGCTTTTGCTCGTAGGCGGAGTGGCCTTCGACGAGGGCCTTCGTCTCCGACGGGGTGAGCTTCCGCTCTTCGGCCTCGTTCTCCAGGACCATCACCATGAACAGAGGCATGACTCACTTGAGCGGGGGGGGTGGGGCGATGCGCTTCAAGTTGAGCCCCGCCGGATACTGATAGCTCGTGAAGAGCCCGTAGCCGAGGACCTGCACGCCGACGCCCGTCGTCGCTTCGAGCACGTGCGCGCTGGTGTTCGCCCCGGGCAGGTCCAGGCGCCAGACGTCGTAGCCGTCGGCGATCGGCGTCTCTACGCCCCAGTCGACGATCTTGCCGTCGAGAACCATCGTCGTGCCGGACGGCACGACCACGTCGATGAGGTTGATGTCGTAGTCCGACGGCGCGAGGAACACGTACTTGGTGCGGTACTGCTCGACCGACGCCATCAGGCTCTGCGACGGGTCGCCTTCGCCGCCGGACGGATCGACGACGGTACCCCCGAGCATGAACGTCGCGACGGAGAACGCGTTCGTCCCGGTCACCTCGAAGTCGGTGTCGACCTCGCCGCAGTCGATGACCTGACCCGCGTCGATCGTCGCGGCGCAGCCGGGAGGCATCGCCGGCGCGTAGGTGAGCGTCGTCCCGTCGACATTCCCGAAGATGCGGACCACGTGCGCCACGGGGTGGCCAAGGGGCCCGCTCGGCATGGGGACGAAGTACTGCGTACCGAGGGTCTCCGCCGGGAACACCGACTGTTCGAGGTGATCGCACGCGGCCTTGTCCTCCGGCACGTCGTCGCACGGCGCCCCGGAGATCACCTGGATCGGCTGGTCGGCCGTGATGAGCGAGCCGCTCAGGTCGAACTGGGCCCCGAGGTCGCTCGTGAGCTCCGCCACGTCGCCGGAGTTGAGCGTAAGGTCGAGCTCCTGCCCCCCCGCGGTCGCCTGGACGCCGGTACCGGCGAGGATGTCGCCGGAAGGCGCGACCAGGACCTGGACGTTCGTCGTCGGCGCGATCCCGGTGATGGCGATGTAGCTCGCCGTGATGGGCATCACGGGCGCTGGCGGTCCGGAGCTCTGGCCCGGGTACGCGGTGACGCGGTAGTTGGCCGTCAGCGCGGTGCTCGGCAAGAGGAGCGACGAGTCGTTGGTGAAGGAGAAGCAGCCGACGGCGATGCCTTTGTTGGGGCCGTTGGTGCACATCTGGTTGCCCGGGCAGCTCGACCACTCCTTGCCCGGAGGGCCGCCGCGCCCCACGTACTCGATCGCGTTGAACTGGTAGACCGTCACGGGGACGGAGCTCACCAGGTGATACGCCGACGCGGGGGCGATGACCGACGCGGTGAGCGGCATCGACGACCCGCACTCGTCGGAGTCGGGCCCCTTGAGCGCCGGGACCCACGGCAGATAGAACGTCCCGAGCGCGTTCGCGGCGACGGTCTTCGACTGGTTGGTCCCGAACGGCCCCGTGATCGTCACGGACGCCGCCGCGGTACCCGCGTTGGCGACAACGACGGCGTAGTCGAAGATGGACCACACGTTGTTCGCCACGACCGTGGGCCAGAAGTCGCACCCCACGTACGACTGCCACTGGGCCGCCTCGTCGCAGGTCGTCGGGTCGTCGTCCGGCGAGATGAACGGCTCGATGAACGCTGTCGTGTCGCTGGCGGCGCCCGCCTCGGACGTATCCGTGGAGCCGAGCAATGGGGGCCGACTGTCGCCGCTACATGCGACGACGCCGAGCAGAACGACGCCCGACCATACCCGCACACTACGACTGTACCACGCGCCGGAGGGCTGGCCCGCAAGGTGCACGGAGCTCGCTTCGAAGAAGGTGTCTGATGACTCGGTCCAACGTTCGCTCGCTCGCTCGCGGCATGGCCCTGGTCGTCGCGGCCACCATCATCGTTCCCGGCCTCGCCATGGCGCAGGAGGGCGCCGCCGCGCCCCCGCCTGCGAGGCCGGAGGAGACACCGCCGCCTGCACCCGGGCCGAGCCTTTGGGTCGTGGCAGGCATCACCACGCTCGCCTTCTCCTATGCCCCCGCGGCGATGGTCGCGGCGACGAGCGGGGCCACCGTCGACCGCACGCTGTTCGTTCCCGTCATTGGGCCGTGGATCGACCTGTCCCAGCGTCCTTCTTGCCCGGGCGGCGTATGTTCGTCGGACAAGCCCGCGAAGGAGTTGCTCATTCTCGACGGCGCTCTCCAGGCGGCAAGCGTGGCGGCGATCCTCTTCGGATGGGTCAGCGCCAGCGCCTCCCGCGAGTCGGCGAGCGCCGCGCGCTCGGCAAGCCTCCGGCCCACGATACGGGTCTCGCCCGCCCCGATCGGCAGCGGAGGCCACGGCATGGTCGCGCTCGGGACCTTTTGAACGCGGCGCGCGGCGCCCGCTCCATCGCGATGAGCCAATGGCTCACTTTGGCCCCCTGCGACTGGCAAATCGCCAGACGTGGCCCCCGACGCCCGGCCGAGGCTACGGCTCGACCACGGTGCTGCTCTGGATGTTGACCGCCGTTTGCGCCAAGAGTCGGCCGTTGATCGACGCGCCAGTGTCCATCGCAATCGACGTTTTGGCCAGGATATCTCCCTCGAACGCCGAGGTGCTGAGGAGCGCCACGGCCCCGGAGACCTGCCAGAAGATGTTCTCCGGCAACGCGCCGCCCGCAAGGATGACGCTGGTCGCGCTACTCACCGTGAGGGTTCCGGCGATCTGAAAGATCCAGACGGCGGTTGCGCTCCCGGTCAGCGTGACATTCTTGGGAATGAGAAGGCCCGAGCTCCACCCGTACACGCCCGGCGTCAGCGTCATCCCACCGATGTTCCCGGCACCCAGCTCGGTGACTCCAGGCGTGCGTCCCGCCGCGTCCGTGAATGCGTGCTGCATGTCGCCAACGGCCGTCATCACAGTCAACGGCGTCGGCGGCTGGTAGTTGAACGCGTAGATCTTTCCGGTGACCTGTGGCGACGTCGAAAACTCGTTGGTCGCATCGGCGGTCATCGGGAATCCGGTGATGGAGCTGGCGGCGGCCGGGTAGATGCCAAGGTCCCCCGTCACCGCGGAAGTGGGCACGGTGGAGATCCCGCTCATCGCGAGGATCGCGTAGTTGCCGGCCGACTTGAGATCCACCGCGCCGGGGGCCAACGCCGTGGTGCTCCCTCCGTCCATCGTGCTCGCGTCGGCACCCGGCGTCGCGCCCCCCGATGCCGCGTCGCCGCCGGTCGCCACTCCGGCGTCGTTCAGCGTGGCCCCGCCACCACCGTCCGCCTGGCCCGCCCCTCCCCCGTCACCGCTGCTGCTGCCTCCATCCGAGCTTGCGCAGGAGCAGAGACCGATGGCAAGAAGGGCGAAGCCATTTTTTGATGCCTTATGCATATTGTGCGTCATGGACCGTAGGTTAATCACTCGACGACGCGCCGACTCCAAATTCTCGTTTTACCGGGCCAATCGGCAATAAGAGAATCCGAGAAGCGGGCTTTAGCTACTTGTGGGCCCGCCGCATGCGCCGCTGACGTTCGAACTCGCTTGCACCGAAATACTCATGCTCGCGGACGCCGACACGTCTGCCGAGACGGCGGTGGTCGCGCAGGCAAGCGACTTTCCACCCTCGCTCGTCACGTTGTCGACGACGGTCGTGCCCGTCGACGTGACCTCGTTCGTTGCGTCGAGGTAGAGATTGGCTTGCGTGTTCACCAGGAGAATGATCGCCGGCATGTGCGTCTTGACGGTGCCGATCAGCGCCTGGAGATTGGCGGGGACGGCGACCGTGCCGGATCCGTCGAGCGTGCTAGCCGAACCGTCGAGCGACGCATCGAGCGAAGCGTCGAACGATACGAGCGAGGCATCGAGCGAAGCTACGGTGGAGTCGAGCGGGCTGGCGTCGACGGGCGCCGAATCCGCAAGCTCGACGGCCGCGTCAAGAGCCTCTTCGGCGGTGGTGACCGTGGCGGAAGCCATGGCCGTGCACTCGAGAGACGCGCCCGGGGGCGTGCACACGGAGGTGACCTCCGCGCTGCTCTTGCAGCTCGACTGACAGGCCTGGCTCACGTTGCAAACGGGCGGCGTGACCGTCGTCTCGCATTCCGGTGCCGTGTACGTCACGCTGCATCCACCCCGGCAGTTGACGCTCGCGCCGCAATTGACCATCGTGTCGGCGGCCAAGGTGCAGTCGCCCGTGCACGTGCCGGCGCATTGGTCCTTGCAATGCGTCGCCATGCACGGATCCGAGCCGCACTTTCCGGTGCAGTCGCCCTCGCACGTGCCCTGGCACTGGGCCTGCGTGGTCTCGCTACCCTCGCACGTTGCCATCGCGTTGCAGGTGCCGCTGCATTGGCCGGTGAGCGAAGCGGGGGAGCAAAGCGTAGTGATGTTGCCCGCCTGACAGGTCGTGTTGGTCGTGCACGCAGACTCGCAGCTGACCTGCTCGGTCTCGTTGACGACGCAGTGGCCGCCGGAGATGACCAGCGTGCACCCGGCGCTCGCGTTGGCCGTCAGCGTGGCCGTGATCGTGTTCGACACCTGCGTGCAGACCTCTTTGGTCTCGGCGTCTGGCGCTTTGCCGGCGCTCGGAGCCATCGCAGTCCACGTGTCGGTGATATGAAGGTCCGTCGCCATGCCGATGCAGGCGTTGAGCACCGCAGTTTCGGACGTCTGGGCAACAGCGACGAGATTCGCGCTGGCGGTCACGAACGCCTTGGCGTCACCGTTGATCGACAGCGCGGCGATGGCTGAAGGTCCGCCGCTGAATTCGCTGCAACCCGACAGGGCCGCCTGCACATTGGCGGCGGCGTTGTCCACCGCGGTACATCCGCTGTTCGAGAAACCGAGCGCGATCGCCGGCCCCGCGACGAGAAGCGCACGCGTATATTGATAGTAAGGTCGACGAATCATGAATATTCTCCCTCGAAATGGCTTCGACGCCGCTCAAGGACATTCCTGAGCGAACGACGCTAATTCGGCGCTGGATCGGCGAAGTCGGTCGGCCGCGCATTTGCGCGACCGTTCGACGGGACTCGAGAGCATGGACCGTGCCGCCGGCCAGCCGGCGCCTTGCGGCGCGGCGCGTACTTTATGTGCAAGCACAGGACGGCGGGGTTCGCGGCGTGAGTCAGACTCGGTCGACCAGGGCCTTGAGGTCGGTCCATTCCTTGTCGACACGCGCTTTTGCGTCATCCCACGTCGCCTCCGACGCGCTGTCGAGGGACTTGTAGAGTTGTTGAAATGCGTCGCGGCTTGCGTGAATTTGCTTCAATCCCGCGTCGCGGTCGGTTTTCTCTTTGCCGCTCGACTGGCCGGCCTTCGCGGTCAAGACATCGACCTTTTGGTCGAGATCCACCAGATTCTGGGTTGTCGTGTGGCGGTAGTTTTCTCGCATCGTCATGAAGTCCGCGTGCGCAGCGGCGATCTTCGTGTCGGCTTCGGCCTGCGCATTCTTTACCTTTTCGTCCGACTCGTGGATTGCAGCCCCGCTCTTGTCGTCGGCCATGGCCTGGGCGGTCTTGGCCTTGTTCGCGTCGTCCGCCGCGTTGTTGCAGGCGACGGCTGCGGCCAGCGTGCAGACCGTGAGCGTGATGGTTGCGACCAATCTTGTAGAACGGACCATGGTGGACCTCTTCGCGCGGTAAGTGGACCGCGGCGTGCGCCCCGCTACGCAAGTCCGATGCCAATCGAAACGCGACCGCCCTACTCGTGAATACCGGCCACCTGAAGGGCGGCCGCGCCCTCGTCGAACCACGATCTGGCGCCGAAGAGCACGACGGCGGCCTTGCCGTCGTCGGAATGGAGGCCCACCTTCAGAAGTCCGAGGTCGGCCCACAGGAGCCACTGCGTCCGCGACGGACGGTGCAGGAACGCGAATCGAGCGTCGACGCCCTGGGCGTGCACGTTGACGCTACGCGCCTCGAGCGCCGAAGGGCTCGCGAGAATCTCGCCTTTCGCCTCGAATCCCTGCGTGGAGACGGCGTCGACGAGCCAGGACGGCACCGGCATTTCGCTCGCGGCCGCCCTGACGAGCGGCGCGGCGTTCTTCGCCGCGGCGCGAATGTCGGCATGCAGACGCATGCCCTTCTTCGGGTCGAAGATCGCGTGCTGAAGCTCTGCGTGCGCCCACCAGTCCTGCGCCGTATCCCCTCCTACGACGCCGGTGAAGGCGAGTGTGCTCCCCGAGACATCGGCGCCGTGCTCGGAGCGACGCGCCAGGACCCCGAGCTGAGCGTCGCCGCGCGCGGACTGCGAGCCGAGTCGGGCGCGCAGCCCGCGCGCCGCGACGCTCGCCCCCCCGTGCATCGGCGCGTCGACCGCGGCGCTGAGCTGCAGCGTGGCCTCGACGGAGAAGTCGGCTGCGGTCGCGTGGGCACGAAACGGGTTCGTGTGCAGTTCCGTGCCCGGGCCCGCAACCCCGTGGTCGATCGCCATGCGCGCGCCCACGGCGACGTCTGCACCTTCGAAGCGCACTGCCGGCGCGAGGGCGTGGAGCACGTTCGCCGTATGCACGGTGCCGTCGAGCGCACCGTCGATCGAGACCTTCTCGAGCATGTCAGCGGTGGGGATCGCGCCGAGGTCGAACGGGTGGACCGTCAGGTCGAGATACCCGCTCACGCCCGTGACCCACGACGTGAGGGTGCCCTCGCTCGCGTCGAGCGGGTGCATGTCGATCCGCGCCGGACCGATCTCGAGCAAGCACACGGGCCTGAAGAGCCACCGGCCGTGGATCTCGACGTCGCCGGAGGAGCGCAGCGTATCGACCCAGATCTCACGAACGTGGCGTACGTCGACGTCGTCGAGACGCACCGACCAGAGAGCGTATCGCGCGCCGGTGAGCGGCGCGGGCGCGGGGGCGGGCTCCGGCATCGCGGGATCGGCAAAACCGGGCACCGGCGCCGTGGCGGCCATCTCGCCCGCGGTCCAGCTGCGCCGCCGCCGGCGAAGGCGGATGCTCAATCCGTCGCCCGAGACGGCGCCCGCGTGAAATTGCTTGTGCAGCAGGTCGGCGAAGTGCGGCCGAAACTCGCCGCGGTCCAGCACGAATATCCACTCGACGTTGCAGTCTCCGCCCCGGATGACGAGCCCTTCGACATGAATGCGCCCGGGCCACAAGGAATACGCCCTGCTGTAGTCCACGAGCAGCGAGCGCGGCTCGTAGCTGATGGCGTTCCGGAAAAGCCGCGTCCCGAGAAACGCGTTCATCGCCACCAGGTAGACGACCCAGGCCCCAGCGACGACCATCGCGGCGATCACGGCCGCCCGCCCGACCACGCGAAGCACGCGGGATAGCGCCATCGGATTCCGGACGACGGTTTCGGGTCGGACTACGGGCGACCGATGTAGAGCGGGGGTCCGCGGACGGCCAACCCCCGGACGGCCAACCCCCGAGACACGGCCCGCGGGCTCCACATCAACTCGAGCCAGCGGGCGATGTCCCGGCGGTGGAGCATGCCGACCAGCTGGCCGCCGTCGAGCACGGGCATCTGCGCGACGTCCTGGTGCACCAGGCGGTCGAAGGCCGCCGAGAGCGGCTCCTCGGGCGAAGTCACGGCCAGAAGCGCCTCAGGCCGCATCACCGAGGCGACGCTCGTCCAGAGCCATTGGCCCGGAGGGACGGCCCGGATGTCCGCGCTCGACACGAGGCCGAGCAGATGGTCGCCGAGGATGACGGGCAGCGCCCGCTGGTCCTCGCGAATCAGATGGTCGTGCACGAACTCGGTCAGGGACAAGTCCGGCGACACGGACTGGCCGTCCCGGCGCATCACCTCGCCGACCACGTGGCCGACCAGTGCATCGTCGATGGCGAGCCTGCCGGTCGCCTGAGCGGCGGCGCCGCGGACGAACCACCCGATGAAGGCGAGCCACAGGCCCGCGACCAGACCTGTGCCCAGGAAGGGCACGTACAGACCGAAGCTCATGGCGATGCCGAGCAAGATGAACGACCAACCGATCGCATGGCTGACCGCGGAAGCGCGCCGCGTCGCTGCGCCGAGGTGCCCCGACCAACCCCACAGCACCGAGCGGAGCACGCGACCGCCGTCGAGGGGAAAGGCCGGGACGAGGTTGAAGAACCCGATCATCATGTTGATCGGCCCGAGCCACACGAGCAGCGTCGCCACCGGACCGAGCAGCGATACCGCGTTCTGGAGGCTGCCCGGGTCGCGTATCGATGCACTCGTCACCGCCGCGCTGCAGGCGAGGAACATGGCCCCGAGCGCGAGGCTCGTGAGTGGACCGACGATCGCCGTCCAGAACTCGGCCCCTGCCGAGGGCGGCTCGTGCTCGATGTTTGACACGCCGCCGAAGAGAAAGAGCGTGATGCTGCGGACCGACATCCCGAAGTGCGCCGCCATGGCCGAGTGCGCGAGCTCGTGCAGGAGCACGCACGCAAAAAAGAGGAGTGACGCGACGATCGCGACGACGCCCTGCTCTGCCCTGGGCCAACGCGGATGCCAATTCGCGAAGATCGCGCAGAGGTTCCACGTCATCAATACGAAGATGAAAACCCAGCTCCAGTCGACGCGAATGTCGATGCCGAAGACCTTTCCGAGCCTGAAGGCGTGCATGACGGTGCTCCTCAGAGATGCGGTGCGCGAGCCGCGTGCGTTGCAGCTCGCGTGCCGTGCTCGAGTCAGGATTCGCGTGCTCAGCCGCGTTTCGGCCGGTGGCATGGCGCGTGCTGGTGCTAGCGCGAAGTGAGTGACATGCAGGACGTCGTCCCGGACGTGGCCGCCGAGTCCGATCGGGCCGCCCGAAGTCCTACCGCGCGGCCGGCCACGGGGGACGTCCCGCCTCCCGAGATCGAGCGCGAGACGCCGGTCCTCCCCGTTCGCACGTACGTCGCGACCGGCTCGCGCGCCACGCTGACTCTCCTCACGGGGATGAACGCGGGCCATCTCGTGTCGATCGACGCGTCGAGCGTGACGATCGGACGTGCCCCCGACGGGGATTTCGTCGTGGATGATCCCGGCGTCAGCCGCTGCCACGCTCGCGTTGGGAGAGGGCCCGACGGCGCATTTTACCTCGAGGACTTGCTGTCGACGAACGGCACGTTCGTGGGCGCCGGTCGCGTCGGAGTTGTCCCCCTGCGCGGGGGAGAGATCGTGCAGCTCGGCCCGACGCTCCTGATGCGCTTCGCGATCGTGGCACCGGGCGAAGAGTCGCTTCATCGCCGGCTCTACGATTCGGCCACGCGTGACCCGCTCACTCGCATCTACAATCGCAAGTACTTCGCCGACCGACTCGTCGTCGAGATCGCCCAGGCGCGACGCTCGAACGGCGAGGTCGCCCTTCTCATCGCCGACCTCGATTCCCTGAAGCACGTGAACGACACCTTCGGCCACCTGGCCGGCGACCGGGTGCTCTGCGTCGTCGGTGCCCGGCTCAAGGGCACCATTCGCGCCGAGGACGTGCTCGCCCGCTACGGCGGTGACGAGTTCGTCGTCGTCGCGCCACGGACCGGCCTCGCCGAGGCCCAGCTGCTCGGCGAACGGATCCGGCGCGCCGTCGAGGGTCTGCGCTTGAGCGCGCGGGGCCAGACTACGAGCGTGACGCTGAGCATCGGATGCGCCGCGCTGAGCGAGGTGCCGCCGACCGACGAGGCCGGCCTCGGGCTCATCGCGTTGGCGGATCGTCGCCTCTATCGCGCAAAGGAAACCGGTCGCAACCGCGTGTGCACGATGGACACATAGCGCCCATGACCGCCGACACCCGGCGTTCTACGAGGCGGCGTCGCGTTCGACGAGGTATCCGAGCTGAGCGCGGAATCGCTCGGGGGTCGTGTTCGCCGCGGCGGCCAGCCTGTGGAGCGCGAGAGGATCGTCAAAGTCCTCCCGCTTCAGCCGCAGCATGTAGGCGGAGGCGATCCGGTAGCGATCGCCGTCCACGTGCACCATGCGGACCCTCATGCGCCCGGTCCGCGAGTCCATGATGTCGTCGAACCGTACGGCCTTGAAGCTCCCCTGCTGGATCGAGATGAGCGCATCCGAGCCGCCTTCGATGACGTACTTGGCGGCGCAGTACCCGAGGTCGCGCGTGTATTCCATGTCGAACGGGATCGGGTCCGCGCATCGGAGCTCGTAGCCGATGTTCTTCGACACGATCGTGGTCCGGACCCCGTACTCGCCGAGCCGTTCGCGGACGCGCGCTTTGCAGACGTCGCCGAAGCTGATTTCGTCGAGCCGGAGGTGTCCGTGCGCGTCGCGCTCGGCGGTCGCGAGCTCCGCGATATCCTCGGGGGGAATGGCCTCGGCGAGCCCCTCGGCGAGCACGGCGACGCCGCCGCCCTTGCCGTCGGCCAGACGCTTGATGATCGCGCCCACGAGGATGTCCACGATCGTCCTCAGGCGGACGGGGCGCCCGCGGAACTCTTCCGGGATGATCGTGAGCGCCGCGCCCGCGGCCTTGCCGATGCCGAGGGCCAGATGGCCCGCCTTGCGCCCCATGGCCACGACGAAGTACCAGCGGCCCGTCGTCTCGGCGTCGACCATCAGGTTGTGGACGATGTCGACACCGACGGCCATCGCCGTCTGGTAGCCGAACGTGCAAACGTCGTTCGGGAGGTCGAGATCGTTGTCGATCGTCTTCGGCACGTGTACGACGCGCAGGGCGCTGTTGGCCTCGCGCGCGAGGTTGTACGCCGTGAACGCGGTGTCGTCGCCGCCGATGGTGACGAGCATCCCGACCCCGAGCTCTTCGAGCGCGCCCAGCACCGCGCGCAGGTGTTCGGGACGCTTCGTCGGGTTGGCGCGGGAGATGCCGATGCACGAGCCGCCCTGAAAGTGAATTCGGCTCGTGCTCTCGATCGTCAGGGGCGTGACGCGAGAGGTGTCGCCGGTCATGAGCCACTGAAATCCTTGCTCGATCCCGAGGACTTCGACGTTGGACCGTCGAGCGTGGATGGTCGCAGCACCGATGACACTGTTGATCCCAGGCGCAGGTCCCCCTGCAGCGACGATGGCCAGCTTAGGACGCTGCAACACCACGGATTCTTTCACCTGACTCGTAGTCGCCGAACCGGACGGTCACGGTAACCGCCGTACCGGCGAATGTTTGGCCCAGCGCGCTCGCGAGCGCAAGAAGCTCGTGACGGAGTTGCAGCGATGCGCCATTTGCAGTGCTGAGGAGGAGCCGACCGAAGCCGACCGAAGCCACGGCGCGCAGGAGCTCGTGAGCCACCTCGGCGCGGCGCGCGGCGGATGCGATGTCGGTTTCTGCGTTGCAGGCGAGCACGGCGGTCCGGAGCTGCTGGCCTCGACGCCGGAGCGACTCGAGCTTTTGCAGTGTCCTCTGGAGCAGGGCCTCCTTGTCATCGTGGACGGCCACGACGTTCTCGGAGTCCCCGACGCGACCAGGCCACGCGCCGCCCTGCTCCATCACGATGAGCGAGACATTGTTCATGACAACTCTCCCCCGACGACGCCCGTTTGCATCTTTTTGGCAAATCTTGGCCGGCACCGGCGCGAACTGAAAGCAATCGGAGCGCCAGCGCCGCGCGCGCGCGGAAACGCCAACCAGCGCGGCGGAGTCCCGACGCTTTTGGACACGAAACACGCCTGCAATCCGGAATTTCGCGACAGCGCGAATGGATCATTCGCAATTTGCGACCGATTCTTCGCGCAAGTTGAGCCGAAAAGCCGGCCTGCGCCCTCGCAGGAGGGTCGAAGCGAGCGTAGAGTTCGTTCGCGTGCTCCACGACTTTCTCTCCGCGAACCGGACCGCCATCGCCGACAGAGCCCGGGCGAAGATCCGTGCGAGAGGCGTGCCCTCGGCCACCGAAGAAGAGCTCGAGGCGATTCCGCGCTTCCTGGATCAACTCGTCGACGCCATGCGTCTCTCGCAACCGTCCAGCCCAGCCATGGCCGCGAGCGCGGCCAAACGTGGTCGGGAGTTGTTGAACCGCGGTTTCACGGTGGACCAGGTTGTCCATGACTACGGGGACCTCTGCGAGGCCGTCACGGAGCTGGCCAGGGACGCGAACGCGCCCATCTCAGCGGCCGAATTCCACCTGCTCAGCCGGGCCTTTCACCAGGCTGTCGGCCAGGCGGTGAGCGAGTACACCCGCGGCCGCGAGCGGTCGCTCGCCGACGAGGGGACGGCATCTTTGGAGGATCTTTCGCACGAGCTTCGCAACGCTCTCGGCGCGGCCGCGCTTTCGTTCGAGGTCATCAAGATGGGAAGCGTGGGGCTCCGCGGCAGCACGGCCGCGCTGCACGACCGCAGCTTGAGGCGCGCGATTGCCCTCGTGGAATCTTCCGTAGCCCAGGTGCGCCTCGATTCCGGAGTTCGGGCGTCGGAGCGCGTTTCCGTCCACCAGTTCATCGAAGAGGTCGAGGTCGGCGCCTTCATCGAGGCGAGTGCCCGGGGTCTGACGCTTGCCGTCACGCCCGTCGAGCCAGGGGTGGAGGTCAAGGTCGACCGCCCGCTCCTGGCGGCGGCGGTGGGCAACCTGCTTCAGAACGCGTTCAAGTTCACGCGTCCGCACAGCCAGGTGTCGCTGAAGACATCCTCGACCTCGGATCGCGTTCTCATCGAGGTCGAGGACGAATGCGGCGGCCTTCCTGCCGGGGAACCCGCCGAGCTCTTTCGCCGATTCGCGCAGAGAGGTCGCGACCGGACGGGGATGGGCCTCGGGCTCTCGATCTGTCGCAGGAGCATCGAAGGCGACGGCGGCGAAGTCCGCGTGCGCGACATGCCAGGCATCGGCTGCGTGTTCGTCATCGATCTTCCGCGCCACCAGCCCTCCCCCTGAAGCGCACGAAGGCATCGATGACATCCGGCTCCTGTCAGGCGCCTGCCGCTGCGATGAGGACCTTGAGAGCGCGCTCGCGTGCCGCGTTTCCGAAGGTGTCGTAGGCCTTGGCCATGTCGTCGAGCGCGAAGCGGTGCGTGATCAGCTGCTCCGGGCGAAGGCTCTTGGACAGCACCGTCTTGAGAAGCATCGCGGTCGTCGACGTATCGACCAGCCGCGTCGTGAGCGTGATGTTCTGCGACCAGAGTCGCTCGAGGTGCAGCTCGACGCTCTTGCCGTGGACGCCGATATTGGCGATGTGACCACCCGCCGTCACGATCGCCTGGCAGATGTCGAAGGTATCCCGGACGCCGACGGCTTCGATCGCGACGTCGACACCGCGGTTTTGCGTCATGTCCATGATCCTGGCCGCGGCCTTGCCGTCGCTGCTGTTCACGAGCTTCGTCGCGCCGAACTTGCGCGAGACTTCGAGGCGATTGTCGTCGAGATCGACCAGGATGATTTCGGACGGCGAGTAGAACTTGGCCGTCATGAGGGCGGCGAGGCCGATCGGTCCGGCGCCGACGATCGCGACGCAGTCGCCGGGCTTGACCGCTCCGTTGAGAACGCCGCACTCGAACCCTGTCGGAAGAATGTCGCTCAGCATCACGAGCGCCTCCTCGTCGGCGCCTGGCGGCACGGCATACAGGCTGTTGTCCGCGTGCGGAATGCGAACGTACTCGGCCTGGGTTCCGTCGATCCGGTAGCCGAGAATCCAGCCCCCGTCGGCGCAGTGGGAGTACATCGCCTTCTTGCAGTTGACGCACTTGCCGCACGCGGTGACGCACGAGACGATCACGCGGTCCCCTTTTTTGAAGTTCGTGACGCTCTTGCCCGTCTCCTCGACCACCCCGACCCCTTCGTGCCCGAGGATGCGTCCGGCGGTGACCTCGGGAAGATCACCCTTCAGGATGTGGAGATCGGTCCCGCAGATCGTCGTGCGTAGGATCTTGACGACGGCGTCCGTCGACTCCTTCGGCGCGGGCTTCGGCCGCTCTTCCCACGCTCGCTTGCCGGGCCCGTGATAGACGAGTGCTTTCATTCGGTCCTCCATGTGGTGGTGATCGCGACAGCAGGCTGCGGCAAAATCGAGAGGGAGAGCCGCCAAGCCGCGAAGGCGCCAAGTGCAAAGAGGTATTCTTCGGAAACTCTCACTCTTGGCGGCTTTGCGGCGTGACGGCTCTCCCTCTCCCGTGGTTCTTTTTGCGACCGGCTACGGCCGCATCGGGAATGCGGTGAGCTCGGCGCTCGAAAGGGCGGCGTACGAGTCGTAGAGAATTTCTCCGATGTACTTCGGATTGTGGACTCCGAACGCCCCGCCGCGCGCAACGAGCAGGTAGTTGTAGAGAGCGCCGGCCTGATTTTGCGTGAGCAACCCGCCATCGACGGTGCCGCCCGGAAGGGGGAGATCCTCGGCCCAGTTTCCGTCCCCGAGCTCGGTGGTCGTCAGCGGCGCATAGGGGGGTGCCGTGGCGCGCGTGAGTAGCCCCTGCCCGTTGAACCATGTCTCGATCTGCGTCATTGCCGATTGGACATCCGTCTCGAACCCGTTGATGTCGAAGCTCGTGGCGCCCGCGTGGCAGCCTAGGCACGCCGAAAGCTGCGGATTGAACGAGTGGTCCGGGACGTTGCTATTGTCTGCGATGGGCACCATGTGGCAATCGACGCACGAGAGCTTCTGTTCGTGGGTGGCTTCCCCGTACGTCTGCCCGGCGTACTCGTAGCCTCCCTTGCCCGTGAAGAGGTCGGCCTGCGGGCCTTCGTGCGGTCCCCAGTAGACGCTCGTGATGGGGTTGCCCGTGGCCGTCAGGGTGTTGGTGATGTCGATGCGCGACCGGTGGCACCACATGCACGTGCTGCCTGGCCCGAAGTCGCCCCCGGCGGGTCCGCTGGCCTGCGTACCCGTCACCGCGGCGGTCGAGGGGCTGCGCTCGATGTTGACGGCCCCACCGTCCTCGTCGACTTCGAGCGGGAACGAGCCCGGCGTCCAGGGGATGCCCGTCTTGTGCGGATCGTTCGCGTTCGTCACGGCGTGGCACGTGGTGCAATAAACTTCCG
>Ga0302326_10010602_pt1 | contig 19982 bp, 13 predicted proteins | sample Palsa_T0_3_FD_202264 | JGI IMG/M metagenome (GOLD analysis project Ga0302326, IMG submission 202264) | Peat permafrost microbial communities from Stordalen Mire near Abisko, Sweden - Palsa_T0_3 | ecosystem: Environmental > Terrestrial > Soil > Palsa > Peat permafrost | place: Sweden: Abisko...
GCCACCCCATGCGCACGCAGACATTTCAGTGTTTCGATGGTCGCAGCGCCGGTCTGCAATACGGTCTCCGTTAGTTCGATCTCGATGCATCGCGCCGGCAGCCGGTATTCCTGCAACAGATCTCGCAGCCGTTCGACGAATCGCTGATCGATGAGTTGGCGCGGCGAAACATTGATCGCGACCCGAGCCTCCGGCCACGTGCCGTGGTGCCAATGCGATGCGGTTGCAATCGCCGAGCGCAGGACCCAGTCGCTGATTTCCATGATGAGCCCGGATTCCTCGGCAATGGCGAGAAACTGTCCGGGCGTAGCGTAACTGCCGTCCGGCATTCGCCAGCGAATCAACGCCTCCACCAATGCGGTCTCGAGCGTCTCGACGCTCACTTCCGGCTGAAAGACCAGCTCGAATTCGCCTCTTTCAATGGCTCGACGTAAGCCTTGCTCCGTCGTGAACTTTGCCGAAGCCGCCTCCAGGAGCTCTCGCGTAAACATTGATAACTGACTTCGTCCGAGTGCCTTGGCTCGAAAAAGCGCCGCATCCGCTGCCCGCAACAACGCTTCTGCATCATGCTCATGGTCCGGACAAACGCTCGCTCCGACACTTACGCTTACGATCAGCTCGCGCCCGTCCACCGCCAATGGAGTCTGGAATGCCTGTACCACCCGGAGGCCGACCGCCCCTATATCTTCCAGACTCAGCGCGCGCTCGTAGACGATTGTGAACTCGTCGCCGCCAAGCCTCGCAGCGAACCCGATGGTGCGGGTGTTCTCCTGGAGGCGCTGCGCAAGGCTTACCAAGACGCGGTCACCGAATGCGTGACCCATGCTGTCGTTGATATATTTGAAATTGTCGACGTCGAGGAAAAACACCCCAACAAGGTGACCCTCGGCTCGAGCCCGCTCGATGGCGGCATTGAGCAGCACAAAGAACTCCCGACGATTGGGCAGTCCGGTCAGCGGATCGTGCTCTGCGAGTTCCTGGAGCTGATGGGTGCGCTCTGCGACCTTGACTTCAAGTGCCTGTTGATAGTCTCGATTCGCCGTCTGTGCGGAGGCAAGTTGATCCGCCATGGCGTTAAATGCAACCGCGAGGGTATCGAGCTCCTTGATACCGCCGCGCGTGACGCGGATTGAGGTGTCGCCGTTGGCTAACCGGGCAGTTGCATTGAGCAGGCGACGCACCGGCCGCACGATGCTTAACACGGTTCCGAGCGAAATGCACACCAGGAGCAACAGAACGCCGCCGCTGATCCAGGCTACAAGAACGCGCTTCTGGTGGGCTTCGGGCGTATTTGTCGTGACCGAGTGCGTCTCGACGACGGGAGCAGTCGGCGCCATCGCGCTGCTGGCCATGGCCGGCGACGGCATCTGGTCGACCCGAGTCGCGCCGACGACTGCGGCCGCACTTCTCTTTGCAGGCACGGCGACGGCGACGGGCCCCTCGACTTTGCCTGGGACAATTGCTGCAACATTTGTCGTCTCAATGGCGAGCTTTTGATTCCGATCACGAATCTGCCCGTTCAGCTTCAGCAACGACTCGCCGAGCGCGGCAAGGTGCGCGAGATCATCGCGCATCGATGTATACCACTGATCTCCCTGTGACCGCCTGAAGGCCTTCTCATTCGTTGCGAGCGTCTCTTCGGCGGCGTGTTCACTATTCAAGAACACCAATATCTCCGGCGCATCTGCACTTTCCGCCGAACTCAGAGCAAAGGAACTGCGCCGAAGAGCATCTAGATCCGCGCCCAGCTGCAGCACCGATTGACGCGCGAGAACGCGTCCGAAGATCGTCCAGGCGCCCTCCAACACGGCATTGACGCGCGCATTCAAATCCTCAAAACTCGTTGAGTAATCGATTAGCGCGGCACGGCGGTTGTCGGCAATCTGGACGAGCTCGTCGCCGTGCGCCTTGTAAGCATTGGCGGCCGAGCTGAAATTCGCGAACGACTTCCCGGAAAGCGATGCGGCCTGGGTAATGAATGCTCCGGCGGCGCGATCCAGATCCGCCGTCGATAACTGATACTCGGCCACGGATTCCTTGGTGTTGGCCTTGATGCGATCCTGCACCGCTCGTGCATAGCGATTGAGGGCAGCGATCAGTGCGTCAGAAGTAACTTCGCGCCGTCCGGGAACGGCCTGCGGCGGTGACGGCTCCACGGTTTGCCGGGCAACCGGTTCGGGGGGCGCAGGCGGCACGACCGGCAACGTCGTCGTCCGATCGATTTGCGTGGTCCTCTCAACCAGCACGCCTTGAACGACCACGAGATTGGCAGCCAGGACGAGGACCGCTACGCCAATGAACGCGGCCGTCAGGCGCGAGACGATCCCAAAACGGACGCCTCGTGCGAGCACTCGTCGCCAGCCAGCAATCGCTCGAACCGAGGCGCGAACGGCCGACGACATCGAATCGCGATAGCGTCCCAACGCATGCATATTTCTGCGACCGACTCTTGGCGGGAGCGGTAGACAGTGTGCGTCTTGTCTGCGGCCACTTCGAGCGCGGCGACTCGAATTTGTGCGGTCCGTCGCGAGCGCAATCCACACGCGAGGACATTGATCTGCTGTGCTGCGGCTTTGGTTCTGCGCTGTTTGAAGTGATTCGATTTGCCATAAGTCCCGACGACCCACCGTAACGGCAATAGCAATCACGCTTTTCGAACTATGTAATATTCTCGTCGCGCCGCCGGGGTCACAGAGACTCGTTGTGAGAGTTACAGGTGCACGGCCAGCCGGGGCGAGCCGGCCTCACCGGGGCGCTGCCCTCGTCCGGATGTGCCTATCGCCGCCAAGCGCTAATTGCAGGGCTCGATCGGCTTGAGTTCGACCCGTCGGTCGAGCATGTCGGATGCATCGTCCCGTCCAGTGCCGATCAGGTTCTCGCGCGATCCAACGCCGCTCGCCACGGTGCGCTTTTTCAGCGGCGGCTCATCGCCTTCCAGCCGGGACTGAACATACTCGGCGCGCAGCAGAGACAGGCTGTCGTTCATCGCCGCAGGACCCGTCGGGCTGGTGTGGCCGGTAACCTGCAGACAGGCCTGACTCGCTACCGCCTGCGCGGCGATCTGCTGCAGCCACATGCTGTAGCTGCTACTGAATTTGTCGTCGCTCACGAACCTGACCGAGCCGGGCCGGAACAGGAACTTCACGGCGAGTCGCTTCTTGCGCAGTCCGTAGTCCACCAGATCGCGGAACGCCGCTGCGGCCTGGTCGGGGCGTCCAAGCTTGGTGAAACTTACGTAGATACCGTTATAGACGCGCAGCTGGTCGCCGGCGGGTGTCTTGCGAGCGGTCGTGTAGAGGTCCAGTGCCTCGGCATACCGTCCCTCGTTGTAGGCATCGCTAGCCTCGCTGACCAGAGCGGCCGCGAGCAGTCCGTCAATATATTCCGGCTTGATCGGATCGCCCACCTTGCTTCCCTGGCAAGTAGCGATATAAGCCTGCACGCTCGGGTCGTCCGTCCAGACCGGGCTGTCACCGAATGCAGCGCTCGGCGTCGCATCCGCATCCTCGATCCGCACCCGCACGACGGACTTGGCGATCACCTTACCGCTCTTGAGATCGATCAAGACAAGGCAGAACCGGTAGGCCTCGCGTGCCCCGGTGGTCTTCATTTGCGCATTCACCGCGGTGAAGGTGCCGATCAGTACACGCGGGTTCTGCTTCAGGCTCTCCGGGGTGATTCGCTGCACCGCATACTTCGGAAAGTCCTTCCTCACAATGCCAGTGATCTGATCCTGGATGCTTTGCGTAGCCTTGGACGAGTATCCGGTCATGCCGTCGATCAGCGGATCGATCACGACCGCGGCGACCCCGGCGTCGGGGGCCGGCGCATTGGTGAACACCGCGTGCGCCGCATTGCCGACCGCCTCGTCCATCGGCAGGATCGGCGGCGGCGGCGGTGGCGGCGGTGGCGGCGGTGGTGCGGGCGGCGGCGGCGCGGGCGCTGCCGCTATGGCCGCCGGTGGCGTCCCTGGAGGTGCGCTGCTGGCGCTCGGCGCGGCGGCGGCCTGCGGGGTTTGCTGAACCCCCGTGCCCGGCGCCACGCAGGCCGCCGCCAGCGCGCCGAGCGCGATAACGGCCAACGCCTGACACCAGACGCTACTGACAGTTTTCCCTGACATATGCTCGTTCCTCGTCATTGAGCGGTTCTCCCACCTGGGCACCTTCCAGGATGGCCTCGCACCGTGCGCCCCACTGCTTCCGGGGCAGCGCCGGAACCGGATTCTGGACCGGCGTCGTCCCTGCCCGCGTGGCTACCGGAGTCGCGGCCGGCGCCGCCTTCTGCGCGACATGCTGCGCCGGTGTTGCGCTCTTCACGCGATTGGCCGCGAGGTCGGCAAATTCCCCCTGAGGATACTTGTTCAGATAGTCCTGAAAGTCGGTCACATTCCTGCTGTCCTTGATCGATTCCCAATACGCCAGTTCAATCTGCTTGGGATCGACACCGGATCGCAGCGAGGCGCTCGCGGCAACGCTGGTGTGAAAATAGAAATCGCCCTGGATGGAAGCCTCCGACCACGGCTGCTGCCCACCATGCGTATCGGCCTTGACCCCGGCGATCACCTTCTTGAACATCTGCTCGAGCGGCACCCCCGGTTCGGCCATGGCCTTCACCAGCTCGCCGGTAAACACGCCGTTGGCACCCGTGGTTCCATCCTGGGCGCTTTGACCGGGCGCCGCCGCATAGGCGATGAAGGTGCCACTGGGCGCATCCATCCGGGCGAGACCGCGCTCGATACCGCGTGTCTTGGGCAACGGATTATTGCGACAGGCATCGAGAATCACGATATTCATCTCATTCTGCGCCGACTTCATCGCCCGAAGCACCCTGCCGGCATCGAAGGCATTGGCTTCCAGATCGGATTCGGCCTGGATATCGGCGTCGACGGGGATCAGATAATTCGTGCCCTCCGCCTGCACGCCATGGCCGGCGTAATAGAACAGGCCCACGGCGTGCTGGTCGCGGCCGATCTTCGCGGTGAATTCATCAACCGCCCGGTAGAAATCCAGCCGCCTGGCGTTGAGCTTGACGATGGTCTCGAAGCCCGCCGCCTGCAACGCGCGCTGCATCGCGGCGGCGTCGTTGACAGGATTGGCCAATCTGAGATTCGGGTTCGCGTAATCGCTATTGCCGATGATCAATGCGATGCGCGTCTCGGCGCCCGAGGCTTGCGCGGCCGCCAGAAGCATCGATACCGCAATGAGTTCGATCGGAAGTCGCACTGGCTATTTTGCGCAGTTTTAAACCACATGGGCGTTGAGCGGCAGTGTGGTGGAAAAATGACCGTCAGGCAACTGCCGGCCGGCCCGCTCTGCGGGTAGCCACGGACCCGACGCTCCACTATGATTTCCTGACAACGGTGCCCCCTGTCTGGCGGCGTGATGTCGCCGGCCCCAGCAGTTGATGGACCTATTGCAGTTGTCAAACCGCACAACAAGACGGCGAACGGACGTGGACTGCAACCGGTGTCGGCGCGCGCGCGCAGCGTTGTTCGCGGTCGCGCTGCTGGCCATTCTGGCGCCGGCCCAGGCCAAGCGCCTCGCGCTGGTGATCGGCAACGACGCCTACCAGCACGCCGACCCCCTGGGCAATGCCCGAGCCGACGCCAAGGCCGTGGCCGACGCGCTCAAGGCGACAAACTTCAAAGTCACTCTGAAGCAGGATGTCACCCTGCAGGCTATGAAAGAGGCCTTGCGCAGTTTCAAGAGCGAGGTGGCCGGCGGCGATGAGGTGATCTTTTACTACGCCGGCCACGGCGTGCAGCTCGAAGGCAACAACTACATGATCCCGGTCGACACGGCCGGCGAAAGCGCGGATCAACTCAAAGACGATTCAGTCTCGCTGCAGCGCGTGCTCGACGACATGCAGGATCAGAAGGCGAGATTTACGCTGGCGATCATCGATGCCTGCCGCGACAACCCCTTCAAGAGCAACGGCCGGGCGCTGCGCACGCGGGGTTTGGCGCCGGTCACGGCAGCCGATGGTCAGGCGGTGCTGTATTCGGCCGGAGCTGGTCAGGAAGCGCTCGACAACCTCGGACCTCGGGACAAGGATCCCAATGGTGTCTTCACGCGCGTGTTGATCAAGGAAATGAAGACACCGGGCCTGTCTTTCGACCAGGTCATTCACGAAGTGCGCGAGCAGGTGGTACAGCTGGCCAAGAGTGTCGACCACGTCCAGACGCCTGGCTATTACTCGCAGTTCACGGGTGACTTTTTCTTCACCGCGGCGGCTCCGGGCCAGAACGCGAGCGTAACCCAAGCGCCCAACGCGGCGCAGGCCCCTGCCGCCCCGTCAGCCTCCGATCACCGCGCGCCAACCGCGGATGAGATAGCCGCATACAAGGCCGCGGAGGCCGCCAACACCGCGCCGGGCTGGCAAATATTTAAACGGAATTATCCCAACAGTGCCTATGGCACCACCGCCGACATCAGGCTCGCCTCCCTGACCCAGCCCCATGCACCGGCGCCGACGCCGACCCCGGCGCCGAGTCAGTCCGCAAGGTCGGACATCGATCCGGTCGTCGTCGGAAACTTCGAGCTCGACACCGTCGTTGACGATTACGACTCTCGCTTTGCGTATTCCATCACGCCGGACGGAAAATACCATCTGACTACCACCCAGGAAGAAGACGGGAAATACCTGTCGGCCTTTGGCATTTATCGTACGACCGGAGCCAAGACCCATCGCGTGCGTAGCGGAACGTATCGGGCGGTCGGCACCACAGGGATTGAGGTCACCAGCGCCTCCGGATCGGCCCTGTTCCAGCCGACACAGCCCACCGGCCCAATCAATCCCGCCCATCCGGTCATGCTCGGCGTCTGGCGCGCAACCACCGTGCAAGGCGGCCTGACCTGGATCGTGACGATACAGAACAATCCCGACGGCACCTACCGTTTCAGGGCGCAAGCCGAGGACAGCGGCACCTACACGGCTGCCAATCATCAGTGGCGCACCACTTCCGCGATCACCGGCCAGTCGCAGTCGGGCACCTACCGCGCCGTCGACGCCCACGACGTCGAATTCTCCGGTCCGAGCGGTACCTCGATCTGGAAGCGCCAATAGCAGCGTTTTGGCGGCTCTGGCCCCTAGCCGATGTCGATCGTCAGGGCGTTGCGCCCATCTACCGTGCGCCCCTGCAGCGCTGCCATGGCAATCAGCGCGGCACCGGGACGATGCGGGTTTGATTCACGGCTGAACGCAAGCGGCTGCCCATTGAGCACGATCTCATTGACGCCGCAGCCAGCACCTCGGATGCGGTAGTGCAGTTCGAACACTCGACCGAGCAACGTCGCCTGCACGCGCAGTCCATCGAGCGCATTCGGTATCACAGGATCAAGGCGCAGCAGCGCGGACTCACAGCTTACGCCCAGCAAGCAGCGCACGATCAGGCTCAACGCGATGCCGGCACCGCTCGAATACACACGCCAGCCGCCATCGAGCGCCACCGTGCCGCGTACGACTTGCTGGTACTGCGCACTTGCCTGATAACGATCCGCGAACGCGGCGTCGGAGCTGGAGTAATAGCAGTTCGCCTGACGTAATGTCGCGCGCGGCACGACCGAACGGATGCCGATCGGATTAGCCTGGCACAGCGCATGGAAAAAGCCCTCGGCCTTCCCCACATGCGCCAGCGCCTGCGCATAGCGCAGATGCGCGTGCATGTACATCAGCCCGATCTCGCGACCGAAGAACGTTGCGCTCTCGGCACGCTGGAAGATGCGTTGCGGCCCACCGTGGTAAGGAATCGGACGGTCGAATAAGCGCACGCCATCGGACGCGCTCAAGTGCTCGTCAATCAGCCGCAGATGCTCGCGCACCTGCGCCGGGGTCAGCATATCCTCGAGAATCGCATGGATGAATGCCAATGCACTGTATCGTACGCCGGTTGTCTCATCGCTCGGATGCAGCAGGCAGGATGCACGAACACCGTCTTGGAATATGGCATAGCCGGTCAGCACGCCGTCCACGAGAAGCAGCCGCTGAAAATCCGCCCGGACGGTATCGGCCCGGCCTTCGAGCCGCACCGCATCGGCCGCGCGCCCGATTGTGCGCAGCGCGCGCGCCAGGGTCGTCAGGGCCTGGAACTGCAGCGTTACGGTCCAGGCACTGCACATGTGCTCGCGCAGTGCGGGGTCAGCCGGCTGCAGGGAGTCGTTCCAGTCACCGTGACCATACGCGGCCAGCGCCGTGCCCGCGATCACGCGCTGCTCCATCAGCGCAAGCGCTCGCTGGGCGTGTTGCCAGACTGTGGCAGATTCGCCCTGGTGCGCGCCGCGCGGATCGAAAAATCTCACCTGCTCCTCCAGCACATCGCAATCGCCCGAGGCGATGAGATACTGGCCGAGGACCACGAGCGGCCAGAGAAGAATATCGCCGTGCGAATCCCCGGCACGGATGCCGCGTTCGCGTTCGAAGAACATGAACCACTGCGGCCAATCGCCGTCGGCATTCTGCGCGGCCATCACACGCAGCAGCAGGTCGCGAATCGGCGCCACGCGGCCGAGTGCAAGCAGCATCTCGACCGGCCCCTGACACACATCGCGCGTGCCCCAGCCGCCGCCGGAGAATTGTTCCAGGCCCCGCGGCGACAGGTAATGCACCAGCGCGTTGTGCGTATACCACGGCACGATATCGGCCATCCGAGCCAGCGGCGCCGACAGCGGGCTCGCCGCGGTTGAGCTCATTATCAGCTCGGGTATGAGGGGCTCGCCCAAGGGCACGCGCTGCGGTGTCTGCGCCTCATCGGGGATCAGCCGTCCGCGAATGCGCACGGCCACCAGCGAGGCAGGCGCGCTAACCAGGCATAGGAATGGCTGCTGGCGCGAACTCCCGTCGATGAACAGCAGTTCGTCGCCACCGATCTGCTGAATTCCCGTGTCGGCGTTCGCGGTAACGAGGAAGCTCCCGTCCGGAAACCGGTGCGCGAGCTCGGTCCCGGGGGCCGGTGCAACGACGATGTCATCGCCATCGCGCCACCAGTGGGCCGCGCCCGCATTGCTGCCGTCGTCGCCATTGAGTGCGATGTGATGCGACAGGAGAAATCGCACCGGTATACCCGCGCTCACTGCAATCGACAGTGTCAGCTCGTGCGGGTCGCTGCGGGCTTCGGCCCGCACCTCGATCATCCCGTCGTCATGCCAATAGAGCCAACGACACGAGTCCGGCGACATCTCGAATGCGGACGGCACATTCAGCAGCCGCCAGCTGCCTCCGAGTTCCACGAACACGCGCAGACCGTGCGATCGAAACAAGCCCAGATAGCTGTGTACGGTGGAGATGAAGCGGTTGATGCTCACATGGCCCTGCGTGAGCATCGAGTGAAAGACGCCGCTCATCCAGACGGTCGACGTAAGCGCGGTCTCGTCCGGTGTCATATGCCGCCCGGTGCGCAGCAAATGCCCATGCGGACGTTGCACGCGCAGCTCCTTCGCACGCAACACCACGTGACGATCGGCCCCGTGAAAGAAGGACAGTGGTTCGCCGCGCTCGTCAAGCTCCTCATGCCGCCAGGGCGATCCGAACAGCCTCCGCATTGCATCGCCACCGAGATCCAGGCCGTTGAGCACCGGCGCAGAACTGAACAGCGTCGCCGTGCCGGCCGATTCGGCAGGTCCCGACTCGATCGTCACCGCCACCGCCACCGGCTCCACCGTCGCCACCGCCTCCGGCAGCGCCAGTACGCCATCCACGGCATCGAGGTCAGAGTCCGATGTGGCGTCCGGGTGATCGGCCAGACAGGAGCCAAAGAAGCCCGCCGCGGCGCTGTCATTCGGGCCCAGCCGTATGAGGGCGTCACGAATCACCGCCATCGAATGTTCGTGCTGCAGTCGCCGGCCCGGAAGATCCGCCGCGAGCCCGGCCGGCGCATCGCCGCGGCGGCTTTCAAGGCCGTGAAACTGCAGACTGTCGGTGGCGAACGAATTACCTGTGCGCAAGGAGCCGATCAGGCACCACGGATTGCGTTGCTCAACCGCGAGGTTCTGCCGCGAGGCGATCATCAACCCGCGTGCCGCATGGCGCAGCGGCATGTGATCGATATATTGGCTGACGTAGTACTCGTTCAGGCGCACGGCGCCGTACGGCGCCAGAGCCAGATCCTGCGCGTACGTCAGATCGAGCAGTTGCGGGCGTGAATTCGTGTTTTCGAGTCGAACGTGCCAGAACCATGCGGCTGCGCTCTGCGCGAAAACCAGGGCGATCGAGTAGTTGATGCCGCGCCACGCCCCCACGCCCAGCAACTTGCCGCTTTCCGGATCGGTACCGAAGCGGGTGCGACTTTGCGGGCCCAGAAGGGGCACCCATTCGATCGTCTCCGCATGACATCGCAGATACAGATTCGTGGGGCCGCCTTCGATCTCATTGCCGACGAACAGCGCCAGTGATATCGGCCCGCAATCGAACCGGCGCAGCGAACCGTTCGCATTGATCTCGGCGCGCATGCCCGAGGGGCTGCTCACTTCAGTCATGTCGCAGTTGCCCTCCAGCCGACGCCGCGGCGGTCGCGGCAGCTATTGACCGGTCTACCTTCGAATGCACAATATGCCCGGTCACATGATTATGAATCCTGCCGCCTTTCGAATTCGCGCCGCGGGTGATGAACCCGAGCTTGCTGCGGGGCTGGCCGACGTTCTCATTGACTGCGTCGCGGGCGGCGCGTCGGTCAGCTTCATGTGGCCGCTGGCGCGTCACCGAGCACTCGCGTTCTGGCAGGAGGCGATGCAGAGTACCCGGCGCGGCGAGCGCATCCTGCTGGTGGCCGAGGATGCGAATTCCGACACCATCGTGGGTACGGTCCAGGTGCTGCTGACCACACCCGATAACCAACCGCATCGTGCCGACGTGGCCAAGATGCTGGTGCACCGCCGTGCGCGCCGCTGCGGCCTTGGCGCGGCACTGATGCAGGCGGCCGAAGGCGCAGCACGCAAGGCCGGCAGGACGCTGCTGGTGCTGGACACGGTCACCGGTGGCGACGCCGAGCGTCTGTACACACGCCTGGGCTGGTGCCGCGTGGGCGTAATACCCGGCTATGCGCTGTGGCCAGGCGGCGGCTTGTGCGACACCACCTATTTTTATAAGACATTGACAGCCGTCCAGCCCTAGTCGCGAAAATTCTCGAACTGCAGCGGCAGGTCGATGTCGCTCTTGCGCAGCAGCGCAATGGCGGACTGCAGATCGTCGCGCTTCTTGCCCGTCACGCGCAGCTTGTCGCCACTGATCTGGGCCTCGACCTTGAGCTTGGCTTGCTTGAGGCTGGCCACGAGCCGCTTGGCAACGGCCTGTTCGATGCCCTGTTTTATCGTGATCTTGCGGCGCGCCTCGCTCAGGTTCACCTCGACGTCGCCAAGCTCGATGCTGCGCGGGTCGATGCCGCGCGCCGCCAGGCGCAGCCTCAGGATGTCGAGGAGCTGATCGAGCTGATATTCGCTCTGTGCGAACTGCGTGATCTCATAGCCCTGCGGCTCGAAACGCGCGTTGGTGCCGCGCAGATCGTAGCGCTTGGCCACCTCGCGGTTTGCCTGGTCGACCGCATTGGAAAGCTCATGGGTGTCGACCTTGGAAACGGCATCGAAATACGGCATATGCGATGAAAGCAGCCCAGCGGCGGGAAGCACGTTGTAACATGAATGCCACGTTATCGGGAGCCCGCGCCGCCGCTTCTGACCATTGAGGTACACGGTGCAGTCTCGACGGACCGGTATCCTATTAGGATACATGGATTATGAAGATTCAAAAAAACTTCATCAGGCAGGGGACAGATCATGATTTATTTTCATCGAAGTGCAAGTATCGCGCCGGGAAAGGCCATAGCGGCCATGTCGTTCGCTCGCGAAATCGCCGGGTATATCAAGAGCAAAACCGGGCTTGACGTCAAGATCGGAATGCCAATCGGCGGCAACCCGAATCGGATCGGCTGGTACGTTCAATACGAGGACCTCGCGGTCCTCGAGGATACGCACTCGAAACTGCTGCAGGATCAGAGATACATGGAAATGATCGGCAGATCGAGCGAGACCTTCATCGCCGGCTCGGTCCATGACGACATATGGCGGCTGCTCTAGAGCCACACGGGCCGGCCGATCGCAGCAACTGGGCGCGCATCTGGATCCTCGTGCTTGCGGGGGTCGTATGCGCGATGCAGATCGGCAAGGTTCCTCCCGCCCTGTCGTTGCTTCGAGAGGACTTGAGCGTGGGCCTGGTGGCCTCGGCCTGGATCCTGTCGATGTTCAGCGCGCTCGGAGCCTTGTTCGGGAGCGCGGCCGGCGCGCTCGCCGACCGGTTCGGGTCGCAGCACGTGACGGTTGCGAGTCTGTTGGTCATGGCGCTGGCATCTGCGGTCGGCGGTGCGGCCCACGGCGCGGAGCTGCTTCTGTTCAGTCGCGCGGTCGAAGGCTCTGGCTTTGTCGTCACGGTCGTCGCCGTGCCGAGCCTGCTGGTTGCCGCGGCGGCCGACCGCGCGCGTCGCTTCGTACCGTCGCTGTGGGGCACCTACATGCCGGTGGGGATGGCATTGGCGCTGGCCGCCTCGCCATTGATTCTCTCAGCTGCCGGCTGGCGGCTGTGGTGGGAACTCAATGCAGCGCTGTTGGCTGCGCTGGCTCTGGCCGTCGCCTGGTCGAATTCGCGCGTGCATCAGGTGCGCAGCCGGCGCTCGACGCAATTCGGCGGCATGCTGCGGGCCTCGCTGCTGCGGCCTGGAGTCCTGCTGCTCGCGGCGATATTCGCGAGCTATACGTTTCAATTCCTTTCCATCATGGGCTTTCTGCCGACGATCCTGCAGGAGCGCGGAATCGCGCCCAGAGCGGCCGGCGGACTCACCGCACTGGCGGTAATCGTGAACGCGGGCGGCAATCTGACGGCGGGCTGGCTGGTTACGCGCGGCGTTGCGCCGCGCACGCTCATCTGTACGGCCATGATCGGCATGGTAGGCGCCGAGCTGGTCGTGTTCTCGCCCTGGTACTCAGCGTCACTGCAGTACCTCGCGGCGGTCGGGTTTTCGGCGATCGGCGGCCTGGTGCCGGCATCGATCTTCACGGCGGTCCCCGATGTCGCTCCGGCCGAAGCGCGGTCGACGACCATGGGCATCGTCGTGCAGGCCTCGCACATTGGCCAGCTTGTCGGTCCGCCGACCGTTGCGGCGGTCGCAGCCGCGGTGGGCGGCTGGTACGCATCGCCGCTGGTCCTGGTGCCGCTCGCAGCCCTCGGGTTGGCGGCGGCCTTGTCGCTGAATCGCCGTCGGTGGCATTCAAATTGAGTCATCAATATCGGAGGATGTTATGGCGAGCAGTGCCGGAAAAAAGACGGCGCCTTCGCGCCAGGCGTTGAGCCGCGACCTCTTGGGCCGCCTGGCGCATGGCGCAGTAATCTGCGCTGAGGGGTATGTCTTCGAACTGGAGCGCCGCGGTTACCTGCAGGCCGGCGCCTTTGTGCCGGTGGTGCTCACCGAGCATCCGGAAGTCGTCGAACAGTTGCACATGGACTTCGTGCACGCGGGCTCAGATGTCACGCAAGCCCTGACCTATTACGTGCATCGGGAGAAACTGCGGGTCATCGGCCGGGAGAAGGATCTGCTGCCGATGAACCGCAAGGCGCTTGCCATCGCCAGGAAGGTCGCCCGCAGGACCGACACGCTATTCGCCGGCGACATCTGCAACACCAACATCTATGACCCGGCGGACCGCAAGGCGCTCAAGGAAGTGGCCAGGATATTCGAGGAACAGGTCGGCTGGGCTGCGGATGCGGGCGTGGATTATATCGTCGCGGAGACCTTCTCGTGGGGCGGCGAGGCGTTGATGGCGCTCGAGGCAATCAGGAAATATTCGAAGGTCCCTGCCGTCGTCACCGTCGCCCAACATCGCGAGGTTTCGATGCGCGAGGGCTGGAGCGTCGCCGAGACCTGCCAGCGGCTGGAGGCGGCCGGCGCCGACGTCGTCGGGCTGAATTGCCATCGCGGCCCCGGGACGATCATGCCGGCGATCAGGCAGATCCGGGCGGCGGTCAAGTGCCATGTCGCGGCGCTGCCCGTGCCTTATCGGACCACGCCCGAGCAGCCCTCCTTCATGTCACTGACCGATCCGTGCTGCGACAATGCGCGAGCCTTTCCCGTCGGCCTGGATCCCTTCGTTTGCACGCGCGCGGAAGTTTACGAGTTCGGCAAGGCCGCGTACGCGCTCGGCGTGCGTTACCTGGGTATCTGTTGCGGCGCCGGACCGCACCATATCCGCGCGCTGGCCGAAGCACTCGGCCGCCACCCCGAGGCGAGCAAGTACTCGGCGGATATGTCGAAACACGCATTCTTCGGCACCCATAAACGGATCAAGCGCGTGCAGCGCGAATATCGCGCCAAACTGTGAAACGATCTTGCGCTCGCCAGCAAGGCGGCTGCGCCTGATATGATTCGTGCGGATACGGAATTGCCGCCAATTCTCGGACTGCAACCACGATGAAAGAACCGCCCCCTTCCGGCATCGACACCCGGTTCATCGACGACAGCGTCCGCGCCCAGGACGACTTCTACCGGCACGTCAACGGCAAGTGGCTGGCGAGTACGGAAATCCCCGCCGACAAAGGCAGGTATGGCGCATTCGACAAGCTGACCGACGACGCGCAGGATCAACTGCGCGGCATCGTCGAGGGCCTGCTGACGTGCGCCGACGCCACCGATCCCGATCAGCGCAAGATCGCCGATTTGTATGCGAGTTTCATGGACGAGGCGGAGCTGGAGCGGCTGGGCCTGAAGCCGCTCGATGCCGGGTTCGCAAGAATCGACGCGCTGGGGGATGCCGCCCAGATCCCCTGCCTCATTGCGCACTTCAACCGCATCGGTGTCGCTGCGCCCTATACGCCCCGGGTACATCAGGATGCGAGGGACTCCTCCAAGTACGTCTTCGATCTGACGCAGGACGGCCTCGGGATGCCCGACCGCGATTACTACCTGCAGAACGACGCCAGGCTCAGGCAAGTCCGCGAGCGGTACGAAGAGCATGTAGCGAAAATGCTCGCCCTCGCCGGTGGCAGTAACGCTGCGAACGATGCCAGGGACATCCTCGCTCTGGAAACCGCATTGGCCACGCTGCAATGGACCAAAGTCGCGAATCGCGATCCGATAAAAACCTACAACAGGGTCGAGATCGGGGCACTCGCTAACCTGGCGCCCGGCTACAACTGGGAGGCCTATCTTGCGGACGCCGGCGTCGCCGGCAAGATCGGCTACCTCGTTATCCGCCAGCCCAGCTACATCACGGGATTCAATGAGATCCTGCATCAGACGTCGCTGACGGTATGGAAAGCCTATTTTCGCTGGCGACTGCTCAGCGACTTCGCGCCATACCTGAGTAAGATCTTCGTCGACGAGCATTTGGCGTTCTACGGCACCGCGCTGCGCGGCATCGAGCGCAACGAGCCGCGCTGGAAGCGGGCTATCGGACTGGTGGACAGGTCGATCGGCGAGGGCCTGGGCAGGATCTACGTAGCGAGATTCTTTCCGCCCGGTTCCAAGGCGCGCATCGACCAGCTGGTGAAGAATCTGCTGGCCGCCTTCCAGGCCGACATCGCTACCCTTGACTGGATGGGACCGGCGACCAGGCAGAAAGCGCAGGACAAACTCGCCAAATTCTCCACCAAGATCGGCTATCCGTCGAAGTGGCGCGATTACAGCGCGCTGCGAATCGTCGGCGGCGAACTGCTGGCAAACGTGGCCCGTGCGAACGAATTCGAGTACTGCCGCAATCTCGACAAGCTCGGCCGGCCGATCGACCGTGCCGAGTGGCACATGACGCCGCAGACGGTCAACGCCTACTACAACCCCGAAGGCAACGAGATCGTCTTCCCCGCCGGCATTCTGCAGCCGCCCTTCTTCGATGCCCAGGCCGACGATGCGGCGAACTACGGGGGCATCGGCGCGGTGATCGGCCACGAGATCAGCCATGGCTTCGACGACCAGGGCAGCCAGTACGACGGCGACGGTAACCTGCTCAGCCCGCCGGGCTGGTTCACGCAGGCGGACCTCGAGCAGTTCAAGGCCAGGACGCACGTGCTGGTGCAGCAATATTCCGCTTATGCGCCGGTACCGGGTTACCCCATCAACGGCGAATTGACCCTAGGCGAGAACATTGCCGACAACTCGGGCCTCGCGATTGCCTACAAAGCCTACCAGCTCTCGCTGGGAGACCAGCCGGCGCCGGTGATCGATGGCCTGACCGGAACCCAGCGCTTCTACATGGGCTGGGCCCAGGTGTGGCGCGCCAAGACGCGTGACGATGAGGCCATCAGCCGGATCAAATCCGATCCGCATTCACCGGCGCAAATCCGCGGCATGGTGCCGGAAATGAATCAGACCCCGTTCCACGAGTCATTCGGGGTCAAGCCCGGCGACCGGATGTACCTGCCGGCCGAGCAGCGCGTCGTCCTCTGGTAAGCGGCGCGAGCGGATGGCGCCATTTTACTCGCCGGCACTCGGGCGCCGCGGGCGCAGCGCGGCCAACTCGCCGACGATGCCCCGCCGGAACGCCAGCACGCAGGCGATAAAGACTGCTCCAATGATGACGGTTACCCATCCGCCGACAATGTCGGACAGGTACTCCTGCAGCGTCACCACGACCGCGGCGCCGATGACCGGGCCAAAGAACGTTCCGGTGCCCCCGAGCAGAGTCATCAGGATCACCTCTCCCGAGTTCGCCTGCTGGACGTCCGACAAGGTCGCAAACCCGAGCACCAGGGCCTTCAACGATCCGGCCAGTCCCGCGAGCGTTGCGGAGAGCACAAACGCCACGAGCCGGTAGCGATTGACGTCGTAGCCGAGCGAGATCGCTCGCGGCTCATTCTCGCGAATCGCCTTGAGCACCTGGCCGAATGGCGACTGCACCACGCGGCGGATGAAGACGAATTGCGCCAGAAAGGCGGCGAGAACCAGGTAGTACATGACGACGTCGGATCTCAGCTGCAGTAGCCCGAACAGGCTGCCGCGCGGCACCCCTTGCAGGCCGTTCTCGCCGCCGGTGAATGGCGCTTCGAGGCATACGAAATAAATCAATTGTGCCATCGCCAGCGTGATCATCGCGAAATAGATACCGCGGCGGCGGATGGCAATCACGCCGACGATCAGGCCGACCAGCGCCGCCGCGGCAACTCCGGCAAGTATCGCCGGCCCCGCCCCCCAGCCGTGCGCCGTCACGAGCCACGCGGTCGCGTAGGCGGAGGAGCCGAAAAAGGCCGCGTGCCCGAACGACAGCATGCCACTGAAGCCGAGCAACAGGCTGTATGCGCACGCGAACATCGCAAAGCACAGCAGTTTCATCATGAACACGGGGTAGATTCCCAGCAACGGCACGCACAGCGCGAACAGGCCGACGAGCGCATAGAAGATCCACGCGGTACGCATGCGCCTATTCCTTGCCGAACAGCCCAGCGGGCCGCAGTACCAGCACCAGCGCCATAATCACGAATACGACGATGTTCGAGGCTTCCGGATAGATCACTTTGGTGAATCCCTCGACGACGCCGAGCACCAGTCCACTGACGATGGATCCGAAGATCGAGCCCATCCCCCCGATCACGACCACGGCGAATACGACGATGACCAGCGAGCTGCCCATTTGCGGGCTCACCTGAATAACCGGAGCCGACAGCACGCCCGCGAGCGCGGCGAGTGCGACCCCTCCGCCGTACGTCGCGGCCACGACGAGCGGCACGTTGACGCCGAATGCCTGCAGCAGCGGTGCATTCTCGGTCGCCGCGCGCAGCGTCGCACCGAGGCGGGTGCGCTCGATTACGAACCAGGTGCTGAAACATACGGCGACCGACACGAGGATCACCCAGGCGCGATAGATCGGCAGGATCATGAAGCCGAGATTGAAGACTCCGCGCAGCGCGGCGGGAACCGGGTAGGATTGACCGGAGGCGCCGAAGAACTGGTGCAGCGAGCCTTCGATGACCAGCGCCAGACCAAATGTCATCAGCAGGCCGTACAGGGGGTCGAGCTTGTAGAGGCGACGCAGAAACAGCCGTTCCACCACGATGCCGAGCAGCCCGATCACCAGCGGCGAGAGCAGCAGCGCGGCCCAGTAGTTGACCCCGAGGTGCTGCAGCCCGAGCAATGCGGCGAACGCGCCGAGGGCGTAGAACGCGCCGTGCGCGAAGTTGACGATCCCCATCAATCCGAAGATCACCGCGAGCCCGAGGCTCAGCATCGCGTAGAACGAGCCGTTGACGAGCCCGAGCATCAGCTGCCCGAGTATCACGGCAACGGGAACGCCGAAAATCTCAGTCACAGGTCTTCCGGGGCAGCCCGCGTTCCGGCATTGCGCCGGAACGCGAAAGCTGCGCCTACTTCGGTGCCAGCGGGCACAGACCCGTAATCGGACCGAAGGCCTCTTCGCCCTTCATGACTTTCAGAACCTTGTAGTAGTCCCAGGGGTATTTTGATTCCTGCGGCGATTTTACCTGCATCACATACATATCGTGGATCATTACGCCATCCGCACGGATATACCCGCCCTTGGCGAACATGTCGTTGATCCTGGTCTTCTTCAGTTCCGCCATCACCTTGTCCGAGTCCGTGGCCCCGACGGCCTTGACCGCTTTCAGATAGGTCAATGTGGCGGAGTAATAGCCCGCCTGGTCCATGGTGGGCTCCTTCTTCGTCTTTTCGAAATAGCGTTTGGAGAACGCCCGAGTGTCATCGTTCAGGTCCCAGTAGAACCCGGTGGTCAGATACAGCCCCTGTGCAGTCTGCAGGCCCAGGCTGTCGATGTTGGTGATGAAAGCCAGAAGCGCTGCCGGCTTCATTTTCTTGGTGATGCCAAATTCGTTGGCGGCTTTGAGCGAGTTGCTGAAATCCTCACCCGCGTTGGCGAGACCGAGCACCTGTGCGCCCGATCCCTGCGCCTGCAGCAGAAAAGAGGAAAAGTCCGACGCCCCGAGCGGTACGCGTACCGCGCCGACATTTTTCCCGCCGCTCGCCTCGACCACCTTGGACGCGGCATTCTGCAGCTGGGTGCCGAAGGCGTAGTCCGCGGTCAGGTAGAACCAGCTCTTGCCGCCGTTCTGGACGATCACGGTGGCGGTGCCGTTGGCGAGCGCCGTCGTGTCGTAGACATAGTGGACAGTATAAGCGGTGCAATCCTCATTCGTCAGCGACGCGCCGCCCGGGCCAAGGGCGAAGTAGGGAATCTTCTTCGCCGCGGCGACCTTCGCCATCGCGATGTTGACCCCGGTGTTGGAACCGCCCAGCAGCACGCTCAGGCCGTTCTGGTCCGCCCACTCGCGAAACTTCGAGGCGCCGATGTCGGGCTTGTTCTGGTGATCGGCAACCAGGATGACGATCTTCCTGCCGAGCACCGTGCCGCCGAAGTCCGCAATCGCCATCTTCACGGCCTCCACCGCGCCGGTGCCGGCCACATCGGCATAAGTCCCCGACAGGTCGTCAATGTCGCCGATCACGACATCGTCGGTCGCGGCCAGCGCGAGCGGCGCCCTCGCCAGGATCGCCAGGCCCGCAGCCAGGCCAATCGCGATTGTCTTAAGTTTCATTTTCGCCCCCGTAAAGTGGTTACCCGAGAATCAGACACCAAGGAATGTCTGCACCATCGTCATTTTGTCTTGCAGCTCCGACGCGGGGAAGCTTTGCACCATTTGGCCGCGCTCCATGATATAGAAACGGTCCGCGAGCGGTGCGGCGAAGCGGAAGTTCTGTTCCACCATGATGATCGTATATCCCCTGGACCGCAGCGCATGAATTGTCCGCGAAAGCGCCTGCACGACGACGGGCGCGAGCCCCTCGGAAATCTCGTCCAGCAGCAGCAGCCTCGCGCCGGTGCGCAAAGTGCGCGCCACCGCGAGCATCTGCTGCTCCCCGCCGGACAGGCGTGTGCCCTGGGTGTCGCGCCGTTCCTTCAGGTTGGGAAACATGACATATATTTCGTCGATTGACATGCCCCCGGACCCGACCATCGGGGGAAGCAGCAGATTCTCCTCGGCGGTCA
>Ga0302326_10010604_pt1 | contig 19980 bp, 14 predicted proteins | sample Palsa_T0_3_FD_202264 | JGI IMG/M metagenome (GOLD analysis project Ga0302326, IMG submission 202264) | Peat permafrost microbial communities from Stordalen Mire near Abisko, Sweden - Palsa_T0_3 | ecosystem: Environmental > Terrestrial > Soil > Palsa > Peat permafrost | place: Sweden: Abisko...
CTGACCCTTCGCCGCGCCCAGGGGCCACCCAAGCGTCGCTACATGCCCCCGGATGCAGAGGTCCCGTCGGACCATTTGGCCACGGGGACATAGAAGACCGTGGCTTCCTCAGGACCGCCCTCCGAACCAAAAACGGGAGAGCCTGGAAGATTTGCGCCCCAGGTGGCGACGGCGGTGTGCGGCTCGAAGAACATGAGGTGTGGGTGCCAGTGTCCGTCAGCATCGGACAAGCGCTGCTCCTTGGACAGCATGTAGCTCATCGCGCCTGGCGCAGGCGCCTGGTGCGCGGCAACCGAAGATTTAGTCCGCACGACCATCTCGGCTTTGGAAAGGCCGGCCAGCGCCCACCGCGTCTTTTCAAGATCGATGGGCAGCACGCTGCTCACGGCGGCAGGATTCAGGCACAGCGGCGCGCGAATCTTGGCATTCCAGAACTCGGCATCGCCGAAGGAGGCAGACCAGGAGCGCTCCACCAGGCACACAAAGCCGTTCTTCCCCTTGACGGCCGTCTCGAAATCGTGATCGCCCAACACCAGGATCTCGGCGTCGTTCGAGATCGAAGCAGGCGCCGCGCTGCGCGCCAGGGCAATTTCCTCGGAGCGACTCGCCATCCGGTATTGCTCGACCGGAGCCATACCCGGAAACAAGTCCTTTTTCGCGTCCTGCGCTGCGACTGGCCCAATCGTGCCGAACTGCAATGCCAGCCCGCACAGTCCTGACGCGACCACCGCCGCGCACCTGAGCCGGGCGATGCCGGACACGCTGCTGTAAGGGAGTGGCCCGGAACGAAATGTTACTGGGTTTGCTGCGCGCATCGACCGCCCCTTGTTATTCGATAGCTTCCTCTTTGGTGAACTGTAGCGGGTGCCGTCCGCAGGGGTCAACCTGGGTGAGCGTCGCGCGGACGCGATCGTCGCTAACTTGCCAAAACGCCGCGCAAAACGCAGCGCGGCAATCACCTCATGAGCCGCCCGGCCGCATATCGGTGACTTCCTTCAACCGCTGCAAGCCCTCGGCCTGCGGCGTGTTGGTGGCGAAGCAGATGCCGGTCACGCTCCTGCGGTCTGCGGCTCCCACGACAATCCCCATCTGGACCGCACGCCGCTCGACGATTCTGTCGAGACCGGTGATATCTGCATTGGCGGTTCGTGCGTCCTGCAGCTCCAGCCGCAGGGAGTCTCTGAGGCCCGCGCTCGGATGGGCGAGCCCTTCGAGGGCTCGCAGATGGCCCCAGGCGAGCTGTTCACGCCCCTCATCGTCGAGGATGTCCTGCAGCAGTGCGTAGATGAAGCCGTAGGCGGCCTGCTCATCGGCTGCCAGGAGCGGCGCCCGCCCGGCCTGCGACAGCACCTGCCATTTGGCGTGCACCATCTCCCAGATCTCCGGATGACCGAGCCAGCTCGGCGCCGCGTACCCGGGCTCACCGCCCGCATTCAGCAGACTGGCGATCTCATCGAGGCGCCGGTCGATGCAGGGCTGGATTGAGTTGCGGTTGCGCAGCACGGCGAGGTTCGCAGCGATTTCCGCGTGGATGTTCTGGCGGGCCTCCCTCGCATGGTGGCGATCGCGCAGATACTCCAGGAGGCGCTCGCCGCTGAGCGCAATGATGATCCCGAGCACCACGACACCGAGCTCGGACAGGAACTCGCGCCAGCTGTGTATGGGCTTGGGCTTATGGATCTCCACCGATCATTCCCACTCAGCGATGCCATCGTTTGTAGAACAATAAGTTGGCAATGCGGGAATGTCACGGCATCTGCGGGATGACACAGGCACAGCACCGCCGAGCACACCCAGGAATTCACCAGCTTGTCTCATGAATGGACCGGCAGCGGCGCTGCCCGCCCGATGAGGAATCCGAGCGCGGCTAGCACCCGCAGGACGATCGTCTCGCCGATTCAAGCCGCCGGGGGCACGCGGCGGGAAGCAGCTGGCCGCGCAGAGGTGCCAGGAGCGGTCCGGCGCACCGCGGCGCTCAATTGCGGCGGCAGGGGCGCACTGGGCGCCCGCCCTTGCGGCAGACCGGCCCGTCCGCTACGCGAGCGCGTTGCGCGGAAACTCAGTCTCCCCCTAAGATCGACGGAAAAGAACCATTCAAGGCTCGGCTCGGGTGCCGGGACCCAGTTAAGCTAGCGGCGCTGCACTTGACTTGCGGCGACCACCCCACTTTGAGGTGCAGCGGCATGGCCGATGTCTTCGTTTCCTACTCCCGCAGCGACAAGCCACGCGTCGCGCCGCTCGTGGCAGCGATCGAGGCGCAGGGCTGGTCAGTCTGGTGGGATCCGGCGATTGAGGCTGGCCAGCAGTTCGACGACCAGATCGACGCAGAACTCCAGGCAGCCAGTGCCGTCGTGGTGGTCTGGACGCCAACATCGGTGAGCTCCCGCTGGGTACGCGGCGAGGCACGCGACGCGGCTGAGCGCGGCATTCTGGTCCCGGTGCGATTCGAAGACGCGCGCCTGCCGATCGACGCACGGGCGATTCAAACGACCGACCTCGACAAGTGGGCAGAGGACCCCGCCAGCGCGTCGTTCCAGGACCTGCTGCGTTCGCTCGCGGCCGTAATCAAGCGTCAACGCGCGCGTCAATCAATGAGGCCGGCCCCCGGCTCGGCGCAAGCTGCGGCTGCGATCGCTGCTCCTCGCGTTGCGGTCTGCGTGCTGCCCTTCGCCAACATGAGCGGCGATCAGGAGCAGGAGTATTTCAGCGATGGCATCACCGAGGACATCATCACCGATCTGAGCAAGGTTTCGGCGTTGGCAGTGGTGTCGCGCAACAGTGCCTTTATGTACAAGGGCAAGCATGTCGATATTCTGAAACTCGCCCGCGAGCTCAAGGTCGGCCACGTGCTCGAGGGAAGCGTACGCAAGGCGGGTGGGCGGGTACGGATTACCGCCCAGCTGGTCGACGGTGCGAGCAACGGCCATGTCTGGGCGGAGCGCTACGATCGCGACCTGAACGACATCTTTGCCCTGCAGGCGGAAATCTCCGAAGCCATCGTCAAGGCGCTCAAACTCAAGCTCCTGCCCGAAGAGAAGAAGGCGATCGAGCAGCGCGGCACGGACAGCGTCGAAGCCTACAACCTCTATCTCATGGCGCGCCAGTCTTACATCACCGGCCATGAAGGCGACGCCCGGCGCGTCGAAGCAATCGTCCGGCTGTGCAAGCGCGCCATCGAGATCGACCCTAAGTATTCGCGCGCCTGGGCGCTGATGGCCATTGGACTGATGAACTTGCGCTTCGTGCACGGCAGAAAAGGCGATGACGGCCTGGAGCCAGCTGAACGGGCGCTGGCGCTCGACGCCAATCTGGCGGAGGCCCACGCCGTCAAGGCGAGAATCCTGGCACAGCATGGTCGGCACGATGAAGCAGCTGCCGAAATCGATGTCGCCCTGCACTTGGACTCCGAGTCCTACGAGGTCAACCGGTCGGCTGCCTATTTGCGGTTTCGCCAGCAGCGGCTGGACGAGGCTATCCGCTACTACGAGAAGTCGATGAGTCTCATGGAGACGGACCTCAATTCAGGCGCCATGCTTGGCACCTGTTACACCGCGGTCGGAGATTTGCAGGCCGGGCGGCGGGTCGCGCAGATCAATCTTTCCCGAACCGAGAAAACCCTGGCCCAGGATCCTAACAACGGCGCCGCCATGGCCTACGGCGCCAATGCGCTTGCGGCTCTCGGTGAGGCTGAACGGGCCAAGGATTGGATTAAACGAGCCTTGCTGATTGATCCGGACAATATGAATGCGCGCTACAACTTTGCCTGCGTCCTTGCTACCTATCTCAAGGACCCGGATGCCGCGCTCGAACTGCTCGGCCCGGTGTTCGAAACCTTGGCCATTGGCTTCTTGAACCACGCAAACGCCGACCCGGATCTCGATACCCTGCGTGATGATCCTCGTTATAAGGCGATGGTCGCGAACGCAAAGGCGCGCCTCGCGGCGGGGGATGACGGCGGTTCCTCAGCTGAGTCTTGATCCTAAGTCAACGTCGCTGCGTCTCGGTCACTCCCACTCGATCGTCGCAGGCGGTTTGCCGGAAACGTCGTAGACCACGCGCGAGATGCCGGCGACCTCGTTGACGATGCGTCGCGAAACCACGTCGAGGAAATCGTACGGCAGTCGTGCCCAGTGCGCGGTCATGAAATCGACCGTTTCCACCGCCCGTAGCGCGATCACGTAGTCGTAGCGCCGCCCGTCGCCCATCACGCCGACTGAGCGCACCGGCAGGAACACCGCGAAGGCCTGCGCAGTGCGCTCGTAGAGATCGTGACGGCGCAGTTCCTCGATGAAGATCGCATCGGCCGCGCGCAACAGGTCCGCGTATTCCTTGCGCACCTCCCCGAGTATGCGCACGCCCAGTCCCGGACCCGGGAAAGGGTGGCGATACACGATTTCGCGCGGCAGCCCGAGCTCGACCCCGAGCTCGCGCACCTCATCCTTGAACAGTTCGCGCAGCGGCTCGACCAGCCGCAGGTTCATTTTCTCAGGCAGACCGCCAACATTGTGATGTGACTTGATGACGTGCGCTTTGCCGGTGCGGGCGCCGGCAGACTCGATGACGTCAGGATAGATGGTGCCCTGTGCCAGGAACTGCACACCGCTCAGTTGCTGCGCCTGTTCATCGAATACCTCGACGAAGATGCGGCCGATGATTTTGCGCTTGGCCTCCGGGTCGGTGACGCCGGCGAGTGCGGCGAGGAAGCGCGCCTCGGCGTCGACGCGAATGACGCGCACGCCGAGGTGCTGCGCGAAGGTGCTCATGACCTGGTCGCCTTCGCCCAGCCGCAACAGGCCGTGGTCGACGAACACGCACACCAGCTGGTTGCCAATCGCACGGTGCAGCAGGGCGGCGACCACGGAGGAGTCGACGCCGCCGGACAGGCCGAGCAGCACCTTGCCATTACCTACCTGGGCGCGCACCCGCTCGATGGCATCCTCGATGATGTTGCCCGTGCTCCACAGCGCGTCGCTGCCGCAGATCTCGCGCACGAAGCGTTCCAGCAGACGTGCGCCCTGCGTGGTGTGCGTGACCTCAGGATGAAACTGCACGCCGTAGAAGCGCCGCCGCTCGTCGCTCATGGCGGCAAAGGGGATGGCATCGGTGCTGGCCGTCGCGGTGAATCCTGGCGGCAGGGCGTCAACCCGGTCACCGTGGCTCATCCACACGTCGAGCAGGGCGCAACCTGCCGGCGTGCGACGGTCCTGCAGCTCGTCGAGCAGTGGCGTCGCGCCGGTCACGGTGACCTCGGCATAGCCGAATTCGCGCTCGCGCGCAGGAGCGACGCGGCCGCCGAGCTGCTGCGCCATGGTCTGCATGCCGTAGCAGATGCCCAGCACCGGCACGCCCAGTTCAAATACCGCGGCAGGGGCGCGCGGCGGGCTGGCGTCGGTCACCGACTCCGGTCCGCCCGAGAGGATCACGCCGCGCGGTGCGAAAGCGCGCACTGCGGCATCGCTCATGTCCCAGGGATGGATTTCACAGTAGACGCCGAGTTCACGCACGCGACGCGCGATCAGCTGGGTGTATTGCGCGCCAAAGTCCAGGATCAGGAAGCGGTGCGCGTGAATGTCAGGGTGGGCGCTCGCCCCGTTGCGGGTGGCGCCGGCAGGAATTGGAACGCTCGCCATGAGGTGAAGTGTCAGGACACCCGGTAATTGGGTGCCTCCTTGGTGATGCTGACATCGTGGACGTGGCTCTCGCGCACGCCGGCGCTGGTGATGCGTACGAACACCGGGCGGGTGCGCAGATCGGTGATGTGGCGACTGCCAGTGTAGCCCATGGCCGCGCGCAGGCCGCCGGCCAGTTGCAGCAGGATCGTCACGACGCTGCCCTTGTAGGGCACGCGTCCCTCGACGCCTTCCGGCACGAGCTTCTCCAGTTCCGTGGCCGCATCCTGAAAATAGCGATCGGCCGAGCCATGGCGCTCCGCCATCGCGCCGAGCGAGCCCATGCCGCGATACGACTTGTAAGAGGCGCCCTGGTAGAGCTCGACCTCGCCCGGTGACTCTTCGGTGCCGGCAAACAGGCCGCCGATCATGACGGCGTGCGCGCCGGCCGCGATGGCCTTGGCGATGTCCCCGGAGAAGCGTATGCCGCCGTCGGAGATGACCGGTACCTCGGCATCGCGCAGCGCCTCCGCGACATTGGCGACGGCGGAGATCTGCGGCACGCCGACGCCTGCCACGATGCGCGTCGTGCAGATCGACCCCGGTCCGATCCCGACCTTGACGGCATCGGCGCCCGCATCGACCAGCGCGCGTGCCGCCTCTTTGGTGGCGACATTACCGGCGATCACCTGGCTGTCGGTCCACCTCGCCTTGATGCGCTGAACCGTCTCGATCACTCCTTTGGAGTGACCGTGCGCGGTGTCGACCACGACGACATCCACGCCCGCATCGCGCAAGGCGGCGACCCGCTCGAGGGTATCGGGCGTGGTGCCGACCGCGGCGCCGACGCGCAAGCGCCCGGTTTCGTCCTTGCAGGCGCGCGGGAACTCGGTCGCTTTCTGAAAATCCTTGACGGTGATCATGCCCACGAGCTCCTGGGCGCCGTTGATCACCAGCAGTTTTTCGATGCGGTGTTGATGCAGCAGCGCCAGCACCTCGTCCTTGGGCGCATCCTCGCGCACGGTCACCAGCCGCTCCTGCGGGGTCATCACTAAGGAAACGGGCGCTTCCAGCCGGTCCTCGAACCGCAGGTCACGATGCGTGACGATGCCGACTGCGCGGTTGCCGACCACGACCGGTACGCCGGAGATGCCGCGCGCGCGCGTGAGCTCCATTACCTCGCGGATCGACATCGTCGGCGGCACGGTGATCGGGTCCTTGATGACACCGCTTTCGAATTTCTTGACGCGCGCGACTTCGCGCGCCTGCGCCTCGATCGTCATGCTCTTGTGAATGATGCCGATGCCGCCTTCCTGGGCCATCGTGATGGCGAGGCGCGCTTCCGTGACGGTGTCCATGGCCGCCGATATGAGCGGCACGTTGAGGCGGATACGGCGCGTGACGCGTGTGGAAAGGTCGACCTCGCGTGGCAGAATTTCCGAGTAGGCCGGAACCAGGAGGACGTCGTCGAAGGTGAGAGCTTCTTCGAGTATGCGCATGCGCAATTATATGCGCCCGGACCCGGCCGGTAAACCTCATGCTAAGGTGCCGCTATGTCTTCGGGTCACGACATCGGCGCCGGCGCAACGCCCGCCCGCAATGTGTACAGCGTCTCACGGCTCAATCGTGAAATACGCGCTCTGCTCGATCGGGGCCTCGCGGTGCTGTGGGTGCAGGGCGAGCTGACCAACCTCACGCGGGCGGCCTCGGGCCATTGGTACTTTTCGCTCAAGGATCGCGATGCGCAGCTGCGCTGCGTGATGTACCGCTCGAAGAATGCATTGGTCGGCTTCACGCCCCGTGCGGGCAGCCAGGTGCTGGTGCGCGGCCGCATCAGCCTCTATGAGCCCAAGGGGGAGTGCCAGCTGGGCGTCGAGCACCTGGAGGAGGCCGGGGCCGGTGCGCTGCAGCGCGAATTCGAACGTCTGAAGGCGCGCCTCGCCACGGAAGGGCTGTTCGCGCTCGAGCGCAAGCGCGCGTTGCCGCGCTTCCCGCGGCGCGTGGGCGTCGTCACCTCGCCAAGCGGGGCGGCGTTGCGCGATGTCCTGCATATCCTGGCGAGGCGCTATCCGCCCGCCGCGGTCCTCATCTACCCCACCACGGTGCAGGGCGCTGCCGCAGTCCCGGACCTGGTGGCAGCACTGGCGCTGGCCTCGCAGCGCGCCGAGTGTGACGTCATCATCCTCGCCCGCGGCGGCGGCTCGCTGGAGGATCTGTGGGCCTTCAACGACGAGCGCGTGGCACGCGCCATCCACGCCTGTGGCCTGCCGGTCGTGTCCGGCATCGGCCACGAGATCGACTTCACCATCGCCGACTTCGTCGCGGACGCGCGTGCGCCCACCCCGTCGGCGGCCGCAGAGCTGGTAGTCCCCGACGCCAAGGCGTGTCTGGAAACGCTGCTGCACACGCGGCAGCGCCTGGCCGCCGGGCTGCGTCGCGAGCTGCGCGCGTGCGGCGCGCGCCTTGCGGCCGTCGCGCGGCGCCTGCAGGTCGGCCACCCCGGCATGCGTCTGCAGCAGCAGGTGCAGCGGCTCGACGATCTCGCCCAGCGTCTGGCCGGGGCGGCCCGCGCCGGCCTGCACCGCGACGCGCGGCGCCTGGCGGAGCGCCATGGGCGGCTGCTGCACCGCTCGCCGCAGCTGCGTCTGAGCGCCAGCGCGGCGCGTAATGAGGAATTTGCCGGCCGCCTGCGGCGCGCGGTCGGGGCGCGCGTGCTGCATGCGGCGCAGCGCCTGGCACTGGCCCAGCGCGGCCTGGATACGGTGAGCCCCCTGGCGACACTGTCGCGCGGCTTCGCGATCGTGACGCGCGCGGACGGTTCTCTGCTCAGCGACGCGGCGGCTGCGTGCCCCGGCGATGCGATCGAGGCGCGTCTGGCGCACGGCACCCTGACCGCGCGCGTGACGGGCCGCAAGTGAGCCGCGCAGCTTTCGGCCTCACGGCAATGCTGCTGAGCGCGTGCGCGGGCGCCGCTACGGTGGCGCTGCCGCAGGAGGAACGTGTCCCCGGAGGCGTGGCGCTGCTGCCCATCGAGGCCCCGGCCTCGGCCACACCACTCGTCACGTTCGACGCGCAGCGCGTGCTGGTGGTGCGGGTGGCCGATCAGTGGCTGGCGGTCGTCGGCATCCCGCTGTCGCAGGCCCTGGGCCCCGCGGCCGTGCGCGTGCATGACGGCAAGGGCGAGGAGGGCACCGCCATCGGCTTCGCGGTCGCCGACAAGCAGTACAGCGTGCAGAGACTCACCGTCGCGCCGGGCAAGGTGGATCTGGCGCCGAAGGACGTGGCGCGCTATCAGCGCGAGGCGCCGCGCATTCACAAGGCGGTCGCCACCTACTCGGTGAACGTGCCGCTGACGATGCGCCTGCTGCAGCCGGTGCCCGGTATCCGCTCGAGCTCCTACGGCCTGCGCCGCGTGTTCAACAACGAGTCGCGCAATCCGCACAGCGGCATGGACATTGCGGCCGCCACCGGCACGCCGATCCACGCAGCGGCCGATGGCCGCGTGGTCGACACCGGCAACTTCTTCTTCAACGGCAACACCGTAATCATCGACCACGGCGAGGGCCTGGTGACGATGTACTGCCATCTGAGCGCCATCGACGTGGCCGCGGGCAAACGGGTGCACGCGGGCGAGGTGATCGGCAAGGTCGGCGCGACCGGACGGGTCACCGGGCCGCATCTGCACTTTGGCGTTGCGCTGAATGCGACCTTCGTCGACCCGGCCCTGTTTCTCGCGCCGCCCGAGGCCGAGCCGCCGCAGAACCATGGCGGTCCCTGAGGGCGGGCGCGATGCCGCATTCATGCGCGCAGCGCTCGAGTGCGCCGCCGCCGCCGCCGCGGCCGGCGAGGTGCCGGTCGGGGCGGTACTGGTACATAGGGATGCGATCATTGCGCGCGCCGGCAATGCGCCGGTCGCCAGTCACGATCCTACGGCCCACGCGGAGATCATCGTGCTGCGCGCGGCCGGTCAGGCGCTCGGCAGCTACCGTCTTACTGACTCAACGCTCTACGTCACGCTCGAGCCGTGCGTGATGTGTGCCGCCGCCATCGTGCACGCACGCGTGCGGCGGCTCGTGTTTGGCGCCTGGGACGTTCGCGCCGGCGGTGCCGGCAGCATCACCAACGTCTTTGCACTGCCCGCCCTGAATCACCGCGTGGACGTGTTCGGCGGGGTGCTGATGGAGGAGGGCGCGCTGTTGCTGCAGCAGTTCTTCGCCCAGCGCCGCGGCTGAGCCTGCAGGCGCTGGCGCGCTACGCGCCGGGCGTCGTCGCAGGCGCAGGTGCCGTTGCGTTGCCCGGCGCGGGCGGCGATGGTGGCCGGTGGCCCGACGGCGGGGCCGGTACGGTCGTCGCCGGCGCCACCGCTGCAGGGGTGGCGGCGCCGGACGGGCTGTCCTGCAGCGCCGCCTGCGCGCTGCCGGGTTCACCGGGCTGCCACTCGAGCAGCGTGAGAAAGCGCTGGATGCGGTCGACAAACTGTACCGGCTCCCAGCCGCGAGCGTAGCCGCGCTTGGCGTGCTCGAACCAGCGCTCCTGTGCCAGGAGCGGCAGGCGCTGCCGTACCTCCGTCCACGAGTCCGGATCCTTGCCCTGCGCCTGCGTGATGACGCGCGCGTCTTCGAGATGACCGAAGCCCACGTTGTAGGCGGCGATTGTGAGCCAGGTGCGGTCCGGTTCGGGGATGCGCTCGGGAATCATGTCGCGCACCTGCGCGAGATAGCGCGCGCCGGCCGGGATGTTCTGCTCGGGATTGGTGCGATTCTTGATGCCCATCGCGGAGGCTGTGTCCGCGGTCAGCATCATCACGCCGAGCGCGCCGTCGCCAGACTGGGCGTGCGGATCCCATTTCGATTCCTGGTAACCGACCGCCGCCAGCAGTCGCCAGTCCAGTCCGGTGTCCGCGGCAGCCTTCTCGAACAGCGAACGATAAAGCGGCAGGCGATCGGCGACGTGGGTTTGAAACTCGCGCGATTCCTCGTACTCGAAGCGCCGCGTATCGCCGGAGGACTCCTGCATGAGCTGCACCAGGCGGCCGGAGGTGCTCAGGTCGCGGAAGAAGGTATTGACGCTCGCCAGCAGCTGCGGGTCGCCGTGGCGCACGAGCCATTGCACCGGCCGCTCTTCGGGCAGCTCGAAGCCGACCAGCACGTTCGGATACAGGTGATGGGCGAAGGAAAACTCGCGCGCATCGGTAATGGCGTACTGCGCTTCGCCCGAATCGACGTCCTCCACCGGGTCGGCCGAAGTCGGTGCGGTCTCCTCCCACTGCAGCCCCGGCGCGACCGTGCTCTTGAGGCGCTGCAGGATGCGTTCCTGCGGACTGCCGGCGCGCACCGCGAGCTTCGCCGATTCCAGCTGCAGCGTGTCGCGCGGCCGTACGCCGTGACTCTGATAGACCACGAGCTGCGGGATGCGCGCGTAGGCCTCGGCCGCATCCCCCACGCGGCTCCACGCGGCGGTGTTGGTGAGCGAGGCGGCGGCGATGTCGGCCCGACCGGCGGCGAGTTCCGCCTGCATGGCAGCTTCGTCGGCCACCGGATACATGGTGAGCGTGACGCGCAGGCGCGCCGCAAAGGCGCTGGCCAGTTCGAACTCCAGGCCCTCGGTACCCTGCGCGCCCAGGTAGTAGCAGGTCGGCAGGTTGAGCGTGACGACGCGCAGTTCACCGCGCGCCGCCACAACCTCCGCAGGTGGCGGCGCGAACTTGGCGCAGGCGGCCAGTGCGGACGACAGGAACAGGGCAGCGGCGAAGGTGGATGCGTGCACGAACCTCCCCTCACCACACGGCCTTTCCGTTAGAATACCCGCCCCGCAAAACCTGCAGAACCAGCCGGAGAGGTACCGAAGCGGTCATAACGGCGCCGATTCGAAATCGGATGGTCGGGTAAAACCGGCACGTGGGTTCGAATCCCACCCTCTCCGCCATCCTCTCATCCTTGCTGCCTCGCACCGCCTCGCGTGCATCCTTCACTATATCCGCAGTTTCGCGCGACGCGGTAGCGTCGCTAACGGCCGTCCTGGCCACGGCAATCCGCCCTTCAGGTCTCGGGCTTCTTCATGGCGTCGCGATAGGCTGCGGCAAACGCTTCCACGAAGGTGTGCGGCAGGTGGTCGACCGGCATCTCGATGAGATTGCGGTAGAACGTCGTGAACAGATCCCAGTACTGCGCCTTGTCGGCGGAGCGGGTTTTGCCGCGCCGCGCGGCGCGCTCGAAACGCGCCTCGAGCTCGGCCGGATCCAGTCGATCGAGAAACTCGACGAACGCGGCGCGCATCGCCAGGCCCGTGGCATTTTCGTGCAGTTTCGCTTCCGCGACCGACTCGCGCAGCCATTGCACCGAGTCGAGCGCGCGACCCTCGTGCCGCACGAACAGTGCGATCAGGAGATCCTCGACCCCGGAATTGGCCAGCGAGGGCCGCGGGTCGTCGTGCTCGGGCGGCGGCAGTTCGATGCGGTAGCGGTTGCGCGTGTCGCTGCGCGTGCGTTCCAGGTCCTTGAACCCTACCAGGGCCTCGCGGAACAGGCGCCCGGCAAGGTGCAGCAGGCGGGTCTGCGCATCGGCCGGCAGCAGATCCGGCTCGACGCCGGCACCCCGGCAGAAAGCTTCCAGGCCGTTGTGCACGTCTTCGAGGGCGGCAACACTCGCGCCGTGCCGCGGCTCGCGAGCGACGGCCTCGGCCAGACGCGCCATGCGCACACTCTGAGACTGCGCGCCGTTGCCGTGTGTGTCGGGGAGCACGAAGTTCCCGGAGGTGTCTTCGTGCGCGAGCGCCTGCACGCGTCCGGAATTCACCGACTGGCCGTAGGCGTTGACCGGCAGCACGGTATCCATGTCGATCACCGGCACCAGCAGTTCCTGCACGTTGAGCCTGGCGCCGATGTCACGGTCCGCCGCCCGTCCGAGCGGGCGCAGGGCGTGAATGCTGGTCGGCACCGCGTCGGCGGCCTGGGATTCCTGTTCGTCGGCGCGACGCTGCTCGACGGCGGCGAGAATGTGGTAGGCGCCCATGCGCAGCACGTCGCCATTGGCGAGGCGGTAGCCGCTGGAGCCACGCTTGGCGAGAGGCTCCATGTCGTCGTTGACGAAGACGCCATTGGTGCTGACGTCCTGCAGATAGAAGTGGCCTTCGCGAAACTGTATGCGCGCATGGTGCGCGGACACGTAACGCAGCGCATCCGGCAGCACCCAGTCATTGTCGGCCGAGCGGCCGATAGTGCCGCCCTCGACCGAAAACGTGGCGCTGCTGCGCTCCGCGAGGGTGCGCCGCTGGTCACTGACGATACGCAGCCTGAGCATGATTCCCCGACTCAAAGAGTCATCCGTCCCTTAGCTGGTGGTTTTCCTGGCGGGCGCGGCCGATTCCCCGGCGCCCGGACATATAATGTCAGCGTCAAAGTAGCAGCGGCCCAAAAACTCGCCATGGCAACCAGTCACATTTTTCGCATTATGTTCGTGAATCAGGGCAAGGTTTATGAGGTCTACGCGCGGCGCGTGAGTCACGGCGAACTGTTTGGCTTCATCGAGGTGGAAGAGCTGCTGTTCGGGGAGCGTTCCTCGGTGGTGCTCGACCCGGCCGAAGAGCGCATCAAGGGCGAGTTCCTGGGGGTCAAGCGCACCTTTCTGCCCATGCATTCGATCCTGCGCATCGACGAAGTGAAGAAGCACGGCATCAGCAAGATCACCGCGCTGGAGAGCGGCGCGAACATCGCGCAGTTTCCGATTCCGATCTATTCCACGCCGCCGGGCGAGAAGAAGTAACGCGCGGACAATCCATGCTGCAGATTCCCGGTCCCGCCGCACTTTCCACGTTTCGCATCGCCAAACTAGTTGATCGCCTGAGCGCGCTCGATGATTCCGTCGGCGCGGTCGCGGCGCGCTTCATGCACTTCGTCGACGTCGCACGGCCGCTCGCGAGCGCCGAGCAGGAGGTGCTGGCGGCACTGCTCACCTACGGTCCGCGGCTGCCGTCCCCGGATGAAGCCGGCGAATGCATTCTGGTGGTGCCGCGCATCGGCACCATCTCGCCGTGGTCGAGCAAGGCGAGCGACATTGCGAGCGTGTGCGGTCTGGCCAGTGTGCGGCGCATCGAGCGCGGCATCGCTTACTGGCTGCGCGCCAGCCGGCCGCTCGGGCGCGAGCAGCTGGTGCGCCTGGCGCCAGCGCTGCACGACCGCATGACCGAGGAGGTCCTGCTCGATGCCGCTCAGGCCGCGCGCCTGTTCGAGCACGCGCCGGCGCGGCCGCTGGCGCAGGTGTCGCTGGCCGCCGGGCGTGCCGCGCTCGAGCGGGCGGACCGCGAACTGGGCCTCGCGCTGTCGGGCGATGAGATGGAGTACCTGCTCGAGAGCTTTCGCCGCCTCGGCCGCGACCCGACCGACGTCGAGCTCATGATGTTCGCGCAGGCGAACTCCGAGCACTGCCGCCACAAGATCTTCAACGCCCACTGGGTCATCGACGGCAAGCCGCGCGACGAGTCGCTGTTCGCGATGATCCGCTACACGCACGCCCGCAATCCGCACGGAGTGCTCTCTGCCTACCTCGACAATGCCGCGGTGATCGAGGGCAGCCCGGGGGCGCGCTACTTCCCCGACCCGGCGAGCGGCATCTACCGCGCCAGCTTCGAGCCGATCGACATCCTCATGAAGGTCGAGACGCACAATCATCCGACCGCGATCTCGCCGTTCCCCGGTGCAGCCACCGGTTCGGGCGGGGAGATCCGCGACGAGGGTGCGACCGGGCGCGGCGCGAAGCCGAAGGCCGGCCTCACTGGCTTCTCGGTCTCGAACCTGCGTATCCCCGGCTTCGAGCGGCCCTGGGAGCCGCAGTTCGGCGCCCCGGCGCGCATCGCCTCGGCGCTCGAGATCATGCTGGAGGGGCCGATCGGGGCGGCATCCTTTAACAATGAGTTCGGCCGCCCGGCGATCTGCGGTTATTTCCGCACCCTCGAGCTGCACGCCAGCGCTGATCCGCCGCAGCGCCTGCGCGGTTACCACAAGCCGATCATGATCGCAGGCGGGCTCGGCAACGTGCGACGCGCGCACGTCATCAAGGCCGAAATCCCGGTCGGTGCGCAGGTGGTCGTGCTCGGCGGGCCGGCCATGCTCATTGGCCTCGGCGGTGGCGCCGCCTCCTCAGTCGGCAGCGGCAGTTCGAGTGTGGACCTGGACTTTGCCTCGGTACAGCGCGGCAACCCCGAGATGCAGCGTCGCGCGCAGGAAGTCATTGATCACTGCTGGTCGCTCGGCGCCGCCAATCCGATCCTGCTTATCCACGATGTCGGCGCCGGGGGTCTTTCCAACGCCGTGCCCGAGGCGGTCGCCCACAGCGCCCGCGGCGCGCGGCTGGACCTGCGAGCCATCCCGAGCGCCGAAGGCGGCATGTCGCCCCTGGAGCTGTGGTGCAACGAGGCGCAGGAGCGCTACGTACTGGTGGTCGCCGCTGCGGCCCTGCCGCAGCTGGCGGCCGTGTGCGCGCGCGAGCGCTGTCCACACGCGCTGCTCGGCGAGATCAACGACAGCGGTCAGCTCATCGTGCGCGACCCGCTGTTCGACAGCACGCCCGTCGACATGCCGCTCGACGTGCTGCTCGGCAAGCCGCCGCGGCTGACCCGCACGGTCACGAGCCGCGCAAGCGCCGGGCGTCCCTTCGATACGACGCGTATCGAGCTGCGTGAGGCGGCCTATCGCGTGCTGCGCCTGCCGGCGGTGGCTGACAAGACCTTCCTCATCACCATCGGTGACCGCACCGTCGGTGGCCTCATCAGCCGCGACCAGCTGGTCGGCCCGTGGCAGGTGCCGGTAAGTGATGTGGCCGTGACGCTCGCCGACTATCAGGGCAGCGCCGGCGAAGCCATGGCGATGGGCGAACGCACGCCGGTGGCCGTGCTCAACGCGCCCGCCTCCGGGCGCCTTGCGGTGGCGGAAGCCATCACCAATATCCTCGCCGCCGATGTCGGGGCCCTGACACAGATCCGCCTGTCCGCCAACTGGATGGCCGCCTGCGGCGAGGAGGGTGAGGACGCCGCGCTCTACGCGACGGTGCAGGCGGTTGCCAAGGAGCTGTGTCCGCAGCTGGGCATCGCCATCCCGGTCGGCAAGGACTCGCTGTCGATGAAGACCGTATGGAATTGCGGCTCGGAACAGAAGAGCGTGGTCGCACCGGTGTCGCTGATCGTGTCGGCGTTCGCGCCGGTCGCCGATGCCGGTGCCACGCTCACTCCGGCGCTGCAGCTGGACGAGCGACCGACCTCGCTGTGGCTCATCGACCTGGCCGATGGCCGCAACCGGCTGGGCGGCTCGGCGCTGGCGCAGGTGTACGGTGAACTCGGCGAGCTGCCGGCCGATCTCGATGCACCCGAGCGTCTGAGCCAACTGTGCGCCGCCCTCGGTGAGCTGCGCGCCGCCGGCATGCTGCGCGCCTACCACGATCGCTCGGACGGCGGCCTGTTCGCAACGCTCCTGGAGATGGCGTTCGCCGGGCACTGCGGGCTGGACATCTCGCTGCCGCCGGCACGCGGTGCGGCACTGGCGCAGCTGTTCGCCGAGGAAGCGGGGGTGGTGGTGCAGATCATGGCCACCGACGAGCCGGCCTTCACCGACATCCTGGCGCGCCACGGACTTGGCGCGCACGCGCTCTATCTCGGGGCGCCGGTATCGGAGCTGCAGGTACAGATCCGTATCGGCGAAACACTATTCGATGAGCCATGGCGGGAACTGCGCCGCGCCTGGTCGGAGACTTCCTGGCGGCTGCGGCGCCTGCGCGATGATCCGCAGTGCGCCGACGAGGAGTTCGCTGCGCTCAGCGCGGCGGATGCGGGCGGCCTGCGTGTCGATTTGAGCTTCGATCCCGCCGAAGACATCGCCGCACCCTACGTGGCGCGCGGCGTGCGGCCGGCGGTTGCGATCCTGCGCGAGCAGGGCGTCAACAGCCAGACCGAGACCGCGGCGGTCTTCGAGCAAGCAGGCTTCACCCCGCACGACGTACACATGACCGACCTGCTGAGTGGTCGGCGCAGCCTCGGCGAGTTCAAGGGACTGGTGGCGTGTGGCGGCTTTTCCTACGGCGACGTGCTGGGAGCGGGTGAGGGCTGGGCCAAGTCGATCCTGTTCCACGAGGCGGTGCGCGAGGAATTCCAGCGCTTCTTTGCGCGCCGTGACAGTTTCGCGCTCGGCTTCTGCAACGGCTGCCAGATGTTTGCGGCGCTGAAGAGTCTCATTCCCGGAACCGAGCACTGGCCGCGCTTCGTGCAGAACCGCTGTGAGCAGTACGAGGCGCGCTTCGTGCAGGTGGAGATACAGCGCTCACCGTCCGTGGTGCTGCAAGGCATGGCCGGGTCGCTCCTGCCGATTGTGGTATCGCACGGCGAGGGTCGCGCCGAGTTCGCATCCGCCGCCACACTCGCCGAGTGCGAAGCGAGCGGGCTCGTGGCACTGCGCTACGTCAACGGCGACCGCAGCCCCGCCAGTACTTATCCGAGCAATCCCAGCGGTACACCGCTCGGCATCGCCGCTCTTGCCAACAGCGACGGTCGCGTCACCATCACCATGCCGCACCCCGAGCGCTCATTCCGTTATCTGCAGAATTCCTGGCGGCCGCGCGAGGCGCGCGGTTACAGCGGCTGGATGCGGCTGTTCCGCAATGCGCGGCGCTTCGTGGACTGAACCTTCAAGTCTCCGAGATGAGTGGCGCGACGTGCGTGCCGGTCTCGTCGAGGAAGAAACGGCGCACCATGATGGCCTGCTGCAGCTTACCCTTGCGCACGTAGGCCTCGTACAGCAGGTCCTTGACCACCTCGAGCATGATGCCCGCCTCGTAGCCATCCAAGAGCGGCAGCGCCGAGCGCGTATCGAGTTCCGCGCCGAACAGCACGTTCTTCATCTTGGCGAAGATCTCGGGTGCGATGTTGGCCAGCTCGCGCACCGCGTTCAGCTCATCGAACAGCCGCAGTTTGCCGGATTCGCCGAGGTCGCTGAACAGCGCGTGCGCCGTGCGCCTGCACATGGAAGCGAAAGCATTGAAAGCGCCGTGCGAGAAGGAGGCGAGCGCCTCGCGGAACAGCAGCTCGACGTCCTCCGGGATGTAGGTGAAGCTGAACTTTTCGCGCGCCCGCTCGATCTCCGTGAATTGCGGCGACAGCTCGATCCGCGCAGCGCCGTACACCCGCACCGTGAAGCGCAGGAAGATCGGCATGTGGCAGGCGTCGCACATGTAGACCAGCCCGACCTGCCGTGGCCGGTACAGCTGCAGCTCCTTGAAGCGTGGCACTGCGCTCGGCGTGATGTGTGCGACCGCCTGGCAATGCGGACACGTCACGACCAGATTCTTGTCCAGGTCGTGGTGCAGCTGACTGGTCGAATCGATGTACAGGGACATGCGCACGCGCGGCTGATGCTTGTTGTATGCCGCCCACTACATGTTACCAGCAGGCGGGCCCGCACCGTCCACGCGCCAGCGGCGGTGGCACGGCAACCGCGTTATGTTACAGGGCGCGGGCTGCGCGCGAACGCCAGGATGCGCTCCGCGAGCGTCGCGTAGTCGCCGCTGAAATGGTGGCCCTTGCCAATTTCCTCGCGCACCACGGCGCTCGGCGGCAGGCCAGGGCAGATGGAGTCCGCCTCGCCCTCGCCGTAGATGCACAGTACCGGCACGTGCGAAAGAGCCGCGACCTCGGGTCGCGTCGGCGGCCCGTCGTTGTCGCCGCCCACCCAGTCGGCGACGTGCACCTCAAAGGAGGCGTTGCCGTCGATGCCGAGGAGGCTGACGCTCGCGACGTGCTGACGCAGCTCCCCCGGCAGGCGGTTGACCACGAACGGCAGCACGTCGGCGCCGAACGAATAGCCGATCAGCAGCACGCGCTGCTTGTTCCAGGCCGTGAGGTAGTGCTGCAGCACGCGCGCGACATCGCGCGCCGTCTCGTCCGGGCTGCGCGCGCTCCAGAAGTACTTGAGCGAGTTCAGCGCCACGCTGGGCACACCGCTCGCCGCGAGGCGCGCGGCGAGTTCCTGATCCAGGCCAGCCCAGCCACCATCGCCGGTGAGCAGCAGCGCAAACTCCGGCGCGCTGCCGCTCGCGTGCACTTCCTGCACCGGCAGGTCGCTGATTTCCGCTGGTCGCTGCGGTTGTGTCTCCACGCGCGTCGTCAGGCGTGTATAGGCATCGCGGAACTGCGGCATCCAGTTGCGCTCCACCGAAAAGCCATGGCCTACCAGCGGCAGGCGCACGATCTCACCGCTGGCTACCTGTGCCGCAAACTCATCGGCGGCGTGCGGATTGCACACCTGGTCCTTCTGGCCCTGGAAGGCGATCCACGGCTGCTTGAGGGTGGCGGTGGGTGCCAACACCAGTTCGTGCTGTGCATTGGGCGTGTAGTGGAGACCTGCGCCCGGGCACAACTGGGCACCGGCGAAGTCCTGGTCGGCGCAGAAGCCGAGACTCAGCGCGCCGCTGAAGGTGCCCGGCGGCGACTGCACCAGCGCCGCGTAGGCCACGGTGGCGCCGGAGGAGTAACCGACCAGCACCGGCACGTGGTATTCGCTCAAGCCCATCTGCTTCTGCACGTTGTGGCTGAGCGTTTCGAAGTCCGCGGCGAGCATCTGGCAGGGTGCATCGGGCCGTTCGGCCGCGTGGCGCAGGCTCGCGAAGTACTGACGGATGTCGACGCCGATGACCACGGCGCCCAGCTCCCTGAGTGCCAGCGCCATATTGACCACGCCCAGTTCCCAGCCGCCGTCACCGGACAGGAAGATCGCAACGCTGCGCGGCGCGCTGGCCGGCATGTAGACGGCCACGCTGCCGAAGCGGCCGGCGGTCAGATGGCGCGTGCTGTGGTCATCGACTCCAGGGGTCTTCGTGAGGGTTGCGGGCTTTATGGCCGGGGCGTCCGCGACCGCGGCCGGGGCGCACCGTCCCGAGGTCGCGGCCGCAGCCAGTAGTGCCGCCACGGCGTGCGCGGCAAATGCAGGCCTTTTCATCGGGCGAACAGCTCCTTCACGCCACCGGCGATCAGCACCGACACGTCCATCAGCACGCGCGGCAGGGCGATTCCGCCGCGTGCGGCCAGGTAACGCGCCTCCCACACCGGATCAAACTTGGTCTTGTAGCGCCTCAGGCCGTCGAAGTTATAGAAGTGCTCGCCGTGGCGGAAGATGAAGTTGCCGACGCGGTGCCAGGCGGGCGCCAGCGGATGAGCCTCGAGCCCCGACAGCGGCGCCATGCCGAGATTGAACCAGCCGTAACCCTGGCCGCGCCCCCACAGCATCAGCTCGGTGAACATGTAATCCATGGAGCCGCGCGGCGCGTCCGGGCCGAAGCGCATCAGATCCACCGACAGCTCGGCCTTGCTGTTGGTGGTCCAGAGGTTGGCAAATGCG
>Ga0302326_10010605_pt1 | contig 19979 bp, 20 predicted proteins | sample Palsa_T0_3_FD_202264 | JGI IMG/M metagenome (GOLD analysis project Ga0302326, IMG submission 202264) | Peat permafrost microbial communities from Stordalen Mire near Abisko, Sweden - Palsa_T0_3 | ecosystem: Environmental > Terrestrial > Soil > Palsa > Peat permafrost | place: Sweden: Abisko...
CCGCAGTATCCGGTCGATCAGTCGGTGCCGGAATTCCACGCTGTTGATCCGGGCCAGCGGGATGTCGATGCCGCTGCGACTCAGCACCCCGTGCCGAAACATCACCCGCCGGTCGGTGATGACGAAATGCGTGGTCAGCCAATTCAAGAACGGCCACAGCGTCAGCCAACCGATGAGCACCAGCCAGATCGCCCCGATGACCCAGAACACGACCCGCTTGGCGGTCGGGTCCCAGCTGGTGCCGTTGACCACCGCGCAACCGAACGACGCCGCCGCGCTCCCCAGGATCAAAACAGTCACCGGCCAGAAGAGTCGTTTCCAGTGCGGATGGCGATGCAGAATGACCTGCTCATTGCCGGCCAGCACGTTCTCGGGGTAGCCCACGCTGGCACCTTAGACGCTGGGACGTAGGTGCGTGATGTCTCCGGCAGAGATCGCCACCGTCTCACCGCCGGTGTCGATACAGAGCCGCCCGGTCTCGTCGACCGCGCGGGCGGTACCGACAACCTCACGATCACCGGGCATGCTGGCCCGCACCTGCGAGCCCAGCGTCACGCTGTAGCGCTGATAGTCGACGATCAACGCCGCGTCGGCGCCACCGGCTGTGCGCCAGGCGTCGATGCGCAGGGCCAATTCGCGAAGTACTCGACGAGCCAACGTGTTTCGATCGGTAGTCGACGATCCCTGCAGCAGTAACGACGTGGCAATCGGATCGGGCGCCTCGTCGGCGGTCAACGTGACGTTGAGGCCCAACCCGAGCACGATCGCCGACGCGGACGCGGCAACCTCGGCGAGGATGCCGGCGAGTTTGCCGCCGTTGGCCAACACGTCGTTGGGCCACTTCAGCCCGATCTCGACTCCGCTGACCGCGCTCAGCGCATCCGCCACCGCAACCCCGGTGGCCAACGGCAGCCATCCCCAGCTCGACCTCGGCACCGAACTACCTGCCACCCCAACCGATAAGGCGACCTGCGCGCGCGGCGGTGCCGACCACTGCCTGCCCTGGCGGCCGCGGCCGGAGGTCTGATGCTCAGCCAGCAACACCGATCCGTCGATGTCGGTGCCGCTTTCGGCTCGGGCGATCAAATCCGCATTGGTGGAGCCGGTTTCGGCGACCACGTCGAGTTGGCGCCACGGCAGTCCCGGCCCGACCAGTCCGTCGCGCAGCGCCGCCACGTCCAACGGCGCTCTGAGTGAGTCAAGGCCCATCGGTACTCAGCAGCGGATCCGTGCCCGGCGACCACCATCCAATTGGATTGGCCGGAAGGGAATTTCATCTTGCTGCCAACCGGAGTTCGCGGCGTTGACGGTGCCGCCCAGGGCAATGCGGTTGCCGCCGCCACGTTTTCGCTGCGTACATGGCTTCGTCGGCGCAGGCATAGATCGCGTCGAACTCTGACACATCGCTGATGGCCCCGACCGCAATCCCGATGCTGGCGGTCGCCTTTGGTGCCTCCAGCGCCTCGACCGCGGTTCGGATTTTTCACCGACCGCCGCTGCGGCGGACAGCTTCAGTAGGTCGACGACCACAAACTCCTCTCCGCCCGTTCGCGCGACGAACGCCGACGGACGCACTGCGAGGCGGATCTGCTCGGCGGTCCGGGCGATGACGGCGTCGCCGATTTTGTGGCCGTATTCGTCGTTGATGTTCTTGAATCCGTCCAGATCAACAACGAACGCGCACAACGGTTCCAGAGGCGACGTCATCCTATTGACCTTTCTGGAAAGGTAATTGGACAAGCCGCGGCGGTTGGCGAGGTCGGTGAGCGGATCGGTGAGGGATTCGATCGAGTTGTTGCGTACCAGCCAGAAGCCGAATTGCACGAACGGAAAGATGGCGACGGTGACTGTGAGCGCGATGATGCTCTTCGAGATCGCTGTGGGCACAGCATCAGGCTCATCGGACAAGACCAGCCATACGGCGGTCGCCACGATCGTCGCAGTGGCGAAGGCTATGTGAACGGCGTTGACGCGAGGTCCGAAGAAAAAAACAATGAACGCACCGGTCATGGCGAACAGCGGCGTGGTGCTCAGCGCCGCTAACGGGTTCGCATGGACCGCGGTGGCGACTGCGATGCCGATATCGGCCAGGGCGAACAAGGCGGCGGATTTTCGCGCACTAGGCCAGCGAAAGAACCACCAGAACACCGCCCAGCCGAACGAGGCGACCGCCATCTCGGCGACCACGGAGTGGCTGATAACCCGCGGGCGGGCGAGGTGTTCGGTCAGCAGGCACAGTAGAGCCAACCCCATCAGCAGCCCGCCGGTGCCCACGATCACCCGAAGTCCGGTCAAGAATCCCCGCGGCCCGAGAAACTCGACGACCCACGAGTAGTCGCCCGACCCGTTCCACCACTGTCGTAGCAGGCGGTTTTCTTCCCGCTCCACCACGTGCTCCTCCGACCCCGATCCCATGGGACAACTAAGGCGACAAGTGACGAAGATTACCTCCGCGTCGCCGAGCGGAACAAAAGTCCGATTTGTAGGACACGCAGAACACCGACGGCCTGATGCGGGCGCAATCTTAAGAGGCGGTTAAGCTCGGTTCCCATGACGAGCACTCCCGATACTTCTGTCGAGGCGCAGGCCGAGCACGACATCGACATTCACACCACTGCAGGCAAGCTCGCCGAACTGCGCAAGCGGAGCGCGGAGACGCTGCACCCGGTCGGTGAAGCCGCCGTCGACAAGGTGCACGAGAAGGGCAAGCTGACCGCGCGCGAGCGCATCTACGCGTTGCTGGACGAGGGATCGTTCGTTGAGCTCGACGCCCTGGCCAGGCACCGCAGCACCAACTTCGGACTGGAGAAGAACCGCCCGCTCGGCGACGGCGTCGTCACCGGCTACGGCACCATCGACGGCCGCGACGTCTGTATCTTCAGCCAGGACGCCACAGTGTTCGGCGGCAGCCTCGGCGAGGTCTACGGCGAGAAGATCGTCAAGGTCCAGGACCTGGCGGTCAAGACCGGCCGGCCGTTGATCGGCATCAACGACGGCGCCGGCGCCCGCATCCAGGAGGGGGTGGTCTCGCTCGGCCTCTACAGCAAGATCTTCCGCAACAACATCGTGGCGTCCGGTGTCGTCCCGCAGATCTCGCTGATCATGGGCGCCGCCGCCGGTGGCCATGTCTACTCGCCGGCGCTGACCGACTTCGTGGTGATGGTCGACCAGACCAGCCAGATGTTCATCACCGGCCCGGACGTCATCAAGACCGTCACCGGCGAGGACGTGACGATGGAGGAATTGGGCGGTGCTCACACGCACATGGCCAAGTCCGGTACCGCGCACTACGTCGCCTCGGGTGAACAGGACGCCTTCGACTACGTCCGCGATCTGCTGAGTTACCTGCCGCCCAACAACTTCACCGATCCGCCGAAGTTGCCGTTCCCCCTCCCTGAGGGCGCGATCGAGGACAACCTGACCGACGAGGACCTCGAACTCGACACACTGATCCCGGACTCGGCCAACCAGCCTTACGACATGCACGAGGTGATCCGCCGGATCCTCGACGACGACGAGTTCCTCGAGATCCAGGAGGGCTACGCGCAGAACATCGTGGTCGGGTTCGGACGCATCGAAGGACGGCCGGTGGGGATCGTCGCCAACCAGCCCACCCAGTTCGCCGGCTGCCTTGACATCAACGCTTCGGAGAAGGCGGCCCGCTTCGTGCGGACCTGCGACTGCTTCAACATCCCCGTGGTCATGTTGGTCGATGTGCCGGGCTTCCTGCCGGGCACCGGCCAGGAATACAACGGCATCATCCGCCGCGGCGCCAAGCTGCTCTACGCCTACGGCGAGGCCACCGTTCCCAAGATCACCGTCATCACCCGCAAGGCCTACGGCGGCGCCTACTGCGTGATGGGTTCCAAGGACATGGGCTGCGACGTCAACGTCGCCTGGCCGACTGCTCAGATCGCGGTCATGGGCGCCTCCGGTGCGGTCGGCTTCGTCTACCGCCAGAAGCTCAAGGAAGCCGCCAAGGATGGCGAAGACGTCGACGCGCTTCGGCTGGAACTGCAGCGGGAGTACGAGGACACCCTGGTCAACCCGTACATTGCCGCCGAGCGCGGTTACGTCGACGCGGTGATCCCGCCGTCGCACACCCGCGGCTACATCGGTGGCGCGCTGCGACTACTGGAGCGCAAGATCGCTCAGTTGCCGCCGAAGAAGCACGGGAACATTCCGCTGTGAGCGACGACGACGTCAACGACGGCACGGTGGCTGAGGTCGCGGTGGCTCCCGAGCCGGTCATCCGGGTGCTCACGGGCGAACCGACCGCCGAGGAGTTGGCCGCTCTGATCGCGGTGCTGGGAGCGGCCGGCGGTGGCGGCGGCGAACCGGCGGCGCCGGAGGCCACCCGCTGGGGGTTGCCCATCGACAAACTTCGCTTCGCCCCCTTCAGTTGGCAGAAGATCACCCTGCTGGAACGGAGTCACATGCGGCGATGACCCGCCTGGTTCTCGGGTCTGCGTCTGCCGGCCGGCGGCACGTTCTGCGACAGGCCGGCATCGATCCCTTGGTCATCGTCTCCGGTGTCGACGAGGATGCCGTCGTCGCCGCGCTGGGTTCGGACACCTCCCCCGGCGACGTCGTCCGCAGTCTGGCCGCAGCCAAGGCCGATCAGGTCGCGACCGTCCTGGACCCGGCGGTCGCCGCCAATTGTGTTGTCATCGGCTGCGATTCGATGCTCTACCTCGACGGCCGACTGGTCGGCAAACCGGCATCGCCTGACGCGGCGCGCGATCAGTGGGAGGCGATGGCGGGCAGGTCCGGTCAGTTGTTCACCGGGCACTGCCTGCTGCGGCTGCTCGACGGCACGGTCCAGCGCATCGCCGAATCATCCTTCACCACAGTCTATTTCGCCGAGCCCTCGGCAGCAGATCTGCAGGCATACCTCGACAGCGGCGAACCGCTCGCCGTCGCGGGCGGGTTCACGATCGACGGGCTCGGCGGCTGGTTCGTCGAGCGGATCGAGGGCGACCCGTCCAACGTCATCGGTCTGAGCCTGCCGCTGACCCGCACGATGCTGATGCGAGTCGCGCTGTCGATCGCCGAGTTGTGGGCCGCCAATCCGGTCGGCTCGTGACTGGTAAGCCGCTTACCGTTAGGTAGGCTCGCGGTGTGTCTCTACCAGCAGATCCCAGCCCCACACTGAGCGCTTACGCCCACCCGGAACGGCTGGTGACGTCCGACTGGTTGTCCGGCAACCTCGGCCGTCCCGGGCTCGCCATCGTCGAGTCCGACGAAGACGTCCTGCTTTACGACATCGGCCACATCCCCGGCGCGGTCAAGGTCGACTGGCACACCGACCTCAACGACCCCCGGGTGCGCGACTACATCGACGGCAAGCAGTTCGCCGAATTGATGGACCGCAAAGGCATTTCGCGTGACGACACCGTGGTGATCTACGGCGACAAGAGCAATTGGTGGGCCGCCTACGCGCTGTGGGTCTTCACGCTGTTCGGCCATCCGGATGTGCGGCTGCTCAACGGAGGACGCGACCTGTGGATCCACGACGGCCGCGACACCACCCTGGATGTTCCCGCCAAGGCGTCGTCGGGCTATCCCGTCGTGCAACGCAACGACGGACCGATCCGCGCGTACAAAGACGACGTGCTGTCGGCCCTTGGCAGCGGCCCGCTGATCGATGTGCGATCGCCCGACGAGTACACCGGCAAGCGCACCCACATGCCCGACTATCCAGAAGAAGGCGCGTTGCGGGCCGGGCATATCCCGACGGCGCAGTCGATTCCGTGGGGTAAGGCCGCCGACGACAGCGGACGCTTCCGCAGCCGCGACGAGCTGGAGAAGCTCTACGGCTTCATCGAGCCCGACGACAAGACGATCGTGTACTGCCGAATCGGCGAGCGGTCCAGCCACACCTGGTTCGTGCTGACCCACCTGCTCGGCATCCCTGGTGTCCGCAATTACGACGGTTCGTGGACCGAGTGGGGCAACGCCGTGCGCGTGCCGATCGTCGCGGGCGAGAACCCGGGCGCCGTCCCCGCGTGATGAGCATGCCTGCGCCGCTGGCCGAAGTCGTCTCCGACTTCGGCGAAGTCCAAGGTCAGGACAAGCTCAAGCTGCTGCTGGAGTTCGCCGACGATCTGCCCGACCTGCCCGCCGACCTCGAAGATGCGGCAATGGAGCCGGTCCCCGAATGCCAGTCGCCGCTGTTTTTGCACGTCGACGCCCACAATCGGGACCGGGTGCGGCTGTATTTCAGCGCGCCCCGCGAAGCTCCCACCACGCGCGGTTTCGCGTCGATCCTGGCTGCCGGCCTCGACGAACAGCCGGCCGCCGACATCCTGGCCGTGCCCGAGGACTTCTATACCGATCTCGGTCTGGCCGAGTTGATCAGCCCGCTGCGGCTGCGTGGCATGTCGGCGATGCTGGCCCGAATCAAGCGCCGACTGCGTGAGTCGGCCTGAACTAGACACCGGGTCTCGTCGCCGTCGGCGCGGCGCATAAACTTCCCCCGACATTACTTGTAAGAATTTCTCTTAGACATCCGAAAACGTGTTCAGCTCCAGGAGGCGCAGTGGCCAGTCACGCCAACTCGACGATCTCGAAGGTTCTTGTCGCCAACCGCGGTGAGATCGCGGTGCGGGTCATCCGCGCGGCCAAGGACGCGGGACTGGCCAGCGTGGCGGTGTACGCCGAGCCCGACGCCGACGCCCCCCACGTGCGGCTCGCCGACGAGGCGTTCGCCTTGGGCGGTCAGACGTCGGCGGAGTCTTACCTGGACTTCGGCAAGCTGCTGGAGGCCGCCGAGAAATCCGGCGCCAACGCGATCCACCCCGGCTACGGCTTCCTGTCGGAGAACGCCGACTTCGCGCAGGCGGTGCTCGATGCCGGCCTGATCTGGATCGGGCCCAGCCCACAGTCGATCCGCGACCTCGGTGACAAGGTCACCGCGCGACACATCGCCGCCAAAGCGCAGGCGCCGCTGGTGCCCGGCACCTCCGAACCGGTCAAGGACGCCGACGAGGTGGTGGCCTTCGCCACGGAGTACGGCGTTCCGGTCGCCATCAAGGCGGCGTTCGGCGGCGGTGGCCGCGGCATGAAGGTCGCCCGCACCATCGAGGAGATCCCTGAGCTGTTCGAATCGGCGACCCGCGAGGCGGTCGCCGCGTTCGGTCGTGGCGAGTGCTTCGTCGAGCGCTATCTGGACAAGCCGCGCCACGTCGAGGCTCAGGTGATCGCCGACCAGCACGGCAACGTCATCGTCGCGGGCACCCGTGACTGCTCGCTGCAGCGCCGCTTCCAGAAGCTGGTGGAAGAAGCGCCGGCACCCTTTCTCACCGACGCGCAGCGCAAAGAGATTCACGAATCCGCCAAGCGGATCTGCAAGGAAGCCGGCTACTACGGCGCCGGCACGGTGGAGTACCTGGTCGGCCAGGACGGGCTGATCTCGTTCCTCGAGGTCAACACCCGTCTGCAGGTTGAGCACCCGGTGACCGAGGAGACCGCGGGCATCGACTTGGTGCTGCAGCAGTTCAAGATCGCCAACGGCGACAAGCTGGACATCGCCGAGGACCCGACGCCCCGCGGGCACGCCATCGAGTTCCGGATCAACGGCGAGGACGCCGGTCGCGGCTTCCTGCCCGCACCCGGCCCGGTCACCCGTTACGACATTCCCACCGGGCCCGGTGTGCGGCTGGACTCCGGTGTCGAGGCCGGCTCGGTCATCGGCGGCCAGTTCGACTCGATGCTTTCCAAGCTGATCGTGTACGGCGCCACCCGTGAGGAGGCGCTGGCCCGGTCGCGTCGCGCGCTCGACGAATTCCATGTCGAGGGCCTGGCGACCGTCATCCCCTTCCACCGCGCCGTGGTGTCCGATCCGGCGTTCATCGGCGACGGCGACGGCTTCACCGTGCACACCCGTTGGATCGAGACCGAGTGGGACAACACCGTCGAGCCCTTCACCGGCGGCGAGGCCCTCGATGAGGAGGAATCGCTGCCGCGGCAGAAGGTCGTGGTGGAGGTCGGCGGTCGGCGACTCGAGGTGTCGTTGCCGGGCGACCTGGCTCTGGGCAACGGCGCTGCCACGACCGACGCGGTCGGCGTGGTCCGCCGCAAGCCGAAGGCACGCAAGCGTGGTGCGTCCGGTGGCGCCGCGGCCTCTGGCGATGCCGTCACCGCGCCGATGCAGGGCACCGTGGTGAAGGTTGCCGTCGAAGAGGGACAAGAGGTTTCGACAGGCGACCTGGTCGTGGTCCTGGAAGCGATGAAGATGGAAAACCCGGTCACCGCGCACAAGGACGGTGTGATCACCGGACTGGCTGTCGAGACCGGCGCCGCCATCACCCAGGGCACGGTGCTCGCCGAGATCAAGTAGCGGCTACCGTCCGGCACCGTGGAACCTGTCGAGATCAACGCCGGGCAGTGGTATCTGCGGGCGTTGCGCGCCGACAATCGCATCGACGACCGACCCGCCTTGGCCGATCTCGGCGTGACCGATCCAGATCACGTCGCACACAGCGCCGCCGCCTGGTCTGCCGACACCGGCTATTCCTGGGCGGTCTGCGACCTCGCGACCGGCGAGTTACTGGCCGAGGCGACGCTGGACCCGGCGACCGGACATATCGCCACGAGGGCGCGTGACGGCCATCCCGACGCGGCTACCGCGGCCGCGGCGTCCGTCGGCCGATTTGCCGCCGTAGTTGTTGTGTCAGAACAGGATTCGTGATCGGAACCGGGTCGCGTCGCGTTGACCATGCGTTCGGGAAGCACACCGACAGCGTTGCCGGGTGCGCGTGGCAGGAGTAAGGTCCAAGACAGGTTGAGTTAACAGCCGCTCGGAACAGCGTTAATGACGCGGGGCGAGGCTGATTCTCCCGGTCTTCTCCAGCGCGCGGCACCCTAACCGCTTGACGTGATCCACAGATTGCTTGTCGACTGATGGAGTCACTTGATGTCTTTTTTAAGCCCGTACTCAGCATCGCAGGTCCCCGCGACCGACGCCGCGGACCTACCTCCCGCATGGGAGAACCACTCGGCGAGGTTCACGGCGCACTCGGATTCCTCCGGCGTCGTGATCGTCGCACACGGGGAACTGGACGCGTCCAACGCCAGTGAGCTCGCCGACTATGTCGAGCGTTGTGTCACCGAATCCGCGGCGGTCGTGGTGGATTTGAGCGGCCTGAAATTCTTTGGCACTGCTGGCTTTTCGGCTCTACACCTGATCAACGTGAGATGCGCGGGCGCCAATCAGCGCTGGGCCTTGGTGCCGAGTAACGCCGTGTCCCGGCTACTCCGGATCTGCGACCCGGACAACACCTTGCCGCTGGTCGATTCGGTGAGCGCGTTCCACGAGGGCGAGGGCGAAGGCCCGGATCCCAACCGGCTATTCCAGCTCGTCACGTAGTCGCGTCAACGACTTCGCCAGCAACCGCGAGACGTGCATCTGTGAGATGCCGACCCGCTCCGCGATCTGCGTCTGTGTCATCGAATCGAAGAACCGCAGGACCAATACCGTCCGCTCGCGCTCCGGCAGCCCTTCCAGCAACGGACGCAGCGCCTCGCGGTTCTCGATCCGCTCCAGGCCGGTGTCGACATCGCCCAGCGTGTCGGCGATAGCGCGAGCCTCTTCGTCCGCGCTGCCGCCCCCGCTGTCGATGGACAGGGTGTTGTACGAACTTCCGGCCACCAGGCCCTCGATGACTTCGGTGCGGTCCATGTCGAGTTCGACGGCGAGTTCGCTCGCGGTGGGCGCACGCCCCAGCTTCTGGGACAGATCGGCGGTCGCCGCGCCCAAACGCAGGTGCAGCTCTTTGAGACGTCGCGGAACCTTGACCGACCAGCTGTTGTCCCGGAAATGCCTGCGGACCTCGCCCATGATGGTGGGCACCGCAAACGAGACGAAATCCGAGCCGGTTTCGACATCGAAGCGGGTGACGGCGTTGACCAAACCCACGCGAGCCACCTGCACGAGGTCGTCCCGTGGTTCGCCGCGGCCTTCGAATCGGCGGGCGATGTGATCGGCCAGCGGCAGGCAGCGCTCGACGATCTTGTCTCGGTGACGTTGAAAATCCGATGAGCCGGCATCAAGGGTGGCCAACTCACGGAACATGTCAGGAACGTCGGCATATTCGTTGGGACGAGATGACGAACTGCCGCCAGCTCGCGGTGTCACCTGCGAGAGCCCGCCCGTCGGGTGATCAGAGTGACACCGAAGACGCCGTTGCCTTCCGGCCCGTCCTGAAAAGTCTGCACTTCATCGGTCAGCGATGTCAGCACATGCCAGCTGAAGCTGCCCGGTGTCACCACGTCATAGTGCTCACACGCTGTCGATGCCTCGACCCTGAGCTCGTCGTCGTGCGGATCGACGACGATCGCCAGCGTGGCATCAGGAACCGCCGAGCGAATCAGCCGGGTACACACCTCGTCGACAGCGAGCCGTAAGTCGGCCACGGCATCGAAATCGAGATCCTCGAATGTGCCGACCGCTCCGACCAAAGTCCGTAACACCGCCAGATTTTCCAGCTTGGCCGCCACGCGCAACTCGATCGCACGCTCGCCACGTTGCTGTTCTTTGACTGGATTCTCGGCAACGGTCATGGGGCCTCCCAGCATTGTTTGACCGACAGTACCCGTGCGTTGGAGCTGGTTAATCACGATTTCCGCCGGGTAATCCACCTGCCATGGACGCGCGGGAGACGGCGGAAATCGAGCGCATACGCCGCATTCGGCGTATTGCACTGATCTCCGTTATCACGTTGGCCGTCCTCGTACTGATTGCAGTCATCATCTATGTCGTTGCGTACGTCATCTTGTCTCCCATGGCCGGGTGACAAGCTAACCACGACGTTTCGTTATGGCTCACTTCAGATACCCACTCGGGGCGAGAAATCAAACCGATGCAGTGCTGGGGCAGGGCGGTCAGCCGGCCAAGATCGGGCCGGCGATCGGAGCACCCATGGTGAGCGTGACAAACATCAGGACCATCAGGAACCATCCTGCGCCCTGCCATGCCCACCACGTCCCGTGGTCGCGCCAGATGCGGTAGGTACGCAAGAAGGCCCAGCCTCCCGCTCCCAGAAGGATCAGTGGAGCGCCGAACGCCAGGATCGTCAGCTGCGGCGCCCCGCACGCTGCGGTGTCGACGGCCATCGCACCTTTGCAGGTGCTGTCCCACAGCGCAGCCAGGATCAGAAACCCGACGCCGGCTATCGCGGCCAGAACGGCGAACCGCACCGCGGTGTGAACCTCTTTGTCGTCCTGTCCCAGACGGTCGCTGGTCGAGTCGTACTGTTGTGTCTGCATCCTGGACCTCTATCGCTGCGTCATGCGCAACCCGCGCGCCATACGCGTATACCCCCAGCTCAAGGCCGGTAAACCAGTGCTTCAGTTCACACGTCGCCGCCGTGCGTCGGTGTTGGATGTCGGGCACTGGACCGAATCATGAAGATGGCCGCGGCGATGCCGATGATCAACAGCCCCAGCGCGCCGAGTTCGAAGAGCAGTCGGTCGAGTTCCTTGTCGGAATGGACCTGCTCGGATGCCGCGGTGACGATGAGGATGCGCCGCACGCAGGCGATCAACCCGATGAAAAGGAAAGGTTCGGCGGCGATCTCGTGATACAGCAGTACCGCGCGGAGCGTGGCCGCAATCTCCGCGATGATCAAAACCATCAGAACCCGGTCGAGCACGAGGACGCCGCCTTGCAGCGTGTTGACCTTGTTGCTCGCGGCTTGCACGACGGCTTGGAAGCCGCCGATGACCACCAGCACCGCGGCCGCAACCAAGAGCAGGAATGCGATCGCGTAGACCAGCGTCTCGAAACTGTCGACGAGTGTGCCGACCCGTTTACTCAAGCCGCGGCGGGTCTCTTCAATTTTAGGTTCCATGGCTTTGCGATTGTATTGCGTGAGAGGGTTTGCGGTCGCCGAGACGCGGCGCGGACGCGTGTTGCCCGCTGACGCGCCTGGGAATCCGCTGAAGGCCGCCCGCCAATTCGCTGGTCTGCAGAAAGCGCTGGCAGCGGCGCATCTGAGGCTTCGCGGCGCGGGTACAGTGAGCGCGCGATTTCGACGGACACGTAGGCGATCGGGAGTTTGCAGGGGCTTCGCGGGCGTAGACAGCCCTCCGGAAGGATCGGCAAGTACCATTCGGGCTATGCGAACGCCCAGGCGCCGGTTGTCTCCTGAGGACCGCCGCGCCGAGTTGCTGGCTCTGGGCGCGGAAGTCTTCGGTCAACGGCCCTACGACGAGGTCCGCATCGACGAGATCGCCGAGCGGGCCGGCGTTTCCAGAGCGTTGATGTACCACTACTTCCCCGACAAACGGGCGTTCTTCGCCGCCGTCGTCAAAGGCCAGGCCGACCAGCTGTTCGAGACCACCAACACCCCGCCGACGCCCGGCCAGAACCTCTTCGAGGAGGTGCGCGGGGGCGTACTGGCCTACATGCACTATCACCAGGAGCACCCGCACGCCGCGTGGGCGGCGTACGTCGGGCTCGGGCGCTCCGACCCGGTCTTACTCGGCATCGACGACGAGGCCAAAGACCGCCAAATGGAACACATCATGAGCCGCGTCCTCGAAGTCGAGGGGTCCGGCGGGCATCTCGAGCCTGACGTCGAACGCGACCTGCGGATCGTCATCCACGGTTGGTTGGCGCTGACCTTCGAGGTGTGCAGGCAGCGCATCATCCACCCGGAGACCGACTCCGACCACCTCAGCGACGCCTGCGCCCATTCGTTACTCGACGCGATAAGCCGGGTGAACAACATCCCCGAGGCACTGGCCAAGGCGGTCGCGCCGGATCAGCGGTAACGGCATCCGACCTTCGTGTCGGTCTCCGCTGGCACCATGGCTAGGTGACCCCTGCACCACGTGATCCGCTCTCTCGGTTCAGCGTCGTCACCCGCGACTGGTTCGCGGGCACTTTCGCTGCTCCCACCCCCGCGCAGGCCGACGCCTGGGCGGCGATCGCCGACGGTCACAACACCCTGGTCGTCGCGCCTACCGGTTCCGGGAAGACGCTGGCGGCGTTCCTGTGGGCCATAGACAACTTGGCCAAGCTGGCCGGTGAGCCGCGGGAAGGGCGAGCGTCCGGCACGCGGGTGCTGTATGTTTCGCCGCTCAAGGCACTGGCCGTCGACGTGGAGCGCAACCTGCGCACCCCGATGGCCGGGATGGCCCGGGTCGCCGCGCAACGCGGTCTGCCCGCCCCAGAGATCACCGTGGGGCTGCGATCAGGTGACACGTCGCCGGCGCGGCGACGTCAGCTGATCAGCTCACCGCCCGACGTGTTGATCACCACCCCGGAGTCGCTGTTTTTGATGCTGACGTCGGCGGCCCGCCAGACGTTGGCCGGCGTCGAGACGGTGATCGTCGATGAGGTGCACGCCATCGCCGGCACCAAACGCGGTGCTCATTTGGCGGTGTCGCTGGAACGGCTCGACGACATGTTGGAGAGGCCGGCGCAGCGCATCGGGTTGTCCGCCACTGTGCGGCCACCCGAGGAAGTCGCCCGGTTCTTGTCGGGCGCCGCCCCGACAACTATCGTGGCACCGCCGGCGGCCAAGACCTTTGAGCTGACCGTGCAGGTGCCGGTTCCCGATATGGCCAACCTGGCCAACACTCCCCCGCAAGCGGGTGGTACCCCCAGCATCTGGCCCGACGTCGAGGCGCGACTGGTCGATCTGGTCGAAACTCACAATTCGACGATCGTGTTCGCCAACTCCCGACGGCTGGCCGAGCGACTGACGGCCCGCTTGAACGAGATTCACGCCGAACGGTCGGGTGAGGCCGGCTCGGCGACGATGCAGAGCGCGGACCGCGGCGATGCGAATCCGAAGGTCGCCGGCGGCGCACCGGCCCATCTGCTCGGCAGCGGCCAAACATACGGCGCTCCCACACTGTTGGCCCGTGCCCATCACGGTTCGGTCAGCAAAGAGCAGCGCGCCATAGTCGAGGAAGACCTCAAATCCGGCCGACTCAAAGCGGTGGTGGCGACCTCGAGCCTGGAACTGGGCATCGACATGGGCGCGGTCGATCTGGTGATTCAGGTGGAGGCACCGCCGTCGGTGGCCAGCGGCCTGCAGCGCATCGGCCGGGCCGGGCACCAGGTCGGGGAGATCTCGCGCGGAGTGCTCTTCCCCAAACACCGCACCGACCTGATCGGCTGTGCGGTGTCCGTGCAGAGGATGCTGGCCGGTGAGATCGAGACGATGCGGGTGCCCACCAACCCGCTCGACATCCTGGCCCAGCACACCGTGGCCGCATCCGCGCTGGAGCCACTCGACGCCGACCGCTGGTTCGACACCGTTCGTCGCAGTGCGCCGTTTGCGACGTTGCCGCGCAGCGCCTTCGAGGCCACGCTGGATCTGCTCTCCGGCAAATACCCGTCTACCGAGTTCGCCGAATTGCGGCCGCGCCTGGTCTACGACCGCGACCACGGCACGCTGACGGCGCGGCCAGGCGCGCAGCGACTCGCGGTCACCTCCGGCGGCGCCATCCCGGATCGCGGACTGTTCACCGTTTACCTCGCCACCGATTCCGAGACTCCTTCCCGGGTTGGGGAACTCGATGAAGAGATGGTTTACGAGTCGCGCCCCGGCGACGTCATCGCACTGGGCGCCACCAGTTGGCGCATCACTGAAATCACCCACGACCGCGTGCTGGTGGTACCCGCGCCGGGTGAACCGGCCCGGCTCCCGTTCTGGCGCGGCGACGACTCCGGGCGTCCCGCCGAGCTGGGCCGCGCGGTCGGCAAGTTCACCGGCGAGTTAGCCGCATTGGGACGCAGTGAGTTCGACGATCGCTGCGCCGAACTGGGTTTCAACGACTACGCCACCGAAAACCTGTGGCGGCTGCTGGACGACCAGCGCACCGCGACCACAGTGGTACCCAGCGACACCACATTGCTGGTCGAGCGATTCCGCGACGAGCTCGGCGACTGGCGGGTGATCCTGCACTCCCCTTACGGGCTGCGCGTGCACGGTCCGCTCGCGCTGGCGGTGAGCCGGCGGCTGCGTGAGCGCTACGGCATCGACGAGAAGCCGACCGCCTCCGACGACGGCATCGTCGTGCGGCTGCCCGACACCATCTCCGAGGCCGGAGCCGAGTCCCCGCCCGGTGCTGAACTTTTCGTGTTCGACGCCGACGAGATCGACCCGATCGTGACCGCCGAAGTGGGCGGATCGGCGCTGTTCGCGTCGCGATTCCGGGAATGCGCGGCGCGCGCCCTGCTGCTGCCGCGCCGGAACCCCGGGCGCCGGTCACCGCTGTGGCATCAACGCCAGCGCGCGGCGCAGTTGCTCGACGTGGCCCGTAAGTACCCGGACTTCCCGATCGTGCTGGAGGCGGTGCGCGAATGCCTTCAGGACGTCTACGACGTCCCGACGCTGGCCGGGCTGATGAACGAAATCGCCGCGCGGAAGATACGCGTGCTGGAAACCGAGACCTCGACCCCGTCGCCGTTCGCGGCGTCGCTGTTGTTCGGCTACGTCGGCGCTTTCATGTACGAGGGCGACAGCCCGCTGGCCGAGCGCCGCGCCGCCGCGCTGTCGCTGGACTCCACGTTGCTCGCTGAACTGCTCGGCCGCGTCGAGTTACGCGAGTTACTCGAACCCGAGATTGTTGCGGCCACCGGTCGCCAGCTCCAACACCTATCGGCTGAACGTGCCGCACGGGACGCCGAAGCGGTCGCCGATCTGCTGCGACTGTTGGGCCCGCTGACCACCGAGGAGGTGGCCGCGCGCGCCGGCGGCATCGATGTCGGGGGCTGGCTGGAAGGGTTGTACTCCGCGAAAAGAGCGTTGCCGGTCTCTTTCGCCGGCCGCAGCTGGTGGGTGGCGATCGAGGACATCGGCCGACTGCGCGACGGCGTCGGGGTGGCGGTGCCGGTGGGCGTGCCGGCCAGCTTCACCGGGCCGGTCGCCGACCCACTCGGGGAGCTGATCGGCCGCTACGCGCGAACCCATGCGCCGTTCACCACCACCGACGTCGCTGAACGCTTCGGGCTCGGGCTGCGGGTAGCGGCTGACGTGCTGGGCCGGCTGGCCGCCGACGGCCGACTGGTCCGCGGCGAATTCTCCACCGAAGCGGTCGGCGACGAGTGGTGCGACGCCGACGTGCTGAGAATTCTGCGTCGCCGATCGCTGGCAGCGTTGCGGGCGCAGGTGGAGCCGGTCAGCACGAGTGCCTACGCCCGCTTCCTGCCGGCCTGGCACGGGCTGAGCGCGACGACGGGCTCGCCGGCCAACTCCGGCCTCGACGGCCTGGCAGCGGTGATCGAGCGACTGGCCGGTGTCCCGCTGCCCGCGTCGGCGATCGAATCGCTGGTGCTTGCGCCGCGCGTGCGCGACTACTCGCCCGCCATGCTCGACGAGCTGCTGGCCTCCGGCGAGGTCATGTGGTCCGGTGGCGGTACGATCTCCGGCAGCGACGGCTGGATCGCTTTCCACTCCGCCGATTCCGCACCGCTGACGCTGGCCCCGGCGACGGAGATCGACTTCACCGCGACCCATCGCGCGATCCTGGACATGCTTACCGGTGGCGGCGCGTTCTTCTTCCGGCAGTTGACGCAGGGCGCAACCAGTGAGAGCGAGCTCAAGGCGGCGCTGTGGGAGCTGATCTGGTCCGGCTGGATCACCGGCGACACGTTCGCGCCGGTGCGCGCGACGCTGTCAGGGGGGCCGGGCGCACGCAAGCGCTCGGCGCCGGCCCATCGCCAGGCCCGCAGCAAGCGCTCGCCCCGGCTGAGCCGCTACAGCGTCGCGCATCCGCAAGCACGCTCGGCTGATCCGACGGTGGCCGGCCGGTGGTCGGCACTGCCGGCGCCTGAGCCGGATTCCACGATGCGGGCCCATCACCAGGCCGAGTTGCTGCTGACCAGGCACGGGGTGCTGACCCGCGGCGCGGTGGCGGCCGAGGGGGTGCCGGGTGGCTTCGCCGCCCTGTACAAGGTGCTGACCGCCTTCGAGGACGCTGGCCGCTGCCAGCGCGGCTATTTCGTCGAGTCGCTCGGCGGTGCCCAGTTCGCGGTCGCCTCCACGGTCGACCGGCTGCGCAGCTACCTCGAGGGAGTCGATCCCGAGCGGCCGGAATACCGCGCCGTGGTGCTGGCCGCTGCCGACCCGGCCAACCCTTACGGCGCCGCGCTGCCCTGGCCGGCCCGGAGCGACGGCGACGGCGCCGCCCGGCCGGGCCGTAAAGCCGGAGCGCTGGTCGTGTTGGTCGACGGCGAATTGGCGTGGTTCCTCGAGCGCGGCGGGCGCTCGTTGCTGAGCTTCGCCGACGACGACGCGGACGCCAACCACGCCGCCGCCGCCGGACTGGCCGATCTGGTCGGGGCCGGCCGGGTCAACGGCATCCTCATCGAGCGCGTCAACAGTGCGCCGGTGTTGGCGCCGCAGGTCTCCACGGCGGTTGTGACCGCCCTGACCGATGCCGGGTTCGCCCGGACTCCCCGCGGACTGCGGCTGCGGTAGGCGCATGCCAGAGGGAGACACTGTTTTTCGCACCGCAGAGAAACTGCGGGAGGCATTGGTCGGCCGCACCCTGACGCGATGCGATGTCCGGGTGCCGCGCTTTGCAACCGTCGACCTGAGCGGTGAGGTCGTCGACGAAGTGCGCACCCGTGGTAAGCATCTGTTCATCCGCGCCGGATCGGCGAGCATCCACTCGCACCTGAAGATGGACGGTAGCTGGCGGGTGACGTCGCTGACGGCCCGCGCCGACTACCGGGTCCGGATCATCTTGGAAACCAGCGACATCCGCGCGCTCGGCATCGACCTGGGTGTCCTGGAGATCCTCGATCGCAAGCACGATTTCGACGTGGTCGAACACTTGGGCCCCGATCTGTTGGGCGACGACTGGGACCCGAAGATCGCCGCCGCCAACCTGACTGCGCGCCCCGATCGACCGATCGCCGAGACGCTGCTTGATCAGCGGGTGCTGGCCGGGATCGGCAATGTGTTCTGCAACGAGATATGTTTCATCACTGGCCATCTGCCCACCGCACCGGTCAGCGCGATCACCGACCCGCACCGACTGGTGTCCCGCGCCCGCGAGATGTTGTGGGCCAACCGCTTCCGCCAGAATCGCTGCACCACCGGCGACACCCGTGCGGGCCGGCAGGTGTGGGTGTACGGAAGGGTCGGGCAAGGCTGCCGCCGCTGCGGCACGCCCGTCCGCCAAGACGACACCGGCGAGCGGGTTGCGTACTGGTGCCCGGCTTGCCAACGGTGAGCACCGGGAGCGTGTCCGCGCGGTAAACGATCACACTGGCCCGCGCCGCCGACCCCACGTGGTTCAAGATTCTGGGCGCGGCATGCAATGATCTCAAGGCAAGCGGCCTGGCTTGCCATCAGCAAAACTCGCAATTCTGCTGAGCGGAAAGGTTCACCGGATGTCGACCACCCCAGTGCGCCCACCCCTCTTCCTTCTGACGGTGGCGCTGCTTGGCCTTTTGGCGATCACCGCCCCGACGGCGCATGCGGACGCGGTCGACAGCAACTTCCTGAACGCATTGAAGGCCAAGGGAGTGACGTTCGCGTCGTCGCAGGCCGCCGTTCAGGCCGGCCATCAGGTCTGCGACAACCTCGACCAAGGCAGAGCTACGCAGGACGTCGCCAACGATGTGATGCAGCAAAGCGGTCTGGACGGTTACCACGCCGGCTTTTTCGTCGGCGTCAGCGTCGCCGCATTCTGCCCGAGACATGCCGGCCAGTGAATTTCGTGCAAAACTAATCACGATGAAGAGAATTTTGGCCAGCGCCGCGTTGCTACTCGCCGCGCTGGCCGTCACACCGGCGCCTGCGGGCGCCGATCCCAGCCCGTTCGGCGCCCTCGGCTGTAGCTGCATTCCGGTAACCGGGATCCCGGCCGGCTCGCCGGAAGTCAAGGACCAGGTCGACGAAGGAATTCAAAGCGGTCTCGCTTCGCTGCACGGCGCGCGCGGCTCGTGAGCTGACCGAAACTTCGCTTAGCCCGCTGACGGCGGTGGCTTCATCACATTTCCCTTGATGTCGGCACCGATGGCAATGTCCTCGTACTTCTGCGGTTTGCGCTTACGCCAGCCGCTACCGGGTGAAATCGGCGGCGGCATGAGCGGCGGCATCATCGGCATACCCGTGCCGCCCGTCAACGGCGTGGCGGCGGAGGCAAGTTGTACCGGCGCCTGCGACGTCGCGAGTAGCGCGGCCGCACCCGGCGGCGCGCTCAGCGTGCCCATCGGCACCGCAGCACCCAGCGCCGCCGTTGCCGAGGTGGTGCCGGCCACGCCGAGTCCGGCGGCGCCCAGCGCACCACCCAGGCTTCCCCCGCTTTGGCCGAGCGCCCCTAAGGCTCCGGCGGCACCGCCACCTAAATTCGCCGCCGCCCCTCCCAGTGCCTCCTCGCCCTCAGACACGCCCTGGCCGACCTGGGCGCTGACGCCCTGCAACGCCTGGGCCGACTGGCTCTGTGCCAGATAGCTGAGCAGGTTGATCGGGAACCCCGACGAGATGAACTGGTTGGCATAGGTGTTCGCCTCCCCAACAAAACCAACGTTGGGGTCGAAGGCAGTGGGGACCGCCGGGGCGGGACTTGCAGCAGCAGACGTGGCCGAGGAGGTCCCGGACGTGGCTGAGGACGACCCGGACGTAGCAGCGGATGTCGCGCCCGCTTGCGTGGACAACGCATTCGGGTTGGTAGCCGACGTCGGCGACGAGAACTGCGGCAACGTCGAGGCTTGAGCCGAGGTTGCCTGATAGCGAGTCATCGCCGCTGAATTGTTCGCCCACATGGTCTGGTATGCGGCTTCGGTTGCTGCGATAGCCGGAAGGTTCCTGCCGAACACGTTGGTGGCCAACAGCTGCGCCAGCCGCGTCCTGTTAGCCGCGACGACGGCGGTAGGAACCACCGACGCCTGGACGGAGCTGAAGGCCGCGGCGGCGGTCTGGGCGGAAGCCGCCACTTGCTGCGTCTGTTGCGCGGTGGCGCGAAGCCACGTCAGGTAGGGCTCGACGGCCTGGATCATTGTCGCG
>Ga0302326_10010612_pt1 | contig 19971 bp, 16 predicted proteins | sample Palsa_T0_3_FD_202264 | JGI IMG/M metagenome (GOLD analysis project Ga0302326, IMG submission 202264) | Peat permafrost microbial communities from Stordalen Mire near Abisko, Sweden - Palsa_T0_3 | ecosystem: Environmental > Terrestrial > Soil > Palsa > Peat permafrost | place: Sweden: Abisko...
GGCCGCCGGCCAAGCCCAATCCTCTGGATAAACTGACTCCCGTTACTGACGCTGAACTGCAAAACCCTCCGGCCGGCGAGTGGCTCACCTGGCGGCGCACGTATGATGACTTGGGCTTCAGTCCACTGAAGCAGATCAACAAATCGAACGTCGCGCAGTTGCGCCCCGCCTGGACCTGGTCGTTGTATCCGGGCGCCAACGAAGCGACGCCGCTGGTCCACGATGGCATCATTTTCGTACACAGCGCGGGCGACCACCTGCAAGCTCTGAATGCAGCCACTGGCGACCTGCTGTGGGAGTATTCGCGGCAACTCCCGGCGGCCAAACCGGGAACGTTCCTCAATCTGGTCAAGCGCAACATCGCCATCTATGGCAATCACATCATCTTCGATACCTCGGACCTGCACGTGGTGGCGCTCGACACGAAAACGGGTGATGTCGCGTGGGAACACGAGGTTCTGGATCTCGACAAAAATCCGCGCATCGGGCTGACCGGCGGCCCAATCGTCGCCAAAGGCAAGGTGATCATCGGAACCGAAGGCCAGGGTCCCGGCGGGAACATGATCGTCGCTTTGGAGGCGGCCACGGGCAAGGAAGCCTGGCGCTTTTATACCATCGCGCGGCCCGGCGAGCCTGGCGGGAATAGTTGGAACGGGCTGCCACTCGAGAAACGCAGCGGCGCTTCAGTTTGGACCGCCGGCAGCTACGATCCGGCGCTGAACCTGGTCTTCTTCGGAACGGCGCAAACCTACGACACCGGGCCGCTGGTGCATCCGTCGACGGAACCCGGCGTTAACAACGACGGCCTGTACACCGACACCACGCTCGCGTTCGATCCCGACACCGGCAAGCTGGTCTGGCACTTCCAGCATGTCCAAAACGATCAGTGGGATCTCGACTGGGCGTTCGAGCGCCAGTTGATCAATCTTCCGGTCAACGGGCAGAGCAAGAGAATCGTGGTCACGGCCGGCAAGGAAGCCTTCTACGATGCGCTGGATGCGGCCACCGGAAAATATGAGTTCTCCATGGACCTCGGCATTCAAAACGTAATTACCGCGGCCGATCCGGTGACCGGCGCAAAAACAATTAACCATCAAGTTGTCATAGGCGATGGTGAAACCAAAACCGTTTGCCCGCACGCGGGCGGCGCCAAGAGCTGGATCCCGGGGTCTCTCAATCCCGATACGAAGATCCTGTACGTGCCGCTGGTGGAATCCTGCATGGACCTGATTCCGGTGGCAAAGGGCGAGCGCGGCGGACTTTCGTCGGGCGTGCGGTTCACCATCCGGCCGCGCCTGGATGGCGACGGCAAGTACGGCCGCTTTGAAGCGATCAATGTCGAAACGCGCAAGCCGGTTTGGATCGATCGGCAGCGCGCGCCGCAGACGACGGGCGCGCTCGACACCGCTGGCGGCATCGTGTTCGATGGCTCGCTCGACCGCTACATTCGCGCTTATGACGACTCCAACGGTAAAGTGCTGTGGGAGACGCGCCTGAACGACGTGCCGAGTTCTTGTCCGATTACTTATAGCGTTAACGGCAAGCAGTATGTCGCTGTGGTGGTGGGCAATGGCGGCGCGCACGCCATCACCTGGCCGCCGCTGGTGCCGGAGATTCAGAACCCGCCGAGCGGGGGCGCGGAGCTGTGGGTGTTCGAGCTGCCGGAGAAGCCGGTTAACTGATGGTTGGCCAAGGTCAGGGCGGGCTTCCTAAACCGCTCCCCTCTGGTGTACAATTGTACACGCGCTGGTCGAGTGGGATCCGCGCAAAGCGAGCCTTAATGCCCGCAAACATGGCATCCAGTTCGCCGACGCGGTAGCTGCCCTAGAAGACGAGCGGGCATTAACCATTGCCGATCTCTCATCCAGCGAAGAGGAGCGTTGGGTGACGACTGGGCTAGACCCGCTTGGTCGTGTCATAGTCGTTGTCTACACTTGGCGGGGCCAGCTGGTGCGGCTAATTTCAGCCCGTCGTGCGACGCCTCGCGAGCAACGGTTGTATGAGGAGGGAACGTATGAAACGTGAATACGATTTTTCAAAGGCGAAGCGTGGGCCTGTGATGCCGGTTCCCAAAGGAAAAACGAGAATCACGATTCGCCTGGATGACGACGTGATTGATTGGTTCCGCGATCAAGTTGACAGAGCCGGAGGGGGCAACTATCAGAGCCTGATCAACGATGCATTGAGAGAGCACATGGGGCGCTCGCGAGAACCACTGGAGACCACGCTTCGCCGCGTAATCCGGGAAGAGATCCGCCGGACCGGGTAGCTTTCAATGATCCACACGGCGCGGTCGGTAGTGCGCGGTCTTCCAGGGCCAATGCGATCGCGATATTCTGAACCTGGATGCCTCTCGAAGACTCTCTCCTTTACCGCTTGATCGCGCTGGCGTTCCTGGTCCTCGCCGCGATCGCGCCCGCGCGCTCGCAAGTTGTCAAAAACTTCGTGCCCGTCACGCCCGAAATGCTCTTGAACCCGAGCCCGGACGATTGGCTGATGTTCAGCCGGACCTACGACGCGCAGCGCTTCAGCCCGCTCAAGCAGATCAACAAGCAGAACGTCGGCACACTGCGGCTGGCGTGGGAGCGCGGCATGACGCCCGGCCAAACCGAGAGCATTCCGCTGGTGCATGACGGCGTCATGTATGTCATCAATCCCGGCGCGGTGATCCAGGCGCTGGACGGAGCCACGGGCGATCTGATCTGGGAGTACAAGCGCAAGGTTCCGGCGAGCGTGGCGTTGATGGCGCGGCCCAAATCGCTCGCGATTTATCAGGACGTGATCCTCTATACCGCACCCGATAGCTACGTGGTCGGCCTGGACGCACGTACCGGCGAGCTTCGGTGGCAGACCAAGACCGACGAGCGCGGGCACACCTCCGGTCCCATCGTTGTCAATGGGAAAGTGATTACGGCCGGAACATGCGTTGGGGGCTTGCGCGCGAACTGCTATCTAGCCGCGCACGATGCCATCACGGGCAAGGAAATCTGGCGATTCTACACGACGCAGGACGACAAGGATCCCGCCGGAGATTCGTGGAATGGCGCGCCGGTCGACAAGCGCGTGGCGTCCACCTGGGCGCTTCCGGGCTCCTACGATCCCGCGCGCAATCTGCTTTATTGGGGCATAGCGAATCCCACGCCGAACACGCGCGCCGATCGGCATGGCGGCAATCCCGACGGCACCGCTCGCTCCACGCCGGCCGATCTGTACAGCAATTCCACGGTGGCGCTGGATCCCGACACCGGCAAGCTGGTTTGGTATTACCAGCATCTGCCCGGCGACGACTGGGACATGGACATCAATGAAGAGCGCACTCTGCTGCGAACCGCCGTGAGCCCCGATCCAAAGTTTGTGAAGTGGATCAATCCGGACATCCCGCGCGGCCAGGTGCACGACATCTCGGTCAACGTCGGCGAAGGCGGTGGGCTGTGGGCGCTCGATCGCGGCACCGGCCAATTTCTCTGGGCGATTCCGTTCCCCTTTGATACCCCGAATTTCATCTTGTCGAATATCGATGTGAAGACCGGCAAGGCCTACATCAACTGGGATATGGTGTTGAAGCATCCAGGCGATCACCACGTGATTTGCTATCTCAACACGCGCAGCTATTGGCCGACTGCGTACAATCCTGAAAAGAATTCGCTCTACGTTCCTTACTTCGATACTTGTCTCGACATGACTTCGGCGGTGCCGGCGGGCACGCCTGGTCAGACCGAGGCGCGCGAGAAACGCTTTGGCGTCGCGAGGCCGGGTTCCGATCCGGATGCGCGCGTGGGCCTTGCCAAGATCAACATGTCGACAGGCGAGATGCAGCGCTTCAGCACCGGGTCGCACGCCACCAGCACCGGCGCGGCGCTCGCCACAGCCGGCGATTTGGTTTTCTGGGGCGATTTGAATCGGCGATTTCGCGCCTTCGATGCCGACACTGGCAAGATTCTCTGGGAGCAGATCGTCGGCGGCACGGTTTCAGCGAGCACCATCAGCTACGCGGTGAAAGGCAAGCAGTACATTTGCGTCATGACCGGCGACAATCTGGCCGTGCCTGGGTTGCTTGGCGACACGAACTTCGGGGGCGTGACGCCCGAGTTCAAGGTTCCGCGCGGGCACAACGCGATTTACGTTTTCGCGCTGCCGTAATTCAGACTCAGCGCTTCTTGGTGATCTCGACCACGCCGCGATCGCCGTCCACCTTCACCCAGTCGCCGGTCTCGATCACGCTCAGCGGATCCTGATCGAGCTCGGTGACCGCCGGTACTCGCGTCACCACCGCGCCCAATGCAATCTTGGTGGTCATCTGATTGAAGATCATCGCGAGCGGCGCCGACTTGGTCAGGCGCGTCATGTGAAAGGCATTCGACCATCCCGACGATCCTTTCGCGCCCTGAAAGACCAGCACCTTATCCTTGAAGCTCTTCCCGCGCAGTTCGTGCCGAGTTTCGATGATCGTTCCGGTCATCGGATCGATGCCGCCCCACCCGGAAATCGTCTCGCGCGTCACGAGCGCTTCACCCTCCGCGCAACCACCCACGATGCCGCGCCCGTGAAGCACAATCATGGGAGCTCACCCGTCCAGCGCCCGGTCAGCGCGGCCTTGATGCAGTCTTCGGTTGTGCCGAACCAGGCTTCCACGCCGACCATGGCCGGCAGATAGTGGACCTGCTTCGCCGAATCGAGCGCTACCACTTTCGTTCCCTTGGGTACCGCGCGCGCGATGGCCGAGCAGGTGTCGGTCATCACCAGGCCGCCCGCGTCCTCGATCGTTTTGGTGAACCCGCTGATATCCGCGACGGTCTTCACGGCGCGCGATGTGAACATCCACAGGTGGGTCTTGATCTTCTTGCCTACGAGCAGCCGCGCAACCTCGCGAAACTGATCGATCGAGGCATGTGGGCACCCGAGCATCACATAATCCACATTCGGATCGCGGCCGTTCGCGTTCAGAGTGTCGTACACGCGCCGCCGTTCCTCGGCGCCATACTTGATGGTCGCGACCGGCTGGCGCGAACCGAGCGCTATTTCCAAACTTGCCGCTTCGGGAGTCACGCCGACGATGTGATACATCTCCACTCCGCCCGACGACGCGGCGGCAGCGCCGAAATGTTTGTGGCGCAGCGGATCTGCCTGCCGAATCGCGCCCGTGACCACCGGAATATTTTCCTGCATGATGTCGCCGACGAAATAGCCGAGCATGCCCCAATCCATCACGCTCTCAACCGGCTTTGTCTCCACGTGGACGCGGTGCGTCCCATGGCGGTATTCGTCGCGATGCAGGCCCCAATCGGGAATCTTGCCGGTGAGCATGGCGGCGCTGGTGCTCTCGCGGCCCTCCGTATTGGTACGCGCGCCGATGACGGAATTGCAGTACACCACGGCGGAGGATTCCATCCAGGCGCAATGCTCGCCCTTTACCGGCAGGTTGCCCGCCAGATACGGCGTGCACGTCTTCATGATCCGAACTCCGTGCCGGGCCAGTTCAGCTTCATCTGCGTGCTGGTGTTGCATGGCCTCGAGGCTCATCCCCAGATCGGTCCAATGTTCCAGATCCATTCCGCCCTGCAAATGGCAGCAATTCCCGGTTGCCGCTGGCACGGACATGATTTCACCGGCATCCAGATCGTAGAGCGAAAATACCGTTTCGAAGCTGCCGTCGCCGGCGTGTTCTTCGAAATATTTCTGCAGAAACAGTGTCGACGATCCGGGCACGCCCGCAATATTGTGGGTGTCGACAAACCGGTCCGCGCCGAGGGCTTCGGCGTATCGAACCAACAATTCCATGGCCTTTTGTTTCGCGACGCCGGACACGCCGTCCAGCATGGCCTTTTCGTCGTCTGCCAGGATCATGGCTTCGGCCGGCTAACCGCGTTCTTCGATGTGCTTCAACCGCGCGTCGAGCACTTCTTCTACTCGCCGTAGCTCCGCGCGCCACAGATCGCGCATGTCGTCGAAGCGCTTGTCGATGCCATCGAATCTGGTCTTAAAGAGGGCAGTGAGAATCCCAATCAAAGCGGCGTTGAACAATATGGGGATGCCGATGGTGAGATAGAGCTGTTCGTTGGTCACCAACACAAGTACGCTCCGCCTGGAACTATTCTCCCACAGGGCGCTCGTCGGCCGGCTAACCGCGTTCTTCGATGTGCTTCAACCGCGCGTCGAGAACTTCTTCCACCCGCCGTAGCTCCGCGCGCCACAGATCGCGCATGTCGTCGAAGCGCCTGTCTACGGCGTCAAAGCGCTTGTCGATACCGTCGAATCTGGTCTTGAACAAAGCGATGACAAGCCCGATCAACGTGGCGTTAAACAGCATTGGAACACCGACTAGGATGTAGAGCTGTTCGTTGGTCACCAACACAAGTGCGCTCCGCCTGGAACTATTCTCCCACAGGCCGTTCGTCGGGCGACTAACCCCGCTCTTCGATGTGCTTCAATCGCGCGTCGAGAACTTCTTCCACCCGCCGTAGCTCCGCGCGCCACAGATCGCGCATGTCGTCGAAGCGTCGGTCGACGGCATCGAAGCGCTTGTCCACGGCGTCGAAGCGTACGTCAATTTTTGCCTCGACTTTGCCTACCTTGGCGTTGAAAAGGGCGACAACAAGCCCGATCAGCGTGGCGTTAAACAACATCGGAACGCCGACTAGGATATAGAGCTGTTCGTTGGTCACCAAATCAAGTGCGCTCGGCCTGGAACTATTCTCCCACAGGGGATTCGTCCTCCACGTTCGCCGCCAGCCTACGACGCAGCGCCCCCAAATCGATCTCGTGCACGCTTCCCTGCCCCGCCAAATCCAGCGCGTGCGCCGCCGCCGCGCCCATCGCTATGCACGGGCCCATCACCCGCACGCTCGACAGCGCTGTTGCGTCGCCATCGATGCAGCGCCCCGCGGCCACGAGATTATCCACAGCTGGCGGCGTCAAGCTTCCGAGCGGCACGTAATGGACGTGGTCCGCGTCGAACGGCTCCCACACGTACCCCTCGGCGTTGTGATGTTGTTCGAGCGGCCAGGCTGTTCGCGCGACGCTGTCGGGAAACTTCACGCCCCGCCGCACCTCGTCCACCGTCAAGTGATGCCGTCCCACGATCCAGCGCGTCTGCCGGATGCCGGGCAGCCCATACGAACGCACGCGCGCCTGTCCGAAGGCCGCCGGAAATTCCGAGCGGAGGAATGTCATAGTGCGGTCGGCCTGATCCTTGCCTTCGAGACCGGTCTTGGAAGCTCCGAACGGATCCATCGGATTCTCGATGTGCGTCATATTCACGACCGCGGTAGCGCGCCCTGGAAAGCTCATGGCGAACCCATCCCGCCGGATCATTCCGTACTCCGCCCCGCGCTCCCGAATGCGCTCCGACATTTCCGCGCGGCTGGGTTTGTGCGCCTCATCGAAATTCTCGATCACGATCATTTGCGATCCGTAGATTATGCCTTCGGCCGGTTCGCGGCACTCCAGGCCCGCTTGCCAAACCACGGCCGCATCGCCCGTAGCATCCACAAACCCGTTTGCTCGAACCAGCACGTCACCATAGCGGGTGGAAAATTCCAGCGCCTTGATCCTCGGGCCATCACGCTCGACACTCCGCAAAATCGCGCCCACCAGCGGCGTGATCTTCAGTTCCAGAACCTTGCGCTCCACCCAGCGCCCCAGCGCGACCTCGTTGTACAACGCGTTCAGCGACACGCCGCCCATCACCACATGCAAATCACCGGTGGCGCTCAAGTCGCGAAGGATATCGTCGGCGATCCCGTGGGTCAGTTGTTTGTTTTTCGGGGGATTGCCAAACAACCCCACGATCATTCCGATGATGGAGTTCACCGCTTGCCCGCCGAGCGCCGGCAATCCATCGATCAGGACCACCCGGCGCCCCAATCGAGCCGCTTCGATGGCCGCGGAAACGCCCGAAATCCCCGCGCCCACCACGCAGATGTCGGCCCAGTGCTCCCGCGACGGGGCCGCGCCATTGCGCTGTATCACCCGCGTCTGGGGGCGAAAGGGTTTTTCGAGCATCCGCTACCAGCTCGTTATCACGAGCCCATTTTCAAGGCGCTTTTCAGGAACGTGAAGCGGTCCGCCCACTCGTCGATCTGCTTGGTAGTCGGCTTCCCCGCACCATGTCCGGCACGGGTCTCGATGCGAATCAAAATTGGCGCCGGACCCTCCTGCGCCTGTTGCAGCGTAGCTGCGTATTTCAAGCTATGACCCGGCATCACGCGATCGTCGTGATCGGACGTGGTGATCAGCGTCGGAGGGTACTCGATGCCCTTGCGGATATTGTGCAGCGGCGAATACGCGCGCAGCACCTTGAAATCCTCTGGATTGTCGGACGATCCATACTCGCCCACCCACTGCGTTCCGAAGCCGAACTTCTGGAACCGCAGCATGTCCATGACACCGACAGCAGGCATCGCCGCGCCAAACAAATCGGGCCGCTGGTTCAGCACCGCGCCGATCAACAATCCGCCATTGCTGCCTCCAAAGACCGCGAGCTTGGGCGTCGATGTGTACTTATTCGCGATCAGCCACTCACCCGCCGCGATGAAATCGTCGAACACGTTCTGCTTCTTGGCGCGCATGCCCGCCTGGTGCCATGCCTCGCCATACTCGGATCCTCCGCGAATGTTCGCCACCGCGTAGATACCGCCCATCTGCATCCATTCCACAATCGCCGGCCGGAAGTCCGGAGTCTCCGCGATATCGAAGCCACCGTAGGCGTAGAGCAATGCCGGGTTCTGCCCGTCCAGTTTCAGGCCTTTCTTGTAACTCAGAAACATCGGGACGCGCGTGCCATCCTTACTTAAATAGAAAATCTGCTTGGTCTCATATAGCGATAAATCCGCCGCAACTTTGCTCTGCCGGATCACCGTGCTTTTCGCGGTCTCCAAATCCAGCCGGTAGATCTCCGGCGCGATGGTGAAACCCTCGAAGCGGTAGAACATTTCCTTGTCCCGGAGCCGCGCGCCAGACCATCCCGCCGTCCCAATCCCCGGCATCGCGATCTCCGCAACGGTCTTGCCATCCAACGTCACCAGCCGCGCCGCCGAATGGGCATCCTTCATGTACGCCAGCAGTAGTTTTCCGTCGGCGATCTGTGCGCCCTCCAGCGTCTCCGCGCGCTCCGGAACAATCTCCTTCCAGTTGGCGCGCTCCGGATGTTCGATATCCATCGCGATCACCCTGCTGCGCGGCGCGCCGTCGTTGGTCTGCAAATACAACGTCGATCCGATCACGGCGATCGGAATGTAGGCGTAATCGGCAGACGGAATCAGCATCACCGTGCGCGGATTCGCAGGCCGCAGGTCCTGGTAGGCCAGCATGTTCGTGCCTGGAACGCCGGTGTATATGTTGAGCAGCAGAAAGTGGCCGCCCTCCATCACGAAAGGATCGATGCCCCAATTCGGATGATCCGGCCGCTCGTAAATCAGCTTGTCGGCGGACTGCGGATCGCCCAGCTTGTGAAAGTACACCTTCTGGTCCAGCGCCGCGACAGTGAGCAGCTTCTCTGGAGGCGGTTCCGCAAAACGCGCATAGTAGAACCCGCGATCGTCCGCCGCCCACGAAATGCCGCTCCCCTTGGTCCACTGGACCAGGTCGGGAGCATCCTTGCCCGTAGCAACATCGCGAACGCGCCACTCCGCCCAATCCGAACCGGCCTGCGCGATTGCGTACCCATACAGCTTCCCGTTCCAACTCGGCGAAGCGCCCGCCAGCGCCGTGGTTCCGTCCTTTCGAAAGGTGTTCGGATCCAACAACTCGCGGGCCGGACCATTCAACGAATCCGTGACATACAACACGGACTGGTTTTGCAACCCTGAATTGTGGAAATAGAAATAATGGCTCCCAGCTTTTTCGAAGGCGCCGAATTTCTCGTAATTCCACAGCGCGGTGAGCTGCTTCTTGATGGCATCGCGCCCCGGGAGTTTCGCCAGGTAGGAAAACGTCAGCTCATTCTCTTGGGCCACCCATTTTTCGGTGGATGGCGCGTCGGCGTTCTCCAATCCTCGATATGGATCGGCGACGTTGACGCCGTGATAATCGTCCACCTGGTTTCCCTTGGGAGCGACCGGATAATTCAGCTTGGCAGTGTTGTCGGCGCCTAGAAATAGGGGCATAGTGGCGAGTAGCAGCAGAATGTGTTTCACGACTGGGCCTTTCGGCTCCATTGTCGCAAAGTTGCTGCGCGCTGGTACTGCGCCGGGTGAGCTACTTCCGGCTTCCGAACCCAATACTGCTTAAACAAACGACGTACATCGGCGTGCGATCAAATTTCAGGCGAACTTGGATCAGCTTGCTCGGGTCAAACGCCTTGGAACTCTGAAACGCCCCGAGCGGAGCACGGACGGTTTGGAAAACCGGCTCCCAATCCTTTTCATAGGCCTCGCTTTCCAGAAACCCGAGCTTGGTAAAAGTCTCTTTGAGCGGCGGCGGGATGGCGGCGAAGCGGCTCACCGGCGCCGACGCCGTGGCTCCATCGCTCGACACCAGCTCAATCGTGAAGTCCGGCGATCCCCGCTCTTTCTTCTTGGATTCCTCCGGCTTCTTCTCCTTTTTGTCCGGCTTCTTGCCAGGCAGTGGCGCGTCTTCATCCAGCGCCGCGATCGACAACTCGACAGTCGACTCGGCGCCCAGCTGCCACTTCGCAGCCGCGCTTTCCGGCAACGTGATGGTGTAGGCCGGCAGCGCTGCGCCCTTCGCACGATTCCATCCGAGAAATACGCCGTTGTAATCGCGATCGCCCTCCCGCCATGGAATGCGGCCCTCATGCCAGATGGACAGATTCTCGCCGGCGATGTGGCCGCCCGGAGCCGTAGTGGTAGTGAGGTCCGCATCTTCGTCGAACGAAGCCAGGCCGCGGTACGAAGCATCCCGATAGCGATTCAAATAAATCGTATCCGGAAGCCACGCGCGGGCCACTCGCCAGTCCTCAAATAACGGCAGGTACTCGCGACGGCCGTGCAGCGTCGCCTCCAGAAACGCCGCGATGTAGGTTTTCGAAATGCGGCGCTGTTCCTCGCCCGGGAGCAACGGCCGGAGATTTAAAAACCAGCTCAGCGGCTGGCCGACATCCGTTCGGCCCCACTCCGTGTTGAACTGGCCGTGGTTGGCGCCGTACGCGTAAATCTCCGCCTTGAACCAAGGTCCCGGCTGGGTGTAGCGCACGTGGTCCCACTGCCGGCTGCCCATGAATGAGGACACGTCGGCATCATTCGCGCCTTGCAGCGTGAGGTAGTTTACGTCCTCGATCCAACGGTGCTGACCGGCGGGTTTGTACTGTCCATCCGCCGGAGCGATTGCCACCACGGACTGAATTCGAAACCCGTAATCGAAGCGGATATTGGCGTCTTCCGGAGCGTACTTCATACGATTGAACAACGCCGCCGTCGCAGCCGCTTCCCCGCCCCGGGAATGTCCCATTAGAGCGATGCGCTCGAGATCCACTTTGCCCTGGAACGGATTACGCACATCTTCGTTCCACTCGCGCCATAGCTTGAGATGCTCGAGCAGTAGCCAACCGCGCACAGCCTGCTGCTTGGGTGGATCGTGAAAAAGGCCGCTGTTTAGAAAATTCTCATCGATCGACGCCAGGATGAATCCGCGGCTGGCGAGCAGCTCGCCGAGATAGGCGTAGCCGGGATCGGAGAACTCCGCCATCTCGTGATTTCCATGCACGATCAACACCAGCGGGAAAGGCCCGGCGCCCTCCGGATACCACACTCGAGCGTTCAATGGCAGTTTGTCTTCGTCGAACTTCCAATATTTCTGCCGCGCCCAGCGCTTCCAGCCCTTGAAATCCTTGAAGAACTCCGAGGCGTCCACCGTGCGCGTCTTGATGGCCACCGACGAACCGTATTCCGGCCTCCGAACGTCGGTGCCCGCTCCGTAGAAAAGCTTCTTCACGTGATAGGGCCCGGTTTCCGCGGGGTTGGGCACCGTCAGTTGGGCGGGCATTTCATTCGCGGGCGGGCGCCACGAAACGATATTGTCGAGCGTGCCCTGGTGTGCGATCAGCCACACCAGATAGACGTTGGCACCCATCGCGATCGCGAAGAGGGACACCGTGACGATCTTCTTGCTCAGCGCGGCGCGCCCGAATCCAGCCACAACGAATGTTGCGATGGTGGCGCCGAGAATACCTTCCGCCAGACCCACGCCAATCGCCATCAGAATGCCGAGCTGCGGCGGAAAGAACAGGAGCATTACGATCGTACACGAGCCGACGATGAATCCAGTGGCCATGCGCGGCAGATGGCGCGCGATCGTCAGCAGGAGTGCGACAACAATGGCGGTCAGAGGAACGATCACGGCGGCGGCCACGATCGCGAACGCAAAATCGAACGCGAAACCGAACCCCGTGCGAAGATAGAAACCTGCGATTAGCGCACAGATCGCCGCTGTGGCGAGTGTTCCCCAAACCGCGCCGCGGCGTGATTCCGGACCTGGACGCACATTCCGCCAGTGGCGTCCGCACCAGTCCGCCGCTATGCGCCACCACTGTTTTAAGCGAATAGGTTCATAGTACCGCAGTGACGCAACGCTGGCCGCAAGAAATGCTTGACCGGTCCTAGAATCTGTGTATACTGAGTATACTGATATGGACGGCGCGTTCGCCATTTCGCAATCCGACAAGCGCCCCATGTACCTCCAGATCATGGAGCAGATCAAACAACGAATTGCCGTCGGCGATTGGACGGAAGGTCAAGCGATTCCGTCAATTCGGCAATTGGCTGTGGATCTACAGGTCAGCGTCATCACGGTGAAGCGGGCCTATCTGGAGCTGGAACGTGAGGGCATCATCGTGACGCAGCAAGGCAAGGGCTCGCACGTGGCCTCAACTCCCGGACTGGGAGCGAGGCTGCGCGAGCAGGAGTTGGAACAGCATCTGGAGCAGGCCGCGCGCATTGCGGCGCTCCTGGGTCTTCGGCCCAGGCAGCTGGAACATCGGCTGCGCGAGGCCGGCGATCGTCTCGCGGAAAAGGAAATCATATGAACAGACATTATCCGAACGGCTTGGCCATAGAACTCGAGGGCGTGGGGAAGAAGTACCGCTTCTTTTCGCTCGATAATATTCACCTGAAAGTCCCCGAGGGGCAGATCATGGGACTCATTGGGCCGAACGGCGCGGGCAAATCGACCACCATCCGCATCCTGATGGGTTTGGTTCATCAGGACTCGGGCGAGGTGCGGGTGCTGGGCCATCAGATGCCGGCCGAACAAGTCGCGGCGAAGTGGGACATCGGATTCGCATCGGAGGACATGCGGCTCTACGAATCGGAGACTCTGGCCTGGCACATGAATTTCATCCAATCCATTTATCTGAGTTGGGATGCCGCCTACGCGCAAGTCCTGCTGAAGCGCTTCGGCCTGCGGGCGGAGCAGAAAATCAAGGGGCTATCGCATGGTCAGCGCGTCAAGGCGACATTGTTGCTGGTTCTCGCCCGGCGGCCCAAACTGCTGGTGCTGGACGAACCCACCACCGGCCTCGATCCGGTTGCGCGGCACGAGATCCTGAGGGAGCTGACGGGAGTGATGACCGATGAAGGCCGCACCGTCCTGTTTTCATCGCACAACACGCAGGATGTCGAACAGATCTCCGACCGGATCACCTTTATCGACCGTGGCCGGATCATCGACTCCATGGACAAGGAGATGTACCTGGACCGCTGGCGTCGCCTGCGCATCGAGGTTCCGTTCGGAATCCAATTGCCGGCACTGCCCGGAATCATTGGCGTGAAGCAGGACGGCAGGCTGGCGATTGCGACGTCGAACGCGTTTGACCCGGATGTGGCCAACGCGTATGAGAGCACCGGAGCCAGGATTCAGCGCATCGAGAACATGACGCTGGAAGAAATTTTCGTTGCTAACGTTGAGCACAGCCGTGAGGAGGTAGAAGCATGAGAGGTTCCGTAGTCGGACATTTGATCTTGAAGGATTGGCGGCTCCAGTGTTTGCCGATCCTGGCATCCGTGGCGGCGGGCGCGCTGGCACTGGCGATCTTGCAACGGGGCAACGAGACGGCATTCGTAGTCGGGAGCGTCTGGCTTTTCGTCGCCCTGATCGTTATCGGATGCATGTTGCCGATCTTCGCTATCGTGAACGAGCGGAAAAAACAGAATCTGGCGTTTCTCATGAGTCTTCCCATCTCGAACATGCAGTACACGACCGCGAAGCTGGTGTCCACCGTAGGAATGTTTCTGGCGCCCTGGCTGACCATGGTTATCGCAACTCTCCTTATCGTGCAAATCCGCGGCATTCTCCCGCACGGAACGATCCCGATCACGCTCATTCTCCTGATGCTCCCCTTCGTCGGTTTCTGCTTCATAGCGGGAACTTCACTGGTGGGTGAATCAGAGGGATGGAGCACCGCGGCGACCCTGGTCTGCAACTCGTCGTACGGGTTGGTTTGGTACTTTATAGTCAAAATCCCGGCCTTGACACTTACCTTTAAGAGTCCCGTCGCGATTTGGAGCCCCACGGCGCTGGCTATTTTCGGCAGCGAGCTTGCATCCGTCCCGTTGATGCTGGGACTCACGTTTTTTCTTCAATCGCGAAAGCGCGATTTTGTCTAGGCGAATGCCATGCGATACACATTTCTGTTGGCGGTAATTCTGCCGGTTCTGTCGGCTCAAGATGGAACCGCGATCTACAAGGAGCGTTGCGCAAAATGCCATGATATGCCGGCCGCGCGAGTTCCTTCCATCGACGCCATAAAAGCGATGAGCGGCGAGGCCATCTACGCTGCGTTGACGGCCGGGCTGATGAAGACTCAAGCTGAGGGCCTCTCAACGGTCGAGATCTTGGCGTTGATCGGGTATATTGCCCCGAACGGTGGCTCGCATGCGGCCGCTCCCACGTTTACGCCCACCTGCAAGAGCGCCACACCGTTTCGATCCGGCGCGGACTCGCCGCAATGGAATGGCTGGAGCCCGAGCCTTACCAACTCGCGATTCCAGGATGCGGCTTCGGCCGGTCTCGCGGCCTCCGATGTTCCCAGGCTCAAGCTGAAATGGGCGTTCAACCTGGGCGACGTCAGCATGGCGCGATCGCAGCCCACGGTGGTCGGGGGCCGCGTGTTCATCGCTACCGGAACGGGAGCCCTCTACGCGCTCGATGCCGACACTGGCTGCACCCACTGGGGATTTCAGGCTGGGCCGGGAGGAATCCGTTCGGGCGTGACCATCGGTGAGGCCAACGGCATACCGGCGGTCTTCTTTGGCGATGCGGGCGCGACGATGTATGCCCTCAATGCTCAAACCGGGGAACTGATCTGGAAGGTTCACCCGGTGGATCATTTCGCGACAATCGCCACGGCGACGCCGCGATTCTACAAGGGCGTGGTTTACCAGCCAATGGCTTCGTTCGAGGAAGCCCTGGGGCCAGATCCAAAGTTCGAATGCTGCACCTTTCGCGGAAGCGTGGTGGCTCTGGATGCCTCGACAGGCAAGACGATTTGGCAAACCTTCACCATTCCGGAAGCCGCGAAGGCGACGCGGAAGAATCCGGCGGGAACGCAGCAGCACGGCCCTTCGGGCGCCGGCGTCTGGTCGAGCCCGACCATTGACGAGCAGCTGGGAGTCTTGTACGTTGCCACCGGAGACAACTATTCGGATCCGCCGACCAACACCAGCGACGCCATTCTCTCCCTTCAACTCAAGACGGGTGAACTGCTGTGGTCCAGGCAATTGACCGAAAATGACGCTTACAACAGCGGCTGCGCCAGCCCGCAGCGAACCAATTGCCCGGATGCGGCGGGGCCGGATTATGACTTTGGACAACCACCGATTCTCGTAAGCCTGGGAGCGGTAAAACGCGCGCTGGTGATCGGACAAAAATCGGGCATGGTGCATGCGGTGGACCCCGATCAAAAAGGCAAGATCTTATGGCAGACTCGGGCCGGCGCGGGCGGCGCATTAGGCGGCAGCCAATGGGGCTCAGCCTCAGACGGACAGAATGTCTATGTAGCGATCTCCGATGTCGGGATTGGCGGCGTCGCGGATCCGAAATCGCCGCAGGGCTTCCGCCTCACTCTGGATCCGAAGAAAGGCGGCGGCCTGCATGCGCTGGATCTCAAAACGGGAAAGATCGCATGGAGCGCGAAGCCTGCGCCGTGCGCCGCGTCGAGGACGGACTGTTCTCCAGCGCAATCGGCGGCCGTGACCGCGATTCCGGGGGTGGTTTTCTCCGGCTCCGTCGATGGACATTTGCGGGGTTATTCCACGGCGACGGGCAACATCTTGTGGGATATAGATACGGCCCGCGAGTTTGACACGGTAAATGGAAAGCCTGCGCACGGAGGTTCGCTAGACGTCGCCGGACCAGCGGTGGTCAATAGTATGGTCTTTGTGAACTCCGGCTACGGGCAGTGGGGTGGCATGCCAGGGAACGTATTTCTGGCGTTCTCAGTCCATTAATGGACTGGCTTCTTCAAGGCCGCCAGCACCGATTTCGGAACCTTGGCCACCACGTGCGGCTGAGGATCCACCACTTCGGCAACGTCGTAGACGATGGATGTCCCGAGCACTGAGGAAACCTCGGCTGCATTCAGCCCGTACATTGTTTCCAGCCATCGCGCCAGGTTTGTCGTCGCCTCGCGAAACGCCTCGTCCAGGCTGCCCGCGATCCCGCTCGCCATCAGATATTCGGCGTTTTCCATTCTCGGGTTCGGCGGGGCATGGCCGGCCACGACATCCACTGTGAACTCGATGTCCATCGACGTTTCCAGAGCATTGCCGGTGAGTTCTCCAGCAGCCTGGACTGCGTGGCCGTCACCGACAAAAACCAGCGCGCCCGGCGCATACACCGGCAGATAAACCGTGACGCCCTCGCGGAGCTGATTGTAATCCATGTTTCCGCCGAACGAACCGAGAAATCCCGATCGATATTGCATCCCTCCGTCAGGCGCCACCGCGACGCAGCCCAACATGGGCGCCAGTGGAACATGGTAGTCCTTCATCGTCGTGGTTGCTTTTTGTAGCGATGCGAAGCCGGCCTGAAGATCCAGCTTCCAGTCGGCGTTGTAGCCTTCCACTTTCTTGCGTTCTTCGACATAGTCGGGAGTCAGCGCGCCACTAACAATCAGCGGGCTGCTGATTGCGGAGTCGCGATTCAAGCGGATTGGATTGAAATGAAGTACCAGCGTGTCTCCAGGGACTGCGCCTTCCACATAGAACGGTCCAGTCAATGGGTTGCCCCCGGAAGTTCGGCGGACACCCTTGGGATCGGTACCCCCTGCATCTACCGACCAGGTTGCCACCGTGTCGCCCGGGTTGATGTGAAGCGCCGGCGCGATTGCATCGGAGAAGAAATGATGGAACTCGGTGGGCTCGAACGTGTGGGTCCGCGGTTTGGAAGTCCCGACCGGCTCCCGAGTTGCTTCCCACTTCAAGTCCACGTTCTGCCCGACGAAGTGCGCGGTACCTACAATGCGCCCATCCGTGAGATTGCCTTTCAGCTGAATGGTGGTTTTGGGATTCGGCTTGATGGTGGCTTCAATGCGGCCATTCTCGAAACTTCCCTCGAAGGCATCGTCGCCGAGTTTGCCGGTAAGTTTGGCGCCCGCAAGTGAAAACTGCAAGCGGTCGTAACGGGGTTCGTCAAAGAACCTTAGAATTGAGATCCATTTGCCGGCGGGCGACGACGGGCTCTGGCCAAACGCCGCGAAGCAGACTAGGAAGAGAATGATGCGGCAGCGCATGCCTGCTATTGTATTGCTTTCCCAAAAACCTGGAACCTAACGGTTCCTTCGTTTGGTCCGATAAGATGTCCGGTAAGATAAGGTGCCATCCTAAGTTTGAACCGAGCCATCGGATTGTTAGCGCTCGCGGCCTTGTCCGCATGTCTGCCCATCGCGGATGGGCAAATCAGCGATCCATCTCTTACGGGATCCTTCGTCAAGTTCGACCGCAATTTGACGACGGTTCCGATGTGGCGGCACGAACTGGCCGCCCAGGCGGCGCTAGGCCACAGGATACTCATTCTTCCCGGTGACGGAACTCTCATGCCGAGCCTGGCCGACAGCACCGGCTTCACGGTGAATCCTCAAACGTTGATCTATCCGAGTGGCAATTTCCCGGCTTCTCCAGCGCAGCCCGACGAACTGGGAATGCTGCTGACCGCCGCCGATCAGTTCGGGATGCAAGTCTACGTCGGATCGCTGCAGACCTACGGAGTTTGGTCGAACGGAGATGAATTCGACGCTCTGCACAAATACGATCCCATCGTCGCGCGGGAAATCCTGGCGCGGTACGGTTCGCACCCCAGTCTCAATTCTGGCGGCGGGAATTGGTATTTCAGTCATGAACTCTGGCTCAATTGGGTGAAATTCTACGGGCGGACCTATTATGGCGTCCGTGAGCTTGAGACGTATGTGCGGCAGATGAAAGCGCTGAGCGCGCAGGCTAGGGTCATCGAGGCGCCGGTCTTCAAGAAAACCCGATCGGCACGTATGCCCGGCCTGTCGTCAAAGGAAGCCGGAACATTTCTTGCCGTGCTCGTGTCACGGTCCCGGGTCGACATCGTGGCCCCGCAAGATGGGGCGGGGGCGCAGGCCGGGGCGCCGGCGGTCTCTGAGCTCGCCGATTACTATTCCGGGATGCGAGCCGCGCTTGAGGCTTCCATTGCATCCGGAAATGTTCAGCTCTGGACCACCACGGAAACCTTCGCGGCCGCTGTTACCGGAACCGAAAGCGCGGACGGTTGGCAGCCGGCGCCAGTTGCGCGCATTCACCGTCAAATTGCCTCTGAAGCGCCGTACGTATCCCAGATGATCCAATTTATGTACGGCTGGGATATGTCTCCGGAGGCGACGTACACTCCAGTAGAAGCCGATACGCTGCGCGCGCAATACAGCCGGGAAGGTTCCGGTTTGACGTCCCTCGCCACCGGCGCGGTCTCCTACAGCATCTCTCCTTCCCGAAGCTATCCGGATATCGTCCCGTCGAAGCTCACGAACGGCACTGGTGGCGGATTCCGCCAATCGCTCGCAGCGGATTGGGTGGGGTTCGCGGGCAATCCAACGGGAGCAGTTACTGTGACGGTCGACCTGGGCGGGTCAAGGACATTTACGGGCGTAAGGGCGCTCTTCGCGGGATCGACCATGTCGGGGATCTATTTTCCGCGAGAGGTGGCGGTGGAATACTCGGGCGACGGCGGCGCGTCCTGGTCCTCATTGGGCGGTGCTACCACTCAGAGCGTGGGAATTGACACTCCACCGCTCTACGCGGTCGGATGGGTCGATGCAACAAGCTCGACGCCGGTGGTCGCTACGCAAGTGAGAGTCACAGTGAATTTTTACGAGTGGCTCTTCATCGGTGAGATCAAGGTGATGGACTTGTAATCAAGTCCACAAGCTCAGCGCGGGAAGCCGCTCGAAGCTCTCAAGCGACGGCATCTGCCCAATCAGGATGCGGCCATTCAACTCCACCCAGGCGTGCGCCTCAAGATGACGCGACTGATCGCGCATCACCCCAATCCGCAAGTCGGTCGCAATTCCGCGCCGCCGAAGTAACCATTGCGTGGCCATTGCGAGCGGAAGGCAGGGTCTTGCGCCAAGCAACAAACGGCCAGCCGCGCCGGCAGCCCAAACAATCCGGTCCATGTCCTCCGGGCTTCCCTTCACCGCATGAGGGTGTACGCGCTGGAGACGAGACAGCAGTGGTACCAGCTTGGCGTAGCCAATTGTCGCCAAACCCCATCGCATCAAAAGAATTGCGAGAGCTGCGCTGATGAATGCACCGCGATCGGCGCGTGCCAAGCCAAAAAATTTATGCCAGCGGCGCAGACTTCACCTCGACCAGCTTCTTGCTCGTCAGCTTTTCGACCAGCTCGATCAAGTTGCGCGTGCAGCGTTCGCGATCGACGTCATATTCGTCCAGCAGGATGTCGCGAATCGCGCCGACCCGTTTCGGCTCTTGCAGCAGACTCCATACTCGGGTACCGACCGGGTCGAGCCCAAAGTAGGTACCTGAGGCGGTGTGCAAAATC
>Ga0302326_10010615_pt1 | contig 19968 bp, 17 predicted proteins | sample Palsa_T0_3_FD_202264 | JGI IMG/M metagenome (GOLD analysis project Ga0302326, IMG submission 202264) | Peat permafrost microbial communities from Stordalen Mire near Abisko, Sweden - Palsa_T0_3 | ecosystem: Environmental > Terrestrial > Soil > Palsa > Peat permafrost | place: Sweden: Abisko...
GTCGCTCAGCCGCCGCCTGTTTTCCGCGAATTTTTCGGGGACTCAAAAATTGCATTTTTTCCTCGCGAAATTTAACAGACTCTCCGCTTCCCTTGCTTACCGTGGCTATGATATACGCGTCTTGCAGGCCGTAATCATCTTCCAACGTTGATTTTAGATGGATTACATTTTTATTCGCAGCGTGAATCCTGGTAAACTGCCCTAGACTGTCAATTGATATTTTTGGAGGCTGGTCCTGGATAATTTCGATTTTGTAGAAATCGGTACTTCTCAGTTCTTGATGGCTGCCCAGCCACTGAAGTTGATAAAAGCCGGATTGTGTAATGGTGCAGTGCGTAGAATACCGATGATCTTTTTGATTTGAAAGATTCAGCGTATCCTTTCCATAAAAAATGAGGTACGACTTGTGAATGTCGCTTGAAAAATGAATTGACCAGTTGACTGCGCTGCCCTCAGGGAGGATAAGATTGAGATCTTTTGCAATCGACGATTTAATTCTTGTATAAGCCGGAGGAGAAATTTTCACGGTAATCGTATCGGCCCGAACCGTGTCGTTTCGATGGGGATTTGCTGATGGCGTTGGGAGTTGAATGGATGAATACCGTGCCGTCGAGTTGGCAGGCCTGTGAACCAGGCTCAAACCGGCAACCATCGCCAAACAAACAACAAACACAGCCCATGCGGCGCCAAGTCGATGGGGTAAATGGATAGAATTTTTAAGCCCTTCCAGTTGGAGAAGCGTCCGCGATTGTTGCAATTGCTGGAGTAGTGGAAGGTCGTCATTCCGGGCGAGTAGTAAATCTGTACTTTCTTCAAGCTCTTTGTGCTGGTGATCTAAATACCGTGCTAGTGTGAAATCAGTGATATGGCAAAGATTGAGCTGAACGAAGCGTATCGTAAATACGAATACCGCGGACAGGGAAGAAAAAAATAAGTTGGCAAACAAAGAAAGGTTTATCCACCTGAAGAAATAAAACAAAACCAGAGACACCGATAAGGTCACCACTAACGTTTCAGTCAGCCGCAACGTGAGGTAACGAAATCTTATTTTGGTAATATAATATCGTGCTTCTTCCGGACTCATTGATTTCGTGAATAGGCGACCGCTCTTTCAGTAAGCAGGGTAAGCAGAAAGAGTATCATCAAATAATTACGGGCGACACCAGTATCCATATTTATTTTGGGGATCTTATCTTCACGGTTTTCACGAACTCCCCAGGCCATGGCGTTAGGCAAAACACGTTGATCTTTAAACGAAGCCAATTCCCATTGCTTGTCAGACGGAAATAACAAGAGTAAGAGTTCAAGCGTCAAATTTTCTTTTAATGCGGTCTCTTCATCAAGTCTCTTGTTTAAGATCCATTCATTTTTTTCTTTTCTTTCGAACAGCGAGGGGGATTTATTTTCCTGAAAGACCAGGTGATTTTTGGTTAGGTTTTGGGGAACTGGTTTTTCTGACAGCCAGAAAAGCCAATCCATGGCGGCTGGAATATTTCTGGCGGGGGGTGTCTCTTCTGTTAGTATTATTTTCCCGGAGGCAACTTGATTGATTGTCTGTAACGCGGCAATCATAATTTTTCGATCATAGGCAAATGATTTATCGAATGCAAGATGAATATGCAGACTGTCGGGCAAATCGATTGCGATGGAGTCCTTTGCGGAATGGTCTATTTGAAAATACTTGTCCGCCGGAGATATCCTGATAGTACTGTTTTTGAAAGAAGTAAACTCACTCGTACTTTGTCCAACTCTTATCTGAGCGACATCCGGGGAGGTCCGAACGGCCCTCAGCGGAAAATCCACCGGTTTGGGGTCTAGAACTATCCAGCGTATAGGGGCTGAAAGGGACACTCGTTCACCCCGAAAACCCTCAACCCGGTTGTAGGAAAAAGCAACCCCGTCGGTCAAGGATTCAGCGTTGAGCTGCTCTGCCAATTCCCAATACGAAGCAGCCTCCAAAACGTGAGCACTGTCTTTTAACAACGGAAATCCCTCGGCTAAGTAGTGGGATTCATATCCATTTTGCTGTAGGCTGTCTATCCAGGGCCGTAACCTGATATTCCCTTCTATTCCTTTTTCTATCAGGAGCCACTTTTTAGTTTTTGAAGCGTCGGAATTCCATTGTAATCCGCTGATGACAAAAACCAGGAGAACGATCAATACTATTCTCAACAGTAATAAGAGTAGTTCATTTAACCGGATATGTGTTGCACGTTGGGTACTGGATTGACTAAGGTGACGAAGGCTGCCCAGCAAAATAACTTTTCCCCTCCTGCGGTCGAGTAAATGAATGACAAGAGGAACCGACAATCCCGTCAACGCCCAAAGGAAAAGCGGATGAGTAAACCGGATCATCGCAACAATGTTTTGCGAACGCTTAAGAAATTGCGGAGAATGTTTTCAATGGGCTCGTCCATCATAATGAGATGATAGCTGATTTGTTTCTCCAGCATCCAATCGCGTGAATCTTGTATCCATTTTTTTACTTCACTCACATATTTTTTTTGCTGCATTGCCACGTCGACCATTGTTTGTTGCCCCGTCTCAAGATCTTCAAACGTGAATGAACTCGCGTATTCCAAATTGCTTTCCTGGTGACCCATTAAATGAAAAACAATTACTTCATTACGCGGTGTTTTTAATCTCGCAATGAACCGTTGCAAATCCTCGTGATCGTCATACAAATCAGTGATGAATACGATCATTTCTTTGCTTTCATGATTATACAGATGTTCCAAATTTCCTCGATTCCAGGTGCCTTCACTTTTTACGTTGATCAACTCATTTAGAAAGCGCATAAACTGTTGTTGCTCGAAACGCGGCTGAACGATCCGGATTTGGGTGTTATTGACAGTAAAGAGGCCGAACGTATCGCTTTGCTTTCGGGCTAGGTAGGCGAGGGCCGCAATAAGTACCTTGGCGAATTGCAATTTACTTATTCCCTCTTCGGCGTAAGCCATGGAGCGACTGGCATCCAGCATGAATTTTACAGTAATGTTCGTTTCAATGTCAGCCTGCTTAATATAGTAGCGTTCGGAGCGGGCATACATTTTCCAGTCTAATAGACGTAAATCGTCTCCGGGTCCATAGCTTCTATATTGACTAAACTCCTGCCCGGTCCCAATCGCCTGACTTTTGTTGCTCCCGCTCATGAACCCCTCCACAATGATTCTCGCCACGAGTTCCAATCCGCTTACGGTATTCAGGATATCAGGTTTGAGTAATTCTTTGAGTTCTTGATTCATTCGTGATTAGCATTCGCGGCGCGCTAAAGAATAAGCTTGGTCTTCCCGACATGTTCGACAAGGATTTTAGTAATTTGATCCGGAGTGACGCCATCCGCTTCCGCTCGGAAATTCAGAAGAATCCGGTGACGCAATACAGGATACACCACCTGCTCGAGGTCTTCCTGGATGACCGAGAATCTACCGTGCAGCAAGGCTCTGGCTTTGGCCGTTAAGATCATCGCTTGCCCTGCCCGTGGACCGGCACCCCAGCGTACCCAGTCCTTCACGGATTTCACGTCGGTTTGGTCGGGCCGGGTTGCGCGGACCACCGAACTCACTTGAGTCAGCAAATCGCCATGGATGTGAACTTCGCGAACAAGGCGCTGGGCCTCCAGTATTTTTGCTCCTTCGATAACTTTGTCGATTGACGGTTGCCTTTTACCAGTCGTGCTTTCCAGGATCATGCGCTCCTCCTCGGCGGTTGGATAGTTGATTTTAATGTACAAAAGAAAACGGTCAAGCTGAGCCTCTGGCAGAGGAAATGTGCCCGCTTGCTCGATTGGGTTTTGGGTGGCCAGAATAAAGAAAGGTCTTTCCAGCGGATAGGTGATGCCAGCATAGGTAACTTCAAATTCCTGCATGGCCTCCAATAATGCCGATTGCGTCTTGGGCGAAGTCCGGTTGATTTCATCCGCCAGAATGATATTGGCAAACACGGGACCTTTGTTGAATTTAAAAATCCGCTTTCCGGTAATGTGGTCTTCTTCCAGAATCTCCGTTCCGATAATATCCGAAGGCATAAGATCAGGTGTAAATTGTATGCGTCTGAACTTCAGATCTATGGCTTCTGACAACGATCGGATCATCAGCGTTTTGGCTAACCCGGGCACGCCCTCCAACAGGGCGTGCCCTCCGGCTAAAAACGTAATCAGGAGTTGATCGATGGTGTCCTCTTGTCCCACAATAACTTTTCTGATTTCTTTTTTTAGTGAAGCAAGGTTCGAAACCAGTTGACTCACCGACTGCTCAGCCGATTTTAAATCCTGATTCATATTCTCTTTTCTTTCATGGAGGCCTTCGCCTTTTGGCCTTCAGCCATTACCGAACAACTAAGCTGCTGATCCTGCTTCAAGTCTATTTTTTGAACTGTATTCGTTGTGTTCCTAGTGCTTTTCATTGTGTTCTTGGTGACCTGCCTTTGATTCTTTAAAAATTAGTTTCAACTTGACAATAGGATTAATAACGATCAACCAACCAGAGCATACATCACAATGTTCACACTAAACCGTGTATTGTCAATCTTGTAAAATCGTTTATTTCGAAAGTCATAATCCCATTCGCATCCGTAATCTTTATTGCTGTAGAGTACACTAATCTTTCCATTGATCTCGATAGCCTTTAAATAATTATGTACCAGGTCATCGCCCCAACCGTTGAGTTCCTGCGACGTGGTTGGGGGTCCGTCAAAGTGGAAGAAAACGGAGTAAAGCGGATGATTGTTGGGGATTTTGTTTAACGACTTTATTCCGAAAATCCGGCCCATTTGTGACTCAAAGGACTTAGCGAACAAGCCGTCAATATCGTGGTTGCAATCGTCCACCAGAATAAAACCTCCGTGGTTCACATACTTTTGAAAATTCTCGCGTTCCTTGACCGTGAATTCAACAAGCTTATGCCCACTGAGATAGCAGAATGGGCACCTGAAAATCTCTTCGCTGCTGAGGGGAATAATATTTTCGCGGGTGTCCACCGATAGGGTAGTGTATTCAACGAGCGAGTTCAATATATTGGAGGGCATACGTTGATCAACTTCCCAATCACCGGATTCGTACTGTAATCGAGTGAAAAAGAATTGGCTTCCGTCGGGCATGGGTTGTCGAACGTAATTTCTGTCTGTAATGACAATTTCTAAAAGGGAATTATATCCATGGTGAAATATCCGGAAAGGTGGTCATTCTTCTTCCGAAAGTATGGCTCCGCCCTATTTTGTTCCGCAGAACGTAAGAGGAAATTACGGCAGGACAACAAGAAAAACAAAAGAGGCCATTTCTATCGTTTGAAACAGCCTCCTGAGAACGAAATCAGAAATGGTTAAACAGCATCCGATAAACTGCTGAACGTAAAGTCGCGGATTTTCAGCGGAGGTATCAGGTAATTGACATTCGACTCCACGCTTACCGTACGTTCTACTTTTCCCAGCTCTTCCAGATTGTTGAGCATAATGACCGGGCTTTCATTGAAGCGAAAATTCTTTATCGGAAATTTTATTTCGCCGTTCTCAATATAAAAGGTGCCGTCCCGCGTCAGGCCGGTGAGCAACAGCGTTTGGGGATCCACCGTGCGGATGTACCACAACCGGGTTACCAGTATCCCTTTTTTAGTACTTTTAATTAATTCGTCTAGCGATTTAGTTCCCCCTTCCATGATCGCACCATCCGGGGAGGGGATTGCTTTTACCGCTTTTTTCTGGGCCCAGTACCTTGAATAGGTAAGATTCTTAATAACTCCTTTTTCAATCCAGGAAATTTTTTCCTGCGGACGGCCATCGTTGTTCCAAGTACTTGTGGGCAACTCGGGGTTAAGCGGGTCGGAATAAATGTTGACCCGTTCGTCCACCAGCTTTTCGCCCAGGCGTGTTGTGCCTCCGGGTTTGCTTAAAAAACTTCGACCTTCGTCGGCCTGCCGCGCATCGAGATTAAAAAAAAGATTTTCAAGCATTACCGCAACTGCGGCAGGCTCAAGAATCACCGTGTACTTACCCGGTTCGATCGCTTTGGCCGTGGCCGATTTAATCGCTTTCTCCGTGGCAATTTGCGTAGCGGTTTTGGTATCCAATTTGGTGACGTCATTGTAGCCACGCGTTGCATAACCGGAACCTAACGAGTCTTCCGTACGCACCGTTATGGAGAAATTGACATTCGTGGAGGCATTGTAGGCAAACAAGCCTTTGGAATTCATCATGGCCGAGAATCCGGTGCTGTCTTCCAGAAAACCTGCAGCAACTCCTTTATTGTCTTTCGCGACCTTCAGGCTTTGTGCTACGGCATCGGCTCTGAGCTTGGGTGTAATTGCGGCCGTAGCCGGAACGAAGGTAATGGGCTCAGCATAGATTTGCGGTCCGAGAATGGAAACATATTCCGGGTTCTCCGGGGCCAACTGGGCGAGTTCTTCAGATCGTCGGACAACCTTTTCCAGGGAGGTGTCATCAAATTCATTGATCGTAGCAATTCCTAATTTCTTGCCGAAGGCAGAAGATACAATGAGGCTTACCTGACTTATGCCGCCGCTGGTCGAAACCGAATTGCGAGCATAACGTATGTTGCCGCCATCGGTTCCACTCAGGTTTACTTCACATTCATCCGCTTTGGAATAGGCCAGCACTTTCTTTAATAAAGCCTGGGTTTCGTTTTTGGAGAGTATGGGCATAAGGGCTATCCTAATTTTCGTGCTGTGTTAATGACGTTAACTCCGTTAAACCTTGATGTGGCTGAGCCGTGAGATACGGCACTTACTTGTTCGGGCTGTCCTTTGCCGTCGAAAAACGACCCACCCAGACGATAATCGCTTTCATCTGCAATACCGGCACACGAATTCCAAAACTCCTGGGTATTGGATTGATAAGCGACATCTTTAAGCATGCCTGCGATCTTTCCGTTTTTGATTTCGTAGAACAGCTGTCCTCCGAACTGGAAATTATAACGTTGCTGGTCGATGGAGAAAGAACCATCTCCGATGATGTAGATACCTTTTTCCACGCCTTTGATCAAGTCATCGACACTCTTTTTATCTTTCCCGGGTTGCAACGAAACATTCGGCATTCGTTGAAACTGAACACTGCTCCATTTATCGGCATAACAGCACCCCTGGGAGGCATTCAGACCAATAATGTGGGCCTGATCCCGGGTAACCTGGTAGTTGGTTAAGATTCCTTCCTTGATAAGATCCCACTTTCCGCATTGAACGCCTTCGTCGTCATATCCAACGGCACCCAATGACCCGACTTGAGTTTTATCGGCTACAATATTCACCAGCTTGTTCCCAAAATTGAATTTTTTGGATTGCCATTTGTCCAATGTCAGAAAACTGGTGCCGGCGAAATTGGCTTCATATCCCAGCACACGATCAAGTTCCGTCGAGTGACCGGTGGACTCATGAATGGTCAGCCACAGGTGTGAGGGATCAAGAATTAGATCATATTTGCCAGGCTCAACCGACTTGGCCGTTAATTTTTCTGTAGCCTGAGCGCCCGCTGCCTTGGCATCTTCCAACATGTCGTATCTACCGCGGTACAGCGTGGTGACGCTTTGTACCTTGTCCTCAGGGCGGGCATAAAGGTACTCGTAGCCCATTCCCATCGGAGCGCTCAATCCATTGCGCGTTTCAAATTTTCCGGTGGCGGCATCAATCTTGGTGATAAAAAATGTCGGCCACATGCGGTGAATATCCTGATCAATGTACGACCCGTCCGTCGATGCAAAATATTTTTGCTCATTGACCATGAAGAGCAGGGAGGTAATATAGTTGGCACCGCTTTTCATGGCTGCATCATTTACGCCCAATAGCAAATCCACCTTTTCTTTCATGGGTACTTCGAAACCATTTTTTTCGATGGGTGCCTTCCAACTTACTTCTCCATATCCGGTTTGGGGAGCAAGCTGAACGGGTTCCGTGAGCAATCTGGAGTTTTCTTTTGCGATGGCAACCGCGAGTTCCGCCGCTTTGGCAATGCTATCCTTATCCATTTTATCTGTCGCCGCAAAACCCCAACTTCCGTTGGCGATCACCCGGACACCCATACCATACGATTCGGTGTTCACAATGTTCTCTACTTTTTCTTCCCGGGTGACAACGAACTGATTGAGATAGCGACCGATCCGGACATCCGAATAGGAAGCGCCTTTGCCGCGCGCCGCATTCAAAGCGACATCGGCCAACTGTTTTTTCAAGGAAACATCAATCGTTTCCAACGCTCTTTGGGGGTCGATAGGGCGGCCCATCACTGGAATACGCGGCAACATGGCCGCAGTGGCACCCAATCCTGTTAAATAGATAAAGTCTCGTCTTTTCAAGGTTGCTGGGGTTATGCGTTAAGTTGATTCTTTATATCTTCCGTTGAACGGATAACTTTTAAAATAGATGCTGCCGGGACATAATTAGTGTTTTTTCAAAAGTTATCCAAGGAATAGATCAGCGGCGGTAATCAGTAGGCGGTAAGCAGCAATCAATGGACAGTATGCAGTATTTATACTGATTACCTCTGGCTGATTCCGACTAGACGGCGTCCGATAGGCTGGTAAACGTAAAGTCGCGAACCTTCATGTACGGAATGAGGAAACTCGCCCCTCCGCCAGGGCCACCTTCAACGCTCACGCGTACCTGCTTGCCAAGGGTCTCCAGATTGTTGAGCATAATGACGGGACTTTCATTGAAACGGAAATTTTTTACAGGGTGTTTGATCTTTCCGTTTTCGATATAGAAGGTTGCATCCCGGGTAAGACCCGTATATAATTGTGTTTGAGGATCAACGGAACGTATGTACCAGAATCGTGTGACAAGAATACCCCGTCGGGTGTCTTTGATCATATCTTCCAGTGAGGCGTTTCCGCCTTCCAGGATGGCATTGCCGGGAAAGGGGACCGGCTCTACCTTTTTCTGGGAAGCCCAGAAGCGATCGTAAAAAAGATTCTTCACAACACCGTTCTGAATAATGTCCAGCCTTTTGCGCGCCTGCCCATCGTTACTCCATGGAGATGCCGGGACTTCCGGATTGAATGGGTCAGCGTAGAGGTTAACACGTTCATCAAAAAATTTCTCGCCTAATTTTGTTCCCCCTTCCTTTTTAGACATGAAGCTTCTTCCCTCATCGGCCTGGCGCGCATTCATGCTGAAAAGCATATTGCGCAGCAATTCCGCAGAAGCGGCAGGTTCCAGAATCACGGTATATTTTCCGGGTTCAATGGCCTTTGCATTTTGCGATTGAAGCGCTTTGTCAATAGCGATTTTTGAAGCCTCGGCTGTATCGAGTTTTCGAACATCATTAAAATCCCGTGTGGCCCACCCCGAACCGGTACCATCGCTGGTTCGCATGGTAACGGTAAACGTAACTCCGGTTCCCTGATTATAGGCGAACAGGCCCTTGCTGTTCATGAGTGAGTTAAAGCCCGCGCTGTCTTCCAGGTATCCGGCCGCCGTAACGTTCTTGGCGGCCGCAGGCGAAATACTATTGTTTGCCGCCTGGGCCCGGTACTCCGGTGTGATCTTGGCTGTTGACTCAAAATAGGTTTTTGACTCACCATACGTTTGCGCAGGAAGTGGTTCAACAAACTCCGGATTTTCCGGGGCGAGCTTAGCGAGCTCCTCAGAACGCCGTACAACTTTTTCCAGCGAAGCATCATCGAATTCATTGATCGTGGCCGTACCCGATTTTTTGCCAAAATAGGATCTCACGGCCAAGGTCACATCACTGTTTTCGCCCGCCGTCGAAACAGAATTACGGGCATAACGTATGTTCCCGCCCGTCGTGCCATTCAGGTTGGCTTCGCATCCATCCGCTTTGGAGAAGCCGATGACTTTCTCCAATACTTTTTTAGCTTCTTCTTCTGAATGCATAATAGTTGTTGGTTGTTGGTTGTTAGCTTGTTGTTATTTTGTTGGTTGTTGTTTTTAGCGTATTGATTTTTATCAACTAAGAACTAACAACCAACAACTTATTTAAAGTGTCCTCGCTGTATTAATTACGTTAGCTCCATTGAACCTGGCCGTTGCCGAGCCATGTGAAACCGCATTGGACTGGCTGGGTTGACCTTTCCCGTCGTTAAACGCGCCATTAAGCCGGTAATCTCGTTCATCGCATACTTGCATGCAGGAATTCCAGAATTCCTGTGTGTTGGATTGATACGCCACATCTTTTAACATGCCAGCGATCTTTCCATTCTTTATTTCGAAGAATAATTGACCTCCAAATTGGAAGTTGTAACGCTGCTGATCGATGGAGAAAGATCCGTCTTTTACGATGTAAATTCCTTTTTCAATTCCACCAATAAGTTGTTGTGGAGTCAACGATTCTTTTCCCGGAGCCAGGGAAACATTCGCCATTCGTTGAAACTGCACATCACGCCAACTCTGGGAATAACAACATCCGTTCGATTCCTTCTCCCCCAGAATATGAGCCTGGTCACGTATGACTTGGTAATTCACAAGGATTCCGTCCTTTATTAAATCCCATCGCTTGGTTTTTACGCCTTCATCGTCCCAACCCACAGCGCCGAGAGAACCCGGCTGTATTTTGTCGGCGAAGATGTTTACATGCTTGCTACCGTAATTAAATGTCTTTGTTTTCCATTTATCTAAGGTAGCGAAACTTGTGCCCGCATAGTTGGCTTCATATCCCAGTACACGATCAAGTTCCGTGGGGTGTCCAACGGATTCGTGTATGGTTAGCCACAAATGAGAAGGCTCCAAAGCGAGATCATATTTTCCGGGCTCTACCGATTTAGCACTGATCGCTTGTTTTACTTGTTCCGCAGCCATCCCGGCGTCTTCGACGATATCGTATGATTTATTGTATAGCAGAATATCCCCGGGTCCCTGAATTTTGTCTTCCGGTTTTGCATCCAGATATTCATACCCCATCCCTACCGGAGCGCTGAAGGCGGCCCGGGTTTTAAATTGGCCTGAGGCCTTGTCAATCACCGTCACATTGAAATTGGGCCAGGTACGGTAAATGTCCTGATCCAGATATGAGCCGTCAGTCGACGCAAAATATTTTTGCTCATTCACCAGAAACATAACGCTGTTAATAAAACTCGCGCCCTTCTCCAGTGCTTTGGCATTGGCACTGAGCAGGAGGTTGACTTTTTCTTTGATGGGAACTTCAAACCCGTTTTTCAGGAGGGGGGTTTTGTACGTTTGCTCCCCATAACCCGGCACAGGAGCGAGGATCACAGGTTCTTTTTGAATTTTGGAATTTGCTTTGGCAATCGCTACGGCTTGCCTGGCGGCCTTGACCAAGCCTTCCGGTGTAACATCGTTCGTCGAGGCAAACCCCCAGGTTCCATTCGCAATCACCCGAATGCCTGTTCCGTATGATTCCGTATTGACGATATTCTGAATTCGGCGTTCCCGTGTCATGATAAACTGGTTCAGGTACCGTCCGATACGAACATCGGCGTACGAAGCTCCGTTGGATGTGGCGGCGGTTAGCGCAAGGTCTGCCAACGTCTTTTTTTGCATCGTGTCCATAGCGCCATCCAGCAGCTGCTCGGGATGGATTGTGTGTGCCCAGGAAGCGATGGGAAGCATTGCCGCTCCAGCTCCCACACCCGCCAAATGAATGAAATCCCTTCGATTCATAATCTTTGAGTTATAGTTTACCCGTTAAATTGTCCTGCCCGTATTGAGAACGTTAACGCCGTTAAATCGCGCCGTAGAACTTCCATGCGACACGGCACTGATTTGCGACGGCTGGCCTTTGCCATCAAAAAAGGAACCGAATAATCTGTAGTCGTCCCGGTCACAGATTTTTACACAACTGTTCCAGAATTCCTGCGTGTTCGATTGATACGCCGCATCATTAAGCATCCCGACGATCTCGCCATTCTTAATTTCATAAAACACAGTGCCTCCGAATTGAAAGTTATAGCGCTGCTGGTCGATGGAGTACGAGCCGCGGCCGGCAATATAGATGCCCTTCTCCACTTCTTTAATCATTTGCTGGCTGCTGTACGGTTCTTTACCCGGCGCCAGCGAGACATTTGGCATCCGCTGAAACTGAACATCACTCCAGCCTTGTGCGTAACAGCATCCGTGCGACTCGTTTTGTCCCAGCAAATGAACTTGATCGCGGATGGCTTCGAGGTTCACCAGGATGCCGTCGCTAATCAAATCCCACTTCTTGCATTCGACACCTTCATCATCGTATCCCACCGCACCGAGAGAGCCGGGTTGTACTTTATCGGCAAAGATGTTGATGTGTTTACTTCCGTATTGGAATGTCCCCGACTTTAGTTTTTCGAGAGTGACAAAACTTGTTCCTGCATAGTTGGCCTCATAGCCGAGTATGCGGTCCAGTTCCAGGGCGTGGCCGATCGATTCGTGAATGGTCAGGCCCAGGTGATTCGGTTCCAGGACAAGATCATATTTTCCGGGCTCTACCGATTTGGCCGTGATCATTTCTTTCGCTTGCCTGGCCGCAATAGCGGCATCTTCAACAATATCATAATTATTTCGATAAAGTACCATGCCTGCCGGACCTTGAAGTTTTTCTTCTGCTTTGGGCGTCATGTACTCATAGCCCATTCCCATGGGTGCACTCATGGCCTGACGGGTTTTGAATTTTCCGGAGCTTTTGTCCACCACATTCACATTGAAGGTCGGCCAGATCCTGTGAATATCCTGGTCGATGTACGAGCCTTCGCTGGAGGCAAAATATTTTTGCTCGTTGACCATAAAGAGATTGGAGTTGACAAAGCTGGCTCCGTTTTGAGAAGCCGCCGCGTTCGCGGCCAGCAACAATTCCAGTTTTTCAGAAACCGGAACCTCAAATCCGTTTTTCTGAAGAGGCGTTTTCCAACTCACCTCACCGTATGACTTTACAGGAGCCAGCTTTACCGGTTCTTTTTGAAATTTTGAATCGGCTTTGGCGATTGCTACGGCTCGTTCGGTTATTTTTTTGATGCCCTCGGCACTAACATCATGGGTGGAGGCAAAACCCCAGGTACCGTTGGCAATAACCCGTACTCCTACACCAAAGGATTCGGTGTTCGTAATGTTCTGAACTTGTTTTTCACGCGTCGACAGAAACTGATTAAGGTACCGGCCGATACGAACATCCGCGTAGCTAGCCCCGTTCGATTTAGCAATCGTTAAAGCAATATCTGCCAATTTTTTCTTCTGCTGTTGATCCATGGGCGAATCAAGCATAGCCTCAACCTCAATAGGCCGGCCGGTCGCTGCAAACGGAAACAAAGCCCCACCAACACTTAGACTGGCAATTTGAATAAAGTCTCTTCTCTTCAAAACAAATTAAAAATTAGAGGTACGAATCTCGAACCTTAAGATAATTGAAAAACACATACTGACTTGGAAATAGGGCGCTGTGCAGTGAAAATTATTTAAGTGGTTAATACTTAATGCCAATGTTGGTTCCAAACATCAGCGTATTGTGCCGGATGACGTTTGAATTGAGCCAGCACAAAAGGACACAGCGCAATGACGGTCAAATGATGTTCCTTGGCATAGTCCACCATAGCGGAAAGCAATTTTGAAGCAATACCCTGCCCCTTCCATTTTTCCGATACTTCGGTGTGGTACACGGTCAAGTTGGAGCCCATGATGCCGATTTGCATTTCCGCAACGCGATCGCCGTCCTTTTCAAAAACAAAGGCCCCGCGACCGTTGTCGTTGAGTCTTAGCTGGATATCATTCATGGTGTAGCTGCGCCCATTCCTCCGCCGTTTTTACTTCTGCTTGTCTTGGAAAAATTTTGGTCATCAGCACGCGGTGAACTTCTTCGTCAAGGTCAAAGCAACAATCTGAAAGAATCGTTATCGCATAGTCCTTGTCAGCTGCCTCCCGAACGGTCGATAATACAACACCGCTTGTCGAGATTCCGGAAAGTACAAGGCGCTTAATTTGAAAGGACCGCAAAATGATTTCTAGATCGCTCCCGGTAAACGAGCTGACCCGTTTTTTGGTGACCACTATCTCACCGGGTTCCGGTGCCACCGATGGATGAATCTGAACCCCCGCGTCGGTATCGAGGGCAAGCGTTCCATTTTTTTTTAACGTGGAAAAAGACTTGTTGCTAGGACTGACTTCGGGATATCCTTTCCGGAAGCCTACGACTACGTAAATAACGGGTATTTTCTTTCGCCGCGCTGTTTGTAGTGCGATGAGAAGGGAATGAACAAGATTCGCACTGTCCTTTACATTTTTCATGGTAGCATCTTGAATATCCATGACCAGGAGAGCTTCATTTTCGGAAAGGGATGTCGGTTCCATAGGGTGTTCAGTCGAAGGAGTTAAGTGTGGGATAATGGCTTGTAATTTAAGAACTGCAGGACCGTTTTCCCAATGTCTCATTCTTCCTGAGTAAAGACCGCAGGGCGTTGTGACCTGAAGGAAAATCGGTATCTCAATCAAGAAAGTCTGATGACCGTTTTTTTTAAAACCGCAGGACAAAAAGATGAACCCCGGTTTGGCACAAAATTATTTCCAACGCATTTTTGCTTTACTGGCGAATAATAGTTAGAATGGGGTGAATTAACGGAGCACTGAGTGGCCTCTTTTCGCTAAAATATTTGTTGACGAATAGGCCCATATCTAAAAACAGAAGTTAAGTTTGCGGTGAATAATTATACTCCTGCTGGAAAATATCAAAAGACCTAAACCGATATACTATGGAAAAATTGTCTCTTCGTGTTCTTGCGATTTTCGTTGTGTGCTTGAGTGTGTACTCTGCGTTCGGACAGCAGAATATTTACCTGGGGTTCAAAGGAGGCCTTAGCATCCCCAACCTAAAATCCGGATCAAATAATCAAAACCCTCTGGCCAACGGCTATAGTTCGAGGGTAGGTGCGGATCTGGGAATTGTTGCGATATTTAAAATAAATGATTGGTTTTCAATCCAACCGGAATTGGTTTATTCCCAACAAGGGGGAAAGAAAGACGGCTTGCAGCCTATTCCCAATACATTTCCGCCTTATCAGCCGCCTTATTTGTATGCCAATTTTAACAGTGTTGCACGGCTGAATTATTACATGCTTCCGATCATGGCCAGATTTGATTTCAGACTATCGGAAAAGTTTAAACTATTTGTAAATGCCGGTGGGTTTGTCTCTCTTCTTGGTCGCGCGCGACAAGTGAATTCGGGTGGAAGCTATATTTATGAAGACTCAGGTGGGAAGATGCAAGTTCCGGGACAGCCTTATCAAACTTCTTTTAATAACAACATGGACATCCGAAACGATGAACATCGATGTAATGCCGGTGTTGCCGGTGCCGTTGGCTTTTCGTATGATATACCCGGCGGAAAGATATTTGTTGACGGTGGGTTCACCTATGGGTTTGTTGTGATCCAACGAGACATTGTGAATGGAGCCAATTATTCGGGGGCAGCAACTGTGCACCTTGGCTACCTGGTGGCTATAAAATAGAAAGGATTAATCCTACTTCTATGTCAAGTTGAAACCAACGCTGAAAGAATCTTAGGCAAGGTTTCGTACGCTGAAACGTGTCATTCAAATCATTCAATTAGCATTCTTATGAAATGGTTTCATTATCTAGCTGCTTTTTTTTCCGGCGTGTTTTTAGCCAACGCGATACCTCATTTTGTAAATGGAGTTTCGGGGAACTCATTCCCGTCTCCGTTTGCCGATCCGCCTGGTCATGGACTCTCCAGCCCGACCGTTAATGTGCTGTGGGGATTGTTCAATCTCGTCGTAGGTTATTTACTTTTCAGAGGAGGTAAAATAAGATCGGAAAACAGAATCGCATTAGTTATATTTTTCGTGGGGATAGCCGCTATCAGCATTATGTTAGGCGTAGCATTCGCCGACAGAATTAAATAATGAATTCCGGCAATTTTTCGATAGACAAATCTTCTGTTTCCTTTACTATAGCGATCTACCTGGTCGCGACGATTTTGCTGCTGGTATTGGCCACCGTTATCAAAAAAGGAGATGACGTGTTGTGGATCAATGGTCATTACCATGAAGGTCTTGATTCATTTTTTGGCATCATCACCAATTTGGGGGATGGATTACTATTTGTACCCATCGTTATTTTCCTCCTTTTTTTTCGCTACCAATATGTCATTATGGCTGTTTTAATCTGGATTATTCACGGGACGCTGTGCTACATTTTAAAGCATAATTTTTTCCGGGTGATGAAAAGACCAAGTGTCTTTCTGAGTGATCATCCTCTGCATTTTGCTCCCCATATCAGTGTGCATACGGATTATTCATTTCCTTCCGGCCATTCAGCAACAATTTTTTGCGCAACCCTCTTCATCTCGTTGCTGTCGAATAACCGCAAGCTCTCGATGGCTTTACTTGTGGTGGCTCTGCTCGTGGGGTATTCCCGGATTTATCTGTTGCAACATTTTTTGGTGGATGTTGCAGGGGGTGCAACCATAGGAATTATGACTACTTTACTAATCTGGTATTTATTTCGGATGCTGACGATCCCCACATGGATGAACAAATCGATACTGTCTAAATGAGCGGGTATTCTTCTCCCGTCGTCTGGTTTTTGCGTTATTTATAATTTTAATAAAAGAATTTTTTTTACACCTGCAGAACCAGTAATTTTGCCTCCATTTTTGTTGGAGTTCTTATTCAATGAGTGAACTCCAGCAATAAGTTTGATGCCAACTTTAACAACCCTGTTATGAAGAAGAAAATTGTGGCCGTGGAAGATATCAAGTGCGGAGAAGATGAGCTTTTTCTTATCTCCGGTCCCTGTGTTATCGAAGAGGAAAGTATCATGATGGAAACCGCTGAAAAACTCAAGGAAGTTTCCGAGCGGCTGAACATCAAAATAATATATAAATCCTCGTTTCAAAAGGACAATCGCAGCAGTATCAAATACTACGATGGGCCCGGATTAAAAAAAGGACTTCCGGTTCTCGCCAAAATAAAGGAACATTTTGGATTTCCCTTGCTGACCGATATACATTACCCCGAACAAGCCCGGGAAGCCGGCGCTGTAGTGGATGTACTTCAGATACCTGCCTACCTGTGTATGCAGACAGACTTGATGGAGGCCGCCGCTAAAACGGGTCGGGTCATCAACATAAAGCACGGGCAATTCCTTGCCCCGGAAAATATGAAACACCCCGCGGGCAAATGCAAAGATTTTGGTAACGACCAGATTATCCTCACCGAACGGGGGTATACGTTTGGCTACAACGATTTGGTGGTCGATCCCCGTAGCTTCTATCACCTTAACGCCCTTGGCTATCCGGTGGTGTTTGACGTGACACATGCCATACGCAAATACGGAATTCCAAGTTCCAACGCCTCGGGCGGTGCCCGGGAGTTTTTACCGGTTCTGGCGCGATCAGGCGTCGCCGCCGGTGTTGACGGACTATTCATAGAGACTCATCCCAATCCTGAAAAAGCGCTATGTGATGCAGCCAGCCAGCTTGCGGTTGACAAACTCGAGGAGTTTCTGAAACCCCTCATTGAGTTGCATCACATCGAAGTAAAGTATCGCGAGAAGCGGGCCGTCGAATACACGCTATAAAATAATGTATGGAACTATATCTCGACTCTGCAGACCTCAAGGAAATTGAGGAGGCATTTCAACTTGGCTTCCTGACCGGACTTACAACCACACCCACATTTATGCACAGGGGTGGTGTCACGGACATTGATCAATTAATCGTCAAATTATCCAAGATCGTTCCTGTTCTTCAAATTGAAGCTTTGGGAAATACCGCAGAAGAAGTTCTGAAAGAAGCTCATCGCCAACTGAAACTTGGACTGGATCCGAAAAAGACAGTTTTTAAAATTCCTGTCTCGCTGGAAGGAGTAAAGGCCTGTTATCTTTTACGAAAAGAGGGACTTCTGGTAAATGTTCATTTGGTGTACACACTTCAGCAAGCCTACATGGCTATGCAGGCCGGAGCAACGTATGTTTGTCCTCTTGTGGGGCGCTTGCAGGATCAGGGACACGATGCCATCGAATTGGTTAATCAATGCGTTCGGGCAGTGAATGACTATAAATATAATACGAAAGTCATGTTTTCGTCTGTTCGTCATGCCGAACATGTTCGCAACGCCCTGAACAGCGGGGTGCATACCATTACCGTTCCCTGGAAAGTATTGAAAGCGTTAACCGAAAATAATTTTACGACGCTGGGAACACAACAGTTCGTTGAACATAATCGCTTGTTGACAACGAAAGTAAAAGATGCCATCGAATTGATTAGCCCCGTGGTCTCCTCCGACACGACCGTCGCTGATGCATTGGTAAAGATGACCGAATTTGGATTCGGTTGCATCGCCGTGGGGGATAAGAGCGGTGCGGTGTTGGGTGTTTTTACCGATGGTGACCTTCGCCGGAAACTTCAGAAAGAAGGCAGAGACTTTCTCCAGCATAAATTGGGAGACCTGGAGTATAAAAAACCGATTTCCGTTGAAGGAAGTGCCCTGTTGAAGGAAGCTTCGGATCTATTCCAAAAAACCAATGTGGACACTCTTTTGGTCGTTGAAAATGGCAACCCCATTGGAATGCTGGATATTCAGGACCTGAAGGGTTGAACGCAAAATCATACGGTTGAACCAGGTTGACTTATTATTTTCGGAGTCCGGCGGAAAATTCTGTATTTCGGTTCAGGAATTTCAACAGAAACTGACACGGATCAAAGCTTTTGCTTTTGATTGGGACGGTGTGTTCAATGCGGGGATCAAGAGTGTTCAAGCGGGAAGCACCTTCAGTGAACCCGATGCAATGGGTATCAATTTGCTGAGATTCAGCGGATGGCTGGCTCAACGCCATGTTCCAAAAATAACCATCTTTTCAGGAGAAGAAAACAAGGATGGGCTTTACCTGGCAAAACGAGAGCACTTCTCATCCGTTTATTTTAAGTCAGTCAATAAGATCAAGTCCTTCAATCATTTCGTAAACAGCCATGGGCTAAGTCCGGAAGAAATCCTTTTTGTTTTTGATGACGTTTTGGACCTTTCCCTGGCTGAAGTATGTGGCGTAAGAATTCAAGTTAGTCGTTCTGCCAGTCCCATGTTGAATCATTTTGTGATCAGCCATCGCCTGGCTGATTACGTAACCGCTCACGACGGTAGTAATTTTGCCGTTCGTGAAGCCTGTGAACTTATCATGGGACTTAACGGATCATTTGAAACAACCGTTCGGCAGCGAATGGATTTTAACGACAACTACCGAAGCTATCTGGCGGAACGCAATCGTACTGAGACCAGTGTCTATCATTATTCCAATGAGGAAATAAAGCCGGTGAATTGATGGTGTTAGTTGATCATTTGTTGATTTTTACCACTAGTGGCCTATTAAATGTATAAAAAAGTTCTTTGACATATTGACTTACAGTGGTTTAGGACGTTAAAATGACCGTGACGATTTGATTCATAGATTCGTGAAAATCGAATTTATGAATACAGGCCGGTACGTTTTCTCTCAAATTATTCTTCACCTTCCTGCACGAGCCTTTGATCGTTGCGTGGAGCATTTTGAAGGAAACAAGTACGTTAAACATTTTACTTGTTGGAATCAGTTGCTCTGTATGATGTTTGGCCAACTCAGTGGACGCGATAGTCTTCGCGATTTGCTTGTGAGTATAACTCCACATAAGGCCAAGTTTTATCACTTAGGTTTCGGAAAGGGAGTTAGCAGATCAAATTTACAGTTTGCGAATGAGCAGAGAGATTATCGAATCTTCGAAGAATTTGCATACGTGATGATTGATAAAGCTAGAGCCTGTTCATTACCTGATGCTGATTTTGCGCTAGACATCTCCGGTCCAGTTTATGCTTTTGATTCTACCTTCATCGATTTATGTCTTAGTGTTTTCTGGTGGGCAGAGTTTCGAGCCACCAAAGGCGCGGTTAAAATTCACACCCTGGTCGATGTTAAGACCTCCATTCCTTGCTTTGTGCACATTACTGATGGAGCAACCCATGATTTAAATGGGTTAGACCTTTTGAAGTACGAAAATGGCGGTTTCTACGTCTTGGATCGAGGATATTCTGATTTTGAACGGCTT
>Ga0302326_10010616_pt1 | contig 19966 bp, 20 predicted proteins | sample Palsa_T0_3_FD_202264 | JGI IMG/M metagenome (GOLD analysis project Ga0302326, IMG submission 202264) | Peat permafrost microbial communities from Stordalen Mire near Abisko, Sweden - Palsa_T0_3 | ecosystem: Environmental > Terrestrial > Soil > Palsa > Peat permafrost | place: Sweden: Abisko...
ACGCCCGCCGCTCGCTCATCTCATGGGCTTTTCCGAGATGGGCGACAGCCTCTCGCTTCGCAGCGGGCGTTACCATTTTTTTGACAGCAGATCCTTCAAGGCCGCGTTGTCCAGCATCGCATCCGCCCGATATTATGGCGCAAACGCCCCAAGGTGCCGCCGGGCAACTTTATTGCCGGATTCGGCACCCCCTCACGCTTCCTCTATGGTCTCGAAAATGACGAGTCGTCGCGGGCAAGCCCATGGCAAGAAACACGGTCAAACATCGGCCGCCGGATCGGCCACCTATGGCTGACGTTCCTGAGCCGCCGGAGCCGCCAGATTCCCTTAAGTGGTTGCTTTGGCTATGGCACCAAATTGTCCGGGAGGGCGCGGTGATCCGCCAGACCCCGGGGGCCTTTGTACTATTGACCGTGATTGCCTTCGTGGCCGCATATCTTCTTGCCAAGTCAGAGTACAAGGGTCAAATCGAGTCGCGGGACGCAACCATTGTCCAAAAGGATTCGTCCATCCAAAATCTGCAAACTGAATTGCAGTTTCAGGATGATCGCCTCGCCGTATTTGAGGGAAAATCGGCGCAGCCACTTGGCGTGAGCCAAGCGAGAATAAAATTTATCCAATTCAGCAGGCTTGATGTAAACGGAAGGTACGGGGTCAACATCGTCGCCCAGAATGTTGGAACTGCCCCTGCTATTAACACCGTTCACTCCGACTTCTCGGAATTCACACCCCGTATGTTAACGGCCGCGGAACTGGATACTCGTTTCAATCAGCTTTATGCGAACATGGGGAAATACATAAAAACCATGCCATTGCCAGATTCTCAAAAGCAGCCGAATGATATTCTTTTTTGGACATCCACAAATTCAAACACTACCCCAGACCAAGTGAAGAACGACGTGATCAACGGAACCGGGTATCTCTATTCATACGTCATATATCAATATCGCGACCCGGACGTTCCCCCCGGTAAATGGCGAGTCACTGAGGTATGTCAATACGCAACCGGGAAACAGGCTGAACACGACTGCGATAATCACAACCAGATATTTCTTTCGAAATGACCTTATAGGTCCTCAAGTCTCACGCCTTCTTTTTCAAGGGCGGCGAGGCTCGCGACAAAGAATGTCGCTGGGAATGTCCCGCGCGCCAGTTTATTCTTGATTGAAGCTTCCGTTTCTCCTTTCAGGCCGTGCTTTCCGAGCCGTTCGGCGTGGTCGGCATAAGTGACGCCAGCGCGCTTCATTTCGGCTTTCAGAAACCGGGAAACCCTGTCGGCGATTTCGGCTTCGTTCCGTGCAAATCCAGTCATGCAATCCTCGCAGGTCAGATATGAGACCTAGGTAGTATATTCGGGCGTAGTCAGTCTTGCAAGTGGCCCTGTAGTCTCGTATATGAGACCTACAGACCGATTGAAAGACCGATGGCCCAACACTTCCTCCTCTCCAGCAAAGCCAAGACCCTCCGTCTTGTCGACGTGCTGCGGATGACGGACAAGGAAGCCGAGACGGCCTTTTGCAAGGTCCGCTGGTTCGAAACCGAAGGCGCTCCGGTGTGCCCACATTGCGGCGGACTGGATGCCTACCTCAATCCCCGCCCGAACGGCACAACCCGCTATCGCTGCAAGGCTTGCCGGAAGGATTTCACGGTCACGTCGGGAACGCTGTTTGCGAGCCACAAGCGCCCGCTGCGCGACTATCTGGCGGCGATTGCGATCTTCTGCAACGAAGTGAAGGGCAAGTCCGCGCTGGCCCTCTCGCGCGATCTGGGGCTGGCATACAAGAGCGCCTTTGTCCTGCTCCACAAATTGCGCGAGGCGATGGCCGAAGAATTGAAGGGCCGCATCATCGGCGATGATCACGACGAAGCATCCGTCGATGGCGCTTACTTCGGCGGCTACGTCCGCCCGGCCAATCTCAAAGAGGATCGTATCGACCGCAGGCTTGCGGAAAATCAAAGCGGCAAGCGCAAGGTTGTGGTCGTGATCCGGGAACACGGCGGGGAGACGTTGCCGGGCGTGTTCGCTTCGGAAGGGTCCGCCGTCTCTTGGATTAAGTCCCGCGTTGCGAAGGGAACGACCTTGAACGCGGACGAAGCGTCGTCATGGAACGACCTGCATAGCCGCTTCGAAGTGAAACGCATCAATCATCAAGAGGCGTATAGCTTAAACGGCGCTTGCACGAATTGGGCAGAAAGCTACTTTGCCCGTCTCCGTCGCGGCGAAGCCGGTCACCATCATCATATCGCTGGCGCGTATTTGCTCCGCTACGCGCAAGAAGCCGCTTGGAGAGAAGATAGCCGCCGTTCCTCGAATGGCGATCAAACCCGCAACGTCGCCACGCTCGCGATGCGGAAAGGCCCGTCTGTGGATTTCTCCGGGTACTGGCAGCGGCACGTCAAAGCGGCCTAAAGCAAAACCGGCGGACCTTCGCCCGCCGGTCGATACGCGTCACAATGTGATTAGCAGTTCGAGCCACCGCAAGACGGCGGCTTCGGCGCGACCGGAGCTACGCAATTAACGCCCCCACAGGTAGGCGTTGACGCATAGGCCATCTTGGAGTGCATTCCGTATCCGAATACGCCAACGGCGATAAGAGCGAGCAAGGTGAGAAAGGCGACATGATGTTTCTTCATGGTAGAATCTCCACAAGGAATGGCCGTTTATACCATGTCCTCTAGGGCGATGTAATGGACCATCTAGCCCCGCGCGCAACGCCGTCCTTGATCACGGTCCCCCGCCTTACCAGAATCCGCAGCGCCGCGATCACAGGCTTAATCACAGACTCTTGCGCGGCTGGCGTGATGCCGTTGGCGTGCATGGCATAGCGGGCGATTTCATCGGTTAGGAGCGGTCCCGGAGCCTTCCGCAGGGCTTCTAGGACCAGCCGGGGCAATTCGTTCTTGGAGAAGTAGCGGGACGGCTGATACCGCTGGCGCTTCGGGATGCCCTCTGGGTGGCCCGGTATCAGAAGCACCGCCGCTGCATCCAGGTTCGCCAGCGCGGCCCGGAGCTTCGCCAGCTTCCGTTCGGCGTCTTGGACTTGGGCGGCGATCTCGACCCGCTTGGCCTTAATCGCCGAAACGACATGGGGAATGGATTCGCTCATGCCCGGAATCTAGGCGCGGCGGGCTCGCTTTTCTTGGGGCGTTTGCGCCAACATACCGCATCCGCCAACAGCTTCTTCAGCTTGCCGTTCTCGTCCTGGAGCTGCTTCAGCTTGCGAGCTTCGGCCACATCCATGCCGCCGTACTTGCTCTTCCAGTTGTAGAACGTCTACTCGCTGATCCCATGCTTGCGGCACAAATCGGCCGTCTTGGCGCCAAGTTCGTGCTCTTTCAGCACCCCGATAATCTGCTCTTCCGTAAACCTCGAACGCTTCATCGTCTGGTCCTTCCCTAAAGGGCCAGACCCAAGTTCAACCTGGATTAAACCGCGGGGGCAACGTCATCGCCACGCGGCGGGTATCGCGTGACTCCCAGCCCGTGCCTCGCATAGCCTTGGTGTGCTTGCTGCATCATGGAGAACCATTTTCGGCATTATGGCTTGAAGGAGAACACGGTGCCGTAACCGTTGGCGCCGCAACCGGCAGTGGTGCCGTAGAGCGTGCCGCCCACGTTGATCAGGCCTGCATACGGTTCACACCCATCGCTGCCTGCCTGAAACGAGTACAGCACCTTCTCGGCACCACTTTTCGCCACCGAGAAGATCGTGCCGCATCCTCCGCTGCAGCTCGCGCCCGTGCCCCCGCTTTCAGTTGTCCCGTAAAACTTGTCGCCCACTTCGATCAGGGGGCCGTTCGGCGTGTGCCCGTCCGTGCCGGACTTGAAGGAATAGATCACTTTTTCCACGCCCGCGGTCGTCACCGAGAAAACGACGCCGCAGCCTTTGAAGCAATTGGCAGAGCCGCCCAAAGCACTGACACCGAAGAATCTGGCACCCGCATTGAACAGGCCGGAAGTGGGCTCTTGCGCGTCGGTACCGCCCTGAAAGGCATACACCACTTTTTCCGCGCCGGTTCTCGTCATCGAGAACACCGCGCCGCAGCCACCCTCACAAGACCCGCCTCCACCTTCCGACGCGGTGCCGTAGAGAATGCCCCCCTCATCAATCAGACCAGCACTGGGCTCGCCCCCGTCGCTGCCTTGCTGAAACGAATACACAACCTTCTCTTTGCCCGCCGTCGTCAGGGAGAACACGGTTCCGCAGCCGCTATCGCATGTCGTCGATGCGCCGCCGCTTGTTGTGGTGCCATAGAGCTTGCCACCCGCAGCGATCAGGCCGGCATAGGGTTTGATCCCCCGATCGATATTGCCTTTGAACGCATATAGAATGTTCTCAACGCCTCCCGTCGTCACCGAGAACACGGTGCCGCAGCCACCTGAACATGTCCCCCCGCCGCCGCCGGCCGTGGTGCCGTAAAGTGTGCCGCCGAAATTTAGCAAGCTGGTCAGCGGGCCGTCTCCATCGTTGCCGCGTTCAAAGGCATACACCACGTTCTCAGCACCGCCAGTCGTCAGCGAGAAGACTGTGCCGCAGCCACTCGGACGGCAGTTGTGGGACTGCTCGCCGCCCGCATCGGTTGTGCCATAAAGCGTGCCTCCCGCGTCAATCAGGCCGCCGTAAGGGTAGGCCCCGTCGGCGCCGCCTTTGAAAGAATACACCACGGTCTCAGTCGCCCCGCGGGCCGGAACGGCCGCCACAAGGAAACCGGCTAACACGACCCCCACAATTCGAATGGAATGACTTGGCATGACGCCCCCTGCTGCCCAAGTTCACCAATTTTCTAGCGAGCACCGAGCGGAAAAACAATCCTTGTGCTGCCGAGGCGTCGGATAAGGCGCGCGAAATCAACGACCGAATGCAAGCTAAAGCAAGCCGTTGCTCTTCTGTCGGGGCTTGCGCTTACAAGTGCAACCAACGAGCTACGCGTTCCAGCGGAGTCGGTGGCTGCGGAGACCATCTTTGTTGCACCTGCGCAAATGCTTCAGCAACCTGTAGCATCAACCCCTCGCGCGCTAGTAGGCGGGCGAGAGTAGCGCGGCGGTAATGCCAGGTCTTCCACTCGTTGTCCGGCCAGTCTTCGTCGTGCGCCTGCTTTGCGGCTGCGGTGTAGAAACTGAACGCAGCGAGAAGGAGTGCGTCCTTCTTTGCAGGCAATTGTTCCGCAACCGCATTCGCATCTTCGCGCTCGGCAAATTTTGCGAGCGCATTCGGCTCGCCGATATCGGCGCCCTTTTGGTACCACATCCAGGCTTTGGCGCTGTCCGGGGCGAGGCCAATCTTTTTGGCGGTATGCGCATCGCGAACGCCGTGAGCGTAGAGCTGGCCCAGCTTAAACGCAGCAATCGGCACGCCGTCTTGCCAGGCCTTTTCATACAGCGTGGCGGCGCGGGCCGGAGCGAGCATTTCGTCAGACGGATCGACGAGAAGTTCCGCAAGATCGATTTGCGCGGAACGGTAGCCTTGGGACACGGCCAGTTCCAATTCTCGTTTCGCGCCCCTCAGGTCGTGCTTCGCAAACAAAGCCCGACCCGACTCATAGTGTCGTCGCGGGCTGTTTCCGGTTTCGGCGATTTCGTCTGCACAGGCGCGCGTCGCAACCTCGGCGGAGATATCATCCCGCATGACTCCGGGCGCGAGGCGATCGGGATCGTAGGGCGCAGCCGCCTCGGAATCGCACTTGCCGCTGCTGTTCGGCCAGGTCTTGAGACGCAAATCGGGAGTCAGGCCCAGGCGAGCCCGTTCAACGTCCGATAGCGAGTCGATTTGCGCCGCCTGTGACCACGTTATCTGTGCGTCAAGATTCGCGGGAATCTCCGCGTCCCAGATGCGCGCAGTCTTGTCGTATGACGTAGTAACGATGCGCCTGCCGTCGGGCGACCATTCGGCATCACTCACGCGATCTGCATGGCCGGCAAGCACGGCAAGTTGCAGTCCTGTAACGGCATTCCAGATTCGTGCAGTCCCGTCGCTCGATGCCGTGACGATTCGCGTTCCGTTCGGCGACCAGGAGGCGCGGGCAATTTCGCCATCGCCACCAGATAGAACCGCGAGCTGTGCGCCCCCGGCTACATCCCAGATGCGCGCAGTTTTGTCGTTCGACGCCGTGAGGATGCGCTTTCCGTCTGGGGACCAGGCCGCAGAATTGACGTATCCACCGTGCCCTACGAGCGCCGCGAGCTGGGCGCCCGTTTCTGCGTCCCAGATGCGTGCGGTCTTGTCGTAGGACGCCGTGACGATGCGCTTGCCGTCCGGAGACCAGGCGGCGTCACTGACGCGATCACCGTGGCCTTTCAAAGTGACGAGTCGCGCTCTCGTTCGGGCATCCCAGATGCGCGCAGTTCCGTCGTTCGACGCGGTGATGACGCGTCGACCATCGGGGGAAAATGCGGCAGACTTCAGCTCATTGCCGAATCCTGAAAGAAGCAGAAGCTGCGTACCTTTGGCGGCATCCCATATCCGTGCGGTTTTGTCGTCCGAAGCGCTCACAATGCGTGAACCGTCAGGCGACCAGGCGACTGTCCGGATGGTGCCGCCATGTCCCGTCAATACGGAAAGTCGAGCGCCCGTGGTTGCATCCCAGATATGCAGCGTTCCGTCGTCCGACGCGGTAACGATTCGCTTGCCGTCGGGAGAGTAGGCCGCCGAGTAAACGAAATTGTCGTCGCCCGCAAGCACTGGAAGTTTGCTGCTTTTTCTTGCGTCCCAGATACGTGCGGTACGATCAGATGACGCGGTGGTGACGCGTGTCCCGTCAGGCGACCACGCTGTCCAGAATATTTGCTCATGATGGCCGGAAAGTAACGCAACCTGTGCTCCGGTGCCGGCGTCCCAGATGCGCGCAGTCTTATCGATCGATGCAGTCGCAATGCGCGCGCCGTCAGGTGACCAGGCGGCCCAATAAACTTCTCCCTTGTGCCCGGAAATCACGACAAGCTGCGCACCTGTTCGCGCGTCCCAGACGCGCGCAGTCTTATCCTCGGATGCGGTGACGACGCGGTTTCCGTCTGGTGAGAACGCGGCAGTTGTGACAATACTGCCGTGACCCGACAGGACGACAAGCTGGCCCCCAGTAGTTGCATCCCAGATGCGCGCGGTTTTGTCCTCGGATGCGGTGACGACGCGTTTTCCGTCCGGCGACCATGCCGCATACACGATGGGATCGTGATGGCCAGAAAGGACCATGATCTGTGTGCTGTTACCGGTGTCCCAGATGCGTGCGGTACCATCGAAAGATGCAGTCACAATTCGTCCACCGTCGGGCGAATAGGCGGCCGACCAGACGGCGTCTTGATGTCCGGAGAGAACAGCAACCTGAGCACCGCTGCTTGCGTCCCAGATTCGCGCAGTCTTGTCATACGATGCAGTGACGATATGCTTTCCGTCGGGTGAATAAGCGGCGTTCGTGACTCCGGCGACGTGCCCGGAAAGAATTGCAAGCTGCGCGCCGGAACTAGCGTCCCAGATGCGCGCCGTCCCATCGTTCGAGGCTGTAACGATATGCCTGTGGTCAGGAGAATAGTTGGAGGAATATACGGATTTGTCGTGGCCCGAGAGCACCGCGAGTTGGGTGTCAGCGGCGCGCGCGTCCTGAAACACGTCGATCGCGGCGGCTCGATCGACGGGGTTGATCGATCGGTTCGCCAATACCTCGAGAATAATGCCTTGCGCGCCTGAAACGTCTGCATTCTGAAGGCGTTCGGCGGCGGCCTGGATTAGAGATCGCGATTGAGCTTCCAGAGTCTTTTGCGTTTGAGATTCGGCCTCATGCTGCTTCTGCAAGGCGAGCAGACCGGCTGCCGAGGCCAGAAGCGCGAGCACCGTCACGACGCTCGCGACGCCAGTGAGCACGCGAACTGCACGCCCACGGATGCGTATGTCGTCGGCTTCGGAGCGCTCGATATAATCGACAAGTTGGGGCTCGGTGTCCGTGCGATGCTCGCGCAGCAGACGCTGTCCGTCGATCAGGTCGATTTCGGTCAGGAGTCCTTTTTCGCGTTCGAAACGCGCACGCCGGGCTGCCAGTCTCGCACGCAAGTGCTTTGGCTCGCGCGTGTCCGCGGTTGCTTCGGCTACGAGTCCGCGCCACAGCGCATAGCGCTCCTCGATTCGGCGGCGTATCTTGAGAGCCTGCGCATTGCCCTGCACAAAGTCACGCGCCCTTTCCCATCGCGTGATAAGCGCCTCATGGGCCAGACGAACAGTTGGATGTCCTCCCGGTTCCGCATCGCTGACCAGGAGCCGCGCATCGGGATGGAGCAACGCCTCGATGAGGTTGTGTTGCGGCGTTCCTCGTGGAAAATTCGCCAGCTGCACCCGCCTCGAGACCGCCCGCTCGATGTCGCCATCGACGGTGCTCATTTGCACCAGCGCGAACAGCACCGAGCCCAACGCCTGACGATCATCAGGTGCACACGCCTCCAGGACCGCTTCGGCCTTCGTCGCAATCGCGCCTTCCAGGCGGCCGAGCCGTTCATAGGTCGCAAATGTTAGAGTGGTACCGTGGGCTTCGAGCACATCGCTGCGATAGAGCTGATCCATAAGATAAGAGAGCAGTGGCAGCGCGCCTGGTGCGTAAGCGACTTCCTCGGCTATCACTTCATTGAGCGGCGCGTCGGTAGTCTTGTGGCGCTCGAAGCCGATGCCCGCCGCCGCCGCGGGACGCCGGATCATCTGGCTCAGCTGTAATTGTGTCGGCGGCAACAGTTCGAGCCGTCCGTTGTCTTCCACCATCTGCACCAGATTGGGTGTGTCGTCGGCATGATGCCAGAAGTCCTTTCGCATCGTGGCAATCACCCAGACGAGACCAGAGCGAACGAGACCGGCAAGAAGATCGACGAATCGTTGACGTTCCTCCAATCTGATCCGTTCGTTTGTGAACAATTCTTCGAGCTGATCAACCACGAGTAGGAGTTTTGCAGACTCGTACTTCAACATGCGGCCGTCGCGGCGTGCAGCGGCGGCGAGATGGGCCAGCGCGGTTCCGATGGGATAGCCGGGTTCCGTGGAAGCATTTCGCAGATGTGCTGCAAGGCTCGCAACTAACTGTCCTGGTCCGATCAGTTCGGAAAGGCCTTCGGCCGGACCAATCTGTGTCGTCAGCCTGCGCGCCAGCGCATCGAACAGGTCTTCACCCTCTTGCGCATCGCTGGGCCTGAACATGACACGACGGAGAAATGCAGCACCCGGGATGCGTCTCGGGACAAATAGCTTCGGAACTATGCCTGCCTTGACAAGCGACGACTTGCCGGCGCCGCTTGCGCCCAGCACGAGCAGGAACGGCGACCCAGCCTCGGCGTTCGCCACCAGCTGCACCATCGCCTTCGTCAGGGCCTCGTCCTGGCCGAAGAAGATCGGCGCGTGCTCGAAGTTGTAGCACTCCAGTCCCCTGAACGGCGCCTGTATCCAGACCTTGACGGCTTGGTCGCCTCGGCTGGAGTCTTCGGCTCCAATCCGTTTGTCGATCAGCCAGCGAAGCTGCTTTTCCAGCGCATCTGCAAACTCGGAGTGGTTCGTAAACTCGGTAAAGCTGCCGGTGAACCAACCCTGATTGGCGAAGTGTTTCGAACAGAAAGCATCAAGACTTGCGATTTGTTGCAGTTGCTGGTCGCGAAGCTTGGCATCTCGGAGATCAAACGATGCAGGACTGACGCTTCGATAGATCAGAAGATCTGGCGCGCCGCGTTCCCTTGATGCCTTCAGCGCTTCTTCGAATTCCCATTCGGTTCCCGTCAGCGGCGCGCGATCATCGATGCCGCGATACGCGCGTATAGCAGTTCGCTCCGGCAGGGCTTTTCCCAGCCGCGACCAGACGATCAGCACGACAATGTCGAAGGCGCTCGGCGACTCCTCCGGATCCTGGAACCGTCCCGCGGCCAGCATCGCTTCGTAGTCCCAGAAATAGGGCTCGACCGCGAAGAATCGCGCGTAGTCCTGCGCCAGACGCTCGATTGTGAGTGCTGCGATCTCGCGCGCAGCGCGAACATCGCCGGGCGACGACAGGAAAATCCGAACGCGTTTGTTGATGGCGGTGCGCGTACGCAACGGTGGAAAGGCCCCGGCAAGACCGGGCCCCGCCAATTGATAAAGACAGCAGGCTTTCTCGAAACTCCTTAGCCTATACTCGCCTAGATCGGCGAGATGGAATGGTGCCAGTGAATCTTGCTCGAGAAGCGCGGCGGTCGCGGCCGAAACGATCACCTGTCCGCCGTGGCCCGTATCGGCGACGCGCGCGGCTTGGTGCACCGCCAGCGCCACATAATCCCGTCCAGAGGGCTGCGCGTCGCCCGTGTGCACGCCGACTCGGATGCGGATACGCGCACCGTCCGGCCAGCCATGTCCGTCAACTGCCTGCTGCATCGCGCCGGCGGCCTTCACCGCCGAAAGCGCGTCCTGAAAGGCGAGGAAGCAGCCGTCGCCTTCCGTTTTTACGTCGACCCCGCCTAAAGGAGCCGCCGCGTCGTGGATCAGGCCGAGGTGCTCAGCAAGCAGCGCCCCATAGCGCTCGCCAAGACGGGCGAACAGCTTGGTCGAGTCCTCGATGTCAGTGAAGCAGAAGGTCACCGTCCCGGATGGCAATGTGTCTGTGTCGTGCCCCAATAGGCGATGCCAGATTCGAGTTGCATGCAAAGTCTAGCCGCGTTCGACTAGACGTTCGACCGCTAATTTGCTTCAAGAGGGAAGCAGGTGATATTATACTTCGCGTTCCCAGCCGCAAGGGGTAGGGTCGGAGGTGAGTCGTGAGCGCCCGCGACTTGCGCTACGCCGTCCGCAACATGTCTTGTCCGATTAGGGATTTCATGCGGTTTCGACTTGTTTGGTCTGGTTCTCTTCGGTCTTCCGGCAACGATTCAAAGCCGAAAGATGTGAGAACGATTCGAGATGAGTTGCATCCGCAATTTGAAATGCTGTGGAAGACACATACCGCACTTAAGCGCCTTCAATACACCGCCATCACGCGGCCGAACCTTAGTTCAAATATCCGTTCACGTCTGGCTGTTCGCTGCCTTCGAAAGAAGGAATGCGATGGTGCGGGCAAGGGTGAGTTCGTCGGTTTCGACCTTGATGGGGCCGTTATCAGGGCCCGTGACGGCCTGCGCGGGCTTGCCGTGCGCGCGATCGAGGAGCTTGTCAGCTGCAGCAATGCTGGCATTCGGGAATTTATTGCTGCGCGCCCAATGAGCGAGTCGCGTGATCGCCATCTCTGTGTGTTCGTCGGCCAAACTCTTCACATCAGCCCTAGCACGGTCAGCCCCAGAACTGCCGTTGGGATTGCCGGATTGCCCCGGTTTCCAGCTTGTCGAGCGAACGCCGCCTTTGCCTGCCATTGTCTGTTATGCCGCTTTTCTGCGTCTAATTCTGTAGATTACTGGTTCGCAAGCTACACCGCCATGCCCCCGATCAGGATATCGGCGAACCACTGAGGCCCACCAACGTCGCGCAACGCCGTAAGCATGCAGCAACTCTGCAGCAGGTCCGTAGCAACTGCGACGCGGCGTGAGGACAGATCGTTCCGCGTTCCAGGTATAGAAAAAGGACTGGAACGAACGACCGAAGAAGGGCTTAAAAGCCCCTTTCGTTTCGGTGGGCGCGTTCCAACGGAACGGCAGCAAATCATTGGGTTTTTTGATGATCGTTCCAAAGCGTTCCAACGCTTCGGAAACGCTACTGCGAAGTTCGGATTACTGTTCCATGGTTTTTCGCTCATTTTTCGACCCGCTTTGCCGCTCGTTTACCTGCCGGAGTCAGCACCCATTTTTTCAATTCCTGCGTCGCAAGCCTTTGGTTCTTGAGGTCCAGCAACCGACGATGAATGCGCGATTTTTGCGGGTTGCCGTCGGCAGTCACCCAGCCCATCGCTTCGGCCAGTGCGGCGATGGACGCGCCTGGTGTCTCGCCCATGGTGCGGAGCAGTCTTTGCAGGTCGACTTCAGCGGCGTTTTCAAGGCTCGCTGTTTCGAATGTCGACAATGGGCGGGCGAACACCGTCGGGATTTTGCGGCCTTTTGAGTCGACGATTTGCGCGCTCGCGATGGTCGGGAGTTCAAACGAGATCGGTGCAAAGTCCGGCCCACGAAATTTCCCCTGCCAATATAGCTCGACCATCGCATCAGTCTTTTTGCAGCAAAGGTTTCCGTCGACTTCGGCGATGAATGCGCCGCCGCCGCGGGGGATGAGGTTGTCCTGCGTCGCGTTCTTGACTGGGTGACAGTTCACCAGGACGGAAGGCCGGCCCGGAAGATCCGTCAGAGTTCGCAGCGACCTCGCGTAATCGCCTTGTTCTTTGTTGTCGTTCTCGTTCTCGCCCGGGAAAAAAGCGGCGCCCGTATCGACGATAACGAGCGACAGACCCCCAAGCGCCTTCATCCGCTCTCCGACGGTCGCGAGCAGTTCGGGGATGGGGAAAACGCCGAGAATAAAATGAACATCGATCTCCCCCAGCGCGAACCCCATTTGCTCGCCAAGTGCAATCCACCGCATCCTGACATCGTCAGGATTCTCGCCGACCAACATCAAGCACCGCCCGTGCTCGACATCGCACCCGCCGATCGCACGCCCGAGCGCCACGGTTGCAAGCAATCGCAGCGCGATTGCAGTCTTACCGCTACCCGTCGGCCCGGTGTTGGAATAGAGAAATCCGCGCTGAATGATTCCCGAAATCACGTAATCGGGAGGCTTGAACCCATCGACGAATTCGGCGCTTGATTGAATGCGCGGGAGCGTATCCAACTGGCGGTTCTCCGCATGTACAACCGGGCGTTCGTCCGGTGTGTCTAGCAAAGCGAGGCGCACAGCAGATGGGCCGCCATTGCGGGCGATATCGTTGGCGTCGCCCCCCTTCATGCCGCAGGTGCCATCGGAGCGCGAAGGAATTTCAGCACGACGGCCATTCGTCTGGATTCGAGCCGTTCGGCTAACTCTGTTGCGAACCTTCGGCCGCCTGCATCATCGTGGCCGATGATCGAAACAACCTCGACGTAAGCGGGAATGATTGGTGCCAGCGCGGGCATTCGAGACGCGTTACCGGCCGCCCAGACGCCTAGTCCGGTTGCTTCGTAGATGCTGAGTCCATCTTCAATGCCTTCCGTAATCGCGAGCCCGAGCCCGTCGTTCGGAGGTGCGAGCATAATCGGAAAGCCAGTCGAATTGCGCCCCAGCGTAATTTTGTTGTTTGGAGCGTCTAGCTTCCCGAGACCGTCGGCACGCAATTTTGTCAGATGAACGCCGCGAACATTTGAGCTTGATATCGCCAGTCGCCCCGGCTCGATTTCATCCGCGATGCCAAAGGCGGAGATCATCGTTGCGCCATATTTTCCTCGCGGTGGGAGAAATCCGATTGTCTCCGGAATTGGCGCACCGTAGGCGCGGGCCTTGCTCAAATACGTCTCCGCGAGCGTGCCTACTACTGGCTTTCGCGCCGCCCAAAGAGCCCGCGTACGTTCGGTGTTGTCGATCGCCTTGTCCCTTGAAGTGCAAGGCTCTAGCTTGGCGACATTCGGCTTGAACGATGAACTTGCGCGCCAAGGCTCTAATCCGAGACGCTCCCGCACGTAGTCGCGACAGTGCAAGGGATCATCACCCGCGAATGAAGTGACGACGAAGCCTCCCGGTGCGCGCCAATCGACTAAGATCGATAGCGAACGGTCGCGCGGCCCGTGCCCAGGCCCAGGCGCGAGTACACTACTCCCGCGCGCCACGCCCCCGAGAGCCTTCGCAATGGCATATGTGTCGAGTCGCATTCACAATTCACGCGTCATGCTTCGGAACGGCGTCAGCGAGCATCCGTTCGAGCGCCGCAACAGGAACACGCATGATCTTTCCGATCCTCACAATCGGAATCTCGCCGCGCTTGGCGGCTTCGTAGCTGCCGTTACGGCTGAGGCCAAAATAGTGCGCGCCAGCTTCGGGGACGCTGATAGTCAGTTTCGTCAGGTCCGGTTTAGATTGCTTCATTTCAATCGCTCCTTGGTGCAACAAATGGAATTTAGGCTTGCTTCGTACCAATGTAACCCAGTATGATTAGTTCGGTTACATCTCGGAAGCAGCTTTTTTTGGCACAATTCATGATCGATCTGGAATGGAAGCGACACGCAGCCGGGTATCGCATCGTTCCCGAGCGCCCGCCGCAGCCACCGCGTCAATCGCGCCCCCCGCCTACGATTGCCGAGATTGACTGTGGAACGCCGGAGCGGATCGCAGGAATCGGCGGCGCTCTCAAATCCTATCGTCCCCTCGCAAAATCGCCGGAACTCTTTAGGCCCTTTGTTGGGATAGCGAGGGATGCTCCGGGCCTTCTCCGCTTCGTCAATGACTATGGTCCGCTCACGGATGCGGGCGTGAACGGGCCAGGTGAAGATGTACCCCTGTTGCTGAAAACCGCCTCCACGATGCGCGATTTTCTCTCAACGTCGGAGCGCATCGGACGTAAACGTCTTTCCGAGGTGCCGGCCGGGCTATTTACGGGTGTCGATCTATCGCGCCTGACCGCCCAACTGAAATTGGATATCGAGTCGGGCGAGCTTCAGTTTTCGCTGCGGCCGAGATCACTTCTGGATGCAATGTGGGTGCAGTTGGGACAGGCGCTGGCGCGCGCGGGCGTCTTCCGCACGTGTCGATTTTGCGGACAGATTTTCGAGGCAGGCGGTCGCGGCGAGCGGGACCGTCGCGCGATATTTTGTTCTGAGGATCACAAAAAACAATTTCACAGTCTGGAACGGAGCAGGAAATGAAAACCATGCGCACGACAGGTCACATTCGCCAACGCACTCCGGGATCGTGGGAAATTCGCTACAGCCTCGGAACCGACGCCGCGAGCGGCAGACGGAGGATCGCGACAGTCACGGTCAAGGGCGATAGGCGCGCGGCCGAAAAGGAACTTCGACGCCTTTTGCGAACCCTCGACGTTGGCGAACACGTCGACCCGACCCGCATGACGGTAGCCCAATGGCTGGCGCAATGGCTCGCAGCGACGCGAGATGAAATCAGCCCCAAGTCGCATGAGCGATATAGCGAGATCGTCCAAAATTTCCTTGAGCGCGAGTTGGGAGCCCTGCCCATCGCCAAGCTAGCCCCGGCGCATATTCAAGCGGCTTACAGCAAATGGGCGTCCGGCGGGCGCTGCGACGGCAAAGGGGGCGGCCTTTCGCCCCTGACCCGCCGGCACATTCATCGCATTCTGAAATCGTCACTTTCGCGGGCCGTCGAACAACAGGTCATTCCTCGCAGTCCTGCCGATGCCTTCACAAAGCGGCTGCCGAAAGTAGAACGCAAGGCGATGGCAACCCTCACTGTGGATCAAGGAGCGCGCCTGCTCGACGCAATCCGCCACACGCGCGTTTACTGGCCCGTGCTGGTTGCGCTCTCGACCGGTATGCGTCGGGGCGAGATTCTGGCATTGCGCTGGAAGAATATCGACCTGGATCGCCGCATGGTGCGCGTCGTGGAAAGTCTGGAGCAGACAAGGGCGGGGCTGCGATTCAAGGCGCCAAAGACAGACAAGAGCCGCGCCATCACGCTCCCTGCTTTCGCGGCAGAGGAACTTCGAACGCTCAAGCGCCGCCAAGCCGAGGAACTTCTGGCCCTGGGAGTGCGGCTCACAGGGGACACGCTGGTCTGCGCCCGCGCGGATGGCGGGCCGCAACAGCCTCGCAGCCTGACGCACGAATTTGCCCGGCTCATGGGCCGCATCAAGGACGTGCCGCGCGTCCGATTTCACGACTTGAGGCACACTCACGCGACCCAACTCCTGCTCGCAGGCGTGCATCCGAAAGTGGCGCAGGAGAGGCTTGGGCATTCGACGATCACAACGACCCTCGACCTCTACTCGCACGTCAGCGACACGATGCAAGAGGATGCGGCCACGAAGGTAGTGGTACAGTTTGAAACCAACATCAATCAGTCACGGGCTGATAGCAATCTTCGATTTCGGGGCCAAGATCGGCAGTTCCGGCAATATAATCGGATGACGGGTTAAAGCACTGAGGGGACTGGACCAGCCGATAGTTATGGCTGGCCATGCACGCGTTAAAGAAATTTCCGCCAGCACCGGGATAGAGATGAATTGTTTCAACTTCCTCCCCCGATTGTTGGAGCGTTGCCATCTTGCAAGAGGCCAATAATTGATCCTTCGACGGCGCTTGCGCCTGCTGAGGGGCTTTAGGATCGCACGCCGCAATAATGAAAACGGCGCTGACGCTAGCCAACGCCGCGAACGTTCTCTTTGTCTTTCGCGAAATCATAACTGTGCCGCCTCCCACGCCTCTAAGACTGCTACCATATCAGACATTTCCCAGAGTTTGGGAGTCACGTTCGCAGCCATCGCGGGCGTGATTTTCAGGGTCTTGTGAATGCGCACGAAATTATAGTGCATGAAGTAGATCGCCATCATATGCGCATGGTTCACGGCCTTTTTCGAAAAGGCGTTCGTGAGCCGCGTCATGCGACGGTTGCCCATGCGGATGTTCAGATTTTGGCGCTCTACATAGCTTGTGGAGACGTGCTTGGGGTCGGGGTTGCCTTCGACGCGATGCTTGATTGCGCCAGTGCAAACGGCGGGGCTGTAGCGTTTTTCGCCTTCGGTCGGCGCGCCGTAAATCTTCACGAGTTGCGCGTAATCAACGTCCGCGCCGAAACTTTCCTCAATGGCTTCCAGATATGCCTTGTGCCCGTCGCTAGTGATCTGCACGCGGTTCGCCAGACGCGGCGCAAGATCGCTTACGAAGTCGAGCGCCGCCGCACCGTCACGCGCGCCCACATAGAACGACGCTGCAAGCTTTGTGTCCGCATCGAGCGCAACCCATGTCCAGATATCGCCAGCGCCTTCGGGAGCAGCCTTCGCGGTCGGCACGTTCTTTTGCTTCGCGTAGCAGAACGCCCACACTTCATCGAGTTGAAGCCGCTTACAGGGCAGATTGACCAGCGTGCGGTCCATATATTCGGCGAACGCCTGCCCGGCATCTTCGAGCAGCTTAATCAGGGTCGTGCGGCTGACACCCGTGAGCCGGGTCATAGCGCGAAGGGAAATCCCTTCCGCCATCATTTGGAGGGCTTGGGCGCGTTGGTCTTTGGTCAGCCGGTTCATACTGTCATTTATGCATGAGCGGTCTTGACAGTCAAGTGTCTTTAACACTAAGTGTGAAAGTGTGATTGAAATACTTTCAACAGAGGGATATATAGGGCGGGAACGATGGAGGTCGAGTTTGCCGATACCGACCTAGACCGGCTGGAGGTTGACCCGAAGTTCACGGGCGGCTTCGCGCCAGCCATCGTACGCGGCTTTCGGAAAGCAATGCAGGCGATACGCGCAGCGCACGATGAGCGCGATTTGTATGTCTCCCGAGGGCTTGGCTTCGAAAAGTTGAAGGGTAAGAGGTCACATCAATGTTCCGTGCGGCTGAACAAACAATGGAGGCTGATTCTGGAACTCCAAGGTGGGGAGAAACTGAGGAAGGCCCGAATCGTCGGAATCGAGGACTATCATTGAGCGAGGGGGAGGGTCACAAAATGAACGAGAGAATTCCTGCTGAAGTATTCCCGCCTGGGGAATTTCTAGCTGACGAGCTTGAGGCTCGCGGCTGGACGCAATCGGAGTTTGCCGAGATCATTCGGCGCCCCGTGAAGGTCGTAAACGAAATTATTGCCGGGAAGAAGGGAGTAACGACTGATACGGCGCGCGAGTTTGCGGCGGCTTTTGGCACGAGTCCGCAGTATTGGCTGAATCTGCAAACGGCATACGACCTTTGGCATACATCGCCATCGGCAAACACGGACATAATCACACGTGATGCGTGGCTCCGCGAGAGGTTTCCGATTCGGGAAATGATTAAGCGCGGCTGGATCGAAGGCTCTGAGAGTTTCGATGTCTTAGAGAAGCGCGTTTTCGATTTCTATTGCATCGCAAATCACGATGAAGAACCGCAGCTACTGCATGCTGCGCGCAGAAATTATCGTGAGGATATGACCGCGATTCAGGAAGCTTGGATTTTTCGTGTCAAACAGTTGGCTAATATATTTGCGGTTCCGGCCTATAGCGAAACTAAGTTGAAGGCCGCGCTTTCGCGGTTTGTACCGCTGATGCTGGCCCCGGAGGAAATTCGGCACGTTCCAGCAATTCTAGCAGAGTGCGGGGTACGGCTTATAATTGTTGAACCAATCCCAAACTCTAAGATTGACGGAGTGTGTTTTTGGATCGATGGCGGCAAGTCTCCGGTCATAGGGCTCACTTTGAAGCATCCGTATTTGGATCGTTTTTGGTTCAACCTTCGTCACGAGATTGAACACGCGCTTCGGGGAGATGGAAAAGAGAGAATCATTATTGATGACTTCGACTCCGGCTCTCTTGACAGCCAAGACGAAGCGGAGCGGATTGCCAATGCCAAAGCAGCAGATTTCTGCGTGCCTGAAAAGGCAATGAACGATTTTATTTTGCGTCATGATCCAATGTACGCAACTGCAAGCTTCATTGGTTTTTCCAGACTAATGAAGCGTCATCCCGGAATCGTTGCGGGACAATTACAGCACAAGATAAAGCGGCCGGAGTTGTTCAAGAAATTTCAGCCACAAATCCGCGATATCATTACGCAAGCCGCACTGACTGACGGTTATGGCTACGGAGCGCCCTCGGGCGTCTAGGAGAACGAAATGACATACTCCAAACAAATGCAGCAGATTGTGATGGACTATCGTACCTCTGGCGAACATTGGCCACCGACTAAGCGCGAAATTGCAGCTTGGGCGATCAAGACTGGCAGATGGAAAATGCCTTCGTCCGCAGTTATAGACCGTTGCGCTAATGACATTGGCGAGGTGATGGGCGAGATATATTTCACAGACAAGAAGGGGCGTCGTGTTCGGTTGCTTCATCCCGCAACGTTCAAGCGGCAGGGTGAACTATTCACCGAATGGGATGACATTCGTACTGCTCCGCGCCTACACATGCAGATCGCATTTCAGCAAAATCGAAAGGCAATCGTGGGCGAGTGCCGTCAGCTCAAGACTGATATGGACAGCTACAATGACGCCCACCAAGAGGCAGCACCACTCCAAATCTCGTTCGATTTCAATATGGATATTGCCGAATTTGAAGCGGCAATGGCGGCTTAGGTTTTTTTCTTACGCCAGCGTGCTTGAGCAGCAAGGCTCGCGGCTTCGGATCGTTGTTCGGGCGTAAGCTTTGACCAACGCGCCTTGCCGCCCTTCAATCCGCCTTTTCGCCCAAGTGCGACAGCGGCAGGATTCTTGGCTAGTTCCTCAGGTGCCGATGCGCGGTCCTCAATCTGCCCAATCAGGATATCCCCTACCAGCTTGCCTAACTGGACGGGATCGCGGGGGCGTTTGAGGCGCTTGGCGGTCATTTGCCCCGCGCCAATCGCATTTGGCCTATTTCGGTCGGGAGAAGCCCCCCGAGCTTTTGCTCTATGAAGCCCAATTCAATGAGCTTCGTCCTGTGGCCCTCAGGAATGACTCGCTTCAGCGGCCCCTTGGCCGTCTCCGCGAGGGAGGCAAATCCTTCGGGCGTGAGATGGGCGTTAATGTCCATGGCGAGAGACTGCCACGGTCGGGCACGATGTTCAAAGGCGACCTAGCCGGGCGGAATTCCAAACTGTACCACCACCGCCACGAAGCTCGACGCGACGTTCGCGCCTGCTATAATTCGGCTGCGGAGCGTCAATTGAAGCGGTTCGGTAGCAATTTCGGTAGCATCGTGCTCTTGCGCTTTTCGTTGAAATGAAAATATCTATTGCTACCAAACAATTGGATGGGTGGCCGAGTGGTTTAAGGCACCGGTCTTGAAAACCGGCGGGCCTGCAAGGGTCCCGTGAGTTCGAATCTCACCCCATCCGCCAGCGTTTCCGGATTCGGAATACGCGAATGGTTCCACCCACGTCGTACGGCCAGGTAATCAAGCCGCCGGTCGATGGAGTTATCAGGTAGCGTCCGTTCGGGCTGAAAGCCGCCGAGCCGCAG
>Ga0302326_10010617_pt1 | contig 19965 bp, 17 predicted proteins | sample Palsa_T0_3_FD_202264 | JGI IMG/M metagenome (GOLD analysis project Ga0302326, IMG submission 202264) | Peat permafrost microbial communities from Stordalen Mire near Abisko, Sweden - Palsa_T0_3 | ecosystem: Environmental > Terrestrial > Soil > Palsa > Peat permafrost | place: Sweden: Abisko...
GGCGTTCCAGAGAGCAACGTGAACCTGGAGCTGGACGGCGTCGCGGCCGGCAATCCGGCGGCGCCGGCCGTGGAAGCGCTGGTGGCCAGCCTCACGGGGCAAACCGCCCTTGCGACGGCGCTTGATGAGCTCTCCGCTGCTTCGGCGACGGCGCTGAGCCCCGCTTCGCAATCCGGCGTCAACGACGGTGCGATCGGCCCCGCTCCAGTCCCGATCAGTCCCGCGACGGCCCTCGAAGATGTCGTGCTGGACAACGGCCAGCCGGGCTCCTCAAGCGGCGCCAACGGCGCTGCCGGTGCCGCCGGCGTCAGTGGGTCAGCCGGCGGATCAGCGAGGCCGAGGACGCGCTTCAGCCTGCGAGTCGGCTCGAGGTCCCTGAAGGGACGTCCGCGCTCGCGCGTGGCTGTGCACTACAGCCTCTCGTCTGCGGCAAAGCTCGTCTACAGCGGCAGCAGGCTGGCCGGCGGTTCGCGAAAGGTCGGATCCGGGGACGGCGTGCTGACGGTCAGGCTGCCGGCAAGGCGGGGCAATTACGTGTTCCGGCTGAAGGCGGTCAGTGCGACCGAAGGCGACAGCGCCCAGGCCACGGTGACGCTGCACGACTCGCCGGTCAAGACGGTCCGCCGTTGATCTGAACCGCCCCTGACTTCCCCCCGGTCGACGGGCCGGCGGGGAGGCCGCGGGGGTAGGAGCCGCATGAACCTCCGACCCTGCTCATGTTGGGTAGATCGTGACCGGTGTGCCCGGGCCGATGCGGCGGCTCAGCCAGTCCACGCTCGCGTTGGCCAGGCGGATGCAGCCGAACGAGGCGGCGGTGCCCAGAGGTGCGTCGAGCTTGACGCTTCCGTGTATCGCGACCTGACCCGGTCCGCCTTCGAATTCCTGCAGCACGTTCGAGCGCGCGCTCAGAGCCAGAGCGTAGGGGCCGCCGGCTTGGCCGATGGGCATGAGGACAGACTCTTCGACGAAGAACACGCCCGTCGGTGTGGGCGTCGAGGGCTTGCCGATGACCGCCCGGAACTCCCTCACGATGCTGCCGTCTCGGTACACGATCACGAGCCGGGCCGTCAGGTCGACGCCGATGCGCCAGGGCGTTACGAGCTGGCTCGTGTCCCGTTGGGCGATCCAGCCGGTGGATCCGTTGGGGCGACCGGGAAGCATCACAAGCAACCACCGCATCCGGTGGGCGCCGATAAAGCGTGAGAGCACGGGGAGGGTCGTTGGCGCGCCGGTGATCGGCCGGCGCACGGCGACGAGCGTCGTCTGCCGGGACAGGACATCGGGTGAGCGGTAGGCATGGTGGGCGGACAGCAGCACAACGAGTTCCTGGGTCGCCTGCACCCGGGTCGGAATTGGAGCAGCAACGGCGGGGCGCGCGGTGAGGCCGAGCAGGCACGTCGCGACCAGCGCAACGGTGGTGCAGGCCCCGATCCGGGGGGAGCGCGCCAGCGCGCGCGGGGGGTGAAGCCGAGGGGTGGCCGGTCCGAGGCCCGCGTTCGCGGTGGAGCCCGTCGGGCTGTGCATGCACTGCTCCTTGCTGCGGCGTGAACCACCGCGATGGAAGGGGAACGTTCCCCGGTCCCTTCGACCTGTATCCACTAGCGACGGTTCGCCGCCAGAGCACCAGCCTGAGCGTCGGCGCTAGACGCATGTCCTGGCGGGCGCCGGACCCAGACGCCGGCTTTCCGAAATCCGCTCACACTCGCCCCCGAGGACTTGACTTCCGAGCGAATGAGAGCCAGAGTTTGCGACCCGACGGGAGCTGCCCGCGGCCGAACAACGGCCCCTGGGGGCGACCAGGAGAAAGGGGCTCGTGCCGATATCCCTTCCGCAGCGCAGGCCCGCAGCGTCGGCTTTCTCGCCGTCGCCGCGTCGCGTCGCGTGGATCGGCGACAACGCGGCGCCGGGCTCCGGCGCCGCTGACCGATGGAGGCGAGATGAGCAGTGTCGAGGTGGACAGCGCAAGCGCGGCGAGAACCGCGCCGCTGAAGGCAGGGGAGTTCAAGCTCGAGGTCGTGGTCGTCCCGGTGTCGGATGTCGATACGGCGAAGGAGTTCTACGAGAGCCTCGGCTGGCGGCTCGATGCCGACATCGCACGCGGTGAGGACTTCCGCATCGTCCAGTTCACGCCTCCGGGCTCGGCGTGCTCGGTTCAATTTGGCACCAACATCGCGGCGGGCGCACCCGGCTCGGCCCAGAGCCTGTACCTGATCGTCGCCGACATCGAGGCGGCGCGTGAGGAGCTGCTCGCCCGCGGTGTAGATGTCAGCGAGCTGTTCCACGAGGGTGCACCGGGCGCCCGCTTCCACGACGCCGGCCGTGCAACCGGGCCGGCGCCCGATCGCACCACCTACGGCTCGTTCGCCGCCTTCAGCGATCCCGACGGCAACGGCTGGCTGCTCCAGGAGATCACGACGCGGCTGCCTGGTCGCTGAGAGGAGAGACCGATGGCCACGACGTATGAGTCGGTGGAGGAGCTCGCCGACGCGCTCAGGCGGGCGGAGGCGGCGCACGGCAAGCATGAGGAGCGAACGGGCGAAGCGGACCCGGACTGGCCGGACTGGTATGCGCTCTACATGGTGCGCGAGCGCGCCGGCGAGGAGCTGCCGACATGAACAGCGACTATGACGTGATCGTGCTCGGCGGCGGCTCGCCGGGCGAGCACTGCGCGGGCGCTCTGGCGGAGGCCGGCCTGCGCGTCGCGGTCGTGGAGCGCGAGCTCGTGGGAGGGGAGTGCTCCTACTGGGCTTGCATCCCATCGAAGACGCTGCTGCGGCCGGGCGAGGCGGTCCACGCGGCGCGCGAGGCCACCGCGAGCGCCGACGTCGATGTCGAGGCGGCGCTTGCCTGGCGTGACTTCCAGGTCTCCGACTACTCCGACGCCGGACAGGAGCGCTGGCTCGCCGACAACGGCATCGACCTGCTGCGCGGCAGCGGCCGGCTCGCCGGCCCAGGCGTAGTCGAGGTCGATGGCGTGCGGCACACCGCCGAGCACGTGGTCCTCGCGAACGGCGCCGATCCGGTCGTGCCGCCGGTGGCGGGTCTGCGCGAGCTCGACGGCGTCTGGAGCAACCGCGAGGTGACATCGATGAAGGCCGTTCCACGGCGACTCTTGATCTTGGGCGGCGGGCCGGTCGGCGTGGAGATGGCGCAGGCAGTTCGCCGCCTGGGCGGCGAGGTGGTGGTGGTCGAGATGTCCGAGCACGTGCTCTCGCACGAGCCCGCGCCGCTGGGTGAGGCGCTCGGAGAGGTTCTGGGCCGCGACGGTATCGAGCTCGTCCTGTCGGCGAACGCGACCGCGGCAAGACACGAGGGCGAGGACTATGTGCTCGAGATCGACGACGGGCGCGAGCTGCGCGGTGACCGGCTGCTCGTGGCGACCGGCCGGCGTCCGCGGGTGCAAGGACTCGGCCTCGAGACCGTCGGCGTCGAGCCGGACCCGCACGGAGTTCCGGTCGACGCGCACCTGCGCGCGGCGGAGCATCTGTGGGCGATCGGCGACGTGAACGGGCTGTGGCCGCTGACGCACGTGGGCAAGTACCAGGGCGAGGTGGTCGCCGCCAACATCCTCGGCCAGCCGCGCAAGGCCAACTACGAGGCCGTTCCCCGCGTCGTCTACACCGACCCGCAGGCCGCGGCGGTGGGCGCTTCGGCCGGCCGTTTCAGCGGGATGGTCCCCGTGTCACAGGTCGCGAAGACCGCGACATACACGCGCGCGTATGCCGAAAGCAACGGCTTCATGACGCTTCTCAGCGACGGCGAGCGGCTGACCGGCGCCTACGCGCTCGGCCCCGAGGCGGGCGAGTGGTTGCAGCAGGCCACGCTCGCGATCCGTGCCCACATCCCACTCGATGTCCTGTCCGACACGATCCAGCCCTTCCCGACGTTCTCGGAGATCTACGTGGCGGCGCTGAAGGCGCTGCGCGGCGAGATCGCGACAGCGTCCAAGGCGGTCGGTACGGGGCCGCCGATGGCGAGCTGACGGTAGGGGGGATGACCACCGGGCCCGACGCCCGATCACCGACCGCGAGCCGGTGCGGAACGGTGCACCGATGCTCTCGCCTGCAACAGCGCGTGTCGCTGAGCGTGCGCGGTGTGTACTGGCGGGCGCTCAGACCGACGCTTGATGAGATTCGTAGAGAGGCTCCGGCGCGGGATCGAGTGCGTTCGGCCAGACGACCCGGAGCACGACCTTCATTTTAAGGCTGCGGCTCGACCGGAGCCAGCGGCTCAAGTCGATCAGTTGTCGCTCCGCGCTTCGGCGCCGATGAGCCCACGCTCCAACGCATAACCGACGAGCTCGGCGCGGGTGGAGAGCCTGAGCTTCTGTTGGATGTGCGCGCGATGCGTTTCGACCGTGCGCACCGACAGGTCCACGTGCTCTGCGATCTCAGCGTTGGTGTGTCCGAGCGCGATCAGTCTCAGCACATCGACCTCGCGATTTGAGAGGTCGTCCGGTGGCCCGGGCGGGGGCTCGGATGCGATGCGCGCGCCCAGGCGCGGGTTGAGGTAGCTCTCCCCCACGGCGGCCCGCCGCACGGCTTCCACAAGCTCAGCGTGAGCAGCGTCCTTGAGGACGTAACCGAGAGCGCCAGCACCGAGCGCCTCGCGGGCGGCCGCGGGCTCATGGCGCATCGTGAACACCACGATCTGGGTGTCGGGCGACTCCTCGCGCATGCTTGGGATCGCCTCGAGGCTCGAGTCGCCGGGCATGCTCAGATCGAGCACCAGGACACGCGCGTGGTGACCGCGAACGAAGCGCCGGGCGCTTTCGACGTCGCTGGCCTCGGCGACTACCTCCAAGTCGTTTTCGCCCTCGAACAACATGCGCAGCCCGCTGCGCACGACAGTGTGGTCGTCGGCGATTACTATGCGAATCCGCTCCGGGGATGCGCTCTCGCCGTCGCTGGCGGCATCGATCGATGCCGCGTGCCGGTCGCCCATCGCAGGGGAGCTCAGTATTGCGGAACGCTCGCCGCGGGGCGACCCATTGGTCTGTAGGACGCCGCATCCCATGGCGTCTCCTGACTGCGGCGGCAAGCACCGCTATAGATGGGGAATGGAATGGCTTCCCCGGCGTCTAGTCCCTGCCGTCATACCGACAGTCCCGGGCCTCAACGAGAGCTGAGCGTGCGCAAGTGGACACATGGCGTTCACGCGCCGGCGACTGCAGGATCACATCGCCGGCTTGCGAATCACATACGTTCGACGACTGCGCCAGATGCTGAGAGTTGGGCAGTCACCGCGACGGCCTTGGCCCCGCGCCCTGCGCGAGTGCCTGATTCCAGGTGTACACCAGCGCTGGCCTATGGCCGGTGACCGAGGCGAAGATCGCGGTCGAGTTCCCCTCCGGACCGGCGCCGTTCGGCTGCAACGATCCGGCGCCCATCACGGGCAGCGCTGGACGCCGGGACACGGTCGAGAGTGAGGAGCCCGAGGATCTGGAGATGAAGCGTGTATGCGTCGGGTAGGCGCCGAGGATGTTTTCGCGGTGCCCCCAGCACCCTTCTGCCTGCGGCGTTTCGCAGTCCGTGTTCGACCCACCGTAACCGTCGTCGTACATCCAGTCGTAGTCGGCGTCGAGCGTGCTTATCGCGCCCCCGATGGCGATCGAGTCGCCAGGGTTGCCGGAGCCTTCGCAGGCATCGCCGTTCGAGCGGCAGTTGTAGGCGAACGCCGTGCCGGGGCCAACACTGAAGGGGCCCGGTAGGCTTGGATCTTCGAACGATCCGGCCGGCTGTCCGCTCACCTGCGCGCCCTGCTGGGCGACGCTGTCGAGCGAGGCGACGATCCCTGCTAATGGGGGCAAGCCGCGGCCCACGCGCTCGAGGTCGATCACGACGAGTAGCTGCTCGTCGCCGCTGAGCGAGTTGAAGTCGCCAGGCAGGTACATCTGGCCGACACCTTCTTTGGCGCGCGCGTTGTCAATCGCCTCGAGCTCCTCTTGCTCGCAACCCGGCGAGGCGAAGGCGGGCGCGAAGTCGGGCGTAAAGCAGGGCGGATCCTCGCTGCAGAGGCCGCTCGCGTCGCAGCCATCGTAGTTCGGATCCGGCATCACATTGGCGGACGGATTCTCACGTGAGACGCTGCCCGCCATCCGCGCGGCGCCTGCCGCAAAGGCGGGTAGCGCCGTAAGAGCGAACACCAACATGGCCAGCAAAGCGCAAGCGACGCTCGCCCCAGCAAGTGACAACGTGAAGTCGGTTGTTTTCGGGAGTAGTTTCACTGCATCTCCGTGACTGAGCGCCCACTTGACGGACAACGTTGCTCGTTCACAAACAGGCTCGCAACGACGAGCGCCACCCCCATCCGGGCAAGAACGACGGCCGGCTTAGGAAGAACGACGGCGGGCTTCCGGGAAGAACAACGGCCGGCTTCGGGAAGAACGACGGCCCGCTTAGCCTCAATCCACCGTTCTTGACGGGGAGTCGTCCGCTGCTGAGATTTAAATGACCCCCTGAAGCAGGCAAGACGGGCCGTGCCAGCGGCTGCGGGTCCTGCGCCAGGGGGTCACCCATATGGTGAACAGTCTGCCGGACGCAACCAGGGTCGTGTTCGACGACGAGCGGGTGGTCGCGAACGCGGGCGTGCTGCTGCCCGCGGTACTCGCAGAGCGCCTCGGAATCGAGGCCGTGATCGACCGCACAGTCGATCTCGGCGAGCGGGCGGGGGCGGCGAACACGGGTCGCAAGGTCATGAGCCTCATGTCCGCGATGTGCCTTGGAGCGGACTGCATCGATGACTGCTCGGTGCTGCGCTCGGGTCAGACACGAGCCGTGCTCTCCCATGGTGTGCTCGCGCCGTCGACGTTGGGGACGTTCCTGCGCGCGTTCACCTTCGGGCATGTCCGCCAGCTCGACAAGGTGTTGGCTGACTGCCTCACGCGTGCCTGGGCCGCCGGCGCCGGCCCTGGCGAGGAGCGACTCGTCGTGGATGTCGATTCGTTCGTCGGCGAGGTCTATGGCTATGACAAGCAGGGCGCGAGCTATGGGTACACCCACACGCGGGGCTATCACCCGATCCTCGCCACCCGCTCAGGGACCGGCGAGGTGTTGCACATCCGCGCGCGAAAGGGCTCTGCGAACACCTCCCGCGGTGCGCTGCGGTTCGTCGAGGAGCTCATCCCCCGTGTTGAGCGCGCGGGCGCCAGCGGGCCGAAGCTGTTGCGCGCGGACTCGGGGTTCTGGAACACGAAGATCATGGCCCGGCTGGAGCGCGCCGGTTGGAGCTATTCGATCGGTGTTCGCCATCAGAAGCACGTAAAGGCCGCGATCGCCCAGATCCCTGAGGAGGACTGGCAGCCGCTTGAGGACTACCCCGAGGGCGGGGAGGCACAGATCGCACAGACGATGCTCGGCTCAGGGCGGCTGATCGTGCGCCGCACCCGCCTGCTCGGCGCCCAGGCCGAGCTGTGGCCCGACTGGCGGCACTTCGCGTTCTTGACCAACCGCACCGAGGCTCTTGAGCTCGTCGAGTCAGAGCACCGCCAGCACGCGGTCGTTGAGCTCGCGATCCGCGACCTCAAAGACCAGGCGCTGGCCCACTTCCCGTCCGGGAAGTTCCTCGCGAACGCCGCCTGGACGGTGATCGCTGCCCTCGCGCACAACCTGTTGCGCTGGATGACCCTGATCGGGCTGCCCGACACGGTCACCCCGACCGCTCGGACGCTGCGCCGTCGGCTGCTCACCGTCCCCGGGCGGATCACCCGCAGTGCCCGCACGGTGACACTCCGGATGCCCGCACGCTGGCCCTGGGAGACAGAGTTCCTCACTGCCCTCGAGCGCCTGCGCGCACTGCCAGCGCTCACCTGAACGGACGGCAGGCGATCATGAGAAGGACCGGGGCCCGAACCCCGGCCTCAGCCTGCCCGAACTCGCCGACGATCGCCGCCGCGGACGCCTTAACTGGCCCCACCGGCCTCGGCGAACGCATATTCGGAGCGGAACCCTCACTTGGCCCCACTGCGGAACCTTGACTTGGCCCCACACGGGCGATTAGCCCGTGATCACGATGGCCTACTCATCGAACGGTGGATTCAGGTTTAGGAGTCGTCCGCCAAGACTTCGGCATGACCGCCGGAGCCATCCGTCTCCGCATGCGCTCGTGGCAGCTCCTCAGCGGATCACCAGAATCTGAGGATGGGTGGCCAGCAGCGTCTGGGTGAAGACGTAGTTGAAGGCCCCGAATCCCAGAAACGAGATCACGACAGCTTCGTTGACCGCCCGCCCGACTCCCTCGGCACCACCGGAGGCGCTCATGCCCTTGTAGCAGCAGACGATCGAGATGATCGCCCCAAACAGCGTGGCCTTCAGCTCTGAGCCCCACAGATCGGTGGTGGAGGAGCTTTCGAACAAGGTCGCCCAGAATGGCCCCAGCGACCCGCCGTTGAGGACATCGGCGAGGATCCCTCCGAACAGCCCGAACAGTACGGCGTAGATATTGAACAGCCCCGTCGCGAGCATCAGCGCCAGAAACCGCGGCACCACGAGGTTCTTGACTGGGTCGACGCCCAGGACCTGCAGCGCATCGAGCTCCTCGCGCACCTTGCGCGCGCCCAGATCGGCGGTGATCGCCGTGCCGGCCACGCCGGCGATCACGATCGCTGTGACAAATGGGCCCAGTTCGCGGACGACGATGACGATGAAGAATGCGCCGAGCCGGTCCAGCCCGCCGATCAGGTTCAGGAAGTTGGCGGCCTGCAGTCCGGGGGCGCCGTAGTTGATGGCGACCGTCGAGACGAGCAGCGGGAACCAGCAAAGCCTGAGCGTGAACAGGAACTGCGAGACCAACTCGCCGCCGTAGGGGTAGGGCGGTCGCACAGCGGAGGAGAGCGTTCTGCCGGTGAGGATCATCATGTCCCCGAATTCCTCGAGCTGGCGTCTCCCCGGAGCGAACACCCGCTCGGCGAGGGCGCGAGGATCGGCCTTGGCGGTCGTGGGTGCGCGTCCTGCCACCGTGCCAGTGTACTAGTCCACCAGCACACTGGTTTTCTGCCCGTCGGCCGACTAACGTTGAAGCGTGTCCAACGAGCACGACGCAACCGGACTTGACCGCTTTGAGCCCTCGATCGATCGCGATGCCGAGGTGCCGATAGGCATTCAGCTCGCCTGGGCGCTGCGGGCGCGCATCCACGACGGCACGTTCAAGCCGGGGCAGCGACTTCCCGCCCTCCGCGAGCTGGCAGATGCCACGGGGGTCAACGTCAATACCGCACGGGCCGTTTACCAGCGGCTCGACCAGGAAGGACTGATCGACAGTCAGCACGGCAGTGGCACTTTCGTCGCGCCCGCACCCCCGAGGCGCTCAGCCGTGGGGATGATCGCGGCCGGCGCCGCACGCGAGGCGCAGGAGCTCGGCATCGACCCCCGCGAGGTCGCCGCCGCCCTCTACGCATCGCCGGAGTCCTCTGCCGCGCCCGCCGATGACGCCGCCGATCGTCGACGCCTACTGCGCACACAGATCAGTGCGCTCGAGCGAGCGCTGGGTCAGATCGAGGCCGAGCATCCCGGCGTGGCGCCTGCGCCTATTGAGACCTACGCAGCTCCCGGCCCTACGCTGCTTGACGCCGAGCAATTGGAGCAGGTTCGCGGTCACCTCGTGCGCCGGCTGGCCGTTGTTCAGGAAGCGATCGATAAGCAAGGGCAGGCAGATGAAGAGGGAAATCCGCCCGCTGCCAAGCGTCAGCCGGTGGAGCGCAAAGCAGCCGCCAAGCCGAAGCGCGGCCGCCGACCGGGCGCCACGCCCCGGGCCGCTCCCGCGGGTGGCTGAAGCGTCTCGGACGCGAGCGGGTGAAAACAGGCCAGATCGACACCTCGGAGCCAGTAAGATGCTATCTTACATACGTATGCGTACCACCATCTCCACGAAGGGCCAGATCGTTCTCCCGGCGGAGTTCCGTGCTGCGGATGGCATCAAGGCGGGGGAGGAGTTCGAGGTCGACCGCACTGGTCCTGATGAGTACCGGCTCACCCGGCTAACGCCACCGCCGAACCGTGGCTTGGTTGAATGGCTGCGCTCGTGTCCGGACGATGGCTGGTTCGTAGAGATTGAATCGGAGTCAACCGACTCGCTTTAGCTGATTGCATTGGCGCGCTACCTGGTTGACGCGAACGTTCTCTCGGAGGCGACCAAGCCCGCCCCCGACCAGCGTGTGATCGATTGGCTCGGGCACAATGAGCCCGAGCTCGCGGTCGACCCGGTCATCCTGGGTGAGATCCGTTTCGGCATCCTGCTGCTTCCACGTGGTCGGCGCCGAAGTGGGCTCGAGCGCTGGTTCGAGGAGGGAGTGCAGAGGTTGCAGTGCATTCCGTGGGGGGCCTCGACGGGACTGCGTTGGGCCGAGCTGCTCGCGACGCTTCGCGCGGACGGGCGCGCGATGCCGATCAAGGACAGCTTCATCGCCGCGACCGCGCTGGCGCACGATTTGGCGGTCGCGACTCTGAACCGACGCGATTTCGATTCTGCGGGTGTGACAGTCGTCGATCCCGTGGTAGAGCCTGACCACTGATCTTCGCCGAGTCCGAGCGACGACGACTGGAGACTCCGCGCGAGTTTGGCGTGTTCCAATCGGGCCCGCGACCTATCGACGGCGGGAACGTTGCGTGGGTTCGATTCCCACCGTCTCCACTTCGTATCGACTGTCACAAATAGCTCGCGCGACAGCGTGGCGGTGGGTCGAACAGGCCGGGTAGCAGAACTGCTACCATGGTCGGATGGCAAGCATCCCGCAGAAGGAGCTGAGGAACAACGTGGGAGAGGTTCTGCGTCGCGCGCAGGCCGGCGAGCGCCTGACGATCACGGTCGCTGGACGCCCTGTCGCAGAGCTCGGCCCGGTGCGCACGCGCCAGTGGGTTCCCGGTCCTCAACTCGCGGAGCTTTGGGCGACCGCTCCAGACCCGACGTTGGACGCTGACCTTGAGCAGCTTGGCGGCGAGGTGCTTGACCCATGGGCGACCTAGCTCGTGGCGGTGTTGCTTGATACGTCGGTGTTGATCGGTGCCGAGGCTCGTCTCGCCGAGGACGCGGCGATCAGCGTCGTTTCGCTGACCGAGCTGCATTTCGGCGTGTTGGTCGCGCGAAGTGAGGACGCGCGGGCGCGCAGGGTGTTGCGTCTTGGGGCGATTGAGGCGCACTTCGATGCGCTTCCATTCGACGCCGTGGCGGCACGAGAGTGTGGGCGGCTGCACGCGGCAGTGGCCCAGCGTGGCGGTCAGCCTCGCAGGCGCGCGCTCGATCTGGCTATTGCGGCAACGGCGAACGTGCAGGGAGTGCCGCTGCTCACCCACAACACCGAGGACTTTGAGATCGTCGCCGACCTCGTTGACGTCAGGGGACCGTGATCTTCATAAAGGCTTGAATAGCTCGATTGATTGAGCTATTCTAGCTCGATGCTCGTCGCCACAATCACCGAAGCAAAGAACCGGCTTAGTGCGCTGATAGATCAGGTTCGCAGTGGCGAGTCAGTGCTGATCGTCGATCGTGGAACTCCGGTAGCGCGGCTCGAGTCCGCCGTGAGCGCCGCCCCCGACGCTGAGGGAAGAATCGCGCGGCTCGAACGAGCCGGAAGCGTGCGCGCTGCGCGCAAACCGCCGGCGATCGACCTGTTGTCGACGAACCCTCCGACCATGCGACCCGGTGCTAGCGCCGTAGCGGTGATCTTGGAGGACAGGCGCCAGGGGCGTTGAGGTTCTGGGATAGCTCGGCCGTTGTCCCGCTCACCGTCGCCGAGGCGAGCACGGAGGCGATGCGGGCGCTCGCCGAAGAGGACCCGGTCATGTGTGTGTGGTGGGCGACGGAGGTCGAGTGCGTGTCCGCGCTCGCCAGACTGGAGCGTGAGGGAGCGCTCACGGACACTTCGACGGCGGCCGCTCTCGAGCGCTTGGACATGCTGGCCGAAGCCTGGAACGAGGTGCAGTCGGTCGTGGCGGTGCGAGGCACCGCTCGCCGCCTACTCCGCGTGCACACCCTGCGCGCAGCCGACGCGCTGCAGCTGGCCGCCGCCGTGATCGTCGCCGAGGGTATGCCGTCCTCTCTCGAGATCATCACGCTCGACGAGCGCCTGGCGGCTGCCGCGCGGCGAGAGGGGTTCACCGTTCGTGCGCCGATCGAACGCTCCGGCTAGCGTCCGAAGGGGGGTCTCGGTTTGCCTCCTTCAGTCCACGGTGGTTATTCGGTCGTTGTGATCACCGAGGTGCCCGCATGAGGGTGGTGACCCTCCGCGACTTTCGCGACCACGCTTCGAGATGTCCGCGCCGACGACGTGATCTGAGGGCGAGGCAAGGTCCTCATCTCTCTATCATTTGGCCCTGGAATCATCTCGCCCGTCAGCGACCAGAACAGGAGCCACTCGTGTCGAGCACCGTTGCGGACCTGATTGTCGAGACTCTGAAGAACGCGGGCGTGCAGCGCGTCTATGGCCTGCCCGGTGACTCGCTCAACGGCTTCACCGACGCGCTACGCCGTGACGGATCCCTGGCGTGGGAGCACGTGCGCCACGAGGAGGCCGCTGCGTTCGCGGCGGCCGGCGAGGCGGCGGTGACCGGTGAGCTGGCGGTCTGCGCGGGCAGCTGCGGGCCGGGGAACCTCCATTTGATCAACGGCCTGTTCGACGCCAACCGCAGCCGCGTGCCGGTGCTTGCGATCGCCGCGCAGATTCCGAGCGTCGAGATCGGCGGCACCTACTTTCAGGAGACCCACCCCCAGGAGCTGTTCCGCGAGTGCAGCGTCTACTGCGAGATGGCCGGGATACCCGGCCAGTTCCCCCACATCCTCAACATCGCGATCCGCAGCGCGATCGAGAAGCGCGGGGTCGCCGTGCTCGTCGTCCCCGGCGACGTGCTCGTCGAGCGCTTTGAGAAATCGGGGCCCGCAGCCGTGATCCGCCGCACCGGGATCGTCGCGCGTCCCGGCGATGCGGAGCTGGACGCAGCCGCGGAAGCCCTGAACCGCGATGAGCGCGTGACGATCCTCGCGGGCGCCGGATGTGAGGGAGCCCACGACGAGGTCGTGGCGATCGCCGGCGCGCTGCAGGCACCGGTCGTGCACGCACTGCGCGGCAAGGAGTTCGTTGAATACGACAACCCCTACGACGTCGGTATGACGGGGCTGCTCGGCTTCAGTTCGGGCTATCGGGCGATGGAGCATTGCGAGACCCTGCTGATGCTCGGCACCGACTTTCCCTACCGGCAGTTCTACCCGGCTGAGGCCACGATCCTGCAGGTCGACATCCGCGGTGAGCAGATCGGACGGCGCACGAACGTGGATATTCCGCTCGTCGGCACCGTCAAGGACACGATCCAGGCACTCCTGCCGCGGCTGACACCGAAGAGCGACAGCGCACACCTGGAGCGTTCGATCAAGCACTACAAGAAAGCCCGCAAGGGTCTGGACGAGCTCGCGGACAACGACCGCAATCGCACCCCGATGCACCCCCAGTTCGTCGCCAAAACGGTCGACCAGCTCGCCGCCGATGACGCGGTCTTCCTCGCGGACGTTGGCACCCTGGCCATCTGGGGTGCGCGCTACGTGCACATGAACGGCAAGCGCCGTCTGGTCGGCTCGTTCAATCACGGCTCGATGGCGAACGCGCTGCCCCAGGCGATCGGCGTGCAGGCCTCGAATCGGAGCCGGCAGGTGATCACGTTCTCGGGCGACGGGGGCCTCGCCATGCTGCTCGGCGACCTGCTCACGCTCAGGCAGCTGAACCTGCCCGTCAAGCTCATCGTCTTCAACAACGGTGCGCTGGCGTTCGTCGAGCTCGAGATGAAGGCCGCCGGGTTCGTCACATTCGGCACCGATCTGAAGGACCCAAACATCGCCGAGGTCGCCAAGGCCATCGGCCTTCACGCCCGACGTGTGGAGCGCCCCGACGACCTCGAGGGCGCGGTGCGGGCCGCGCTGGAGCACGACGGGCCCGCGTTGATCGAGGCGATGGTCGCCCGCCAAGAGCTCTCGATGCCACCGAATATCACGCTCGATCAGGTCAAGGGCTTCACGCTGTTCGCGACGCGCACGGTCCTGTCCGGTCGCGGCGACGAGCTCGTCGATCTGGCGACCACGAACGTGGGCCGGCGGATCTTTTCCTAAGCAGCAGATCGCCTCGCGGGCCGATGGCGGCACTAATCCACACCTCGCTGGTGTTGGCGGCGGCCCGCGAAGTCGTGCCGGCTCGGGCGCAGATGGCGACGACGCTCGGCTTTCACATCATCCTCGCGTGCTTTGGGATCGCGTTCCCAACGATCGTGCTGGCCGCCGAGTACATCGGCCTGAAGCGATCTGACGAGGTGGCGATGACGCTCGCGAGGCGCTGGTCGCAGGCGCTCGGCGTGCTCGTGGCGGTGGGGGCTGTCACGGGCACGGTGCTGTCTTTTGAGATGGGGCTCCTGTGGCCGGGCCTGATGCGCAAATACGGGCCGGTCATCGGTCTTCCGTTCAGCGTGGAGGGCATCTTCTTCTTCCTCGAGGCGATCTTCACCGGCATCTACCTATACGGCTGGCGGCGGCTGAGCGGCTGGGCGCACTTCTGGACGGGCATCCCCATCGCCGTCAGCGGCATCTTCGGCGCGCTGTCGGTGATGGCAGCCAACTCGTGGATGAACCAGCCCGGCGGGTTCACGATGAAAGCCGGGCGCGTCGCCTCTGTCGAACCGCTGGACGTGTTCTTCAACCGCGCCGCCGCGTATGAGATGCCGCACATGCTGCTCGCCGCCTACCTCGTCGCCGGGTTCGGCGTGGCGTCGGTGTACGCGGTCGGGTTCCTGCGCGGGCGAGACGACCGCTACCACCGCCTCGGGTTTGCGATCCCGTTCGTGCTCGCGGCGGCGCTCGCGCCGGTCGAGTTCCTCGTCGGGGACACCGCCGCCCGTGCCATCGCCACTGACCAGCCGGTCAAGTTCGCGGCGATGGAGTACGTCACCCGCACCACCCGCCAGGCGCCTGAGTACCTCGGCGGCGTCTATGTGAAGGGGCACGTGTATGGCGGACTTCGCATCCCAGGCCTCGACTCCCTGCTCGTCGGCTTCAGCACCCACACGAAGGTCACGGGCCTCGACACCGTCGCCCCCGCCGACCGACCGCCGGTACCATCGCTTATCCATCTCGCCTTCGACGTCATGGCGGGTCTCGGGTCCCTGTCGGTGATCCCGCTCCTGTGGCTGCTCCTGGCCTGGTGGCGGCGGCGCGCGCTGCCCAGCCATCGCTGGTTCTGGCTTTTGGCCGCCGGCGCCGGACCGGCGGCGCTAGTGGCGATGGAGGCCGGCTGGGTCGTCACCGAGGTCGGGCGCCAGCCCTGGGTCGTCTACAAGCTGATGACGACTGCGCAGGCTGCGACGACGAACCGGGGGGTGATCGCGAGCCTCAGCGCCGTGATCGTCCTCTACGCCGTCCTCGGGGTGGCCACGATCGTGATCCTGCGGCTGCTCGCACGCCATTGGCACGCCGGCGAGGAAAACGAGAGCACAGTGCCCTACGGGCCAGCAAACGCCCACGGGACGGCGCTCGGCGGGGAGGCAGCGTGATCAGCGAAGTCGTCGCGGGGATCCTGATCGCCGTGCTGGCGATCTATGCGATCTTCGCGGGAGCGGATTTCGGGGGTGGGTTGTGGGACCTGCTCGCCGGTGGCGATCATCGCGGGCGCCCGGCACGGCAGCTGATCGACGAGACGATCACGCCGGTATGGGAGGCCAACCACGTTTGGCTGATCTTCGCCCTCGTCATCTTCTGGAGCGCCTTCCCGACGGCCTTCGCCGCAGTGATGACCGCGGCCGCACTGCCGCTGTGGCTGGCTGTCCTCGGTATCGTGCTGCGCGGCGCGGGCTTCGCGTTCCGCAAGGAGGTGCGAGGACTGCGCTCCGAACGCCTGCTCGGCGCGACCTTCGCCTTCTCCTCACTGCTGACGCCTTTCTTTATGGGCACCGTCGTGGGCTGTGTGGCAGCCGGCAGGGTGGCGCTCAACGTCCAGAACTCGACGCTCGCGACCTGGACCAACCCGACCTCGCTGCTCATCGGCGCGTTGTTCGTCGCCGTCTGTGGCTACCAGGCCGCCATATTCCTCGTCGCTGAGGCGACGAGCCGGGGTGAGCACCGACTGAAGCGCTACTTCAGACGCCGCGCCGTGATCGCCAGCGTCGCCGCCGGGGCGCTCTCCGTTGCCACCCTCGCAGAGCTCCACCATTCCAACTACGCGCTCTTCCGCGGGCTCACCGGCCGCGCGCTGGCGCTGCTGATACTTGGCGCGGGATGCGGCCTCGTCGTTCTCGGACTGCTGGCGCTCGGGCGATCGAGGGGGTTGCGTGCGCTCTCCGCGCTCGGCGTCGCGGCGGTCGTATGTGGATGGGGTGTTGGGCAATACCCGACGCTCCTGCCCGGAACCGGCTTGACGCTCGCGAACGGCTCGGCGCCGCACGCCACACTCGTGATGCTCGCCGCCGTGTTCGCCGCTGCCGTGCTGCTGGTCGTGCCCGGGTTTCTCCTGCTCTTCCGGCTGCACGGACGCCAACTGCTGAAGTCCGACGCGCCCACTACGGCTGGATGAGCTCGCCGAGCGCTGGGTGGGGCAGTGGTGCCTTGGTGTACCGCCACCACGGCGATGACAACTCGGCACAAAGGCGTTCAACCCACTGAACGCAGGGGGCACGCTCGGACTATTGGATGCAGCTGGCCGATCGCGGACACTCAGCCGCGGTAGCGCAATGCGAAAGGAATCGCTCATCACCCTCGGCGCCTTGATGCGGCGGAGCCGGCTGGTTCGGTGTCTTGTCGTGGTCGTTGCGGGCGTCCTCATTTCCGCCTCGGGCGCGTTGGCGTCGTCGATGGAGGGGAGTTCGCCTCCGATGTCCGCGTCGATGAACGGCATGGAGATGCCCACCAAGGCGGCATTCGTTCCCTATGCGGCTGTGCTCAAGCCGCACGGCTGGAAGGTGACCGCGTCGAGCACCGCCAGGGGGGGCTCAGCGAGCGCAGTGCTCGGCTCGGGCCGGTCGCCGTTCTGGCGGAGCGCCCGTCTCGGAGGGCACGTGCATCTGCCCCAGTCTCTGACCGTCAACTTCTCCAAGCAGACGGTCATCTCGGGTCTGACCTATGTTCCGCTCGGTAAGAGCGACGTGATCGGCCGGTTCGTCGTACGGGTCTCCTCGGACGGGAAGCACTTTGGCCCACCCGTGGCCTATGGCAGATGGCAGGCGAACTCGAACCTGAAGCGAGTAGGTTGGGTTCCCAAGGACATCCGGGCCGTGCGGCTCACGGTGCTGTCTCTCTCCTCGCCCCGCGACCACGCTGTCGCTGTGTCGCGGCTCGTGTTCGCGGGCGCTCTGCGCGGTCGCTCCATGCACATGCGGTCCGGCATGGGCGGGCGGATGGCGAGCGCCACATCGAACGTCACCACCAGCTCGACCAGCCCATCCGTAGTCGGCCAATGGGGACCGACGATCGCCTTCCCGCTCATCCCGGTGGCGGCCGCACTGATCCCGGGCGACAAGCTCGTCGTCTGGTCGGCGGATTCGGAGCTCAACTTCGACTCCTCCAATAACGAGCAGTACACGCAAACCGCGATCCTCAACCTCGCGACGGGGGCGGTGAGCAGCTCCACCGTCAGCAACACGGCACACGACATGTTCTGTCCGGGCGCGTCGATCCTGCCCAACGGGGAAGTGATCGTCACCGGCGGGATCGGCAACACCGATACGAGCATCTACAACCCGGTCACGAACGCCTGGCGAGCCGGTCCCAAGTTGAACATCGGCCGCGGGTATCAGGGCCAGACGACCCTGTCGAATGGGCAGGTGTTCACGCTCGGCGGCTCCTGGTCGGGCGGAACCGGGGGCAAGCTCGGCGAGGTGTGGTCGCCGACGGCGAACTGGCGCGAGTTGACGGGTGTGCCCGCCACCCCGATCTATACAAACGACAGCCAGGGCGCCTACCGGGCCGACAACCACGGCTGGTTCATCGCAACCTCCGGGGGACGGGTCTTCCAGGCCGGTCCGTCCAAAGAGATGCACTGGATCACCACCACCGGTGCCGGCACGATCACCGCGGCGGGGCTTCGGGGATCGAGTGGCGATGAGATGAACGGCAACGCGGTCCTGTACGACATCGACAAGATCCTCACCGTCGGCGGTGCGCCCGACTACCAGGAATCGTACGCCACGAACGTGGCCAACATCGTCAACATCAGCGGCAACACCCCGACGGTGACGGCGACCGCATCGATGAAGTACTCGCGCTCTTTCGCCAACAGCGTCGTCCTTCCCACCGGCCAGGTCTTCACCGTTGGTGGCGAGGCCTACGCGGTGCCGTTCTCGGATGAAACGTCCGATCTCTATCCGGAGATGTGGAGCCCCTCGACCGGGCAGTGGTCGGTGATGGCCGAGCAGGCTGAGCCGCGGAATTATCACTCGGTTGCGGTGCTTCTCCCGGACGGCACGGTCTTCTCCGGCGGCGGCGGCCTGTGCGGGTCATGCGCGACCAACCATCCGGACGGGCAGATCTACTATCCGCCCTACCTCTACAACGCGAACGGCACTCTGCGCACCCGCCCGACGATTACCTCCGCCCCGACCTCCGCGGTCACGGGACAGACGATCTCGGTGACCACCGGCGCCCCCGTCTCGAGCTTCGTGGCCGTCCGTTACGGCGAGGCGACCCACTCCGTTGATAACGATCAGCGACGGATCCCGCTCTCGATCGTGTCCTCCTCGGGGGACACCTACCAGCTGGCCATTCCATCGGACCCTGGCGTCGCGCTTCCGGGCCCCTACATGCTGTTCGCGATCGACGCAAACGGGACGCCGAGCGTCTCGGCAACGCTCGACATCACCACCGCGGCGGTCTCCACACCGACAACCACGTACTCCAAGCGCATCGTGGCCGACGGCCCCGCGCTGTATTGGCCGCTCTCCGACGAAGCCGGGTCGGTAAGCGCCGCCGACCTCTCCGGCAACCTGGACACCGGCACCTACCCCGCGACCGGGATCAGCTTTCAGACCCCGAGCCCCGTCGAGAGCGCAACGGGCGCCGGCATCAGCTTGAGCGGCGGCCAGGTGGTATCCACCCAGCCCCAACAGACTCCCACCAGCTACTCCGAGGAGCTTTGGGTAAAGACGAACTCCACGAGCGGCGGGGTCCTCGCGACGTACGAGGGGGCGGCCTTCGCCCAGGACCGTGTCGTCTACATGACGAGCACCGGGCAGCTCGAGTTCGGCGTCTATACCGGAGCGACGAAGGCGATCGAGAGTCCAAGCGCCTACAACGACGGAAAGTGGCATTTCGTCGTTGCGACTCAGGGCAGCGACGGGATGCACATGTACGTCGACGGCAAGCTGGTCGCCTCCGGCGCAACGACCGCGGCCCAGGCCTACCTCGGCTACTGGCAGCTCGGCGGAGTCGCCAACACAGGCTGGCCGAACCGGCCGAGCAGCGCCTTCTCGGGCAGCATCAGCGACGCGGCGCTGTTCACGAGCGAGCTAACCGCCGCGCAGGTCCAGGCCGAGTACGAAAGCTCGGCGACGACCACCACAGCACCGACGACGCCCTCCGCGCCTACCACGCCAACCACCGCCTACGGCAAGCGCATCGTGGCCGACGGCCCCGCGCTTTACTGGCCGCTCTCCGACGCTGCGGGGTCGGCGGGCGCCACCGACCTCTCGGGCAACCTGGACACCGGCACCTTCCCCGCGACCGGGATCAGCTACCAGACTCCGAGCCCGGTCGAGGGCGCGACGGGACTCGGCATCACCCTGAGCGGCGGCCAGGTGCTCTCCACCAAGGCTTCACAGACTCCAGCCAGCTACTCCGAGGAGCTGTGGTTCAAGACGACCTCCACGAGCGGCGGAGTCCTCGCGACGTATGAGGGGCCGGACTACGCGCAGGACCGTGTCGTCTACATGACGAGCGGCGGGCAGCTCGAGTTCGGCGTCTGGACCGGAGTGACCAACGCGATCGAGAGCCCAAGCGCCTACAACGACGGGAAGA
>Ga0302326_10010618_pt1 | contig 19965 bp, 20 predicted proteins | sample Palsa_T0_3_FD_202264 | JGI IMG/M metagenome (GOLD analysis project Ga0302326, IMG submission 202264) | Peat permafrost microbial communities from Stordalen Mire near Abisko, Sweden - Palsa_T0_3 | ecosystem: Environmental > Terrestrial > Soil > Palsa > Peat permafrost | place: Sweden: Abisko...
ATCGGGCGGAATTGGGTAGAGAGGAAAGCCGAGCGGGTCGAGGACGATGCGGAAGACTTCAGGCACGGCGAAGATGCAATCGTGGCCGCGGTGCCGGAGTTCGGTAGCCAGGGCGAGCATCGGGTGCAGGTCACCGAGGGTGCCGAAGGTATTGAAGACGATACGCAAGTCTTGAGTATAAGTTTGCTTGCGGTTACGTGACAGGAGTGTGAATGGGGGAGTTACTGATTGGCGAAGTGGAGGTTGGCGGGAGGCGAACAGGCGAGTGCTGAAGTGTGCAATATGCTGTTCCAATTTGGACTGATCGAGCGGCGGAAAACGTAACTGTATTTACGCATTTTGTGGACTTGAGGTTGCTGCGGTGGCTCAATGACAGAGCCTAGTGATGTGCAAAACCTTCTTCATGATCATGGTGCTGTTCCCGATCCTGGCTGGAGGGCAGAGAGCGCCGGCGCGATGGGGCGAGCCGGCCAACGTGATGCAACCGATTGCGACGTCGCAACCCCTGGGCAGCGTGGCTATGGAATTGCCATTCTCGGAGGAGAGCGGCACAGTCGCGCATGACATCTCCGGTCAGGGCAACGACGCGACGTTCTGCACCTCGGGCAGCGCGCCGGTTTGGCAGGCGGAGGGTGGGGTGACGCTGGCTACGGCGCATGGCTCACTCTACAGCTGCCTGGATACACCGCTGCAGACATGGGGGTCAGTTTTTATTCTGGCGTGCCCTTACGCCGGCCCCATGCCAAGCACGTATCTCGATCCGGGTGCGAAGCAATATGTCCAGAACGGACTCTGGGGAGCGACGACTGGCACGGACGGAATGGACTTCACCGGCGACCCGCTGGGGACGGCGATCTACGGAATGGAACTGACGCTGCAGTATCCGCCGCAGCACACCTTTACCGGGCCGACGTACAGCACGCAGATCAACGGAGGCTGTCATGTCTTCGCGGCTACGCTCGGCAATCCGGTGACCCTTGGGTACGACCATCTTTACGTGGATGGGGAGGAGCAACCGTATGGGGCGCAGGCGGCGGACGCGTCCTATTCCGCCACGGCGGGACATTACCAGATCGGTTGCGTGCTGGGATGCAGCGGCGGCAACAACAATTTTCAAGGTGAGCTGGAGTATGTGGTTGCCAGTGAAGAATCGTACGATGGCGCGGAGGTTGCGGCGGAGTCTGCCTATATCTGGGAGCAGGTTGCGGCGCGCGGAGCGGGTCAGTTTCCATATAGCAACGGGACTGAGAATACGATTCTGGCGATCGGAGATTCGTTGACATCGGGCTACCTGGGGACGAGTCCCAATTGGCCGTTCCTGATGGAGACGAATACCAGCTACACGATTTTTGACCTTGGGGTGAACGGGATGCTGGCGGGCGATATTGCCGCGATGTGGCCGGAGCGGGAGAACGGCTATCTTTCTCCCGCGGGCAAACAGTACTGTCACATCTGGAGCGGGACGAACGACGCGGCGCGCGGCTATGCGGCGGAGACGATCTGGGCGGCGCTAGTGGAGCAGGGGCGGGCGTGTGCGGCGGCGGGAGGGATCCCGATTGTTGCGACCATGATCTCCCGCCAGAATCTGGAAGTTCAGAAGAACGGGCTGAATGCGCTGATCCGGGCAGGATGGCAGGCGGAGGGCTTTGCGGCGCTCGACGACCTGGCTGCAATTCCGGACATTGGTGCCGATGGAGCGTGGGCGAACCTGACGTACTTCCAGACCGACGGCGTGCATCTGACGGGGCCGAATGGAAAGTGTGATCAATCGAATGGCTATGCGATTGTCTGTAACGCGGCCAGCGGAGTGATCAACGCGCTGGATGCCCACTCGGAGAGATTGCCCCGGCGGCAGCGCCTTTTTTCGCCGCGGCGGTAGAGCGGGCGCGATAAGCTGCGCCGGCTGAGCTTCTGCTATGCTGCACTCGGTCGTTCAAGAAGCCCGCCGGGTTTGCTGCAAATGCCTGCGGCTGGTTTGAGGCGCGAAGTGACAGCGGCGCAGGAGTTGCGATGAGTTCTCCCGAATTTCAACCTGTGTCGCCCCGGCCCGAGCCCGGTGGTGCGGTGCGTGTGCGTCCGGTTGGGGTGATGGTTGCGGCGATTGTGCTCGGGTTGCTTGGGTGCCTGGGATTGTTCAGCTCCTTTTCCATCCTGGCGGTGGTCCTGTTTGGACACGCGCAACAGATGTCGCAGTATCCGCCGGGCGTCGCGGCCCTGCAGATCGCAATGGGATTCTTGATGCTCGGGGTGTCCGCGATTTGCGTATTGGTTGCGATTGGGCTGTTTCAGATGAAGCGCTGGGCGCGCGTCGGCGCTCTAGTGGTTGGCGGATTGATGGCGGTGTTTTACGGACTGGGCGCGATCGGCTGCGTCGCGTTCGGCCTGAGTTCGCTGGTGAATACGGCGAATGCGCCGAACGCAACTCCGGAGATGATGCGGGCCGCATTTCTTGGCATGGGCTTCGCGTTCTTGCTGCTGGCGCTGATTGGCGGCTGGTGGCTGGTGTATTTCAATCTGCGGCGGGTTCGAGATTTGTTTGCCAACGGCGGTCTGGCGGCTGCCGTGCCGGTGCAGGATGGGAATTTTTCGGATGGGGAAATTCGTCCCCTGGCCAAGCACCGGAGCCTGACGGAGATTCTGCTGATTTGTCTCGCAGTGGTTTATTTGCTGGGCGCGGTGAATGGGCCGGTTCTTGCTGTGCTGCATTTGCCGCTGTTCTTTTTCGGAGTTATTTTTCGCGGTGCAGCGGCAGCGGCCTTCGCAATTGTGTTTTCGGTGACCAGCTTGCTCGTCGGGATCGGGCTGCTGCGACGTGTCAAGCTGGCGTGGATCGGTGCGGTGGTTTTGCAGGGCGTCGGAATATTGTCCAGCCTGACGCTGTTCGTGCCGCGGACGCGGGCGACGATGGCGGCGTACCAGCAGGAGCTGCAGCAGCGGATGTTGACATGGTTGCCGACGTCGACGGGTGCGGGCGGTCAATTCACGCAGAGTCCGACGACCTGGCTGGCATCTGCTGTATTCGGGCTCGTGATTGGCGGCGCCATTCTCTGGTTTCTGTTTCGGGCGCGCCCTCTGTTTGAAAAGTGACGCGCGAATTCTGTGGAGGGGAGACAGGGACAGCCATGAAGAGGTCGCGAAGTTTGTGGGCAGCTTCGTCTGGTCTGAGAATTGCGAGCCTTTGCCTGCTGGCTTGCGCGCCGGCGATTGCGCAGAGTGGATCGGAAACATCAGGCGCGAGTCCGACGACGATTCCTGTTTATCCGTCGTATCCAGCGACTCCGAAAGTGGTGGTGCATTACCTGCAGTGCGGGACGATTTTTGACGGCACGTCGGATGCGTCGCGCGGACCTGGCACTCTGAAGATTGGCGACGACGGGAGGATTGTTGCGATTCTGCCGGGGACGCCGCGGATTGCGATGCAGCCGGGTGAACTCGTCGATCTTTCTGGGGAAACTTGTCTACCCGGATTGATCGACACGCACACGCATGTGTTGCTGCAGGGCGATATCACGGCGGAGGACTACGACGTCCAGCTGCTGAAGCAGAGTCCTTCGTATCGCGCAATTGTTGGCGGCGTGCGAGCGGGGCAGGCGCTGCGCTATGGCTTCACGACGATTCGCGATTTGGAAACGGAGGGCGCGGGGTATGCGGATGTCGACATCAAGCGCGCGATTGAGCGCGGATATATTGCGGGTCCGCGGATGCGCGTCGCAACGCGAGCTCTCGACGTGACAGGAGCATATCCGCTGCAGGGATATGCTCCGGGGATGGATGTTCCGCATGGCGTGCAGCTGGTGGATGGGCCGGATGAGGCGCGCAAGGCGGTGCGCGAGCAGATCAGCTATGGCGCGGACTGGATCAAGGTTTATGTTGACCGCGGCTATCACTTGAAAGATCCCAATGCTGCTGCTGCGGATCTCGTTTTAGACGATGTGCCGACGTTTACTCCCGAAGAGTTGAGTGCGATTGTGGACGAGGCGCATCGCGAGGGGCATCCCGTGGCGGCGCATGCGATGGGATTGCAGGGCGTGCACAACGCGGTGGTCGCGGGCGTGGATTCAGTCGAGCACGGCGACTACATTGCGCCGTCCGACATGCAGATGATGGTGGCGAAGGACATCTGGCTGGTGCCGACCACTTATGTGCTCGACTATGTGGCGAAGGGTCGGGCGGCGGCGGGGAATGCCGTGTGGCTGAAGATGATTACGGTGCACCAGGAGACGTTCCGGCGCGCGCTGAAGGCCGGGGTGAAGATTGCGTTTGGCACGGATGTCGGCGGCTTCGACTGGAATATTGATCCTGCGATTGAATTTGGCTTGATGGTGCGGGACGGCATGACGCCGCCGCAGGCGATTCGCGCGGGGACGAGTGAAGCGGCGAAGTTGCTGCGCATGGATGCGGATGTTGGCGAGCTGGCGCCGGGGAGATTTGCAGATGTGGTGGCGGTGAAGGGTGATCCGACTAAAGATGTGACGGTGTTGGAGCATGTGGATTGGGTGATGAAGGGTGGAGTGGTGCAGTAGGGCCCAACACCATGACTCCCGTTGGAAAAACTCGCCGTGTGTTTGAGGCTCACGAGAATCCGCACGCCTTGCGCCTGAGTGGATTGCCTCTGGCGACATTCTGGCAGCGGATCCTAGGGTTCCATGTCGACCTGTTGTTGGCGTTGCTCCTTTGGTTTCCAATTGCGTGGGTTTGGCATCGATTTGTGCTGCATGAGGAGCATATTGAACTGCACTGGGACTTTCATGAGGCAGGAAATATTCTCGTCATTTTGCTTTATTGGGGAGTGTTCAATTATTTCGGCAATGGGCGCTCGCCGGGGAAGTGGGTGACGCGGACGCGCATTGCGTCGCTGATGAGCGAGAGGATGGGCGCATGGCAATCTGTGGAGCGCGCGCTTGGATATGGCGCGGCGATTTTGGAATGTGGCCTGGGGTTTCTGCAATTCTTTTGGGATCGCAATCGCATGTGCGCGCAAGACCGGCTCGCGGAGACAATTGTGTTGGATCTGAGAAAGTGAAATCTTCTGTAAATTTGCAGATGAGTTTGGGACGGTGAAATGGGAACAGCAGATCGATGACGAAGAAGATGTTGTGCGCAGTTCTGGCGATCGTGGGCTGGTCGGCAGGAGGGCCAGGGACATGCAGGATGTGCTGGCGGCGGCGAATGGGCCGGGGATTCAGGGCGAGCAGTTTGGGCACCTGGTGAAGCTGATCGAGGACGCGCAGGCCGGCCGATAGGTCATTTTTTGCGGCGCGTGAGGACCGAAAAGGGGACACCGCTTCTATTTCGGGCCGGATTGCAGGTATATTGTTGTCCCGTGCTGATGCGCGGTGCAGCAGCGGCCGATAAACGAATGAGGGAAGCGCGCTTTTCCAGCAACCTTTCCGCTAAATCAGGTTCTAAGTGGGAAGCGTCAAATTGGAATTGCATCTAATGGTGCGGAGAAAGAACGATCTATATGGATACTAAAAATTTGAAGTTCAGATACCTGGCGTTGGGCATGCTGGCCTCGTCGATGGTATTTTCCGGGTGCAAGAGTTCCGGCCAGGCAGCAGCAGACCAGAACCAGGCGACGCAAACCCCATCCCAGGAAGCGGCGGATGGTGGATTGGCGCCGACCGACGGCGGGTTAGCGCCTGACGATCAGAACGGTGGACAGGCTCCGGCGGCAGCGCCGGCAGCGGCACCTGCCTCCGCGCCGAATTATTCCAGCGCGCCGGCTGCAGCACCAGCTGCGGCAGCTGACCAGAGCCAGGCTCCGGCCGATGCGGGACAAGCGCCAGCGCAACAGTATGACAATCCGCCGACGCAGTATGCGGACAACACGCAGCAGCAGGCTGCTCCGGATAACCCGCAGGATTACGGCACGGTGGACACAAATGACCAGCCGACAGATTATGCGACGCAGCCGCCTCCGCCGTTGCCGGTGTATCAGCAGCCGCCGATGCCGGCGCCGGGCTACATCTGGACGCCAGGTGTGTGGGCGTGGGGGCCGTCAGGCTACTACTGGGTGCCGGGTGCGTGGACCTCTCCCCCGTATGTGGGCGCGCTGTGGACGCCGGGATACTGGGGCGCCTATGGTGGCCGTTGGGGCTGGCACCGTCCGTACTGGGGGCCGTACATCGGATTCTATGGCGGGATTAACTATGGCTTCGGCTATGTCGGGACCGGCTTCTATGGCGGCTACTGGCGCGGCGGCGGGTTCTATTACAACCGCTCCTATAACAATTTCGGCAGCGTGCATGTAACGAATGTCTATGTGCACAACGTGACGATCATCAACAACAGCCGGACCAGCTACAACGGCGGTCGCGGCGGGTTGACTTATCGTCCGACACCGCGCGAGCAGGCGGCGTTGCGCCAGCCGCGTCGCGGACCCTTGCCGCAGCAACAGCAGTTTCAGCGGCAGGCGGAGCAGAACCGGCAAAACTGGGCGAGTGTGAACAAGGGTCGTCCAGCAAATGCTGTTTCGACGCGACCGATCTCCGGCAACACACTGGCACCACCGAAGTTTGTGCCGGCAACGGCGCGGCCTGCGGGTCCGGCGAATCGTCCGGGCCAGCCAGGAGCTCCGGGGACAACGCGTCCCAGTCAGCCGGCAACTCGTCCGGGTCAGCCGGGAACGCCGGGGACACGTCCGGGTCAACCGGAGACGACACGCCCGGGCCAGCCTGGGACAACGCGTCCGGGTCAGCCGGGAATGCCGGCAACTCGTCCGGGTCAACCGGAGACGACACGTCCGGGACAGCCTGGGACGACACGTCCCGGTCAACCGGCGACGACTCGTCCGGGCCAGCCTGGCCAGCCAGCAACGCGTCCAGGTCAGCCTGCCACGACCCGTCCAGGTCAGCCTGCGGCAACCCGTCCCGGTCAACCTGCGACAACGCGGCCTTCACCTGAGACAAATCGCCCTGGTCAGCCAGCGACGACTCGTCCGACGCAGCCGGCGCCGAAGCCTGCTGTGACGCGTCCCACTCAACCGGCAACGAGGCCGACGCAGCCTGCTGCGACCAAGCCGCCGGTGACACGGCCGGCTCCGCAGACTCAGCCGAAACCGCAAGCCCGGCCTGCGCCGCAGCCGAAGCCACAGCAGCAGCCCCGGCCTGCCCCGCAGCCGAAACCGCAGTCACGGCCCGCGCCGCAGCCGAAACCGCAGCAGTCACGGCCTGCGCCGGCGCCGAAGCCGCAACAGTCACGGCCTGCGCCAGCGCCGAAAGAAAACAACAAGAGGTAACTCTGGGCGACGTAAAAAGTCGACAGAATGATTCCGGGGTCCGCGAGGGCCCCGGATTTATTTTTGTGGGATAGACCAGGATGCTGAGAGCTCCACCGCGAACGTATTGATCACTGGTAAAGCAAAGCAGTCGCGACCGTGAGGCGGCGATCAGGGCTGGGAATAATACCCTTGGCGGGCGCGTGCATTGAGCCCGGGGCGCGTGAGCGTAATGTCGACGCTGTGATACTCGACGCTGTGCGCGACCGGTTGGGGGTCATAGGACAATTCGTAATACATGTTGGAGTCGGCGACAGCGGTTCGCAGATAGCCGGCAATGTCATTGCTGGAGTTGAGAACGAGGCCTCCGCTTTGAGCGGCGAGGACCTGGAGCGCGAGATTGCCAACTTGCGATTTCTCCGGCTTTTCTACTGGCTTGAGGAAAGTCTGATAGTAAAAGATGCGCTCCGTGTCCCCGCCGAATACCGGGCTGATGCTGTAGAGCGTCACATTGGCGGTCCGCATTTGCGCGGAGAGAGCCAAGATGGTGGTGAAAATATTCTGCTGGCTGCGCTTGCCGAGTTGCGTGCGCGGACCGGAGAGGAGCGGCCAGCCGGGCGAGATCCAAAGGACGAGCTTGCGGCCGGGATCGGCGGCGAGGCGGGTGTTGAGCGTGCTAAGACCGCGAATGGATTTCTGAAAGCGCTCGGATGCGCCGTAAAAACCCGCAGAGCGGCCGACGCTGCGCAGTGGAATGGTGACGTGTTCGACGAAGTCGGCGAGCGCGTTGCCGTCGCTGGAAAATTTCGGCTGCATCTGGACGCCGGCATCGGTAAGGATCGCGATCGCAGTAGGATGTGCGAGTTTGCCGCCGTTGTCACGGAGGAACGCGGCGACCTGCTGGCGTTCGTAGGGGATGCGCTGATACACAGCGTTGACGGCGTCGATGACAATAACAACTTCTGCCGGAGCGCCGGGGCCGCTGAAGGTGTGGAAGGACTGGATGGTCTGGATGACACTGTTGTCGCGGATGACGAAATCATTCTGCAGAAGGCCGGGAACGGGCGCGCCGCCAGGGCCCGGGGCGACGACGACGTTGAGAAGAATCGTGCGCGTCGCCGCAGCGGGTACGGCGGGAACGAGCGAAGGTACGCCGGGGTCGAGTTGACTCTGTCCCTGCTGGAAGAGAGGCTCGTTCGCGTCGCCGTCGTCCTGGGCGAACGCGTGCGAGGAAGCGAGCGAAATCGCGAGCGCGAGGCTGAGGCCAGGAAGAATGCGGCTACGACGGAGGAGCATGGGACACCTCTTGCGTTGGTCGCGCTTTTCCCGACGGATTCGTTGCAAAAAAGTCAGGGATCGCTGGATCGACGTGGGGAAATGATACCCCCGCGACGATGCGTCTGGCTGCGGATTGACGGGATGGAAGCAGGCGGCACGGACTCTGCGACAATTTGAAATATGAGTGGTGCGGCGAAGACAGTGCCCGCGGAAGTGGCCGGGCGGTTTGGCGCGTATGGTGGACGGTATGTTCCGGAGACGTTGATGGCGGCGCTGGAAGAGTTGGAGCGCGTTTACTCGGAGGCGCGCGCAGACGCGAGTTTTCAGCAGGAGCTGGATGACTTGCTGCGGAATTATGTCGGGCGCCCAACGCCTCTGACTTTCGCGCGCCGGATGACGGAGCAGTGCGGCGGGGCGCGGATTTATCTGAAGCGAGAAGACCTGCTGCACACGGGCGCGCACAAAATCAACAACGCGATGGGACAGGCGCTGCTGGCGCGGCGCATGGGCAAGAAGCGAATTGTCGCGGAGACGGGTGCGGGGCAGCATGGTGTGGCGACGGCGACGGTGTGCGCGCTGTTTGGCATGGAATGCGTCGTTTACATGGGCACGGAGGACATGGCGCGGCAGGAGCCGAACGTCTACCGCATGCGGTTGCTGGGCGCGGAGGTGCGGGGAGTTTCCAGCGGACAGAAGACGCTGAAAGATGCGATCAACGAGGCGATGCGCGACTGGGTAACGAATGTGCGGACGACACATTATCTACTGGGCAGCGTGCTGGGAGCGCATCCGTATCCGACGATGGTGCGGGATTTTCATCGCGTGATCGGCATCGAGGCGCGCGAGCAGATGCTGGAGCGCGAAGGGAGGCTGCCGGACACAATTGTGGCGTGCGTCGGCGGTGGATCGAATGCGATGGGAATATTTCACGCGTTTCTTGGCGACGAGAAAGTGAAGTTGGTAGGCGTGGAGGCCGGTGGGCGCGGCAATGGGATGGGCGAGCATGCGGCGCGGTTTCTCGCCAGTGGCGGTGGCGTGCCGGGTGTGCTGCAGGGAACATTTTCTTACGTCCTGCAGGATGGGCAGGGGCAGGTGCAGCCGACTCATTCGGTAAGCGCGGGGCTGGACTATCCGAGTATTGGGCCGGAGCATGCGGCGCTGCATGATTCAGGACGCGCGAAATATGTAACTGCTTCAGATACAGAAGCGCTGGAGGCAACCGTGGCATTGTGCCGGCTGGAAGGAATTCTGCCGGCGCTGGAAAGTGCGCATGCCGTGGCCGAAGCGATTAAACGGGCCCCGGCGATGGCGAAAGACGCCATTCTGCTGGTCAATTTGAGTGGACGCGGAGACAAGGACCTGGGGATTTTGCGTCGCGAACTGAAACTTGATGATGCCGCGGCGAAGGATCTTGCCTGATGGCGATTGCGTTTTCGAAGAAGCCGGGGCTGGTGGCTTATTTGACGGTGGGCGATCCGTCGCTTGCGGTGACGCGGGATGTGGCGCTGGCGGTACTGGACGCGGGCGCGGATGTGCTGGAGCTGGGAGTGCCGTTCAGCGATCCGCTGGCCGACGGGCCGGTAATCCAGGAGGCAAGTCAGCGGGCGCTGGCGCATGGGACATCGCTGGATGACGTGCTGCGGCTCGCGGGAGAACTGCGGAAGTTGCGGCCCGGCGCGGGGATGATCGCGTTTTCTTATCTGAACCCCCTGCTCCGCATGGGGTTGAAGATATTTTGTGAGCGGGCTGCGGAGTGCGGGCTGGACGGCGCGCTGGTCACGGATTTGACGGTCGAGGAGGCCGACGGATATTTGCAACTAGCACGGTTGCATGATTTAGCGACCGTATTTCTGATCGCGCCGACGAGTACGGACGAGCGGCTGAAGCTGATCGCTGGAGTTTCTACCGGATTTGTTTATGCAGTGTCGCGCGCCGGAGTGACAGGGGCGCAGGACCAGGTGAGCGGCGACGCGCGGGAGCTGGTCGAACGCGTGCGGCGGTATACCGAGTTGCCGGTGGCGGTGGGTTTCGGCATCAGCACACGGGCGCAGGTCGAAGCTGTAGGAGAATTCGCGGACGCTGCCGTGGTCGGAAGCGCGTTGGTGGCGGCTATCTACAAGGCTGGGGCCAAGGATGCGGCGCGGGCGGCGGGAGCATTTGTGCGCGAGCTTGCCGGTTCCTGATTATTCGCTGGCGGTAATCCTTTCGAGTTGCGACAGGTGGTTGAGGTCGTGACCGGCCATGGTTTCGAGCAATCCCTGAAATGTCATTGTGCCGCGCTCCGGATGGGTGACGGGCTTCGCGTAATCGGACTTTGGGACGGTGTCGAGGAAAGCTACCGTCCAGTTGCGCAATGCGACGAAGGATGCGAGGGCGAGGTGCGGGTCGAGATGCGCGTATGGCTTGGCCCAGTCGTCCTGCTCGAAGGGATTGATGATGTGGTGGGGCTCGGCGATGGCCTGGCGGAGGCGGAAGCTGAAGGCGATGTCGACGTCGGCGAGGTGACAGAGGATTTGGGCCGCGGTCCATTTGCCTGGCGCGTAGTGGCGCTGCAGACCGGCTTCGCCGAGGGATTTTGCGAGGCTGCTGACGCGGGCCGGGGTTTCGCGGATGGTCGCGAGCGGGTCGCGGCCGGCGAGGAATTTCTCGTAGGGGTTCGTACTCATTGCCGAATTTTACATTTCCGCTGACAGACAAGTCAGGGCGCGTGCCTGCGCAGGTTCCGTTTCGAAAGCCTGCGATTTTCACAATGATTAGCGCGGGTGGGGCATCGTATACTTCGCCAATAAGGAGTGGCATGGCGACATTGGCGGTAAGTGCAAATCAGAGTGAGGCTGGCGCGGGAAATTCTTCGAGCGCGGCGAAAGAGACAGACAATTTTGCGGCGCTGGAAGACAAAGTACGGCGCGCGGTAGAGATGTTGAAGCATGAGCGTGAGGCGCGGCATGCAGCTGAGGCGGCAATGGCGCGGCTGAGCGAGTCCAGTATGGGAGAGCGCAAGCGCGCGGCGGATTTGGAGCGCGAACTTGAAGTGCTGCGCAAGGATCGCGGCGAAGTGAAGGTTCGGGTGGAGCGTTTGCTGGAGCAATTGGAAGAATTGACGGGCGCCTAGTTAAAGGGAGACCGAAACTCATGGCAGAAAAATCTGGAGCAAAAGAAGTGGCGGGTAAAGAAGTGGAAGCGGTGCAGCCCAGTGTGGCGGTCGAGATTTACGACCAGGTGTACCAGTTGCGCGGCAGTGACCCTGCGTACGTCAGAGGGCTGGCGGCAATTGTCGACACGAAGATGCGCGCGGTGGCGGCGCGGAGCACTACCGTGGACAGCTTGCGGGTGGCGGTATTAGCGGCGTTGAATCTTGCTGACGAGCTGAGCATGGCGCGGGAGAAGTTGCAGACGAATGTGGATCCGCGGGCGGCGGAGTTGAGCAGCCTGTTGGACGCGGTGCTGTTGGATGAGCGGGCGGCAGGCTAGTTTTCTCTGTTAGCTTGTTGACGCGTGCCACTTTCCTTCAACACACGAGTTCAATTCTTGCGCGCGGCTTTGCTCGCGACGGCCGTGGGCTGCTCCGCTGTTGGCGCGGCCCAGATTCCGGCCGCGGCAGCAAGTGCAAATCCAAAGGCAAGCACTTCGATGACGGCGCGACAGGTGATTGCTGCGATTCAGGCGGCTACTGGCGCGGCTCCGCCGGCGAATACTGTAGACACGATCAAGGCGGGCAACCCGGACACTGTGGTGACGGGCGTGGTCGTTACGTTCATGGACACATATGCGGTGCTGGAAAAGACCGTAGCGCTGGGGGCGAACCTGGTGATCACCCATGAGCCTACTTTCTATAACCATCCTGATGATCTGGCGGCGCTGCCGGGGGACGCGGTGACGGCGCAGAAGCTGGAATACATCCGCGCGCATGGGCTGGTGGTTTGGCGGTTCCACGATACGTGGCACTTGATGCAGCCGGATGGAATTCTCGCGGGCGATGTGCGGGCGCTGGGGTGGGAGAAATATCAGGACGCGGGAAATGCGCATTTGTTTCATCTGCCGGAAACGACGGTTGGCGCGCTGGCAAAGGAGGTCGAGCAGAAGCTGGGATCGCATGCGTTGCAGGTGGTAGGCGATCGCGCGATGAACGTGCGGACGGTGGGTCTGCTGCCTGGGGCGAGTGGGCTGCAGAAGCAGACGCGACTGCTGGGACAGGATGGAGTGGATGTGCTGGTGGCCGGCGAGTCGGCGCAGTGGGAGGGCGTGGCCTGGGCGCTGGATGCGGCGGCGGAGGGGCGTGCAAAGGCGCTGATCCTGATCGGGCACGAGGCCAGCGAAGAGGCCGGGATGGAATATTGTGCGGAGTGGCTGCGGCCGATCTTGCCAAGCGTGAAGATTACGTGGGTCCCTGCGGGCGAGCCATGGGCGCGGTGATGGGCCGCACCGCTCCTGCGGTCGAAGGGAATATACTGACGGCACTTTCGACGGCGGGGGCGAAGCGATGCGAATCTCTAGCGGCATAGTTGCAGTCCTTCTGTGCAGCTTTGTGGTTAGCGCAGCCCAACAAGAAACGGGGACCATGGCTCCAAATGCGAAGACCACGACGCTGGCGATGCCTTCCAATCCCAAGGCACAGAAAGCGCTCGATGAGGCAGCTGACTATCTCAAGGTGCGCAATCCGGGCGCGGCGATTGAGGTCCTATAGGAAAGCGTTGAAGCTTGATCCTGCGTGTGTACAGTGCGCGAAAAGCGGAATTGCCTGGCGATTGAATATGGACGGAATAAAGACGCGTGGGAGATGGCGGAGATGCTTGAGGCGGCGTCAACGTCCAAGTCTGTAGCTGATTTCGCGCAATATGAAGCCGGGGTGGCGCTGTATCGCGAGGGAGCTGCGCATCACAAGCATGACTTGCTGGAGCGCGCGAATGCGAAATTCGAGATGGAGATCACGAGCTAACGGAGCTTTTCGCCATCGAGGCAATTCCGCATTACTTCACAATTGATACGGACGGCGTGTTGAAGAGCGAGCAGTTGGGATCGGGGTCAGATATCGACGGCAAGCTGAAAAAGATGGTGGCGGACGCTGAGAAGAGGCAGGCTAGATCACCGAAGGGCGGAGACTGAGGCCCTCGCCCTGGCTACAGCTGAAGGCCTCGCTTCATAATTGCGTAGATGCGGTTACAAATCGGCTGGCGTCGGACCAGACAGCTAACTCATTGCCGCTGGGATCAGCGAAGTGGAAGCGCCGGCCTCCGGGGAAATCGAAAAGTGGGCGCGTGATGATGGCTCCTGCGGCGCGGACTGCTTTCTCGGTTGCTTCCAGATTTGAGGAATAGATGACAGCGAGGGCGGAGGGACCGGTTGCGGGCTTCGCAGCCTCGGCGTCGAATCCTCCGGCGAGGCGGCCGTCGTGGAAGGCGGCGTAGCCAGGGCCGTAGTCGTCGAACTTCCATCCGAAGACGGTTGTGTAGAAATTCTTGACCGGCGCGGTGGAGGTGGCGGGGAATTCGATGTAGTCGATGCGGTGATGATTTTCTGACTGCGGCATGGTGACCTCTTTCTGGCTGATGGTGGCGGTTTCTGGACACACCGAGGCGAGTCCGCTGACGCCTCCGTCCACGATCTCAAGCGGGGAGAGCGTGAGTAGAGCCTGCCGAGGAAGGCTGCCGAGGTACGGGGAGAGGATACCGAACTCCGCGGTTGGAAAACAACTGCAACGCCGAACAGAGCGGAGGCATCGATACATTCATGGAATACAGACTGCTGGGGAGATCCGGGTTGAAGGTGCCGGTGCTGAGTTTGGGTACGGCTACGTTTGGCGGCAAAGGCGAATTTTTTCAGGCGTGGGGAGCAACGCAGGTGGCTGAGGCGACGCGGATGGTGGACCTGTGCCTCGACGCCGGGGTAAATCTATTTGACACAGCAAATGTATATTCTCAGGGCGCTTCGGAAGAAGTCCTCGGCGAAGCGCTGAAGGGGCGGCGCGACAGGGTGCTGATTTCTACCAAGGCGACGTTTGCGCGGGGCGATGGGCCGAACGATGTTGGGTCGTCACGGCTGGCGCTGACGCGGGAGTTGGAAGGCAGCCTGAGGCGGTTGCAGACGGATTACGTCGACATTTATCACATGCACGGGTTCGACGCGCAGACTCCCGTGGAAGAAGTGATGCGGACGCTGGATGATTTTGTCGGCGCCGGCAAGGTGCGCTATACCGCCTGCTCGAATTTTTCGGGATGGCATCTGATGAAGTCGGAGGCGGTTGCGGACCGCTATGGATGGACGCGGTATGTTGCGCACCAGGTGTACTACTCGCTCATCGGGCGTGAGTATGAGGGGGAGCTGATGCCGCTCGGCCTCGACCAGGGCGTGGGCGCGCTGGTTTGGAGTCCGCTGGGATGGGGACGGCTGACGGGGAGGATTCGACGGGGGCAGCCGCTGCCGGCGACGAGCCGTCTGCACAAGACGGCGGAGCATGGTCCGCAGGTGGAGGACGAGTATCTGTATCGCGTTGTGGATGCGATTGATCTGGTCGCCAGAGAGACGGGCAAGACGGTGCCGCAGATCGCGCTGAACTGGCTGTTGCAGCGGCCGACCGTAGCGAGCGTGATTATCGGGGCGCGGGATGAGGCGCAGTTGAAACAGAATCTTGGCGCGGTGGGATGGAATTTAACTCCCCAGCAGATCGCGAAGCTGGACGAGGCGAGCAAGGTGCAGGTGGCGTACCCGTACTGGCATCAGCGGGACAACTGGGACCGCAATCCGGCGCCAGTTTAGAGGAAATATTTTTAGCAATGCGATTTCCCGAAAATTTTCGTGAAACTTTTTTCGTGAAAATTTCTGCGAAAGAGGGGGTTGCCATCCGCGGGGAGAGTGAGTAGCATCCAACTCAGAACTGGCCTGCAAAGCAGGTACTTTGGCTAACGCTGGTTGAACCAACATTCATTGAACAGGGAGCTCGACTCGTTAATTTGGCCCGGTGTGCAGTGTCCGCCAGTCCGGAATGCCTAAAGGGTCGCGGCGGGTTCCCGCCATCTTAGGATGGGTTCACCGGCGCGCTGAGGTACGGCCCCGTGGGCCAGTTTCTTTTTCTTCTCCAGGGCTGAGTTCTGCCTGCAACTCTAATCCCCCCCAAATTATGTATCCAGTACTGTTACATTTAGGTCCCGCGGTGGTGCCCAGCTACGGGGTGCTGGCGGCGGTGGCGATCATCGCCGGCTTGCTGCTGAGTCTGCGGACAGCCAAGCAGCAGGGACTGGATCCGAACAAGGTTTGGACCGTCGGCGTGCTGGCATTGTTTGCGGGTGCAGTGGTCGCGAAGCTCGCGGCAGTGGCGATGCACTGGGACGCATTTCAAGAAAATCCGCTGCAGTTGATGAGCCTGACGGCTCTCGGTGGAAGCGGGCAAGGCTACATCGGGCTGTCGACGGGACTGGCCGTGGTGGTGCTGTTTTCCTGGCGGCAGAAGTTGCCGATTCGCGCGGTGCTGGATACGCTGAGCGCGCCGTTGTTGTTGGCGCTGAGCATTGAGAGCATCGGCTGCCTGTTGGCGGGCAGCGCATTTGGGCTGCCGACGCAGGCATGGTGGGGGATTAAGTACGGCAGCGTCTACGCGCTGGTGTGGTGGGGAACGCCGATGGGGATTCCGCTGGCGCCGGTGCAAATCTGGATGGCGGTGTCGGATTTGCTGCTGGCCGGGCTGGTGTATTGGATGGGGAGCTGGGGATTGCGGACTGGTCGAGTGGCGGGGACAGCGATGTTCGGCGGTGGAATTGTGCATTTTCTGTTGCAATTCTGGCGCGGGGATGTTGAGCCGCTGGGGTGGACTGGTGGCGCCCTGACCGGGACACAGGCAGTTTGTTTGCTGCTGCTGGCGGGGACGGTTTGGTTGTGGTGGGAGCCGGTGAAGTGGCAGGCTCCCGAGGAACATGAGGCGTCACAATGAGTGCAATGCGCGGGCGGCAGGGGCGCGAGCTACGGCGGGCGAAGGAGATTGCTGCGGGCGTGGTACCGCAGTTGAATGCCCGGCGGCGGGCAGCGAAGGAGCGGGCGGCAGAAGTTGCTGCGGCATCGGCGACCGAAGAGAGGGAGGTCGTGCCTGCGGCGGCGAATGATGCAGACAAGATTTCTGACGTGCGACTTGCGAAGAAGTCGGGCAACAAACCCAGTCAGAAGCGGACAGCCGGATTAGGCAGCGAGCACTCGCCTCGAGTCAAGGCTCCGGCGGTTCCGGCGGAGCGAGCCGCGGCGGAAGATGCTGGTGCCGGCGGCCTGCTGGTGACGGCTGAGGAAGCCGATGAGCGGCTGGATCAGTTTCTGGCGGTGCGGCTGGAGTCCGTGAGCCGGGCACGAGTGCAGCTCTTGATCTCTCAGGGAAAAGTTGCAGTGGCGGCTGCGGATGGCGCGGCGATTTCGGAGAAGAAGCTGCGGGCGAGTTACAAGCTGAGCGAGGGTGAGCGGGTCCGCGTGACGGGACAGGTGCAGTTGAAGCCGCTGCGCGCGGTGGCGGAAGATATCCCGCTGGAGATTTTGTATGAGGATGCTGACCTGGCGGTGGTGAATAAGCCTGCGGGAATGATGGTCCATGCCGGAGCAGGCCATGAGATTGAGGATGAGCGCGGCAAGGGGACGATGGTGAATGCGCTGCTCCATCACCTGAGCAATTTGTCACAGACGGAGGACGAATTGCGGCCGGGGGTGGTGCACCGACTCGACCGGCAGACGAGCGGGCTGCTGGTGGTGGCAAAAAATGATGTCGCACACCAGAAATTGAGCGAGGCATTTGCAGCGAGGGAGACGACGAAACAATATCTCGCGCTGGTGCACGGGCGGATGAAGACGGACAAGGGCAGCGTGAACACGCCGATCAGCCGCGATGTAAACCGGCGGACGCGGATGACGACGCGGCGGAGCGATGGGCGTCCTGCGCTGACGCATTGGAAGGTACGGGAGCGGCTGACGACTCCGTGGGGAGAATTTTCGCTGCTCGATGTGAAGATTGAGACGGGGCGGACGCACCAGATTCGCGCACACATGAGTTCGATCGGGCATCCGGTTGTGGGCGACACGTTGTACGGCGCAGCGACGGAGATCAAGCAGTTACCGATAGCGCGACAGAAGGCGACGCTACCTTCTCTGCAACTAAAGCGGAACTTTCTGCACGCGGCCAAGCTGGGATTGACGCACCCCGGGAGCGGCGAATGGATAGAATGGGAAGCGTCGCTTCCAGAAGAGCTGGAGGCGTTTCTGCGCCAACTGCGCGGGTCGGAGTGAAGTTGAGATTACGGTTTGACGAGTTAGGGAAGTATGCCGGGGTAGTGTTGCTGGGAGCTTCGCAGCTGATGGCGCAAAGTGCTCCGGCTCCGGCGAGTGCAACCGCTGGCCAGAGTGCAGCGCCCGCGCAGAGTGCGCCGAACGCGCCCAGTCCTGTGACGCCTGCGACTGGTGCAGCTCCGGGGACAGTGCCGGAGATAGCTCCGCAAGGACCACCGCCGGCTGCAAAGGCGGAGCCGGGCGCGACGCCACCGGGCCAACAGCAGAGTGGACAACCGCAGAACGGGCAACAGCCTGCGGGTGGCGATGCGGGGAATTTTGTTCTGCACGTGCAGGTGAACGAAGTCAACCTGGTGTTCACGGTGACGGACAAGCGGAGCGGGCGTTTTGTGAAAAACCTTCGGCAGCAGGATTTTGAGCTGCTGGATGCGGGCAAGCCTCCCGTGAAGGTGGTGCATTTCATCCACCAGACGAATTTGCCGATGCGCGTGGGGTTGCTGATTGATACCAGCAGCTCGGTACATTCACGATTTGATTTTGAGCAGCGGTCGGCGATTGATTTTCTGCAGCAGATCCTGCGGCCGCAGCAGGACCTGGCGTTCGTGATGGGATTTGATTCGTCGCCGGAGATGACGCAGTCGTTCACGAGTAACGTGGACAAGCTGGCGACGGGAATCAACGGGTTGAAGTCGAACGGCGGAACGGCGCTCTACGATGCGCTGTACACGGCGTGCCGGGACGAGCTGTTGCCGATCAAAAACGACGAACCGATGCGGAAGACGATCGTGTTGCTGAGTGACGGGCATGACAACCAGAGCCGTGTACATGAAGACGAGGCGATCAAGATGTGCCAGCGGGCGGCGGCGACGGTGTACACCATCTCGACGAACGTGAGTCCGACCAAAGATGTGGGCGACGACATCCTGGCAAAAATTTCTGAAAGCACCGGCGGACGGACATTCGTGCCGCTGAAGGAAGAGGACGTGGCGCGGGCGTTTTATGAAATATCCGATGAGTTGCGGGCCCAGTATGCGCTCGTCTATACGCCGGCAGACTTCAAGACGAACGGGCAGTTCCGGGATATCTGGCTGATGCCGGTGGACCGGAATAAATACCTGGTGCGGGCACCGAAGGGATACTTCGCGGCACGCGAGCAGTAATCAGGATGACGTCGAAAGGAAACGGCTCGCTGGCGCGGGCCGTTTTTGTTTTGCCAGGGCCGGCTACTTTTCGATGCTCTGCTGGTGGACAGCTGCAACTGGAAGCGGATGTGCCATCGGCACTGCCAGATCTGGCGGGCGGCGCTGGACGGTCGGTCTCGCGGCGGTTTTGCGGCCAGTCACCAAACGGTTTTTGTATGATCTGACGGTGACATCGGTCAGGCGCGCGGATTCCGATCCCTTGCGCTTGGCCATGATGCGATAGTCGAAGGAGATGTTGGAGTGACCGCCGCCGGACTCGACGACATCGAAGGATCCAGACTGCTTGCTGATGACATACAAGCCCTTGCTGTCGCCGTTAGGAGTGAGGAAGACGCGATAATCCACACCGGTGTTGACGGTGCCGAGGAAGGCGGCATCGAGCGTGATGTGAGCGTGGCCGGAGGAGAGCTGGCTGCCACCGGCGTCTTCGATCCAATTCTCAGCGGACTGCACACTAAAGGTGGAGAGCTTGCGACCTTCGACCGCGTGGGTGGAAGTGTAGGAGCCGTCGCAGGAGAAGTTGGAGTCGCCATCAATCGTGCACAGGGTACCGGTGAAAGTATTCAGGACGAGTAATGGCGAGGCCTTGCCAGTGGTGTCGTCGTTCTGGACTGCCAGAGTCCAATGACCGCTGGGACTGTTGTTGGCAAAAATTCCAGCAATGCCATCATCGGTAGTGCCGAGGACGCCGACCGGGACGTAGGACGGCGTCTCGCTTGGACCGTCACCCCAGACACCCTGGGTTACTTGATCGCTTCCGACAAAACCGCTTCCTTCGTTGCTGGAGTTGACCGCCACGCCATAGACTCCAGTGGCGGACGTGCCCTGAGGCGCGGCACCATACACGCCGGTGTCGCTAATGTTGCTTCCGGACGTGATACCAAACACACCTGCGGCGGGATTGGCTGAAGTGTCGGAAGAGAATCCGTAAACACCCCGGGTGAGGCCGAGGCCGGCGACGCCGCCGGTGATATTACTGCTCGCGGTGCCCGATTCGTTGTTGCCGACCAACGCGTA
>Ga0302326_10010619_pt1 | contig 19963 bp, 17 predicted proteins | sample Palsa_T0_3_FD_202264 | JGI IMG/M metagenome (GOLD analysis project Ga0302326, IMG submission 202264) | Peat permafrost microbial communities from Stordalen Mire near Abisko, Sweden - Palsa_T0_3 | ecosystem: Environmental > Terrestrial > Soil > Palsa > Peat permafrost | place: Sweden: Abisko...
ACACCGCGTCCTGGGTGCTGCTAAACGCGTAGTCGTGGCCTTGGCGGCTGCTGGGCCGCCAGGGCCCATGCACCGGCTGCACCGGCACCTGTGCCGCGTCCAGCGCGGCGATCACCGCACGCGCCGCTTCGCCGGTGCCGAGCTCGGACTGGAGGAAGCCGGCAACGTTCACCCCCCACGGGACGGCCGTCCGCGGGCTGAGGGTCGGCTGGCGGCTTCGCGGCACGTCGACATCGCGAGTTGGAGACAACTCGGACCGGCCTGAGGCCTGGGCATCCTCTGCCACGAGACCGCGAACGTCGCCCGCCTGGCGTCCGTTGACGTTGATCCAATCGAGGTACCCGTAGGGGTCGGTGTTCAGGTCAGGGAAGGCAACGCGAAGGTCAACTCGTTCGAGATAGATCTCCAGCCAGAAACGACTGATCGGATTGCCGTCGGGCAGTTCGGGCGCAGACTCGTTGAGCCAATCAAAGAACTCGGCCGCGCCTTCCTCGGTGAACGGATCCAGCCGGAACGCACCAGCACGCTCCCCGATCCGATACAGGCGTCGCAGGCGGCGGTCCCACAGGCGTCCGTTGCCGAGCGAGCGCCAACCGTACGGCACCGCCGCCTCGCTCGGACGCCGGTGTGCACGCACCTCCTCGGCGTAGGCGGCGCACAACTTCGCCAGGGATGGGTGCTCGCCGAGGCGTGTCCGGGTCTGATGCTTGCTCAGCAGGTGAGGATGGTCGGGGTTGAAGCCGCTGAAATGAAAGAACCGCAGGGGTTTGCCGTCGACGCTCCACGACCCGTCCGCGCCCTCGAGCACCTCGCGCTCGTGCAGGTTCCAGTAGGCGACATTCATCGTGACGTCGCGCAGCAGGTACAGCCCGGGAAACCAGCCTGGGACCAGGTCGAACCAGCGCTGGTCAACGAAGTAGCCGAGCGCGTGGTCGATCACGCAGTCGTACCGAAGTCGATCCTGCCACCAGGCCAACAGGGCGCCGACCTGATCCCCAGGGGCGACCGCTACAAAGCCGAGGTTGTACGTGCCGGAGGCCAGGAGATCAAGCTCGCCCGGCTGTTTGCCGTCGGCGGGTATCGGTGCCGTGATGTGCGGCGTGAGCACGAGCTCGTACTCGAGGGCGAGCTCCTCGATCGTTGACACCGGCGCATAGAAGCGGATGTCTGGATCGAAATACGCGATCGGCGACCCGTCGCCGGTGGCGAGCAGGTGCTCCAGCAGCCACGGCTTGACCGCCGTCGCCAGCTCGGTGACGTCGTACATGGCGGCCATGCCGCCGAACCGATCCAGCGCCAAGGCCTCCGGGCGTAGCACGGTGAACGGTTCGTCGGCATCCTCCACGAGGCCATCGACGTCGTCGATGACGAGCACCACACACTCCCCGTCCGGGTGGTGCTCGATGAACGACTCGGCGAGGATTCGCGCGTACGCGAGGTAGTTCGTGGCAACGATCGTGCAGATCCGCATGGAGGGCGGCCGATCCTAACGGATGGTTTGGGAGGTTTGAGCCGTTGACGACGTCTTGTCGACCTCAGGCAAAAGTGAGCTCGCCGGCGATCTCTCGCAGCGTCGGCGCCTGGGAGTCACGCTCAGACACGATCGGCTCCACTTCTCTCGGCCATTCGATGCCGATCTCCGGGTCACGGTAGAAGATGCCACGCTCCAACGCCGGATCGTAGTAGCCCGTCTGGCGGTAGACCACGTCGGCGATTTCGCTGAGAACGCAGAAGCCGTGGGCAAAGCCGACAGGCACCCACAGCTGGCGCATTGACTCGTCGTCGAGCTGCGCGCCCTCCCACTCCCCGTAGGTTGGCGAGCCGCTGCGCAGATCAACCACGACGTCCAGGATCGCGCCGCGGGCGCAACGCACGAGTTTGCCGATCCCGTCGCCGACCTGGAAGTGCATACCGCGCAGCACGCCGCGCGATGACCGCGACTGATTGTCCTGCACGAATTCCACGTCGTCACCGATGCCCAGGACTTCGAGCTGATCTCGGCGAAACGTCTCGCAGAAGAAGCCCCGATCGTCGCCGTGGACGACGGGCTCGAACAGCACGGGCCCGTCGATCCTGGTGGGCAGTCGGCGCATCTGGTTTGGCAACATATCGGGTCGTCGTCGGGCGACGTCCCGCCGCCGTCAGCGATGGACCACGCCGGGGTGTCTCGCCACACCGGGCACAATTGGTCATTATGCCCCCCGGGCAACTTCCGCAAAGCGCTGATCGTGGCCCATCGCCGTCGGACGCGTTGCCCGTGAGCGCACGGCGCGATCGAGCGGCGATCGGGCCGTTGCCTCCCCTCGCTGTCCTGAGCCGGTTCGGCGTCGGCGAGGAAGCAGAACTCGGCCAGCGTTATGACCGCGACGGCGCCAGGCTGGGCCAGGCCCTGATCGACTCGCTGCCCGACGACTTTGCCTTGGACGAAGCGACCGTCCTCGATTTCGAGTCTCAAGCCGGCCAAACGATTCGCCACTTGTTGTCAGAAGCGCGCTCACCGCGTGAGTTGTGGGCCAGCGACCCCGATCCGGCTGGCTTGAGCTGGCTGGTCAGCGAGTTCTCGTCATCGGTCCGCGCCATACCCCAGCTGGAATCGCCGCCGCTTGACGCTCCCCCCGGCCACTTCGACCTCGTCTACGCGATGACGGCGTTCACTCATCTCGGGGAGGACTGGGCGGGATGGCTCGCCGAGATACATCGCGTCTTGAAGCCCGGTGGGCTGTTCCTGGCTGGCACGTTGGGAGAGTCGGCGTTCACGCTCGTCGCGGATGAGCCCTGGGAGGCGGACCGGATCGGTCATCTCGCGCTGGGGCAGGACTTCGCAACGCCGCCGCGATCGTTGGCGTTCGTGTCGTCGTGGTGGTTGCAAGCCCACTGGGGACGAGGCTTTGAGATCATCTGGGTGCGGGCGGGGCGACTGAATGTCAATGGCGCCTACCCTCAAGATCTCGTCCTGCTACGTCGCGGCTCGACGCCGGTGTCGGCAGAGCTGCTCGCCGCGCCCGAGCCGGGCGAGTCACGCGAACTCGAAGCTGCCGTCAACGCCGCTGCCGTAGCCAGCCGCGAGCTGGCCCGCGTCCGTACGCATATGGGTAATGAACTGGCCCATCAAGCGGCGGCCAGTCGCGCCGCGCTGAACTCCGCCGCGGAATGGGAGCTGGTCGCCACACACTGGGAGGACCGAGCCGAAGAGCTCGCGCAGGGGCTGGATGAAGCCCAGGTCGTGCTGCGCGACACGTTTGCTCGGCTCGAGCGGGCCGAGGCGGAGCGCACACGCTCCGAGGGCGAGCTCGACTCGTCGCGCGCTCGTGAGCTTTCCGCCTCCGACGAATCACGCGGATCGGTCAGAGCCGCACTACGGAGCCTCGTCCGGCGACGTGGCTCGGGTGCAGACTGACGAGATGTCGACGAGTGCGTCTGACAGCGCCGAACGGGAGCGCGAGGAGTATTCCGATGGCGAGATCGTGCTCGTCTACGAGACGCCGAGTTTCGATCCCGATCCCGTGTCCGTCCATGGTCCACTGGTCGTGTCGGGTTACGCCCTCGCCACGAGCGGCAGCATAGATGTCGAGGTGGAGGTTGCCGGCCGAGGCAGCTGGGTAGCGCCAAGGTGCCGGCGACCCGATGCGCGACTGAGGTTCAGCGATCTCGGAGACCGGCGACCAGAGATGGAACCGGGCTTCCGGCTCACCTTGCCCACGGACGAGTGGGCGCCGGGACTCATCGAAGTGACCGTCACGGCTCGAGATCGCGCCGGCCATGAACGGCGGTTGACCCGCCAGGTTCGGTGGGGGCCGCTCGTCGGCCAGGTGCTCGACGATCTCCATAGCGTCGGCGCCGCGATGTGGTGGAGCACGCCGGCTGCGCTTGATCCTCCGTGCGGCGACTTCGTCTTCGTGGGCGGCTGGGTGGCGGCCGAGGGGACGGTTTCCCGGGTCATGGTCGAATTCGACGGACGGGAGCGACTGCCAGCGGCGGTACGACCGGCGGGCCCCGACATCGTGAGTCTGCTCGCCCCGCGGCGTCCGGCCGGCGACGTGGTCGTGTACCGCGCGCTGCTGGACCTACGCACGGCCAGACCGGGTCCGCACCAGCTCACGATCGCGGCCTACACCGACGCCGATCGAGTTGTGCGACGCGGCGGCACCATCACGGTGGACCCGGGAGAGCGCTACCGGCGCTGGTCGCGCGAACGCCCCGCCCCCGCTGCCCGCGCACCGGGGCGCGCCAAAGCGGCGCAGGATGTTGCCCTCACCGTATGCGTCGATTGGCGCGACGCGTCGTCGAGCGCGGCGGCGGTGCTGCCCTCGCTCGAGGGGCAAGACCATCCGAATTGGAGCGTGCGCACGATCGGCGCTGTTCCGGCCCTGATCGAAGACGACCAGGGCTGGCAGCGACTGCGTGCGGGCGGACGCGTGCGCGAGCACGCGGGCGACCTGGGAGATGCGTTGGCTGCGCTGGCCGCGGGTGGCGATGCTCGAGCCGTCGTTCTCGTCAGGGCAACGGATCGGTTGCGCCGCGACGCGTTGTCATTGATGGCCTCCGAGATCGGTGGTCCGCCGGGCGCTGATGTGGTCTACGCCGACGACGACTGCCTCGCCGATGGCCAGATAACGGCGCCCCGCCTGAAACCGGGCTGGTCGCCCGCGCGGGCTCTCAGCCACGATTATGTCGGGCCGCTGTTGGCGATCTCTGCGACGGGTGCCCGAGCCGCGCTCAATGCCTCCCGGGAGCTCGCGAACAGCTACGCGTTCCTTCTGGCCATCCTCGATGCCGACCTACAGGTGGCGCGGATCCCCGAGGTTCTGTGCACACGTTCGGACGATCGCGCCTCAGGCGGGGACCTCGTCGCCGGCGCGCTGGCCGACTTTGCTCGCCGACAGGGGCGAGAGGTCGTGCTTGAGCCGATCGATGCTCAGCCTGGACTGCGGCGCGTTCGGTGGCCGCTGCCGGGGCGGCCCACGGTGACGGTGGTCATCCCGACGACCGGGGCGCGAGAAGTGCTTGAGCCATGCCTGCGCTCCCTGCGCGACTGCACGGCCTATGCGGCGTTTGACGTCGTCCTCGTCGATAGCGGAGGCGGCGAAGCCCAGACGGTCGCGGCCGAGATTCTCGACCGGGCTGAGTGGCGCGTCGTGTCCTACGAGCCCGACGATGCGCGGTTCAACTTCGCCCGCGCGTGCAACCTCGGCGCGAGGAGCAGCGCTGCCGACGACGTGTTGTTCCTCAATGACGACGTCGAGGCACTTGACCCGAGTTGGCTTGAGCGTCTGGTCGAGGGCGTGCATTCACCCGGGGTGGGGGTTGTCGGCCCTCGCCTGCTCCTACCGAGCGGACTCGTACAGTCCTGCGGTCTGGATCTCCGTCGCCTGGACGTCAAGGGCGCCGGGGTGAGCGACCTGTTCGCTGGGCTCGAGGGCGACTCGACTGGCCCGTTTGACGTGCTCGTCTCGCCACACGAGCGGGCCGCGGTCACCGGCGCCTGTTTGCTCATTCGACGGTCTGTGCTCACCGATGTCGGCGGCTGGGATGAACGGTTCCCCCTCGATCTCAACGACGCCGACCTGTGCCTGCGTGTCTGGGAGGCCGGCCTACGCGTCCTCGTCGTGCCGACGGCCGCGCTCGTCCATCGCGAGAGCGCTACCCGCGTGCACATGCCGAGCCGTGAGGCCGCCCGCCGGTTCCAGCTGCGTTGGGCGTCTCGCTATCCCGATGGCGATCCGTGGTCTCACCCCGGTTTCAGCGGTGGGAATGAGCCGGTGCTCCCGCTGCCGAACGATGGCTTCTGACTGGCTCGATCGTCGTCGAAGCCGGTCGCTCATCCGTCCTCGGGTACGCCGCGAGCATTCCAGTAGAAGGATGGGTACAAGTCGACGACGACATCATCGACCATCCCAAGCCGGACGCCGGCACGCCACATCCGTTGCAGCATCCCCCAGTCGCTGGGGATCCCGAACACCGCGTCCGCGAGTTCCAGTTCAAAGAAGCTCAGCCCAGCGTGCTGTATCGCGGCCTGCAAGGTGATGCGCCCGAGGCGCGGCGGGAATTCGCCCATCACGATGGTCTCGCGCTCGTCGGGATAGTGGGTCGCGAATCGGCCGTACGCGATCTCGAGCCGATCACGGCGGGCGCGTTCCAGCAGCAGCGATAGGTGCTCGGGTCGCATGGCGTCGTCGTCTGCCATCGGAGCGATCCAACGGCCCGCAGCCAAGCCGACCCCGAAGTTGAACGGCGGTGATCCGGCGACGTACCACCTACGGCGCGGGTCGTCGGGGTACGGGCCGCGTGGGGAGAGGTGGTGGTAGCGCACCCGAGGATCGTCGAAGCTACGCACGACCTCCTCCGCTTCCGGCGGCGCGTCGTCCCCGATCACCAGCAACTCGAGGTGCGCATGGGTCTGGGCCAGGACCGACGGAATCGATCTCTCACCCATGAGGGCAAAGTTGTCGTAGGTCGGCATGACGACGGATACCAGCGGGTCGGGCTCGGAGTAGGCGAGCTCAAACGTGTCATCGGCGCGCGCCTGTCGGAGGCGCCGTCGCTGCCCCGGCTCGTCGCTGAACACAAACTCGAGTGCGGCCAGCAGCTGTTCGTGGTCGGCCTCGCCCTGGGCGCGCATCTCGTCAAGCGTGTTCTGCAGCGTGGATAGCTCACGCGCCGCTGAGTCCTGCGACTCGTGCGCTTCGGCGATTGCCGCCTCCAGCCGCAGGCTGGTGGCGGCCGACTCTTCGGTCGCCGCAGCCAGTGCCTCGCGCAGCGCAGCGACATCACGCTGTGTGTCGATAGCCACCGCGCGCACGTGAGCGATCGCATCGGCTATGGAAGCCAGTCGTTGGCGCAACGATCCGATCGCCGCGAGAGGGGAAGGCACGGCGGGAAGGCTAGTCGGTAGCGAACCGACCGGCTGCGGCATTCCCTACGGTCGCGGATCCGCACCCCAGATGATGTAGCTTCCCCGCGCCATGATCGGAATCTACGCCTCGGCGGCATTGATATGCGTCTTCTCGATGGTCTTGGGCGACGCGGTCGCGCGCGTGGGCGGCTACGCCGTCCCGAGTGCATTCGCTCCAGCCGTCGGCTTCTGCGTCGTCGTGGCGGTTGGGTCAGCCGCGTTCCTGTTGCCTGGCCATCGCACGACCGGCGGCGTCGTGCTGGCGCTGGTGGGCGTGGCTGCCATTGTCGATGCGGTTCGCCAACGCCGCGGCCTCGGTTGGACCGGCGTCGCGGCGGGGGTGCTGACGCTCGGCGTCGCGTCGATTCCGTTCGTGCTCAACGGACACGTCGGGATCCTCGGTAGCTCGGTCGATGACGATCTGGCGGCGCACTTCGCTTGGGCCTCGTCCCTCGGCACGCCCAGCGCCAAGCTGGTCATCTTCCCGGGCTACCCGGTTGGCCCGCACACCCTGGCGGCCGACCTCGCGGGACTGTTGGGAACCGACGTCGAGCCGCCATTCCTCGGGCTGATCCTCGCCGTGCCAGCGCTGGCCGGCGTGACCGCGGAGCGCGCGCTCCGCGAGCTCGCCGCGCCAGCCGTGGCCCGGGTCATCGGGGGGGTTCTCGTGGGAATGCCGTATCTGGCGGCCGCCTTCCTGGCCGAGGGTTCGTTCAAGGAATTGATGATGGGCCTGATCCTGCTGGGGGTGGCGCTGAACCTTCGTGCGCTGCGGCAGATGAGCCGAACTTCGCCGGTGTGGTCTGGCTTGACGTTCGGGTTTCTGTTCGCCGGCGCCGCACTGGTCAACGGCCTCACCGGGCTGGCCTGGCCCGCGGCAGCCGTCGGACTGTGGGCCGTTGCGAGCCTGGCCCTGTCTCGACGGCTACCGAGCCGCGAGGAGCTTCGACTCGGTGCCCTGGTGGGCGTCGGAGGCCTCGCCACCTTGATCGTGGCCTGCCTGTCGGAGGCTTACCGACTGACGCACTTCACCCCCAATCTCATTGGCGGCAACGTACCCAACTACATCTCGGGCTACGAGGTCTTGGGTGTGTGGAACAGCGGCGCCTTTCAGAGCCTTCCGAGCAGCCTGTTTCACGCGGGCGTGCTGGTCGGATTGGCGTTGGCGGTGGCTGGATATGCCGTTATATGGTGGACACGCGCGAAAGACCCCGCGGTCCCCATGGCGGCCGCCGGTTCGATCGTGCTGTACCTGGTGGTGCACCACCGGACTGGCCCCTACGGCACAGCCAAGGCGCTGGCGATCGCGGCCGCTCCGGTCATGCTGTTCCTGGTCACTCCGCTGGCTACGGCGTGGGGGGATCGGCGTTCCCGACTGAGCGTGCGACTGATCAGCGTCGCTGCCGGGCTCGCCTTCGCCGTCGCAGCCCTGGTGTCCACCGGATTCGCGCTGCGCTACGCGCGCGTCGGCTCCGACACCCACGCGGACGAACTCGCGCCGGTACGCGCGATCGTTCGCGGCGAGCCAACGCTGTTCCTCGCCGTCGACAACGCGGCGGGCTGGGAGCTGCGTGGCGCGGTGCTCTCGGTGCCACTCGTGTACGCGGACGGCGCCGAGGTCGCGGTTGATCTGCGCAAGCCGGCGGCGCTGGGCTCGGCCACCGATGTCGACTCGGTCGTCCCGAGCGAACTCGATCGGTTCCGATATATCGTGTCAACCAACACCCTGTTCGCAAGTCAGATGCCGCCGAATTGGCATCTCGTGCTGACGACCCTGGATTATCAGCTGTGGCAGCGCACCGGCGCGACTCCGCTGCGCGGGATCCTGGCGGAGGGGGAGGCTCCGGGAGCGGTGCTCAACTGCCAAACCGCCAGCGGGCTGTCGATCAGCCGCATGACCGGCGTGGCGGGCGTCTGGGATCCCGCCCCGGTCGGGCCGGCGGTCTCGTGGTCCATCGGAGGCCAGCCGATTCCGGCCAGTCCGCAAGGCTTCGTGTCCGTCCCGTCCGGAGATGTGCTCACGCAGACCCTTGCGCTTCCTCAGGGCCGTTGGGAGCTGTCGCTGCAATACCAAGGTCCGGTTGGTCTGGTGATGGACGCCGGCGCCACGAGGGTGTCGATACCATCGAACCTGGACACGCTCGGGCCGTTCACGCGCGTGGCCGACGTGACGAGTGAGGGTGGGCCGGTGACGGTTACCCTTCACATCGATCCCGTGCGTTGGCGAGCGGCGGTGCAGGGGGTGGGCGTAGGCGCTCTCGCGGCTGTCGCGTTGCCGCGGCGCATCGTGACGGTGCCGCTCGCGAAGGCCTGTGGCCGATACGTCGACTGGTATGAGAAATGACCGACACGAGTAGCGACCGGGACGTGACGGACCCGCCTACGTCGGGAATCTCGCTCGTTCTGCCAATCGGGCGCCCAAGCGCCGATGTGCTCGACGCCGTCAACGGCTACGTCAGCGTGCTCGAGCGCGCCGCTCCCCGCTGGCAGGTCATCCTGGTGGCTGAGCCCGGGATTGCCGGCACGCTCGCGGGCGCGGCGAACCGCGGCGGGGTGGAGGTGGTCGTCGCTGCTGGCGGGTGGGGATCGCTGGTGCGCGCGGGTCTGGCGGCGGCAACCGAGGACGTCCTCTGTTACGCGAATTGCGCGCTCACCCCGCCCGGTGAACTCGGCGTCATGCTCGACTACGCGCTGCGCAACCCCGGCGTGGTCTTGCGCGCCAATCGGCGTACGCGCGCGTCCGGCCGCCAACGTATCGGCTCATTGTTGTTCAACCTCGAGTGTCGGGCCGCGCTCGGTATCCAGTCGTGGGACGTCAACGGCACGCCGAAGGTGTTCCGACGCGATCGGTCGCGGCTCTTGGCGCTCACCCGCAGTGACGATCTCATTGACGTCGAGTTCGCCGCCGTATGCGAGGTTGAGGGTTATCCGGTGCTCGAGATACCGATCAACACCGGGCCCGCGCCCGCGGCGCGCCATTCGACCAGCTTCGTGGCGGCCGCGCGGATGTACGTCGGCGTTCTGGCTCTCCGCCGCGCCGTCCGGCCAGGCTAAGCTAGCCCGATGATCAAGTTCAGGCGAGCGTCGGCTGCGCCGAGGACCCGGGATGAGCCGGCCGAACTGCCGGTCCCGCCGCGTGAGATGCGAGCGCTCGTCGGACCCACCGACGTGGCCGCGTTCGATAATCCGTCGGGTGGTCTGGTGTTCCCGTATCTGGATGCCTCGGTGTATCGGTCCGTGTTCGATTTCGGCTGCGGCTGCGGCCGCGTGGCACGCCAGCTCATCCAGCAGCAGGAGCGACCACAGCGCTACGTGGGAGTTGATCTGCACGCAGGGATGATCCGCTGGTGTCAAGAGCAGTTGACCCCCCGCGCTCCGGAGTTTGAATTCGTGCACCACGACGTATTCGATGACAGCTTCAACCCCGGCGACGGGACGCCGAGGTTCGCGCCCTTTCCCGTCCGGGACGGGGAATTTACCCTCGTCAACGCGATCTCCGTATTCACTCATCTGACCGAAGAGCAGGCGCCTCACTACATGAGGGAAGCCGCGCGCATTCTGGCCGACGACGGTGTCGTGCACGCGTCGTTCTTTCTGCTCGACAAGCGGACGTTTCCCTTCATGCAGGCGCACACGAACGCGCTCTACGTCAGTTGGGAGCATCCGTCCGCGGCCGTGGTATTCGATCGCGGCTGGGTCATGGCGAGCGCCCGGGCGGCCGGGCTCACCGTCGTCGCCGCCCATCCCCCTTCGATACGCGGCTACCAGTGGGTACTCGAGATACGCCGCTCTCGGCCCGGACGGTCCGAGATCGAGTTGCCGCCTGACTCGGCGCCCCTGGGCGAGGTGACGATTCCGCCCATGCCGCCCGACGCCAGTAAGATCGGCGCGTGACTCGGGCGCGTCCCGGTCATGGCGCCACCGACACGCGATAGCGCTCCCACAGAGCGGGACTGAGACGCAGCCAGTCCGCCAGTGACCGCATCCCCGCGCCGAGGTCGCGCTGGGCCGTCCAGCCGAGGTGTTGCTCGATGAGCGACGGGTCGGCCCTCCACACGTCCGTGTCCCAGGACCGGGCCTCGTGAGAGCCCCACTGCGGTTCCGTGTGGACCCCGAACACCGTGCGAGCCACATCGACCACCTCGCCGAGCGTCGTCTGGGTACCGCTGCCCACGTTGTAAATGGCGTCGGCGGTAGCGGCCGCCGATCCCGCGGCGGCCAAGAACGCGTCACAGACGTCATCGACGTGCACGAAGTCGCGGGCGGTGTCCGGATCCACCAGGGGGGGTAACTCACCTCGCAGAGCGTGTGCGACCAGCACCGGCATGAGCCGACGGGGGTCCTCCCACGGTCCGTAGACGGAGTACAGGCGTAGCGTCACCATTCGTAGATCGTGAGCCGCGGCCAGGTGGCGGCACAGCAACGTGGCGGCCACCTTGCTGACCGCGTAGATGCTGTTGGGTTCCGGGGCCTCGCGCTCGCTCGGGGCATGATCCTGACGGCCGTACTCCGATGACGACCCGGCCTGAACGAACGCATCGAAGCCGATATCACAGCAGGCTCGCGCCAAGGCGAGCGTGCCCATCAGATTGCTCTCGATGATCCCCCGTGGGTCCGTCTGCCACGAGTAGGCGCCGTGTGCGGCCAGGTGGAACACCCAGTCCGGCGCCGAGGCCGCGACCGCGCGCCGCAGCGCCTCCTCGTCACGGAGATCCACCTCGCGGATGGTCGCGAGCGAGCCGAGCTCCGCCAGCCGCCAACCGAGGGACCCCGGACGCACGATCAGATCGACGTCATGTCCATCACTGATCAGCCGCCGAGCGAGACAGGAGCCGACGAAGCCGCCGGCGCCGGTCACGAGCGCACGGCGGGCGGTCATACCGCCAGGGGCTCGGTCACGCCCTTGCTCAGAAAGTCCGTGTAGCCGAACACTTCGAGGTACTGCCAGGCGCGGGCACCTACCTCGGCCTGCTCGGCGGCCGAGAGCTCGTGCGCAGTCGCGTGGTTGGCGTCCGGTGTCGGAGTTCTGATCGTCCCCCACGGATAGACCTCGGTCAGCGGTGTGCCGTTCCAACTCGGTGTCGCCAGGGTGTCTGATGGCTCCAGGCCGAGGCGGCCGCAGAGCGCACCGAGCGTGTGCAGCGGCTCGGCCATGACATCTTCCGCGCGGACGATGTGGAAGCGGTCTGGGTACTGCTGCTTGTAGAGCAAGGCGTAATGCTGGTTGAGCGTCCAGCCGAGCAGGTAGCCCGCCAAGGGAAGGGGCATCGGTCGCTTCTTCGTGTCGGCATAGGCCGACCAGGGGTTGCGTACCACGTGCAGAACATGTGACTGCGGCAGATCGTCGAGGATCTTGTTGCCGTCCACGCCGATGATCGGGCTATATCCGACGTGGAACGTCTCACGGCCGCTGCGGTTGTAGTCCTTCCAAGCGTCAAATGTCGCTCGGAAGAATGCCGCCATGTTGTTGGCGCGCGAGCGGCCGCTGTCGGCCACGTACCGGCAGTAGATATCGCGGCGCTCGTCGTCGGAGAAGTCAAACTCGCGGTGGCGGAACTTGCTCACCTGTGGCGTGCGAGCGCGCACCTTGCATTCTTCGTCGATGATCGCCCGATAATCCTGCTCGGGCGTCGCGTCAAGCGCGAAGACCGGCCACCGGTACTTCACCGGGAAGGTCGATGTCAGCAGATCGTCGACCAGGCGCGTCCCGGGTTGTGACTCGAACGGATAGACGAACAGCTCGGGGTGGCCATCGAGAAAGCGGTGGGTTGTATTACCCCCATTCTCATACATGGCGCCGATCATCAGAAGCTTGAAGTCATTGGTCATTCGTACGTGATCTCCTTGGAGTGTCGAAGCTGTAGAAGAGGCGCATCGCATCGCTATCTCGCTGGCGAGACACGCTCCGGAACGGCAGGCCAGTGGCATGGGAACGATCGATCCATTCGATGGCGAAGATCTGATTGCCGTACGGCCAGTCGAGGCTTCCCAGTACGCGTCCCGACGCGACGTCAACGGCGTGCAGGGCACATCGGCTGCGCTCGACGTTGAGGCCCGGAGCGTACTGACGGAACCGTGGAATCACCCTGGAGGTTCCCACGAAGGCGACGTCGGAGCGAAAGCATAGGCCTCGCGTCCAGCCCGGAAGTTCGCAGACGGTATCGAGGTCGGCGCCGCGGCGGACGCACAGCTGCCCGTAACCACTGTCGTCGACCCACAGGCGGCGGCGGTGCAGCCGGGCTGAATGTGGTCGGGTGAGGCCGCGCACGCACGGCTCGCGACTCGCCCCGCTGAAGATGACGCCGCGTCGATCCACGGGGAAATTGCGATGTCCCGGTCGTCGCGCCGACATCGCCTCGGTCGAGGCGGTGAAGTACGACGACTCGAGATCGGGACCGGCGGCGATTGAGTTGAGCTGGATCCAGTTTCGGCCGAAATCGGGCCGCCCGGCCCGCTCAATGCAGCGAGGCCACCAGACCGGCGAGCCTCCCCCGTCACTCGGCAGGTCGACAATCGCATTCTGGCCGACCGAATTGGCGTGCAACCGTCCGCCTATGAAGGCGAGGTCGTGCATGTACGTCGCTCCGGCGTGGATGGTCGAGCGCGTCGGCATGAGCGGCCGGCCGCTGACGTCGGGCCGGTCGATATCGCTGCGGGGAAGCGTCTTGGAGATCGGCGCCAGTTCGTACACCTGGTTGGGGTTGCGCGTGCTGGCGACGACGACCGTCCGGCTGGCGCGGTCGACGGCGAGTCCGGACGGGTGCGGGAGCGGCAGGTAACTGACCTCCGGCTGGCCGTCGACGACCGCGACGGCCATGATCAGGTGCTCATACTCCCGGGTCACGACGAGCGTGACCTTCAGGCGGTCCAGAACGTCCCACCAGTCGCCGCTCGCGCGGCTACGCAGCAGTCGGGGGTCGACCGCCGACCCCGTCCACGGACTGAGCGCCTGAGTGGGATCCCGCCACTGGCCGTTGTGCTTGGCCCACAGCGTCTGCAACTGATTGGCGCCCGGCATCAATGCGCCCCGAGTTGCCGGCGCAGCTGCGCGGCGCCGCGGTACATGCGCCAGGCCGATCCGTAGTTGGTGGTCGAGCGGCCGCCGTGGCGAACCGTGACCAGGCTCGGGACCTCGATGATCGGATAGCCCTCGCGACGGCAGACAGCCACGAATTCCGCGTCGATCAGGTCGTCGTCACGCCGGAGGGCCAGCAGCCGGCTGAACGCGCGCGGGAAGACCTTTGGCGTGCCGTTGATGTCCCACGTCGGAAGGTCGAACAGCAGTCGGCATTCGAGGTTGTACAGCAGGGAGCCGAGTTGTCGACGCCGATTGTCGCGGATCGTGCGCTGGGCCTTGATCACCACGTTCGGGTAGGAAATCGCGTACAGGAGCATGACCGTGAGCATCTGCGCGCTGGTGCGCGCCGAGTTGGTGTAACAGAGCAGTTCACCGCTGGTGGCGCCGAGGCCGGCCCTCACGGCGCGGCCCCAGCCGCCGGCTTCGAGCTCGACCACTCGCACCGCCCCCGCGGACGCACCGGCCATCTCGTGACACAGCGCCGGGGTGTCATCGCGACACGCGTTAGGGACGAGAACGATCTCGTGACGCGGGATCGCGCGCGCGAGGGCCTCGCGGTAGTCATCGACGAGCCGGACGACGTGGTCTGCCTGGTTATGCACGGGCAGGACAATGGACGCGAGTTGATCAGCCACGGGGTCGTCGTTTCGAGGAGCGGATTAGCGGCGTGACGCGGTCAACGCTGAGCGAGGCTCAGCGAATCGATGACCGCGCGAGCGAGCTGGTGGGGGGCCAGACCCACCTGCCCATATAGGTACGCGGGAGAACCCGTGAGTCCGCGAGGCATGTCGCGGATCCCACGTCGCACCAGACGGCAGCTGATGCCATGCTCGGCGATCACCTCCGCGACCAGCGAGCCGAGCCCTCCCGTCAGGTAGTGGGACTCGATGCTCAGGGCGAGCGGGACACGACCGAGCAGCGCGGCCAGATCCGCGACCGGGGCCGGGTTGAACGATGACACCACAGCCACGGTCGCCGCCACGCCCCGATTGGCGAGCTCGTCGGCCGCGCGCACGGCGGCGCCGGCCATGTTTCCGAGCGCGATGAGCGCCACGTCCTCACCGTCGCCGATCAGGACGGCGCGTCCGAGCTCGAACCCGTCCGCAGGAAGTCCAGGGACGCTGGCACCCTCCTTGCACAGTCGCAGATAGATCGGGCCCGGATGGTGCAGGGTGCGACGCACCGCGCCGCGGGCCTGGTCGGCATCGGCCGGTGTCAGGACGGTGACCGACGGCTGTGCACGCATGATCGCGACGTCCTCGAGCGCATAGTGCGTGACACCGTTGTGTCCGTAGTCCAATCCAGCTCCCATGCCGACGAGCCGCACCGGTAGCTCGTGCAGTGCGGCGCCGTTGCGTAGAAACTCGTAACCGCGCATCGAAGCGAACGTGGCGATCGAGTATGCGAACGGAATGAATCCGGCATCGGCAAGACCGGTGGCGATGCCGAGCATGTTCTGCTCGGCGACGCCGACGTTGAAGAAGCGGTGGGGAAACTCGTCAATGAACGGCTCGAGCGCGGCGAAACCCAAGTCGCCGGTGAGCAGCACGACGCGCGGTTCGATACGCGCGACCGCGACGATCTCGTCGACGAACTCGGTTCTCATGTCGGTCGGCCGACCGTCGGCATTTCACGCCCGTCCTCGCTTTGCGGTAGCTCGCGCAGCGCCTGGCGGTACGCGTCATCAGATAGCGGCAGATAGTGCCACTCGATCCGATTCTCCATGAACGACACGCCCTTTCCGAACGTCGTGCGAGCGAGCACCACCGTCGGACCGGATGATTCGGTCAGCATGGCTCGGCGCAGGCCGGCCGTGTCGTGGCCGTCGGTGTCGACCGTCGTCCAGCCGAAGGCACGCCAACGGTCGGCCATCGGCTCCAGGTTCAACACGTCCCGCGTGTAACCGAGTGCCTGCTGGCCGTTCATGTCGACGATCGCCACGAGGTTGTCGAGTCGATGGTGGGCGGCGAACATCGCAGCCTCCCAGACGGATCCTTCGTCGAGCTCCGCGTCGCTCAATACGACGTACGCGCGGCGCGGCGATTCCTGCAGCCGGGCGCCGAGCGCGGCGCCGGCACCGAGAGATAACCCATGGCCGAGCGACCCGGTGGAGAAGTCGATCCCCTTGACCGTGTGCTCAGGGTGGGCTCCCAGCGGGGTTCCGTCGGCGGAGAAGGTGTCGAGTTCGCTGGCGGAGAGCTGCCCGGTGGCCTCGAGGGCGGCGTAGAGGGCGAGGGCCGCGTGACCCTTGGACAACACCAGGCGATCGCGGTCCTCGCCGTCGAGGCGCAGAATGTCACCGAACAGAACGGCCAGGAGCTCGGCGATGCACAGCGCCGACCCGATATGTCCGACGTGGGCTCGGTGCGACTGCGTGATCACGCTGGCGCGGATTCGATCGGCGAGTGCCTGAAGGTCGGTGGTCATAGAGGGTCGGAAAGCCGCCACATCGCTCGCCAGTCGACCGGGCGAAACGCATTCGCTGCCACCCCGGTCGGTGCATCCAGCCACGTGGGCGCGAGGCGCGCAGACTACCAACCTGCGGTGCGTCGCCGGGCCGCGCGGCGATCTCAGGTGGCAGCTTTCGCTCCGCCGCGGAGTGGGCGACCGCGAGCTCGCTCGCGCGGACCGCGAGTGAGCTTGTCATCCTGTACGGCGTGGCCGGGATGACCTACCGACGTCCGCCGATGGAGACGAAGGGGCGAGGCCTTCGGCACGTGACGCTCACGCCAGCCCAGTACACGCGGGTCGCCTACGTGGCGCTCGGGGCGCTGACCTTGATCGTCATGACCGGTGCGGCGGTTCGCCTCACCGGCTCGGGCCTCGGGTGCCCGGATTGGCCCAGCTGCTACGGGAAGCCCTATCCGCCGATCAATTCTCACGCGCTGATCGAGTTCTCCAACCGCCTGATCACCGGTCCGGTGTGCATCGCCGCGGGACTGGCGTGGGTCCTCGCTTACCGGCGTCGCCCCTACCGGCGTGACCTGATGTGGCTGGGCGCGCTGCTACCCCTTGGTGTGGTCGCGCAGGCGGTGCTCGGTGGGTTCACCGTCCGAGGCGCACTCGACTACGGATGGGTGATGGCGCATTTCGCGCTCTCGATACTCATCATCGCCGCCGCGGTGACGCTCGTCTGGCGCGCCAGTCACGAGCCGGGCGAGCGCCCGCGTTCGTTCGATCGCGTCAGCGTATGGATGGTCCGGGCGCTCGTGCCGCTGGCGGCGCTGACCATCGTGGCTGGCACCGCCGCGACGGCCGCCGGTCCTCACGCCGGTGGATCGCCGGGTCAGAAGATCAATCGCCTGACATTCGACGGGCGCGGCACCATGGACTTTGTCATCCATCGCCACGCCGAGATCGGTCTGGTCTTTGGTCTTGCCGCGGTGGCGGTGTGGTGGTGGCTGGGACGGCGCCCACTCGATCCGCCGGTTCATGGCGCGGTGACTTGGATCTGTTGCCTGATGGCCGCGCAGGGCCTCGTCGGCATCGTGCAGTACGAAACGAGATTGCCCACCGAGCTCGTTTGGGTGCACGTTGGCTTGGCCTGCGCCGTGTGGATCGCGACCCTGTGGGCGGCCGCTGCGGCCGGACAGCTGTCCCCCGACCGGGCGAGGGCGGAGCGCGGCGTTGGCTCGGCGGCCAAGTCCCTCGCTTGACCCGGCAGTCAAGCCCGGCGAGGCACTCACGCGACCGCGGAGGCTATGCTGCGCCGATGAACGAGCACCTGGAGACGACCGATTCCGGAGTATCTGAGCGCAAGCGGTCCGACGTCTGGCGGCTGCTTGACAATCCCATGATATGGGAGGGGTCGCGTCGCGCGATCGACTTGGCGTTTGGGCTGTATCGCCGGAGGATGCGCGTTCTGCAGGCATGGGGCGTTCTCGAGGGGGGGCCGTCAGTTCTCGACATCGGCTGCGGTATCGGCCAGTACGCCGAAATAACCACCGGTGACTACCTGGGCGTCGATCTGATGCCCAAGTACATCGACTACGCAACGCGTCGCGCTCGGGGAGCCACCAACCGATCGTTCCGCTGCGCGGATGTCGGCACGCTGGTCGACGAGCACCGCGAGTTCGACATCGTGCTCATGGTCGACTTCCTGCATCACATCGACGATGAGTCGTGCGCCGGTCTGCTGGAGACCGCCCTGCGGCTCTCACGTCGATATCTGATCTCATTCGAGCCCATTGATTTTCAACCGAACCGTGTCGGGCAGTGGATCGTCGAGCATGACCGTGGCGATCACATGCGTTCGCTGGAGAGCTACGAGGCGCTTCTGACCGACAGTAGCTGGGACATCGTCTACAGCACCCCGCTCGGGCTCGGGCCGATCGGTACTCGTGCCGTGCTGTGCCAGCGTCCCGACGTCGGCTGACCGTCGCGCGGGGGGCCAGGCGCCGGCCGTGCGTATCCGGTTCGGTCAGGTTGACCGCAAGCGCCGTAGGGCCTGTGAGGCCGGTTCTGTGACGGTCGCGTGACGTCGTCGTCTGGCGCTCGGCGCATACCGGCACACTGCGGCGACACTCGCCTTCGGGCGCAAGGGGGGTGTGGCGAGGAACTGGTCAATACGAATAGGTTCTCGCCACACCCCCCGCCGCGGCGCGAGCCGATCCCGCCCGTGTGGCGAGAAACTGATCACCACCGAGGATTTCTCGCCACACGGGTGCGCGGCCGCTCCATCAGGAGTCGGATTGGGCCCGGCCCCGACCGTCAAATTCCGTGGCACCAGTACGCGGCCGCTGCGCTGGCCACCAGGGAGGATGGAAATGGCTCTACAGAGCGGATTTAGGTCCGATCCGGGGCTGATTTAGGCGCGATCCAGGGTTGAATTTCCGATACACCCCACCGCCGGCAACCCGCCGGCAACCCGCCGGCAACCCGCCACCCCCCCCGCCGGCCACCCGCCAGCGACCAGCCCGCTACCGCTCGGCCGGAGCCAACCGGATACGCGCGGCGCCGAAAATTCGGCCCTCTTAGCCCACAAACCCCGTAAATTCGGCCTCGGGATGCCCGATTTCGGGGCATGGTGGCGCTGCTCGTCCTCGACAGTCGTTAGCCTGCCCCGAGCAACGACACTCGAGAAGGGAGTGCCATGACCAAGAACGAGCTCGCAGACAAGGTCGCAGAGCACGCGTCACTGGGGGCGGGTCAGGCTCGCGAGGCCGTGGACGCCGTCATCGAGGCCGTCTCGGAGGAGCTGGCCAAGGGTGGTGAAGTAGCCCTCGCGGGCTTCGGGAAGTTCAGCGTCTCGCATCGTGCCGCTCGGCAGGGACGTAACCCGTCCTCTGGCGAGACGATCCAGATTGCGGCTAGCAACGCGGCGAAGTTCTCGCCGGCCAGCGCGCTGAAGAAGCGGCTGAACTGATGCGGTCCGTGTCAGCGGCCGCGATTCGGGGCCGCTGACACACCCCGCCGTTGCGGGGCGCTGCGGTCAACCGGCGCATCCCGTCGCAGTTGTGCGCAATTCTTCGTTGGTTCTCAGCAGTTGCTCACACTCGGCCACCAGGCTGCACCGAGCACGTTGAACCGGCTCAGGAGGTTTCGCATGACCGCTAGCGCAACGAAGGTCGCATCGGAGCCCGGTGCGCGGTATCCGTCACCGTCGAGCTTCTACCTGGCCGACCAACGTCGAATGCCGTCGCGCGAGGTCGACGTGGGATTGTGGTGGCGCGACGGCCAGGCCGGTGCGCTGCATCGCGCGGCCTGGATCCGCGACACCGGAGAGCTCTACCTGATGCGGCTGGGGCCCCCCGAAGAGGGCGGCGGTGAGGTCGAGTTGCTAGCCGTCGTCGCCGACGAGCAGCGCCTGGAGCGAGCGCTGCAGGGCTGGCGCGAGGCCTGCCGGAGAGAGGACTCGCTGCCCTGGTTGCGCGAGCGGGTCGCGTTGCTGCGCGACCGGGCCCGGGGACTTCAGCTGAGGGTGGTCGGCGCGGCCGCGGGCGCAGCCACCGCTTCGCTGGTCGCGCTCGCCGCCGCGTCGTAGCCAGGCCATG
>Ga0302326_10010620_pt1 | contig 19963 bp, 20 predicted proteins | sample Palsa_T0_3_FD_202264 | JGI IMG/M metagenome (GOLD analysis project Ga0302326, IMG submission 202264) | Peat permafrost microbial communities from Stordalen Mire near Abisko, Sweden - Palsa_T0_3 | ecosystem: Environmental > Terrestrial > Soil > Palsa > Peat permafrost | place: Sweden: Abisko...
GATCTGTCATTCAGCAACGCGTCCAGGTAACGACCCCCGAGAAGGTAGCCGCTTATCGCGAATAATAGATGATAGGCATTCACGCCATAAATCGGCACCCCGAAGATCCATAGATCAAGTTTCAGGTGATAGAAGTAAACCATCAGGCATGCGATCGCCCGAAGCACGTCGATGTCGATTGCTCGGTTGTATCCGGCTGCAATCGACGCGACGTTTGTGATGCTCTTGTCGCGGATCTCAGACGGAGCGCCACTCGCAGTCATTTCAACCTCGAATGGGACATGATCGACTCGTAATCAGCGACGCCCTCACCGCCGCCACGAGAACGTATGAGATCTGCATTTCTTCCGAGCCGAACTGTGGAAGTTTCGGATCCAGTCTCGAAACAAATATCTTGCTGAGTCGTTGTAACCTCCAACGCCTCATTTGCAAAGTTGACAGGACTTGCGAGTCGGAGTTCACGGAATGGTCTAACTAAGGAAGCTGATTGATCGGCAAGAAAGGCGTCGCAGGGCAGGATCTTCCGCAAAGGGCGCTGCCGGGGATTCGGACAAATGATGCAGTCCGGCAAACCCGGGCTTAAATTGACGCATTTGCACCGGCGACTGGGAGTCCGGAAAAGGCCGAGGTTGGATTCGAACCAACGCACACGAACTTGCGGTTCGCGCCCTTGATCCACTTGGGTACTCGGCCGGATATCGCTTTTCATCGGCTGGCTCAGGTACCAAATTAACAGCCTTGGCATTCTGGCGACGCCGCGAACGGTTATCGGTCTTGCCTCATCATCGGGGTCCCCGGCGTCTCCCCCAAACGACCTGACGCAATCCGCACGAGCATATATCGCCCCTGCGAAATCTCGGTGCGAACGCGGCTTCGAATTGTCGTTGTGCGAATTCCGGCGTCCTCATCGTCGCAAGAGTGCATGGCGCCGCTGACAGGAGCAGCTCCGCGGCGCTGGCGATCTACTTCAACGAGCCCACCGCCCCTTGGGTGCTGGGTCGGTTGAAAAATGCCGACCGCATGTTCTCTATCCGCCAGCCGTGCGCCGCGTTGATCCTGCGGGAGATCGAAGCGGCGGAGCGGCGGTCGCGGGGAACTGTCGATCATTCTTCGATCGGCGGTTGGGGTGGGATCAGCGGCTTGAGTTGTTCGATGAGCACCGGGACGTGGTCGGTCACGATGCGCCAGACAATGTCGTTGTCCACTTCATCATAATCATGGGCGAGGATATGGCGCGTGGCGAGGATTTCCTGTCGTCGGAAGGGGTTGGTCAGCAGGCGTTTCTGCACCAGATCGATTTCCCGCTCGCCGAACATGGCCGATAGCTCGTCGCGCATGTCGAGATAGCTTTCGGGGGTCATCGTGCGGCCGGCTTCGAGGGAGACGAGCACATCGACGTCACTCTCGGGCCTGAAGTCGTCGCGCAGGATCGACCCGAAGAGAGAGAATTCGGCCACGCCATACTTGCGGCAGAAGTCCTCGATCTGCTTAAGAGGCAATGGATAACCAGCAATTTGCGGCATCGCCGTCCTTTGCATGCGATATTACATCGGCAGGCGAAACATGTCGATAACGCGAGATGCTTGCGCATCTGCTCGCAGAATGCGGCTTCGCTCGCGGCCGCGCCAAGTTGGTGACATTCGACGGGCATGCATCACCTTCGGGCGCTTGTTCCGCCAGCGGTTCTTGTGACTCTTCTTTCGAATGAGGCGAATCCGCGTCCATCGAATCGGCCACCCCACAACTGATCGCGTCGGGGATTAATACCGATATTCGAGTCCCGCGCGCACTTCGAATGGCTCAGCCGGATGAAGGTGGATGTCGTTCTTGCCTGCCGCCGGCTCGCCTTGCACGCGCGAGGTGTAGTAGTACTCGATGTCGTTGGTGTTGGCGTTGAACAGGTTCAGGAAGTCCACCTTGAGCGTGAGCTTATCGTTGACGTGGTAGCCAACCTGCGCGTTGACGATGGTGGAGGAGTTGGATTGGACGCTGTCGTCCTGCGTCAGCGCGCGCGGACCGAAGTATCTGACCCGCATGCTGCCGAAGAATTCGGGCAGGTAGAGCATGTCGTGGACCGTAACGCCGCTTTCGAAGACGTCGGCGATCGATTCCGGCACGTAGTCACCCGCGGCTTCATGGTGTCTGTAGCGTGCCTGGGAGATGGCGTAGTCGGCGTCGATCGTGAGCCAGTCCGCCGGTGTGTAAAAGTTGGCGAACTCAATTCCGATGCGGCGCGTGGGCCCGCTCGGCACGGTCTCGGCGGTGTCGCCGTCGAAAACCTCTTCTGAAGTCAGGTCCAGCCCCCAGAGAGACAATTCAGTATTGAGGTGCGGGACGATTCCCGTGCGCACCCCAACCTCGCCGCCAATGGCGCGAGCCAGCGGCGTGACGCGCTCGGCGGGAACGAGGGTGCTGGGAACTTCCGTCGTGGTAATGCCACGGGCGTCGTTGCTGTGAAAGCCGTATCCGCCGCTGATGTAAAACTCCGTCTTGTCCCACGGTCCGAAGATGAGATTGAGCTTGGGACTGAAAATCGCGGTTTGCACGTCGCCGGAGTTGGCGGGCTTGTCGCTGCGAACGTGGAAGTAGAAATAGTCGCCGCGCAGACTTCCTTCGGTGCGGAACCAGTCCGTAAACTGAGTCTTGTTTTCAAGATAAACGCCCACCGTTGGTTCGTCGATGTCGTCGGAGCGAATCAGGCCGATGCGCCGGCGGTCTTCGGTGTGATGGAGACTGTTGTTGATGTCGTCGTCGCGGAACTGAAGTCCGAGCGTGGTGTCGGAAGATCTGTCAAAGAGCGAGCCGAAGAACGTATGGGTGGCGCGCAGGCCGCCATAAAAGCGCCGGTCCTGCTGCTCGAATTGATCGCCGTGCACCGGATCGGTGAGGAAATAGGTGAAGTCGTTGAAGAGATCCATGTCGTACCAGGTGCCCCAGCCGAGCACGGAGGTTTGTCCCTCATCCGTTCGCTCGTGTCCTTCGACGGAGATGGTGTACCGCTGGCTGTTGCCGCCATCGCTGGGATTGAGCGAACCAAAACGATCGATCAGTCCATCCGTGACAGCGCGCTGAGCGATTTGATTGGTCGCCGTCCATTGGCTGTGCACGTTGGTGGAGGTGATCGAAAACCCGTCCGCTTCGTTTCCCTGGCTGTATCTGACGACGGCGTTCAGTTTCTGATAGCGATCGGGGACATCCCAGGGTCCATCCTCGTATTCATATTCGAAGGCGGTCAGCAGCTTCCCGCGATCCAGCGTGAAGTTGTTGACGGCAAGCGCGCGCGCGTATCCGTAGTAGCCGGATTCGACGTAGAACAAGTTGTAGGGAAGTGAATCCACATACTGGATGTCAGCCGATCCGGCCGCGGAGAAATCGCCGACGTCGGCGAAATACGGCCCCTTCCGGTAGCGAATGTCGTCCACGACTTCCGGGATCACGTAGTTCAGATCCAGATATCCCTGGCCGTGGGCGTGCGAGGGGAGATTCTGCGGGACGCCATTGAGCGTCACGGCAAAATCCGTCCCGTGATCGAGCTGGAAACCGCGGAGAAAATATTGATTGGCCTTTCCCGGCCCACTGTGTTGAGTAATTACCAGGCCGGGCACCTCTTCGAGAATCTCCGCCGGCCGCAGGAGCGGACGCCGCTCGATCTCGTCATGGCCCACATATCCCTGGTTGGACGTGTCGGCGATTCCGAGCAAATCCTCCGAGCGCCCTCTTACCTCCACTGTAGATAATGTCACCCCTCCAGTTGGCGCAGCATTCGGCTGCGTCGCAGCCGGCTGAGTCGCAGCAGGCGGCGTCGCCGCGGGGGGCGCTGTGTCACCGTTCGTGTAAAGGGAGAGAGGAATTCCGAGAGCCGCCGAGACAAATGCAAGCGACCGACGCATGAGAACCTTCCTTCTGCATTTTCTCTCCCTGTTCAGAGTGGAAGATCTTTTCTGATGCTCGTGATTGTCAGTTTGCCATGTTTCACCCCTTTTGCGGCGATCAATTCCAGTATCAGGAAAAGGCTGAGCAACCAAGGAAGTCCGGCAGGGGGTTGGGTAGAATGTCGTGCGCAAAACGACCGACGAACCTCGTGGACCGAGTTCCAGGTGAGACCTTGGGATAAACCGAAACGTCCCCCCGCCAAGCCTGGAATTTCCCAGCAGATTGCGGATGCACAAAATTTGCCGGATTCCACAATAATGCGCATTTACAAAAGCCGATCAGCATCGCCATCTTACGCATAGTCGCCGACGACCTTTGCCCGCGGAGGTTCACATACGAAGGTATCGCAGACTAATTTTGGTCGCTCTGCTGCTGCTGGGGATCAACCTCATCATTTGGGCCGCGGCGTTCCGGGCCTTTCATCATTACCCCCTGCTGCTCGGTTTTGCGGCCGAGGCTTTTTCGCTCGGCCTGGCGCACGCGCTCGACGCCGATCACATCTCGGCGATCGACAACGTCACACGAAAGCTCATGCAGGAGGGGAAGCGGCCCATGCTGGTGGGCTTCTTCTTTTCCGTTGGCCATTCGACGATCGTGATTCTTCTCTCCGTCGTCATCGCCATGACGGCCGCCCGCATCCAGTCACGTTTCCAGGGCTTGGAGCGTCTGGGCAATGTCCTGGGAACGGCCATCTCCGCGCTGTTTCTCTTCGGCATCGCACTGATCAACCTGCTGGTGCTCCGCGGCGTCGCGCAAACCTTCCGGCTCGTCAAACGCGGCGAGCCATACGTCGATCAGGATCTCGATGGAATGCTCTCCAACATGGGCACGATCGGACGCATGGTCCGCCCGATGATCCGGCTGGTGGACAGCAGTTGGAAGATGTATTTCGTGGGATTTCTCTTCGGGCTTGGATTCGACACCGCTACGCAGGTGGGATTGCTGGGGATCGCCGCCGCCGCCGGCACGCAGGGGGTATCGATCTGGTCGATCCTGCTTTTCCCGCTGCTCTTCACGGCCGGTATGTGCGTGGTCGATACCGCCGACGGCGTTCTCATGCTGGGCGCTTACGGATGGGCGTTTGTCCATCCGGTGCGGAAACTCTATTACAACATGACGATCACGGCCGTGTCCGTGTTGATCGCCGTCGTGGTGGGCGGCATCGAGGTGCTGTCGCTGCTCAGCGGCCAATTGAATCTTCACGGGTTGTTTTGGGATCGCATCAACGCCCTGGATTTTTTCTGGGTGGGAATCCTGATTATTGCCATCTTCGTTCTCAGTTGGATCGGCTCCATCGTTGCGTACCGTTGGTTGGGATACAGCCAACTTGAAGTTGCCGTGGTCGAAAGCCTCGCACCGCAGTTGCCGGGCGATGATCCGCTCGTTGGGTGAGTCGCGATTTGGCATTCGATCAACCGCGAGTACGGCCGAAAGCCAACGGATGGCCATCCGTTGGCTCTTCCCGCTACTGACAACATCCGCCTGGAGCGTCACGCAACGCCGGCCTTGTTCCGGGACGACGCGGAAATTGACACTGCGCCGTGAGGATGATATCTCCGCTGGCTGTCTATGGCTCGAGGGTCGCATATCTTCGGCCGGCTTCGTATATCGAAGTTGTTCTGCGCATTTCTCCTGGCGTATCAGTGCTTCTTCCTGAATGTCGTCTTGCCAGGCCACACCCGCGGCGCGGTTACGCTCTCGGGAAAGTCCTCTGTTTGCTCCCTCGGCGATCTCGGATGTCCCTTTTGCGGACACCCCGGTGATCCCAGGAAAGCGCCGACCAGGCGGGATCAGTCCGACTGCGCGATCTGCCACCTCGCTCTGCGCCTGACAATTGAACTGCCGGTCGATCTCCGTCTGACCGATCTCGGCCTTCTCTACGTCGCGCCTCCCTGTGCAGCGCGCACGCCGTTCCTCGCCACGATCGTTTCGCTTCCTCTCTGCCGCGGCCCGCCCGCATGCCTCCCTTCCTGATGTCCGGCGTCTGATCGCTCCGTGGTCGCCCATGCGCGCCTCACGGAATACGCCGGGGAGTCCTGCCGAAGTCTCAAATTCTGAGTATCCCTCATGCGACAGCGCAATGGCGTGATCGCGCTCGGCGTAATGCTGGGCGCGTGGGCTTTGAGCCCCGCCGTGGCCAGAGCCCACGGCAACCGATTCTTCCCCCCCACCCTGGCGACGGATGATCCGTTCGCCGTCGACGAATTTGCTCTGCCGGAACTTACCTATGTCAAGAATTCCGGCCCGTCCAGCCGCGAACTTGACGCCGGCTTCGAGTTTGACAAGGAGATTTTCCCCGGCTTCGCCCTGGGCGTCTCCGATTTTTACGTCAATCAAAAAGGCGTGGGCCGCAACCCCTCCGCCTACGGCTGGACGAATCTTGACCTGACCGCCAAGTATCAGCTTTGGCAAAATGATGAGCACGAAGCGATCGTCTCGGTGGGAATCGAGTCAACCGTCGGCAAAACGGGCGGCCGCGACACCTCCGACACGTTTAGCGTGATCACTCCGAATCTCTATCTGGGCAAGGGCTTTGGCGACTTGCCCGATTCCGTGTCGGGGCTCCAGCCCTTCGCTGTGACCAGCGTGATCGGCGAGGATTTCCCCACCACCGCCCAAGGCTCCAACGCCCTCGAATGGGGCTTTGCCGTCGAGTACAGCCTCCCCTATCTCCAGCAGCATGTGCGCGACATCGGCCTGCCATCGCCGCTGCGGGACATGGTTCCGCTGGTGGAATTCGCCATGACCACCAATGAAAACCGCCAGGGACGCGGGCAAACCACTGGCACGGTCGATCCGGGCGTCCTGTGGATAACCGACTATTACGAATTGGGCGTCGAAGCCAACATCCCCGTGAACCAGGCTTCTGGCTCCCACGTCGGCGTCAACCTGCAATTGTGGATCTTCATCGACGACATTTTTCCCAAAGTCTTCGGTCATCCCCTTTTCGGAGCACAACCATGAAATCGCGCACAATCTCCCCGATCACGTTTGTTCTCGGCATCCTCGCCATCGGGACGTCGGCGTTCGGCCACGCATTTCTCGATCGTTCCGAGCCGCACGTCGGCTCGACTATCGGCAAAGCCCCAACCTCGGTAGCCATCTGGTACACGCAGCAGCCGGAGCCGGCATTCAGCCGGATCGAAGTTTACAACTCCGATGGAAAGCAAGTCGACAACAAAGATACCCACGCCGACGACAAGGACCCCAGGGAACTGCTCGTCTCTCTGCCCGATCTGCCGGCAGGCACATACAAAGTTGTCTGGCATGTCCTCTCCGTCGACACCCACAAGACACAGGGAGACTTCAAATTCACGATTCAGCCGTGAGCGCGCATGTGTAATCCCGTGGCACAGCCGCCCCCGGCTGTGGCTCTGACTCACAGTCGGGGCGGCTGTGCCACAAGAACCATTAGTTAGAGAGACATACATCTGTGTGTGATTGTTCGACGATTTCCTGGTGGCTGGCGGCATGGCGGGCGCTGCATTTTTTGGCGTGCCTGCTTCCGGTCGGTCTGCTGACGTTCCACCTTTTGGTGGCGGCGCCGGTTTTTCAGGCGCGTTCCGGCCCGTCCCGCGCAACAACCCTGTTGATTGGTATCGCGCTGCTCCTCGCTCTGGTTTCCGGAATCGGCTGGCTGCTGGTCATCGCGGGCAACATCGGGGATGTCACACCCGTGGAAGCCATGCGCAGCGGTGTTGTGACCACGGTGCTCAATCAAACCCAGTTTGGTGCTACCTGGCGATTGCGGGCCGTCTTCTGGCTCATCGCCACCGCCGCATCGGCATGGATGCTTTGGCGAAAGCGCCCGTCTCTGACAACCGCATGGACCTGCCTCATTGCCTCGGCTGCCCTGCTCGCCTCGCTGGCCTGGGCCGGTCACGGAGTCGACGGCGACGGTAACGCCGCCACGTTCCATGTCATCGCCGATGCGACCCATTTGCTCGCCGGCGGCCTGTGGCCGTTTGGTTTAGCTCCCTTCGCCGTCGCGCTGTTCAAGCTGCAACGGCAGAATACTCCCCCGCGCCGCGGCGGGGTTCTTGATGCGGTCACCGAGCATTCCTTCCCCTCCCCCGGAGGACCAGGGGTGGAAGAGCGTTCGGCGCCAAGCGTTTTGATTGCTTCGCAGGAAGCGTTACAGCCCCGCTGGGGCGACGCGGCCGCGCTCACCCGCCGATTCTCCGCCGGTGCCCTGATTTGTGTCGTCCTGTTGACCTTCACGGGCCTGGTCAATTGCTGGTTTATGTTTCCGTCGATTTCGTCGCTGTGGCGCAGCGGCTACGGTCGCATGTTGCTCCTGAAGATCGCGGTATTTTTACCGATGATCGTTTTCGCCGCCATGAATCGTCTCGCGCTCAAACCGCGCCTGCTTGCCGGTAAAGACCCCGTAGCGGTGACCATCGCTCTGCGCCGAAACGTGATAATCGAATTCGTGCTGGCCAACGCGGTCATTCTCATCGTCGCGCTGTTGGGCCTGCTGATGCCACCGATGCCGTGAAAGAGAGTGGACAGTGGATAATGGACAGTTGATAATGGACAATGGAAAATCCCATTCTCTCCACTGTCCATTATCCACTGTCTTCACTATCCACTATCCACTATCCACTATCCACTATCCACTGTCTTCCCCTCCGCCCTTGCCACGACTCTTGCCAGGCTGCCCGGATCGAATTGCATCACCGCGAATTGGGCCAGCGCGGTGGCATTGGCGACGCCGACTTTGCGCTTGATGCGGGTTCGGTACGTCTCCACCGTCTTCACGCTCCGGTGCAATGCCCGGGCGATCTCGCGATTGGACATCCCCTTGGCGATGAACGTGAGCACGCCGAGTTCGCTTTCGCTGAGTGCTTCAACACGTGATCGCGGCGTAGTGCTCTGGTCCCGGGTGAGGCGCCAGAGCAGGGGCGTTGAATGCTCGTCGCTCAAATAAATCTGCCCGCGTTGTATCTTCAAGATCGCTTGCAAAAAGTTACGGATCGGCTCGCTCATGGCCAGATACCCATACGCGCCCGCCCGCAGGCATCTCTCGGGGAAATCGGACAGCGGAACGTCACAATAAATCAGGATGCGCACGCTCGGCCAGCGCTTTTTCAGGTCGCGCAGCACGTCAAATCCCGTCCGGCCGGGAAACTGCATACCGAGAATTACCACGGCCGGCCGCGCGGCGTCGACCAGTTCAAATCCTTCATCCGGATCGGCGGTTTCGCCGACAACGCCGATGCGCTCCTCCAGTTGGACAGCGGTACGGATTCCCAGCCGTACCATGGGGTAACGATGAATCACAACGAGGTTGATCCTCGGCAGCCGCTTGTGGCTTTCGATTGCCATTGCCAATGCTCCACGCCCACCAGATGATCGTGGATCCTCCCCATGTTGCCCGTCACCTTGACCAGTCACCTAATCGGCTAGCTGCTCAAATCTCGTTCTGACGAATCCGGGAAAACTTGTCGAGGAACGTTGCTCCAGTCCATCCGGAACATGAAGCAAAGGCTTGTGAATTACGTCACGACTGCAAGAATCCTTTTAGTCCCCGCGCAAATCGGCTGATAGTGGTAAGGGAAGCCCCGAGAACGGCGTTCGTAGCAGATATCCGCAAACACCGGGGGACCGGACATGAGCAGTTCATCGATTGCAAATCAGAGAGTCGAATCGGCCGCGTACGATGCAACCGAAGTCGGGGTCGATTGCGGACTGGTGTTGATCCCGATCGTCCGGCCGGCAACGGCGACGCCAGCCCACGTCAGCGGGACGAGCACCACTCTCAGCGTGTTGGGCGATGATGTGCTGGGGGAGGCACTGCTGCGGTACACATGGGAAGTTGTCTTATCGCCTCGCGGCGCGCAGGTCAGCTTCTCTGAAAACGCATCCAACTCGGCCAAGAACACCACCGCGACATTCTCCCAGCCCGGGAGCTACACCTTCATGTGCACGATAACCAATGGTTTGTTCAGCATCGTGAGCGGCGTCGAGGTGCTCGTCGAAGAGGCCGCCGCGCAGCTGGCCGCTTAGAAGGGTTCAGGGTGTCAGGGTTCACGGTTCAGGGCAAACCGGGTCAAAACCAGAATGTCGAAACCAGAAACCAGAATCAAACCAGAATGACGAATGACCGAATGAAACGCATCGAATCGACAAAGGGTGGCGTTTCGTAAGTACCGACCGCATTTGTTTCGTCATTCTGATTTTCGCTGAACCCTGAACCCTGACACCCTGAACCCTTCCTCATTCTGGTTTGATTCGGGGATTCGGGTTTCGTCATTCTGATTTTCGCTGTACCCCGAACCCTGACACCCCGAACCCTCCCCTCATCCCCTTTACTTTTAGCAGGGCTGGCTTACTGTCCTGCTGCTTTGAGAGGATTTGAACGGAGCGCATCATGCAACAGCAGCAACCACCGAAGAAAATCGTGCTCGCCTACAGCGGCGGCCTGGATACCAGTGTCATTCTTCCCTGGCTCAAGGACCGCTATCCGGGCGTGAAGCTGGTGGCATTTGCCGCCGAATTGGGACAAGGGGACGAACTCAAGGGGATCGAGGACAAAGCCCGCAAGAGCGGAGCCGATGAGGTGGTCATCAAGGATCTGCGCAGCGAATTCGCCGACGACTTCTGCCTGCCGATGTTGCGCGCTCACGCCATTTACGAGAACGACTATCTGCTGGGCACAAGCATCGCCCGCCCGATCATCGCCAAGCATCAGGTGGAAGTCGCCCGCGAAACCAACGCCGATGCTGTCGGACACGGCGCAACGTCCAAGGGAAACGATCAAGTCCGCTTCGAGCTGACGTATATGTCCCTGGCGCCCGATCTGAAGATCATCGCTCCCTGGAAAGATCCGACCTTCGAGCTGCGCGACCGGGAGAGCGCGATCGATTACGCCAACAAGAAAGGGGTGCCCGTCGAGCAGTCGAAGAAGAAGATTTATTCGCGCGATCGCAATCTCTGGCACATCAGCCACGAGGGCGCCGATCTGGAATCGCCGGCCAACGAGCCGAAGGACGATCTCTGGCTCATCTCCGTGCCGGTTTCCAAAGCCCCCGATCTGCCGGAATACGTCACGATCGATTTCCGTGCCGGAAACCCCGTCGCATTGAACGGCAAAGAAATGCCCGCGGCCGATCTCATCGCCGCGCTCAACACCGTCGGCGGCAAACACGCCGTCGGGCAGACGCAGCTTGCCGAGAATCGTCTGGTCGGCATGAAGTCGCGCGGCGCCTATGAGACGCCCGGGGGCACCATCCTCTACGACGCTCACAAAGCGCTCGAGCAGATCACCATTGAGCGCGACACGTTCCATTACAAGCAGCAGGTCGCTCTTCGCTACGCCGAGATGGTCTACAATGGCCAGTGGTTTCACCCGCTCCGCGAAGCACTGCAGGCATTTGTCGATCACACGCAGGCGGCCGTCACCGGGCAGGTGAAGGTGAAGCTCTTCAAAGGTCGGGCCACCGCTGCCGGCGTCACCAGCCCGCATTCGCTCTACGATCCGCAGCTCGCAAGCTTCAGCATGGAAGGATACGACGTGACCGCCGCCCGCGGGTTCATCGATCTCTACGGCCTGCCGATGAAAGTCGCCTCGCAGGTCCGCAAGTGGTAGGGAGCCGGTGATCAGAGCATCCCTCGTCCAAGCGTAGCGGCGCAGCGTACAGAAGCCGCGGATGTACATCCGCGGCTACGAGCAGCTTTCGCCATGCTTGAACCAGCGCTGCTCCAGAACGTGGAACGTGACATCATGCAGATTGCCGTTCGCGACGCTTGCGTTCCCCTTGCCGCGGGCCAGCATCTCTTCGATGCGCTCGACGATCTGGGCGTCACTTCCGTGGAACTATTAATCGATTCCGATCTGAGCGTTCCCTCGTTGAAACTTTCGCTCAGGGACGCCTCCGCCGTTCGCTCGCTGAAACACCAGCTTGCCCTCCGCGGGATAGAGGTCTGCGCGCTACTGCTAGGCACCGATTTCTCCGGCCCCGCCGCGGAGGCACACGTCCAGTGGGCGATCCGCGCCGCCCACATTGCGCAGGAGCTCGGCGCGCCCGCAATCAGGATCGACGCCCACACGCCCGACCGCTCGCTCTCTTCCCAGACAGTTCGGGGAAATCTCATCAGGTCTGTGCGAACCGTGCTCGCAGAGACCGCCGGCGCCGGTGTCGATCTCGCTCTCGAAAACCACGCGTTCCTCGCCAACGATCCGGAGTTTCTCGACGCGGTCTTCGCTGCCGTCGATGCTCCGCGCCTCGGCCTGACGCTCGACACCGGCAATTTCTACTGGTTCGGCTACTCCCTCGACGAGCTCTACGCCCTGTTCGAAAGATACGCCCCGTGCGTTAAGCACACCCACATCAAGAGCATTCATTTCCCGCCCGAGATGGCTCGCCAGCGCCGCCCCATCGGATGGGAGTACGCCCAATATCGCTCCCCTCTCGACGAGGGCGACATCGATCTCGCCCGCGTCGTCCGTATCCTCCGCAGCGCCGGTTATGAACGATCGCTCTGCATCGAAAATGAATCGCTCAGCAAATTCCCCCAACCCGCCCAGTTCGAGGTCATTCGCCGCGACATCCGCGCCCTGCGCCTCGCCCTCCCCGTGTAGCCGCCGGGCTTGCCGGCTTCATCAATACTGACCACCGCCACCATCGCCCCCTTGATATTGACCGAGGAAAGCGGAATAATAAATTCGCAACAAATTTGTGAGGCGGGCAGTGATCTCTACCGAACACACGCAATCTTTATCTGACTTCCGACAAAAGGCGGGTGAGACCCTCGATCGACTGAACAAGACCGGGTTGGCGGAAATCCTGACGGTTAACGGCGAAGCTCGTGCAGTGCTGCTTTCGCCTGCCGCTTACGACGAAATGGCCAGGGAAGCTCAACTCTCCCGTGATGTGGCGATGATCCAATGCTCCCTGCAAGAGATCAAAGAAGGCAAGACGAAGCCGCTGAACGTGGTCTTTGATGAGTTGCGTGCGACGCTTTTGAAGATGCAGGACGGGCAGGGCAAAGGCGCGACAACGTGATGCGCCTTCAAGTTCAAGTCACAGAAGCGGCTAATTCGCAGATACTCGACCAAGTTCTATACATTGCCGCGGATTCGATCTCAAATGCGCTAGCCTGGGAAGCTCGCCTCCGCGCCGCATTGGAACGCCTGAGCGATTTTCATGGCCATGTCATTGACGAGGAGATCAGCCGGAGGCTGGGATATACTGCACACAAGCTGGTTTTTGAGAGAACGTATCTTGTGCATTACTACATCGATGAGGATGCAGGCTTCGTCCTATGTCGTCAGCTTTCGACATGGTGCGCAACTGCGAGAAAAATAAATACGACCTGATGAGAACCATAGCGCCGGCTACCAGCTCACGCCGTGCATCGAAAATGAATCGCTCAGCAAGTTCCCCGAACCCACCCGCCTCGCAGTGATTCGCCGCGACGTCAGCGCCCTGCGCCGCGCTCTCCCCGTGTAGCCGCCGGGCTTGCCCGCGGTCTTCTCCTCGCAAAGGCGAGCATTCGCAGCGACAACACCGCAAGCAAGCTCGCCGAACCCCGAATCCTGATCCCTAAACCCTAAACCCTAAACCCTGACACCCCGAACCCTTCCTTGGTACAAAACTCCCAATGAAACTCTTGGCCAAACTGGAACGATCCCTCGGCCGCTTCGCGATTCCGCGGATCACGATCTATCTCGTCTTTCTGCAGAGCCTGACCTATGTCCTGCTGATGGGCACTGCGGCGCGAAGACCCGAGGATGCAGGCGACTTTCTCTCGCGCCTGACGCTGATCGGCGCACTGGTATTCCAGGGGCAGGTCTGGCGGATCTTTAGTTTCCTACTCATTCCGCCGGTAACCAACCCGATCTTCTTCTTTTTTGCGATGTACTTTCTCTACTTGATGGGAACGGCGCTGGAAAACCACTGGGGCGTCTTCCGTTTCAACCTCTTCCTGCTGGTAGGGTGGCTGGCGAGCGTTGCGGTGTCGCTGGCACTACCGATGTTGCGATCCTCCAACGGCTATCTCATGGAATCGATCTTTCTCGCGTTCGCATTCCTGTATCCAGAGTTTGTCATCTATCTCTTTTTCATCTTCCCCATCAAAGTGAAATGGCTGGCGCTGGTGACATGGGCGTTGTATCTCTATCAATTCTGCACCGGCGGTTGGCTGGACAGGGCGCTGATTCTGGCCGCCGTCGCCAACTTCCTGCTCTTCTTCCATCAGGATCTGCTGCAGCAGGTCAAAGGCGGACACCGCCGAATGCTCGTCCGCGCCCAGGCCACCCGCCCCTCCGACGAGCCCTTCCACCGCTGCACGACCTGTGGCGTCACCGAAAGAAGCAATCGCAAAATGGAATTTCGCTACTGCCCCGATTGCGCCGGAACGCCATGTTATTGCATCGATCACATCAAGACTCATGAGCACATTCCAAGATGAGGCGGAGAGGGGGACGTAAGCTCGAATGACGAAATCCGAATCCTCGAATCAAGTTCGAACGACGAAGCTCGAATGTAGAAACAAAAGATTTCCAGGCGGTGCTCCGTCCCCTCCCGTTTCGACATTTGAGCATTCTACATTCGAGCTTGATTCGAGGATTCGAGCTTCGTCATTCGAATTTCGAATTTCGATTCCTGAACTCCGGCCTACTTATCTGAGGTGCCAGCCCCGACACAACCCCGCAAACCCGCCGGTAGGTCTTCCACCGCCAGTGCCGGGTTGACGGCGTACGGCCGGTAGAGCGGATCGCCGATGCAGTCCTGCATCCAGCTCGTCATTGGGGTGGTGCGCCAATACACCTCCGCCAGCGTCAGCTTCCCGGTGAGCAGCAGCGGGAAAAACTCGTCGGGCTCGGGGAAGGATTCCAGATAGGGTTCGGCGACCGGCCCGAGCGTTGCCACGACTCCATCGGTGAGCAGACCTCTCACCCAGCCGGATTCGCCGGGGGTATGCAGGGAGAGCAACTCGAAACTGGCGACGTGGAAGCCGACCGCTCCGCGATTGAACGAACACCCCGGCACGTAATGCCTCAGGCTGTACCACCCGCAATAGAGCGCCACGTTCCCCACCGAATGGGGCGCGAAGACTTCGTCCCGATCGTCGAGCGTGACTTTCAGCTTCGTGTGCAGCCGCACGATCGTGGCTAAATTGCGCAGCGACTGGTCGTAGAGTCCATAGGGATCCTTCGGCAACATGCCGCGGGCGTCGATGGCGAACTGCCCCTGCAATCCGGTCCGTTCAACGGCAGCGCTGCTGCTGATCAAGTCGCGGACTACAGGAAGCGTCGGCCCATCGAGCCGCGTGACCATGAGCGTGGGAGACGGCTGGGTCGGGCCATCATAATGGCAATAGAGCGGATTGCGCTGCCAGCGGAAACGCGGATAGGCGCCCCACCAGATCAACGCCAGCTCGCTGTCCAGCGCGGAGTCGGTCTGGTCGCTCTGGAGCAAACGATATTGGTTCTCCAGTATGCGAAGCTGGTTCAATGCGCCGAGGTTGTCGCGGGTGATTACCCGCTGCGCCTCCCGGCCGAGCGGCGCTTGAAGATCCAGGCCTGCCAGCCGGACGCGCGTTTGCTCGAGCTGCTGTTGTGCCGCGGCCAGTTGATCGGGACTGACCGGCGTCGCCAGCAATTGCGACAACGGAGGCAGCGCCAGGTGAATCGTCGCCTGGAGCTTCCCGCCGATCTGCACGATCAGATCCACGAGACGATTCAGCGCCGCGTCCCGCTGCGCGCCCGGCGGCATCGCACACAGCGCGCCCAGGGCGCTCGCCAGCGCCGCATTTGATCGATTCACCAGCGCCTGCGCTTCATCGCTGCTGCCGATCGGCTCAGTCGCGGGAGTGAACTTCGCATTGAGCTGCCTGGCCAGCGCCTCCAGCGAACTGACCGACCGCTCGGCCCGAGGCCGCAACTCGTTGAGCTCCTTGCCGATCACGGCCAGCTCATCCCGCTCCGGCTGCGTCGGCTTCCTCGCCGCAACGCGCAACGGCATTCCCCAGAACGTGACAAGGCATGTGACGCGGTCCTTCAGTTCGTTGTTCGTCAGAAAGTCGCGGATGGGCTGCTTGATCTTGGGGTCATAGTCCCCAAACGGTATCTCCTCGCGCGGGAGCGAATCGTTTGTCTGATCGATCGAGAGGGCGATGATGCGCCCCGCCGGGATGTGCCGCTGCTGCGAGTACAATTGAGCCAGTTCCAGGCTCCCGGGCATTTTTGCGTTGATCACCAGCGCAATCTGATCTGCGTCCAGAGCTCGCGCTTTGGAACAGACTGCCAGCAGAAGGAGGACGGCACAGGCGATGCGTCTCACCGGCCCCGCCCCCAGGCTGCGCCCGAACCACGGCAGAAGGGGCTGCGCCACCATCGACCTTCACCACGGACTGCGAACGGAAGAGGCACTGGCGCAATCCCTATTTCGCGAACGGAGTTGGCGGAGTGCCGCCAACACCCTGCTCGGCGGCCCCGAGTTGTTGCTGCGATTGTTCGATCAGCGTAACCAGCGCCTTGATGTCGGCAACCGATTCCGGGCTCCCCCAGAGAAGCATCCAGTTCACATGCCAGTTGCACCGCTCGAACGTACATTCTTCCAGATGATACGTCGTCTCCCGCAGAACGAGCGTGCAGGCGACGAAATTACAACGTACAAACGCCTGTCCGCTGATGTAAATCGTTTGATTCTGAAACGTCACCCCTTCGTGTTTCGTCAATAACATGAACAAATCCTCGTTCTTCGCCCGCTTCGTAGTTGCCCGGCGGATTGTGCCGATGGGAAGTGTGGTGTCAAACGACGTAGCATGGGCATCTTGCCCATGGCCGCGGTACACTGCGGCGTTGGCCGGTAATCCGGCCAAACAAGCAAGAGCGCAGCGGCCTTTTCACTCCGTCAGGGGCGTACCGCGATCGTGGGCAAGATGTAGCCCCGATGCATGCCACGCATGCCAGGAATCTGCCGCCGATCCACCATGCGTTTGCTGTTGCCTGCTTCGCACCTGCCGATAGATGCCGGTGAAGAGGCAAGAGGCCCGAGTCCGCTGCGAATGCTGGCTCACGCCGACGGATCCACGATATAATCGTCGGTGGCCAGGCATTTGTAGACCGACGTGCCAGAGCCGAAAACCATGCTCGCGATCATCGAACAACATCTGCCCGCGATCGAAGCGCCATGCCGTGAGCATCATGTGGCTCGCCTCGAACTGTTTGGCTCCCCGGCGCGTGGAGACTTCGACCCGACACGAAGCGATCTCGACTTTTTTGTGGAGTTCGCGGGTCTCGGCTGGAAGGGATCGTTCAAGCGTTTCATGGGGCTGAAACTTGCTCTTGAGACTCTGTTCGGCCGCTCGGTCGACCTGGTGGAACCGAAGGCGATTGTCAACCCCTATTTTGCCATGGTTGCCAACCGGCACCGCGCGCTGATCTATGCCGCCTGAAGTGCTCAAACTCCTTCGGGAGAACGAATTGCTGAAATGACTGTGCCCTCTATGGGGCTGGGAGGCACGATGATTTCATCCTCATCGTCACCGTCGCTTGCTCCCTTGTCGCTTCCTGCGCTGATCCTTCAACTTCGGCTCCTTCCCTCGGCGGTCATTACCCGCTTCATCGGTACTACGAGCCGATCCGACTCCCGCCATGGCCCGGCCTCTCCCTCGCGGGCGTCCGGTTGATGTTCTGACATCACCATGGCGGGTCCCCGTGTTGCGTCGCTTCCCTTGCAAACGTGCCGTCGTCACTACCCCGGCGGACCCGTCGCGGCGGATTGTTCGGGGCTTTTGACGGCCCTTGGTCCGCGACGGCGGCGGCCTTCCCTCTACGTCCGCGAGGTCGGCATCCGCATCGTTTTGTTTCGAGGCCTATTCGACGTTCACTGCTGTTACGGCCCATCTGCTTGCTGAGTTGCCAAGCGACCCGGTCGGCCGTTCTGGGGATGCCGGAATTATCCGCGACGCGGGGAAATCGTGAATGGCGATTGAAAACGATTCAGGCCGTGCGTCCCGAGGAAGGTCGGGTGTGCCTTTTGCATATTCTGAGCCACGCAGTGCGGAGCGCTCGGGCACTCTGGAGCCTCTTTGCTGAGGATCGATCATCGAATTGCCAGTTTCGCCAGAAACGCGACGGGATCCAGCACCGCCAACGGTCGAGTCTTCTGGCAGAATTCCCGACAGACGCTGGAGTGACCGGTCATCAACGACAATAGGTCTCTATCACGAGTGATCAGGTAGTCGGCGGCCACAGCGGCCGCAAGGTCAATAATTTGCAGTCATATACGACACGCGGACGCCCAATCGGCCCGCTCATCGCGGCGATCCTCTCCGCTTCGGGCGAGTGTCGCTGCGCGCACGATCGATGATCGCATCAAGTTGTTCCGGGGTCACACCGCTCTTGTGGAATTCGCGCCGAACAGGACGGAGGATTTCATCGAAGGTCTTGTCCGCCAGGAGATCGCGCTCGATCACAAAGCGGACGTATTCTGCAGCGGTCTGGCCCGCGCGTTTCGCTTTGCGCGCAACCGCCCGGAGCTTCGACGCGGGCAACCCGAGGTCCTTGAGGGTGAGAGATGACATCCCCAAATGGTAGGGTTATCCGAGCGATAACGCTATCACAAGGACATCCAGGACGACATCCAAAATGCCAACGTTTATATCTGCGACTGACAGTCGCCCGGGGATACCGAGATCAACTTCGCGCAGGCATTGCTGATCGGAATGACGGTGTTCTCCAGCGGCGGGGTCGGCGGGCCGAATAGCCGCAGGAACACTGCGACCTTTCGCTTCTGCTCGATGGTCCGTCTCGCCAATGGATGGAACGGCGATAGAAATGTATGGGCGTCCGTGGCCAACCAGTTAGGGCGGATCACTCACCGCAGAGGACGCCGAGGGTCGCAGAGGAGAATAAACGAGGTCAAAACTGATCGCGAAGATCGCCGGGAGCGGCGGCGAGCCGGCCTGAAACTGGAATTGCGTTCCGCCAGTCTTTTGTTTTCTCCGCGTTCCCCTGCGTCCTCTGCGGTGAAGATTTCTCTCCTGGGGGTACCACGAGTTTCCCAAGATTTCCCAACTCGTCTCTCGCGCATCGAACCGACCGGCCGATCTGGGGGACGCCGGAATTATCCGCGACGCGGGGGAATCGTGAATGGGATTGAAAACGGTTCAGGCCGTGCGTCCCGAGGAAGGTCGAGTGTGGCTCTTCGCATTTGCGATGTGCTCGGCTCTGGTTCCGGCTTCCTTCACGAAGCCTCTACCAAGACGAGTTAAAGGCTCGCCTGCTCGAATGACTCAAAGTCGCGGTCAAGGGTGACCATCGTCATCCCGCCGGTGATGGCGAATGCGGCGAGGTAGGCGTCCATCCATCGTTTCGGTGACGCCGATGGAAGGTCGGCCAGCGCATGCCAAGACCCACGATCTTGTCGGGCTCTTCCCGGTAAGCCACGACAGGCCGTGCCATGAATATCCCCAGTGTCTTTAGGGCATCACGGTTCGTCAGACCTGTGGCGTTGTAGGTTCGAAGGATCGTCGGGTTCGAAGCCAATCGCAGATAGCTCTGCTGAGTAGCCCGACAGAACGCAGCCGGACGGTGTTCGGTCGCCAAGAGAAAAGCTTCCGACGCTGCCCGATGCGCGGGATGCGTGTCGAACGTCAGCGCCACCCAAACGTTACTGTCCAGGAGATAGCCCGAGTCGCTCAAGGTCTTCCTCGGTCTGTGTGTCCTGCTCCAATTGGATCAATTGCTCCGCCGTCATCTGGGAGGCAGGCGCATCGGCCCCGCATTCAAAATACGGCAACTGGGTGAGCGGATCCATCTTCATGACCGGCAGTGTCTTGGGCAAAACGGTGACCGGTTCGCTCGCCAGCCCGATCCTCAGCAGATCCGCCGCAACTTCGTTCAGCTTCCGACCCTCGTGCGACGCGCGCAATTCAACCTCTTTGACCAGCGCATCAGGTAGATCGAGAGTCGTCTTCATACGGTGATTTTACCTCTCAGCCCGGACGCCGACAACTCAAAGCGCCCTGGCGCCCTGGCCGCATTGCCGGAGTGTGACGTCTCATTGTCGTGCAG